>Ga0307492_10000647_pt1 | contig 14641 bp, 13 predicted proteins | sample SI3LmetaG_FD_202365 | JGI IMG/M metagenome (GOLD analysis project Ga0307492, IMG submission 202365) | Sea-ice brine microbial communities from Beaufort Sea near Barrow, Alaska, United States - SI3L | ecosystem: Environmental > Aquatic > Marine > Coastal | place: USA: Alaska | collected 2017-05-06 | reverse complement strand
ACTAGTTTTGAAGGTGTAATGCAGCTTGGTCAATGTGTTCGGATTATGACTGGAGCCCAAATCCCAGAGGGTGCAGACACCGTCGTGATGCAAGAGAATGCAACGGCAAACGCAGATCAAATTACGTTTATTGAAGCAAGCCAAGGTGATGCAATTCGTCCAGCCGGTGACGATATTCAAAAAGGTGCGACTGTTCTGCATGTTGGTGCCAGAATATCGCCTATCGATATTGGTCTATTAGCCTCTTTGGGTATCGCTAGTATTCCTGTTTACCGCCAATTGAAAGTCGCCGTTTTTTCGACCGGAGACGAACTCTTAGCTGTCGGCAGTCCGCCTAGGGACGACAGAATATTTGATACAAACCGCCCAATGCTGGTGGCAATGTTATCAAGGTTAGGTGCAGAGGTAATGGATTTAGGCATTATCGTTGACGATAAGGAAAAGATTAGAGCTGCATTTGAATATGCGAACAAACACGCTGATTGCATTGTAACAAGCGGCGGTGTGTCGGTTGGTGAAGCAGACTATACCCGCGAAATACTAGAAGAGTATGGCACTATAGATTTCTGGAAACTAGCCATTAAACCGGGTAAACCACTTGCCTTTGGCCGGCTCTCAGATAGTATTTTTTTTGGACTGCCTGGCAATCCTGTATCCTCTGCTGTTACGTTTGATCAAATAGCCGCTCCTGCTTTACGTTATTTGGCCGGATGTAAGGTACCAACGCCACAATTTTTGCCAGCAATAGCGGCAACATCGTTTAAAAAGCGGCCTGGACGAACTGATTATCAAAGGGCAAATTACTTTGTAAATGATCAAGGCAAAATATGTGTCGCAACCACCGGTTCACAAAGTTCGGGCGTACTATCGTGCTTTAGACAAAGCAACTGCTATGTGGTGCTAGAAAATCAAAGAGGAAATGTAGCAGAGGATGAATCGGTACAAATATTGCCGTTTACAAGCTTAATCGCTTAGCCATATTTTGAATCTAAATATATTATTGAGTGGTTCTGAGCATAAGAATAGATAATTAAATGATAAACAAAACACTGACGACGAAACAAGCTTTGCGCTATAGCCGCCAAATTTTACTTATGGGTTTTGACTTAGATAAACAAGAAATCCTGATAAATAGTAGTGTCTTAATGATAGGTGTGGGTGGGTTGGGGTGCTCAGCATCACAATATCTTGTTGCCGCGGGTATTGGTAAAATAACAATTGTAGATGACGACATTGTAGAAACAACTAACTTGCAACGTCAAATTCTACATTTTGAAAACAGCATAGGTGATAAAAAGGTTGAATCTGCTCGCCGAACACTGAACAGTATCAATCACTTTGTTGATGTCCAAACCATAGATAAAAGGCTGGGCTCAGATGAGCTTGACACACTTGCGCTTCAACATGATCTGATTTTAGATTGCAGTGACAACCTTGAGACTAGGAATTTACTGAACGACGTCTGTTATCGCAAAGGTATCCCGCTTGTTTCAGGTGCTGCTATCAGAATGGAGGGACAGATATTTTGTGCTATTCCTGCTCTTAAAACCGCCTGTTACCGTTGTGTTAGCCATTTTTTTGGAGAGCAAAATTTGAGTTGTGTTGAGTCTGGAGTGATGTCCCCAGTGGTCGGTATTGTTGGTGCATCACAGGCCAATGAAGTAATTAAAATATTGACTCAATTTGGTGAACAATCAGTCAATAAACTGCAAATTTTTGACGCTATGACGTCAACTTGGGAAAGCTTTAAAGTAAACCCTTTACCTTTATGCAAAACTTGCTCTTCAATATGATTAAAAAATAATTCATTGTGATGAGCTTATTCGGTCACACCGATAATCCCATTAACGGCGTAAATTCTGCCTATGCCTTTTTGTTGCGATTCAAGCATTAGGTTATTGACCGCTTGCAAAAGCGCTTCAGGTGAACCGCCACCAGCAGGAGCTGCAATGGCATAACTAATAGTACATCGTAAGCGATTTCCAGTAAGGGCTAGTTCACCATTGTCGAACTGGGTCATTATTTGATTAGCCTTATGTGTTGCGCCCTCGTTGCCACAGTCTGAGAGCAATACAACAAATGTGTCGTTACTTAACGTTGCAACCAAATCACCGGGACGATTTCCTGCACATGCTAAGCTACCGGCAACTGCTGCTATTGTGGCAAAATATTTGTCCTCACCCGCCACCTTGCGGATGGTATCGAGATTGTCTATGCGTATCGTTAACAGCGTTAAATGATGCCAATATCTTGCACTGCGAGCCCATTCAATTCCTAGTACTTCTTGAAATCTTGCTGCGTTGGGTAAATGGGTCAGCGGATCGATAAAAATCAGTGATTCTAATTTTTTAGTTTTACGATACAGGGCGATATGCCAGCGAAGACGAGCAATAAGTTCGGTCATCACAGGCGGTTTCGTTATGAAGTCAGCGCCACCAAGTTCAAAGGCTCGTGCTTTTACTGATGGCTCCGTTAACGACGAAACAAAGATGATAGGAACATCTTGAATGAATTGAGTTTCTTTAATTCGGTTACAAAGTTGCAAACCGTCTTCGTTGGGCATCATGATATCGAGGATAATGGCGTCAGGAAGCGGTGCACTGTGCAGTAATTCCCAAGCGGTGCGAGCATCTGCTGAAAATGAGACATCAAACTCTTTGCCAAGGGCATTAAGATAAACCTTTAATTCTATCTCGCTGTCGTCAATAACTAATACTCTATAGTTAGTTCCCCCCAGGCTTTCTTCTCTATCCAATGCGTTGCCCATGCTAATACTCAGTTCAAATTGGCTTTGCTAAGTTAGGTAATGACAACAAAAAATTACCTAGATGCCCTAGCAAGTCGATGCTTTTCATTTTGCCTTATAAACATAGCATGTTTATTACAATTAATTTACATTTAAATCTTTACATATCACAAACAAAAAAACATAAAAAAATTAGTAACACAGCTAAACTTCATTATAATACGACACCTATCTGTTTTGGGGATATGGATTTCTTTGTATTTATTGTGATTTTGATGGGGTGACGCTGTTATGACAACAAGTAATGTTGAATGGTCTATTGAAGACGCTGAGCGCATTTACGGCGTATCTAGCTGGGGTGGCGGCTACTTTAAGATAGGTGAAAATGGCAATATCCAAGTTTCTCCTGATCCTAAAAATGCAAATATAAAGATCGACTTTAAGTCGGTGATAGATGAAATTACTCTAGAAGGCATACAGTTTCCTGTGGTTATCCGGTTTCACGACATTTTGCGTTCGCAGGTTGTGGGTATTAATGAGTGCTTCAATCAAGTTATAGCCGATGCTAAATATCAAGGCAAATATAACGGTGTTTATCCAATTAAAGTTAACCAAACGCGTGAAGTGGTTGAAGAAATTGTTGACGCTGGTGCACCCTATGATTACGGTCTTGAAGCAGGTTCCAAGTCTGAATTATTAGCAGTACTTGCATACAATACTAATGCAAATTCACTAACCATCTTAAATGGTTATAAAGATGAAGAATTCATTCGACTATCTTTATTAGGCAGAAAGTTAGGCCGAAAAGTGGTTGTGGTTATCGAAAAATTCTCTGAGCTACACCTATTAATTAGAATATCAAAAGAATTGAATATTGAACCTATCATTGGTCTGCGCTCCAAAATGTCAGCGTTAGGCAAAGGTAAGTGGCAAGGCTCGAGTGGTGATAGAGCTAAGTTTGGACTTACTATCCCTGAGATCATCAACGCCGCAAAGCTCCTTGAAAAAGAAGGTATGGGTCACACACTTAAACTATTGCATTTTCATATCGGTAGTCAGTTAACTGATATCCGCGCAATTAAAGACGCAGTGAACGAAAGTGCTCGTATTTACACTGAACTGCATAAAATGGGTTTCGCTCTCGAGTATGTCGACGTCGGTGGTGGTTTGGGTATCGATTATGATGGTAGTAAATCAACGAACGATTCATCGCGTAATTACAGTCTGAACGAATACGTTGCTGATGTTGTTTACGGCATGAAAGAAGTCTGTGATCTTGAAGGTGTTCCACACCCTAATTTGGTCACTGAGAGTGGTCGCGCAATCACGGCTCATCATAGTTGCGTTGTTACTGAAATTGTCGGTGAAATTAAAGCCGATGGCGCAGTGTTAGATACCTCAATGACTGAGGGCGAACATGTAATATTAAAGAATATGCGTGAATTGCTGCACTTTTTGACTGCTGATCAAAACCTTCAAGAAGTCTATAACGATGCGTGTGAATGGAAAGAACAAGCTGTTAGTGCTTTTAAGTTACGTGTTGTATCTTTGGAAGAACTTGGCAAAATAGAAACCTTGTATTGGCAGATAATGCGTCGCTTGCAAGTGCTTTATCGTGATGTCGAATTTGTGCCAGAAGGCCTTCAGCATTTAGATTTTTCTTTGTCCTCACAATACTTGTGTAATTTTTCAATTTTCCAATCTGCGGCTGATACATGGGCTATCGATCAGTTACTGCCTGTTGTGCCGTTAACTGGAATGGATAAACGCCCAGATATTAACTGTTCTTTAGTCGATATTACTTGCGATAGTGATGGTAAAATTGATCAGTTTATTGTTGACCGTCAGTTGCAAAATATTATGCCTATTGCATCCCTAGAGCCAGGTCAGAAAGCGTATTTGGGGTTATTCTTAACGGGTGCATACCAAGATGTTATGGGCGATATGCATAACTTGTTTGGTCGTGTAAATGAAGTGCATATTTTCAGCGACGACGACGACCCTGAAGATTTTTATATTGAAGAATTTGTAGCAGGTTCATCTGTACAAGATGTATTGACGATAATGCAATATAACCCAAGTGCAATGGCAGTTGATGTTAAGCGCCAGATTGACAAAGAAGTTGCTAATGGACAGATACCTCCGCGTGAAGGTGTTAAGTGGACTGACTTTTATGAGAACTGTTTGAAGGGTTATACCTACCTAAAAACCTCTTAATGAACGTGAAACAAGAGCTCTTATTTTTTGAGCTCTTGTCTTCAAGCTTCGAACTATTTAACATCCAAACCAACGTTCACAATAAACTCGCCCGACTAGTTTATGCTAGGTTAATAGTTACTGATACTTACCTTCTTACTGTCTGCTAACAAAGCTAACTTGTGCGCCTCTATTTGTTGCTTCCAAAATGTTGCTGTTAGCTTATTGATTGAGTTAGATTCGGCGTTCATTAATAACGCATAACCCACACCCAATTGGGGGGAGAATGCAACATCAGCACGGTAACCTTGAACCCAGCCACCATGATAAATAATCTGAATGTCATCAACGTTATAAATACGCCAGCCTAAACCATAATGTGCATCGGTCAGCTGATTTCGCCATTCGCGGCGATATAATTCACGTTTCGTTTGTACTCGTGGTTTTGTGAGCGTCTCAACCATGTTTTTATCAATAATATTAGGATACTCCAAGAGCATCGCTTTTAACCAAATCTCCATATCTGCAGCACTCGCATTAACACCCGCAGCAGGAGAGTATTTATAATAATTATCCTTCACTTTAACGCTTACCCACTTGTTCTTATCGATCGCCGCATGCGGCTTGGCCCATTTTTTGGATGCCATCAGCGCTTTTTTCCCAACGCTGGCAGTCGGCATTCTCAAGGGTATGATAATGCTATTCGTTATCTCGTCTGCAAAGGTCGTTTTTTGCTGGCGATAATACTCTTCAAGTACACCAAAAAATGTATTTTGATATGTATAGCAAATACCGGGTTTACATAGCGAATCTAGTTTTTCTAAATGTTGTAATACGCGTGGCAGTTTATAATTAGCTTCAATTAAATTGTCGTAAGCGTTAGGTATAAATCCGGTGGATTGGCCGATAAGGTGTTGTAATAAAATTGGCGTATCAATGTAATTATCAAACTTATAGTCAGGCAACAATTCTTGTAACGAGTTTTGCCAATTCAGCTTTTTTTCTTTCACTTGTTGCGCCATAAATACAGCGGTGAATGTTTTTGAAACTGAGGCTAATCTAAACACGGTTTCTTTATCAATTGATGAGCCGGACCTTTCTGTTTTTCCATAGAACTCAAATCGCGTAGGCTGATTTGGAGCGACCATAACAAATGCTAAGCCTGGCAGTTTCTTTTTCTTCACGGTGGCCTTTAGCTCATTCGCAAAATCATCTACCCAAGTGTCAGCGCAAACGGGGAATGAAAGAAGGAGAATTAGCGCTGTTAAGGCAATGAAAGGTTTAGAGAGTTGCAAGCTTGATCACTTTTTTATTATAAAAGAAGCATTATCAGCTAATTACCCCTGTGAATTCAACCTAAGTTTGATTTATGATCAATTCTCATTATTGAAGTTATGACTTGTTCCGAAAACAACGTGTTTAAATTCGCATACGCGGTAAACTATTGATCACAATATTGTGAAGGATTGGCTTGTAACATAAATAATCAAGGTCATTGATATCATGTTGAACTTACCTCTTTGCATTATGCAAAAAGCCCGATTGGCAAGAGACGCCCGTTTTGATGGGTTGTTTTTCATCGGTGTTAAATCGACGAGTATTTTTTGTCGTACGATCTGCAAAGCTCGTATGCCACAAGAAAAAAACGTCACTTATTATGAGAACCCAATAGCGGCTATGAACAACGGTTTTAGACCCTGTTTAATGTGCCGCCCGGACAGCGCTCCAGGCTCTTATGCTTGGAAGGGGGTTGAAACAACTGTTGAGCGTGGGGTCAAATTAATCAATGTTCACTTGTCCTTAAATATCAACGAAATTGCTGACAAGCTTGGCATTAGCACCCGGTATTTCAATAAATTGTTTGAGCAACATCTACACGTTTCTCCAAAACGCTATCAATTGCTTACTCGTCTACTTTTCGCTAAGCAATTATTACATGAGTCATGTTTACCTATTGAACAAGTTGCGCAAGCTTCTGGTTTTAATGCGGCCAAACCATTGCAGCATCACATGAAAGTAACTACAGGTCTCACGCCAAGCCAAATCAGGCGTTTTACCACGTTAAAGTCACAAGCTAAGTCAACTAATGTTACGGTTTACTTGTGTTATAGGCCGCCTTATCAATGGCAGCACATTCGCGACTTTTATAAATTAAGAGAAATTGGAGCGAATGAAAAAATAGGTGAGAATAGTATTTGTAAAGTACTGCGTTTAGGCGATAGCCATGTATTGTTTAACGCACTGCATCAATCTCAGAATAATCGCTTTGAAGTCACGTTTTCGTTAGTTGATTTAAGACTATTGAAAGGCAGTATAGCGGCGGTTAAAAAAATGTTAGATTTAAATTGCGAGCCAGAAGCCATTTACGACTCATTAGTGGATGCTGGATTACCGTCCTCTCTTATTTTGAATGGCCTTCGTTTACCGGGGGTTATCGATAAATTCGAAGCGGGATGCCGCGCAATTGTTGGACAGCAAGTCACGGTAAAAGCAGCAATTGGGCAGTTGAATTTATTGCAAAATACATTAAATACTAAGCAAGTACTAGAGTGTGATAACGCCAGCACCGAACTTTTTGTAGCGCAACAAAAGTGCCATCTTAAAGGCGCATACACTCTTAATTCTGAATGTCATATTAAAAGCAATGAAGCGCAAAGTACTCCTTCAGTATTAAATGTCTTTGTGTCCCCAAAGCAAGTAGCTCAGGCGGATTTATCTTTTTTGAAAATGCCTCAGGCACGCAAAAATACACTAAAGGCTTTTGCTCAGTTTATGTTAGAAAAGCCGCAAGCATGTATAGAGGAATGGCTAAATATCAAGGGCATTGGTATGTGGACTGTCAACTACGTAACAATGCGCAGTAGTGAAAGTCCCGACATCTTTTTAGCCACCGACTTAGTCATCAAAAATCAAATAAAAAAGTTAGCGGAACAGGAAATAAATATTACTCAAGAAGCCGCTGCCCCTTGGCGCAGTTACCTGACATTGAGCCTGTGGCATTTATCTAGTGGCATACTAAACACGAAAATCAATAAGGTAAGTTAATATGGAGACACAATCGGTGCGTTACTCAAAGTATTCTCATTTGTACAAAAGTATTATCACAACACCCCATGGTTTTTTAACCGTTTTTGCAAACGATAACGCAGTGAAAGCTATCGATTTTACCGACAGTCATCCACTCGCTAATGAAAATAAAATATCAAAGCTTGCAGGCAAACAATTATCAGAATACATTGCCAACCAACGCGATAATTTTGATTTATCACTTGCTCCAGATGGCACTGATTTTCAGAAAAAAGTGTGGCTGGCATTGCAAGATATTCCTTTTGGAGAAACGGCAAGTTATCTGGATATTGCATTAGCGCTAGGTGACAAAAATGCGTGTCGGGCCGTGGGCGCGGCAAATGGCAAAAATCCAATCCCTATTGTTATTCCTTGCCATCGAATTATCGGAAAAAACGGTAAATTAACAGGATATGCCAGTGGATTGGTTCGTAAAAGTTATTTACTTGCACTTGAATCGAAGGCAAGGTCATTAAAATAAAAGGTCTATATTGAAAACTTCTCACTTAATTGAATTACTGGTTTTAGGCGCAATTTGGGGGGCGTCATTCATGCTAATGAAGTCTACGGTGTCTTCTTTCGGCGTATTTGCATTAGTTGAAGTGCGGGCAGCGTTAGCTGCATTGTTTTTGTTACCGGTAGTTTATTTTACTCGCCAATGGGCAGACTTATCCAGAAATTGGTTAAAGCTACTCTTTGTTGGAGCTATCAATACTGCTATTCCATTTTGCTTATTTTCCTATAGCAGCCTTCATTTAGATGCTGGATTAACGTCTATATTAAATGCAACTGCGCCAATGTTTGGAGCCGTCATAGCTTACTTTTATTTGCAGGATCGCATCGGTGTACATGGCGTTATCGGCACTTTTCTGGGCTTTTTAGGCGTTGTTGTCATCAGTCAAGATACCCACTCTGCCAGCCCAGTTACGCTGTTGCCGGTGTTAACTGCGCTAGGTGCAACTTGTTGTTACGGCATTGCAGCCTGCTTTATGAAAAAACATTTAAGTGGCGTAAAACCTTTTGCGATAGCCGCAGGAAGTCAGGTGTTCGCTGCTCTATTACTTTTTCCTTTAGCTTTATACACTTGGCCTGAAGTTAATCCTGATGCGGGCACTTGGGGTGCGGCTTTGATACTTGCTGTTGTTTGCACAGGCGTTGCCTACATTATGTACTTTGACCTTATTGCGAAAATAGGCGCGTCACAAGCGATGACTGTGGGTTACTTAGTTCCCATGTTTGGTATTTTGTGGGGAATGGTTGTGTTGGGCGAAGTGCTTTCAACGTATGCCATGGTTGGCGGCTGTTTAATTATTCTTGGAGTGATGATTACAACAGGAATTCTGAAGCGATTGCGCACAAAAAAAAGTGTATAGCGAGCTTCAAAACCCCGGAGGTTTACTAACACAGTTTATTTCTTTAGGTTATCTAATGCAGGTGTTATGCGCACAATAGCAAAATAAACTGCCTTTTTCGCTCTACTTTACAGGTTTACAAAGCGAGGGTTTCGTTTTGTTCACGACGTTTGAGCATAGCCAATATTTGCAATTCATTGGCGCCAGCATCATTGGTATGATTAACAGCAGAAAGCCGCATGATTTCCCTTAACTCTTATGATTTACTGAATGTTTCAGCTATGTGCAGGAGCTCTATAACTGGCTCAATAACGATCTTTACGGCGGGTGAAAGTGAAGATTGATGAGTGCGGCTTTGCTCGGCAATTATTTTGGTCATACTGAAATGTATTAGGGTAACGATGGAGACGACAACAAGCGCAAACAAAACTAAGATATTGCGATGCAGTGTTCGCAAAGCATTCATTAAATTAGTATCAGTTAACAACCTATATTTTGTTATATATGAGAGGCGAAATAGTCCTCAAAGTCTACTGACAAGCGGTTTTCAGTTAGTTACACTATGGGCCTAATTAGAAAGGAACTATCTATGTCATTAAGCGTTATTATCCTTGCCGCAGGCAAAGGAACAAGAATGAAGTCGTCGCTACCTAAGGTATTGCATCCTATTGCTGGCAAGCCAATGGTCGAGCATATTATTGAGGCAGCAAAAGAACTAGATTGCGGCAATATCAACCTTGTCTATGGCCATGGCGCAGATTTACTCGAAAAAGCGCTCGGCCACCATAACGTGAATTGGTGTTTACAATCAGAACAATTAGGAACTGGCCATGCTGTAATGCAAGCGACCTCATATATTCAAGATGATGAAGACGTCATGATCCTAGTCGGTGATGCTCCGCTTATTAGCAGCGAGACACTTCAACGCTTAGTTGACACTAAAGCACATGCCGATTTGGCACTGCTAACTGTTCATCTGGACGATCCAACCGGAATGGGACGGATTATTCGCGAGGGCGACAATATTACCGCTATTGTTGAACATAAAGATGCAAACGATGCACAGCGCAAAATTACCGAAATAAATACAGGCATGATGTTGATGTCGGGCAAAGACCTAAAACGATGGTTGGGCAACTTGTCTAACAACAATGCGCAAGGCGAGTACTACTTGACTGATGTTATAGAAATGGCAGCTAAAGAGGGTAAAACCATACGGGCAGCTCATCCTGTATGGGATCGTGAAGTCGAGGGTGTAAATAACCGTGTTCAGTTATCGTCATTAGAGTCAGCCTATCAATTTCGCAATGCAGAAATGCTCATGACGGCAGGCGTAAGCTTAGCTGATCCCCATCGCATTGATGTTCGAGGTAAATTAACCGTTGGGCAAGACGTCAGCATCGACATTAACGCTATTTTCGAAGGCACCGTTGAAATAGGTAATAATGTGATTATTGGCCCAAATTGTGTATTCAAAAATTGTAAAGTTGGTGATGGCACTCGCATTGAAGCGTTTTCGTTGGTTGAAGATGCGGTTGTTGCACAACACTGTAATGTGGGTCCTTATGCGCGACTTCGCCCTGGTGCTGACCTCCACAATGGTGCCAAAGTAGGTAATTTCTGTGAGGTGAAAAAATCTATTATTGGTGAAGGTTCAAAAGTGAATCATTTGACTTATATTGGCGATGCACAAATTGGAAAAGGTGTGAATGTGGGCGCAGGTACAATTACCTGTAATTACGATGGTATTAATAAATTTAAAACCATTATTGCTGATGGCGTATTTGTAGGTAGTAACAGCTCTCTTGTAGCACCCGTTAGCATTGGAAAAAATGCCACAATAGGCGCTGGATCAGTCGTCACCAAAGACGTGAATGCTGAAGAGCTCGCTATTGCTAGAAGTAAGCAGCGGGTTATTGCGGGTTGGGAACGCCCGAAGAAAAAATAATATGGCTTATTAAATAGCCGTAAAACTTGCAAATCGAAATTTATTTCTTATAATACCTTTCGATTTGAAATTTAAGGCTTTCGATTTTGCAAAAACGAAACACTCAGCAACGTCGCCGTGGGATCATTGAAGCATTAAATGAACGTGGTGAGGTTGCTGTAGATGCGTTAGCTAAAGCATTCTCAACCTCTGAAGTGACTATTCGTAAGGATCTTGGCGAACTTGAAAACAGCGGGTTGTTATTACGAAGGTTTGGCGGTGCCGTTTTACTTCCCAAAGAATCGTCTGAACTTTCATCTGAAAAGCTTTCGAGTCGAAAGTTAGCTATCTCGGTATTAGCTGCAACGCTTATTCAAGATCATAATCGCATTATTATCGATGGTGGCAGCACAACGTCTGCACTGCTGCCACATTTAACTAAAAAGCTAGGTTTAGTGGTCATGACTAACTCTCTGCATGTGGCCAATACCTTATTAGAAGGTGAGAATGAACCAAAGGTATTGATGACAGGGGGCACTTGGGATACTCAATCACATTCCTTTCAAGGCCAAATGGCAGAAAACATGTTAAGAGCCTATAATTTTGATCAAGCATTTTTAGGTGCAGCAGGACTCGATATCGCGCGTGGTTCAACTACCTTCAATGAATTAACTTCTCTTAGCCGAACAATGGCAGAGGTGTCGAAACAAGTGATTGTGATGGCCGAGTCAGAAAAATTAGAAAGAAAAATACCTAATGTGGAATTGCCGTGGTCGCAAATATCTATTTTGGTTACCGATGATGGCCTCGATAAAGATGCCAAACAACAAATTCAAAAACAAGGCGTAACAGTAATGTGCGCACCTTTTATTCGTTAAACTATTTTATTAAAAAGCAATAATTCTACTGATTACGTGAAAGGCATTTATAAGCCCTTAAAACGCAATTAAAGAAGGATGCAAAGACAAATTAGGATACCAATATGTGTGGAATTGTAGGCGCGATCGCTGAACGTAACGTTGTAGAAATTTTATTAGAAGGCTTACGCCGACTAGAATATCGTGGCTATGATTCAGCCGGGGTGGCTTTGCTTGATGGCGAAGGTAACTTGCAGCGTGAGCGTCAAATAGGAAAAGTAAAAGCGTTAAGCGACGCTATTGCAGAAAATCCAATTAAGGGCGCTACGGGCATCGCACATACGCGCTGGGCAACTCATGGTGGCGTAAAGCAAAAAAATGCTCACCCACATCTTTCTAACGAAAGAATTGCAGTGGTACACAATGGTATTATTGAAAATTACGAAGCTTTAAGGCGTGATTTACAAGCTAAAGGCTATACCTTTACCTCAGACACTGACACTGAAACTATTGCGCACACAGTTCATGAAGAAGTCAAAAAAGGCAAAGATTTATTGTTGGCTGTACAGGACTCGGTGAAGCAATTTCATGGTGCTTACGGCACAGTTATTATGGATAAAGAAGACTCAAACCGTGTGATAGTTGCACGTTCAGGTAGCCCATTAGTTATTGGTTTGGGGATAGGTGAAAACTTCATCGCGTCTGATCAAATGGCATTGTTACCAGTAACCCGTCGTTTCATCTTTTTAGAAGAGGGCGATGTAGCCGAAATTACTCGCACGTCAGTGACTATTTACGCTAAAAATGGTGAGAAAATAGAACGCGAAGTTTTTGACTCTGAATTAGAACATGATGCTGGTGACAAAGGTGGATATCGGCACTACATGCTCAAAGAAATCCATGAGCAACCCAGTGTCGTTCGCAATACATTGCAAGGTCGTTTAGGTGAAAACGACTTAGTTGAAGGTATTTTTGGTGCTGGGTCTGAAGCGATCCTAAAAGGCATTAAACACGTGCAAATTATTGCATGCGGAACAAGCTACCATTCGGGCATGACCGCACGTTATTGGTTAGAGCAATATGCAAATGTGTCTTGTAATGTCGAAATTGCTTCAGAGTTCCGGTATCGCAAATCAGTCGTGCACCCAAACAGCTTGCTGGTGACTATTTCGCAATCAGGCGAAACAGCGGATACTTTAGCTGCTCTTCGTTTAGGTAAAGAGCAAGGCTATACGTCTAGTTTAGCAATTTGCAACGTGCCTGGTTCGTCGCTTGTGCGAGAATCTGACATGTCATTCATGACATTAGCGGGCGCTGAAATAGGCGTTGCATCAACCAAAGCCTTTACAACACAGTTAACAGGATTTTTAATGTTAACCCTTGCGTTGGGTAAATATAACGGCATGTTAGCGGTCGATAAAAAATCAATTATTGATGGCTTGCACAGCTTACCAAGCAAACTGGAAGAAACCCTGACATTAACCGATAGCATTGAGCTATTAGCTGAAGAGTTTGCGGATAAGCAGCACAGTTTGTTTTTGGGTCGAGGGGACCAGTATCCTATCGCAATGGAAGGTGCACTGAAGCTTAAAGAAATTTCTTATATTCACGCCGAGGCTTATGCATCGGGCGAATTGAAGCATGGTCCGTTGGCTCTCATTGATGATGAAATGCCGGTAATCGTAGTTGCGCCAAACAACGAATTACTTGAAAAATTAAAATCAAATGTTGAAGAAGTAAGAGCTCGTGGCGGCATCATGTATGTATTTGCTGATAAAAACGCTAACTTTGCGAGTGATGAAACGATGCGCGTTATTAATGTACCGCATTGTGAGTCGCCAATTGCGCCGATTATCTACACCTTGCCACTGCAGTTATTGTCATATTATGTTGCCGTTATTAAGGGTACTGATGTTGATCAACCAAGAAATTTGGCTAAGTCGGTTACTGTTGAGTGACGGGACCTAATTTAGAAATAATTGTTGTAGAGCGACAATAAAGTATCATCCTCGACAATATAGTTTCATACTTTACAATTAAGTATCATACTATCAAGCTCTGAAATCTTTGGTTCTGTAGTGACGGGAATACGGCAAAAGGGGTCATACGCCGTTCAGATTTGAATGAGAAATTTGTTCCAATGATGGTCATAGCTGCGCATCGAAAAATCGGTGCTTTATACTTCTATTTTCCACCATTGCCGACAGTCGAGGGATATTAAGTAATACCACAGCATAACCATAGCGGACCGTCGAGAACTCATAATGACAGCAGGTGCGACATTACTGACGTAAGCGATGTTGATTTTCTTTTAATATATACGATCGATATTTTTAACAGGTGGTTAAATTCACTCTACAACTACAATCAGATTTGTTTTAGCTTTGAAAATCAAGTTAAAACTGATTTCCAATCCTTTCTTTAGAAAAATACCGTAATGTCGTGAACCGGTATCTTCCTGCACTGTATAATCAGTAACACTCGAACAGGTATGCAT
>Ga0307492_10000646_pt1 | contig 14665 bp, 12 predicted proteins | sample SI3LmetaG_FD_202365 | JGI IMG/M metagenome (GOLD analysis project Ga0307492, IMG submission 202365) | Sea-ice brine microbial communities from Beaufort Sea near Barrow, Alaska, United States - SI3L | ecosystem: Environmental > Aquatic > Marine > Coastal | place: USA: Alaska | collected 2017-05-06 | reverse complement strand
AAAACGGCAATGAGCTGCTCCGCTTAGGCTCCCAGAATCCTAACTGGACCCTGATCTATCAGGCCGCCGACGACCTGGCCAATTCTACGATCATTTCGCCCGGTTTTTTCTGGCTCGTTTTCGCAGCCCTAATACTGTTATTCATACTGTCAATCGTTCTGGGGGCGCAAAAAATTCAGCAAGTAATGCGTCAAGATGCCAACGCCTTCGCGCGCGAGATTCAAGACCTGTTGCTGGGCCAACACTCGGCCAGGGTTGATTTCCAGTTGGCCATCTTTGTCACCTTGGCCAAAACGATCAACCGAATGCGCATGGGTAAAAGCACAACACTGGCACTCGGTACGGCCAAAAACTCTGCGCTGCTGGAGTCGGGTAAGACCGGACCGATTATGGCCGAGACACAACAGAATGTTGATGTTGCCATGATGGAGAGCGACACCGACTTGATTGGCATGGGCTCGGCACCAAATACCCAGGATCGCATCGACGTCGCCGAAAGTCTGTTTCAAACCTGGGGTATCGGCGGCATCATGCAACAGACCCTGAACCTGGATGCTGCGGTGCAGATTGGCCTGGCGATCGGCTCAGAAGCCGGCGAACGTAATGAGCAGACGGTGATCGTCGGCCGAGACGGTCGGCTATCCAGTGCCGATCTCGCGCAGGCCTTGACCCGAGGGCTGGTGGCCAGCGGACAGCATGTCATCGATCTCGGTGTGGTGCCCACGCCGGTCTGTTATTTTGCCTGTGAGCGGCTCAATATTGGCTCCTGCGTTATGATTACCGGCAGTCACCGGGCGGCCGATTACAACGGTTTCAAGGTGATGATTGCCGGTAATACCCTAATAGACGATGAAATAAAGGGGCTGTATCACCGCATCGCCAGTCAGCATTACCGCACCGGCCGAGGTCACATTACCACCCAGGATTTGGCACCCGCCTATCTCACTCGGATCAGTGAGGATGTCCAAGCCGTGCGCCCGCTCAAGGTGGTTATCGATTGTGGCAATGGTGTCGCGGGTGCCATAGCACCCCAATTGATCAAGGCTATTGGTTGTCACGTCTTACCCTTATATTGCGATGTCGACGGCAATTTCCCCAATCATCTGCCGAATCCGGCCGATGCCCGTACGCTGCAAGATCTGACCCTAACCGTGGTTGAAACTCGGGCCGATCTGGGCCTGGCCTTCGATGGCGATGGCGATCGATTGGCAGTGGTCACCAACACCGGCAAGCTGATATTGGCCGATCGTCTGCTGATGCTACTGGCCAAGCAGGTGTTGCTGGCCAGTCCCGGTGCCACGGTATTGTTCGATGTACAGAGTTCCCGCTGGCTTAAAAACCTGATTCTCGGATCCGGCGGCAAGCCGCTAATGTGGAAAACCGGCCCCTGCTTTATGAGCCGCAAGATGAAGCAAAGCCGAGCTGCGCTCGCCGGCGAGATGAGCGGTCATTTTTTCTATCAGCACCGCTGGTACGGTTTTGATGATGCGCTCTATACTGCCTGTCGACTGATTGAAATTTTGGCCGGCCAAGAAGAGACCCTAGACGCCCTAATGCGTGAATTACCGGTCGATGTTGAGACGCCCGAACTGACCATAGTCTCATCCGATGAGCGCAAGTTTCGCGTCATCGAGGCGCTACAGCGCAACGCCCAGTTTTCCGGGGGTCAGATGTCCGATATTGACGGCGTGCGCGTCGACTTTGAGGACGGTTGGGGTCTGGTGCGGGCCTCGAATACAGCCGCCAAGCTAACCTGTCGATTCGCAGCCAACAACGAGGAAACGCTGCACAATATTCAGGCAATATTCAAACAACAGCTGTTAGCCGTTGACAGTCAACTGCAAATTCCCTTTTAATTCTGATGCAGACGCTAAGTGATGGCTCATCCGACGTCTGCCCGTTCCTTGACAGCAGTGCGACCGAACCCTGCAAAAGCGGCGCAACTGTTGACCCTTTTAACTTTTCTGGAATCCTTATGTCACTGGACAACCGCACTGCGCACGACTACGTCAAGGTCTTAAATGAAGCCCTGCCTTATATTCAACGCTTTCAGGGCAAAACAGTGGTGATCAAATACGGTGGTAACGCCATGGTTGATGACCAACTGAAGGCCAGCTTCGCGCGCGATATTGTGCTCTTGAAGACGGTCGGCATCAATCCGGTGGTCGTACACGGCGGCGGTCCACAAATTGGGTCCTTGCTGGAAAAGCTCAATATTAAGAGTGAGTTCGTTAATGGCATGCGCGTCACGACCTCGGAAACCATGGACGTGGTCGAAATGGTCCTAGGAGGACTGGTCAATAAGGACATTGTGTCGCTGATCAATCAGGCCGGCGGTAAATCCTTTGGCATGACTGGCAAAGATGCGCACAGCATCAAGGCACGCAAACTCCAGGTCATGCGGGACAGCCCCGATCTGAAAAAATCAGAGATTATCGATATTGGCCACGTCGGCGAAGTCGAATCGATCGACAAGTCCTTTATCAACTGGATGAGTGACGGCGGCTATATACCGGTCATCGCGCCCATTGGCGTGGGCGTGGATGGTACCTCCTATAATATCAACGCCGACCTGGTCGCCGGTAAGGTGGCCGAAGTACTGGGCGCCGAAAAACTGATTTTACTGACCAATATCAGCGGTTTACAGGATAAGAACGGGCAAATCCTAACCGGCCTGAGCACCGACCAGGTTAACGATCTGATCGAAGATGGCACCATTTACGGCGGCATGTTACCTAAAATTCAGTGTGCCCTGGAGGCGGTTCACGCTGGGGTCACCAGTGCCCATATTATCGATGGCCGGGTCGCACACGCGACCCTATTGGAGATTTTCTCCGACAGCGGCGTCGGTACCCTGATTAGCAACCAACGGGAGATGCTCGATGACTGAGCGCACCGAGGCTCCCTCGCGGCGCGATCAAATATTGCAGGCGCTGGCCCATATGCTCGAAACCCACCCAGGTCAGACCATTACCACGGCAAAACTGGCCAAGGCCGTTGGCGTGTCCGAGGCGGCCCTGTACCGGCACTTCCCGAGTAAGCTCAAGATATTCGAAGGCTTGATTGTTTTTATCGAAGATACCTTGTTTTCACGGGTGACCCGCATCCTACAAGAAGAGGAAGCCGCGATCCCTCGCTGTGAAGCGATCCTCGGCCTGCTCTTGGCCTTTGCCGAGCGTAACCCGGGCATGTGCAGAATCCTGATCGGCGACGCTCTGGCCGGCGACGTCGAGAGTTTGCGCAGCCGCGTCATCCAGGTCTTCGACCGGCTGGAAACCCAGCTAAAACAGGTGCTGCGTGAGGCGGAGATCCGCGAGGGAATACGTCCTGCCCTACCGCTGAATCAGGCCGCCAACCTGTTATTGACCTATGCCGAAGGCCGCATTAATCAATTTGTGCGCAGTGAATTTAAACGCTGTCCCACCCAGGATTGGGCGGTGCAATGGCCGGTCATTGCACGGGCCGTCTTTCCGCCGCAGTGAACCCCCGGCGGTACTAGAACGCCCTATTCGAAGCTAAACCTGCAAAAGCTAGCCGTTCGGCCGGTATCAGGCCCCACTCAAACTGCTGTCGATTCCCGTTCGATGGAGTACGATAGCCTATACCGTCGACACCCTCCAGGGCTGGGTGCTGGGTGCTGGGGCCATAGTATAGGTATTCGCCCCACGATAACCCGAGCCTCCCTTGAGCGCATCGGGGTGAGGACATGATCGGTGCGCGACAGCGGGCTCGCTCATTGCAGTTGCGAACCGACATCGCATGCGGCCCATTGGGCGTAACCATAGGCGTGTCCGTAAAGAGACGTTCTGGCTTGTGCTGGCCCGGTCAGCAATATCAAGCACAGGGTAGACAGCCGGTTTATTTCTGAGGGTTCCTTAATCGCAGCAGTCGTTACTGCGCCAAATCGCTAAGTGGACGACTGCATCGGCCAAAAAAAGCGACTATACTGTCAACTCGACCAGCATTGCGGGCACGATGTGCCAACCTTGACAAGGACACTTGCTCAATGAACCAACCTAGCCCGACCACTTGGCCCGATTTGCACAACCATGTCAGTACGTTATTGGTCACCGCTGACACCGCTGTGATATTTTTCAATGCCGGGCACGTCATTTTGGACGCCAATGACAAAGCGCGCCAATGGTTTGGTGAGATTTTTCCGCAGCAAACGCGATTGCAAGACGCCTGGCTGGACGAATTGGGGCTACAGCTGGTCGATCGTGGTTTACACAATCTGACGCTGAACGCCCTGTTGAGCCGGCAAGTGCCCGACTCCTATGTCGGCCTCAGCTTGGCCAACCAAACCCGTTGGGCCCAATGGCACGTGCTGGCCACGATCCATCAGCAAGAGCCCTGCCAGGCGTTAGTTTTGACCGATGTGTCCGAACTGATGCAATCTTTCCACGCCCTGCAGCAACATGCGGAAGATGCCGATACCCGCGATTTCGCCACGCGACTCTATAACCGTCGTTACGCTCTGGAACGTCTGGAACAGATGCACCTGCACGCCAAACGCTACCAATCGCCCTTTGCCATTGCCATGGTCGACATTGACCATTTCAAGCGCATCAACGACACCTATGGTCATAGCTACGGCGATGAGGTGCTAGAACGACTCGCGTCGGTCATTCAAAAAAGTTTTCGTGAGACCGACCTCTGTGCCCGTTTTGGCGGCGAAGAATTTTTAATCCTGATGCCGGAAACCGAAATCAACGCGGCCATTTTCTCACTGGATCGTTTGCGTCAACAGATCTCCGAATTAAAATGGGCCCAAATGCAGCGCCCGGTGACCATCAGTTCGGGCGTGGTCCGCTGGCAGATCAACAAGAGCGTCGAGCAACTGGTTTTTCTCGTCGATCAGCGCCTCGGTACGGCCAAGAAGGCCGGGCGCAACCAGGTCTGCGGTGATCTATTCTAGAGCCACAGTAAACCAGCACCGGGTCGCTAGGCAACGGCATAGAGCGGTTGATCTTCAATTAGAGCCTTGTGCAGGGCGGCAATGGTTAGCTCATAATGGTCTTCGGCCACCACCACCCGGATATCGACCTGCCGAATACTCTGATAAATGGCCAGCACGTTGATGTTCTTAGCTGCCAATGCGCCCGACATGGAAGCCAGAATCCCCGGCACATTCATATCCGAGCCCAATACCGAGACCATCGATATTTTACGGCTAGTCATTTCGGCGTTGGGGAAATGCCGCTCCAACTTGGCCTGAATTCTTTCTACCACTTTGAGCCCGGTATCCAGATAGAGGGTCACGGTATTGGCATTGTGTTCTTTGGCCAATAGGGGCAGGTTAAACTCCTGCACCAAGCGCTGAATCTCGAGGAACTGCTGTGGCTCGCCGACCATATCCTGATCGAAAACACTCAAGGCATAGACATGTTGTATCCCGGCGATGATTTCAACGCGCGGCGTTTTGGAGCGGTAGTCATTGGTAATCAGGGTGCCGTCGTGGTCAGGTTCGAAGGTGTTCTTGACCCGCAGCGGGATATTTTTTTTGCGCAGACCCTTGGCTGCCTTGGGGTGAATTGCTTCCATCCCGATCAGCGAGAGTTGATCGGCGACATCATAGTTGGTGCGACCGATGGGTTTAACATATTGCGCTCCGACTACCATCGGATCGGCCGTCGACAGGTGATATTCCTTATGAATTACGGCTTCGCGGGCCTCGGTTAATTCGGCAATCTTGCTGAAGGTGATTTCCGAGTAGCCCCGATCGAAGGTCTGCATCAGACCCTCGGCGCACTGGGTATAACCGGTCACTATGGGCATTTCGGTGGCCAGGTCGTAACGAGCAAAAATCGCCACTATTTTGTCATCGAGCGGTAGATTGTCCTTTTCTCGCCAGCCGGAGAGATCGACGAAACGCGCGTTAATACCCTCTGACTGCAACAGCAGCGCGACATTAAAAGCACTGTGCGCCTCCCCAACACCGGCCAACATCTCCCGCACCGTCGCCAGATGCTCGTTGATCTGAAAGTGTCCATAGGAACAGACCCGCTGCAGATCGAGTAAGCAAGAACGTACCCCCTCCATCCGTTCGGTTATAAATTGGTCAGCCTGCTTCAACAGATGGGGCTGATCGAACAGTTGAGCGTTGAATTCGCGCATCGCCTTGGCGGTATCGGTCAAGGCCTCACTCCACTGCCAGTCGGAATCATTGTTGGCAAAGAGCGCGTAGACGCCCGGTTCACGAGATTTTTTGTGTTCTAGCAAGCGATTGGTCATACCGCCATAGGCCGAGACCACAAAAATACGTTGATACATCTGGGCATGTGACCGGCCGATCTGAATAATATTGTCCCGTACCGCGGGATAGTTATTCATCGAAGTTCCACCAATTTTTTCAACGCTATGCAGTGCCATGCTCGGTTTCATCCTTAGTTATGCTGAACACGCTCAGCCAGTAGATTAGGGGGGTATCAAAGTGTAAGGTTTTTAACTCTAAACTCAAACAAAGCCGTTAGTCTCAGCAGTAGAACTTTCTCAAGGTAGCGGTCAATAGTCAGCATAACAACCCGGCCGATCGACGGGCTGCGGAATGTCCTCAAGAGCACTGGCTTAACTCGCCTTAATGACGCACATACCAGGCTATCTTGCCATTAGGCTGACGCCCGCGTAATTCTTGTTTAAATATGTAAAACACGCTAGCTTTCTAGGCCACAGCCACTATTGTCTTTGGGTCAGCCAACGAGTTTGGCAGACAAACCTGTGATGGGGCTCTTCCCCGAAAGGGGCGTCCGGGCTGGCTGCTGATCGCCTTTCGAGGCATTAGCACCCGGCGCCCCAGCTTTGCTAATTCCGGTCTACTTGACAATTCGAATCTGCCCTCCGCTTCCCAACTCTAGCCTTATGTCCTGGGTCGCATTCGGCTCAACGGTCAGTGTCATCGGTATCTGTTGACTCTTCTTGCCATTCCAGTGGTTAACTGTGAGCGCAATACTGGCCGGGGCCGTCGATCGATTGGCCATACTTAAGCGCCAAAAGCCTTCCCGCAGTGCCACACTGGTGAGACTCACCAGACTGCTTTGACCTAGGGCCAGGGTGGCTTGAAAGGCCAAGCCAGGTTCGAAATAACTGTCCAACAGCGCCACCTGGTCATCGAAGACACCGATCTTGACCGGCCCAGCCAGATCGGGCAGTGGCTCCTGACTCTCAATCAGGATGCTTGCCTGGGCTTTTTGCAGGCCCTGTTGCCGGCTATCCCATTGCAACTGATATTGGCGGGTCACCTGGCTCAGAGCCGTCTCCGACACCGGCAGCCACAGATGAGTGCCAGCTGCCAAGCTAAAGGGTTCACCCGACATCAGGGTTGGCACGCCCTGGCTCTGGCCGCTGTGCGGCTGTGCTATGGTCATTTGGTCCTTTTCCATCGACTCCGCCCGCATCATCATCTGCGGTCGGTTTTGCACCTGAGCGAAGCTATAACCTGGTGCCTCTATGTCGTATTCCGACAGGTTGGAGACGATCAATTCCTGATGGAGCCGGGGTTGTACCGCCGCCATATCGATCCGGTAGCGTACTTGAGCACTGATGGCGAAATCTTGCCAAGCATATACCAGGGTATTTTTCTGCTTCTGGGCTTGTACCACTTTGAGTTCAAACTGATTGTCGACCGGGGCGGTGAAATGCAAAAGATGCCATTGGCTCTTCGGCCAATAGCGTAACGTCTTACCCTGCTGCAAGACTAGGTGACTGCCGCTTACCCCCTGTACCAGCCAGAGGCCCGGCTCGGCCTCGATTTCGACTGGCTGGCCCTTAGCGGGCAACAAACGCTGATCGGGCGATGACCAACTGAGCCGAGTACCGTCGCGTTCGGCCTGCCACCAAAATTGTTCGGGTGTCAGATTAGCTACCGGCAACCGGACCTGGGTTTCGCTTGCGGTGAGGGTCTCAGTCCGCGCCACCCAGGCGCCATGATTGGCCAAGTAGAGCCAATCCACACTGAGGCTTTCGGCACTACTCCAGCTAGCACAGACGGCCAGGCTGGCTAACAGCAAGAGGGGGCTTCGAACGGGTCTAGCCAGGCGAGAGGGCAATGTCATTAACGAACTCCTTCGATATAAAGTGGTCAATCTGTGTTGTGGTAAACAGGGCTAAGCAAACGAACTCAAGACGGATCGGTCGCTTGGCCCTGCAACCAGCGATCAGCGCACGCGTATCAAACCCGATACAAAGGTCAACAGCAGCGCGCACACGGCAACAAGAAGTAACAGAGTGGCACCGTAAAACAGCCCCTCACCCATGCTTAAGCCGAAGATGAAATTCGGCGTATAGCCACACATGGTTTGCACTTCAAAGATCTGGGGCAGCCACTCATCGAGCGCCAACCAAAACGGAAAGCCCGCGTCCATACCGCACTGCCCTTCATACTCGCCGCGCTCGACCAGAACCGAGATTCGGCTGCGGTTGACCAACATCGCCAGAGCGCCGACTAGGCCGACATGAGCGATACCCCGCGCCATGGGCCGGGCAGTCCACAGACCGGTCAGACCAAACAGTAAGGCGGTCAGGGTCCAAAAACGGGCTTGTATACAGAGGACGCAGGGTGGCTCGCCGAGTATGTATTGGTAGAATAGCGCTACACCTTCTAACGCTAAACCGACGCACAGGACGATGCCCCAGTACCAGCGTGATTGAACAAATTTCATCAGTAATAAGAGCATGACAGGCGTTCCAAATTAAGGTTAAGGCTGTGTGCCGCACAGTCAAACTGAAAAAACCTTAAGATAGCAGGCCAACTTAAGCGCGGCAGCGCAGCAAACTGTAAAAAATACGGCCCTTAGAGCCGCTCGATCTTGGCCACCGCCGGCAACGCATGGAGCCGGCGCAGCACTCGGCTCAGCTGGGTGCGCCCCGTTACCGCGACCAATAGGCTGACCCGAGAGGTGATCGCATCAATATCCTGCATCTGAATACTCTCGATATTGGCTTCGGCATGCGACACCGCATTGGCGACACTGGCTAAAACGCCGCGCACATTGCTCAGATCGATGCGCAAATCGACCAGAAACTCCCCTTCCATCGACTTTTCCCAATGTAGATGGACGCAACGGTCTGGGTCATTGCGCAGGTCGGCTATATTGCGGCATTGCTCGATATGCACCACCATGCCCTTTCCCTTTGACATCACACCCACAATTGGGTCACCCGGTATGGGCCGACAACACTTGCCATACTTGATGCGCAGACCTTCGGTACCCTGGATGGTCAAGCTGCCCTGGGGCGATGTTAGGGTATTTCCCTGGGACAACTGCAGCAGGCGTCGGGCAATAATATAGACCGCTTTTTGTCCGCTGCCTATCTCTTCAAACAGCTGATCGGCGTCCTTTAAGTTCGATTCAGTCAAGACGGTGCTGATTGCGTCGGCGGATACCGCACCCAGGTCGCAGTCAAAATTTTGCAACTGACTGTCGAGCAGCTTCTTGCCCAGACCGATAGCGTCCTGCTGCTCCATAGTGGCAAAAAAATGCCGGATATTCGCCCGCGCCTTGGCGGTGAAGACAAAATTGAGCCAGGCCGGGTTCGGGCGTGCCCCAGGGGCCGTGATCACCTTAATCGAATCACCGCTGATCAATGGCTGGCTCAGAGGGGAAAGCTTGCGGTTGACCAGACAGCCGACGCAGGCGTTGCCGACATCGGTATGCACCGCGTAGGCGAAATCGACCGGGGTGGCGCCACGGGGCATTTCCATGATTTCGCCCTTGGGGGTAAAGACATAGATTTCATCCGGGAAGAGGTCAATCTTAACGTTTTCGATAAATTCCATCGAATCACCGGCGCGCTCTTGCATTTCCAACAGATTCTTCACCCAGCGGCGAGCCCGAGCGTGCGTTTGGCCGCCTTGGCTTTCATCGGTCTTGTACAGCCAATGGGCGGCAATGCCATGGTTGGCCATATCCTCCATATCCCGGGTGCGAATCTGAATTTCGATGGGTACACCATTGGCACCAATCAAATTGGTATGTAGAGATTGATATCCGTTGGTTTTGGGCACGGCTATATAGTCTTTGAAGCGATTCGGCACCGGCTTATAAAGATTGTGCACCACGCCCAGGATGCGATAACAGGAATCGACCGAATCGGTAACAATCCGAAAGGCGTAGACATCGAGAATTTCTTTCAGTGATTTGCGTTTTTCACGCATTTTTTTGTAGATCGAATAGAGATGCTTTTCCCGGCCGCTCACCTGCGCTTCGATGCCCTCCTGCTGCAGCCGTGTCGCCAGGGCTTCTTCAATATGCCGGACCACTTCCTTGCGGTGCCCCAGCTGCTTGCGCATGGCCGATCGGATCCGGCTGGCACGCAACGGATAGATCGATTCAAACGACAGATTTTCCAACTCAATACGCAGATCGTTGATGCCCAGCCGCAAGGCGATGGGGGCATAGATTTCGAGCGTCTCACGTGATTTTCGGCGCTTTTTTTCCGGCGGCATTACCCCCATGGTGCGCATGTTGTGCAGGCGGTCGGCGAGTTTTACCAAGATCACACGAATATCCTTGGACATGGCCAGAACCATTTTCTGGAAGTTCTCGGCCTGCTCCTCGACCTTACTTTCAAAGTCCAGATGCGTCAGCTTAGACACGCCATCGACCAAATCGGCCACGCCCTGACCAAACTGCTCGACGATGGCCTCTTTGGACACCGCCGTATCTTCCAGTACATCGTGCAACATGGCCGCCATCAAACTTTGGTGGTCCATGTGCATCTCACTGAGGATATTGGCGACCGCCAAAGGATGCGTGATATAGCGTTCACCACTACGCCGTGTCTGCCCTTCATGAGCTTGCTCGGCGTAGAAATAGGCACGTTTGATCCGGGCCACCTTTTCCGGTGACAGATACTCATTCAGACGTTCGGCAAGATCGTGTACGGTCGGCAAAGAAACTCCAAAAGGGTTGTGACCTCCCAGTGTAAGCAAACCGGTTCAAACGGCAATAAAAAAACCGGGCAGAGCCCGGTTATTTTAGTGCAATACTGTCTTTAGTCGTCGACCTCATCGAGAATAGAGGCATTGATCTTGCCTTCGGCTATTTCACGCAACGCTACAACCGTTGGCTTGTCATTGCCCTGCTCAACGAATGTTTCTACGCCATCGTTAGAAATCTGGCGAGCACGTTTGCTGGCGACCATGATTAATTCAAAACGATTAGCAACCTTATCTAGACAATCTTCAACTGTAACGCGTGCCATGGGGGGTGATCTCCTGTGTGCTCACTGGTGCAAGCCGGGCGATTGTACGGAATTTAGCCGGTTTGGCAACCGGCATAACGACTTAGCGCCAACTATCCGGCTAAATTGCGGGCAGTCTAGTTCAATAGTTGCGTAATCAAGCCTTGGTGGCGCAGCTGCTGCTGACCAATAACGGTGCGATTAGCGGTAAATATGGCCGACAATTCGTCCAGTGCCTTGTAAAAATCATCGTTAATAATCAGGTAATCGAATTCAGCATAGTGCGACATCTCCGACACGGCATCGAGCATTCGACGAGCAATGATCGCGTCACTGTCCTGTTGGCGTTTTTCCAGTCGCTCCTGCAGGGCGGCTTTCGACGGTGGCAGAATAAAGATGCTGCGACTGCCGGGCATCAGGCGACGCACCTGTTGGGCACCTTGCCAATCGATCTCTAGGATGACGTCATGACCGGCATCCAACTGGCTCTGCACATAGGTTTGCGAAGTACCATAGTAATTGTCGAAGACCTGAGCGTGTTCTAGGAATTCGCCGGCACCCACCCGGTCAAGGAAATCGGCCGGACTGGTGAAGTGATAATGCGCACCATCTTCGTCACCCGGTCGCATGGCCCGAGTGGTATGGGAGATCGATAAATACACGAAAGATAGACGGGCTATCAAGGCATTCACGAGGCTGCTTTTGCCCGCGCCACTGGGGGCGGCAATAATATAAAGGGTACCCGGTACGGTATTTGACATGAAACTGGCCTAAGCTCTGTTGTAATTCGTATAACCGACTAATAATAGCAGGGCTTGAATTTAAGTTCCTGCTTAAACCCTGGAGAATATTAAATGAAAGCACTCTGGAACAACTTGGTCGTGGCCAGCAGCGCTGCCACCCGGATAGTCGAAGGTAATCACTACTTTCCCGCCGACAGCTTGCGGAGCGAATTTTTTAAAGCGTCAAGCCACACCACGGCATGCCACTGGAAAGGCACGGCACGCTATTATTCGATCGACGTGGATGGCAGCACTAATGAAAATGGCGCTTGGTACTATCCAGAACCCAAGGCCGAAGCCAGTCACATCGCCGGCTATGTGGCATTTGGCAAGGGCGTGACAGTCATCGCCAGCGAGGATTGAGCCCCAGGCTCGCCCACCCTGACAGAACATCCCCTAACTCTCCGGCGCTTGAACGGATTAAACGGGGTAGCCTTTTGCTTGCTAGCAGCAACTCTGTGCCAAAGCCGTCTGTGCTCGACCAAGGCATGAATATCCGCACCACCGTTTGGCCCATCGTTTGGCCCATCGTTGACACAGCGGGCAATGGGCCCGGTTTAAGACGATCTAGAGTAGTCTTGTGTTGACCGAGTGCTAGCCGGGTCGTGCTAAGGTTTACCGACAGTTACTTAGGATCGGGCTAGCGCGGCTCATCTGAGGTTTCTTTGGTGCTGTTAAAGGCATCGTGTTTGTCGACAGTGCTACCCAAACGATCGAGCAATCCGACATCGAGTACCGGCGACGCGTCAATGTGCTGGGCATCCATCATATGCGCGACGCGTTGCAGTGAGGCGAGAATCATCGTCTGCTCCCACTCCTGCAAATCACCAAATTGGCGAGTAAATTGATACTGCAGTGGCATCGGCGCCGATTTAAGCACCTCATGGCCTGATTCGGTTAGGAGTGCATAGACCTTACGTTTATCGGTCTTGGAGCGTGCCCGTTCGACCAGGCCCCGTTTCTCCAAGCGATCCATAATGGTGGTCACCGTGGCTTGGCTTAAATTAATAATCCCCGCCAGCCCGCCAATGGTCATCTCACCCTTATCGCGAATAGTTTTAAGCAGAATAATCTGCGGTGCGGTCAGCCCCGTTGTCTTCGCCAAATGCTTAGAGTGCAGATCCGTGGCGCGGATAATGCGGCGCAGTGCCACCAGGACTTCGTCAACTTTTTCCATAGATTGCTCGCTAAACTCTTCAGATGGCAAATTTAAATTATACACCATGCTCCTCTACACCCGACACCCATACTGGCTTTGCGTGAATTAATTAGACTACGACAGATTATGCCAACAGATTGGTCACTGAAATTTTATATTACTTAGTGTACTATGGGTTTCTTATTAAAAATCAAACTAGAAACAAGCCAAAAAAACGCATTATTTCGCTATTTATCTACCACTGTCAGTATTTTTGTGACGAACCTCACGGATATTTATTTAGAAGCGTAAATAATGGTCTCAAATTCAATATTGGAAGGAGCCCACAATGATCAGTATGCAATCCCCAACATTAGCGGACGGTTACGCCGTACATCAATTAATCCAGAACTGCCCACCGCTGGACGTCAATTCGGCCTACTGCAATCTGCTGCAATCTGGGCACTTTGCGAAAACCTCAATCTTGGCCAAAGCCGAAGATCAATGCGTTGGCTTTATCAGTGGCTACGTAAAGCCGGAAGACGCCCATACTCTGTTTATCTGGCAGGTTGCCGTAAATGCCTCAGCGCGCGGTAAAGGCCTGGCCGGCAAGATGCTGGACGGCTTATTGCAGCGCCCCAACCTGCAATCGGTACAATACTTGGAAACAACCATCACCGCCGAAAATCGTGCCTCTTGGGCGCTCTTTACGCGCTTGGCCGATCGCCTCGAGGCGCGCCTGAACAAGATCGACTATCTAGACCACAACACCCATTTTCAAGGTAACCACGAGAGTGAGAGCCTGGTCCGTATTGGTCCTTTTAAAGCCTAATCCGTCCTTTGGAGAACTCAGTGACTATTTTTGATGAAATTGAATCCGCAGTACAGTCCTATGCACGATCTTTTCCTTGTATCTTTAACCGCGCAAAAAATGAATTGCTATACGATGAAGCGGGCAACGAATACCTTGATTTCTTAGCCGGTGCCGGCACCCTGAACTATGGCCATAACAACGACCTCTTTAAAGCCCGGTTGTTGGATTACATCTTGGCCGATGGCATCACCCACGGCCTCGACCTGCATACCAAGGCCAAGGGCGAATTCTTGGAAGCCTTTAACGAGCGTATTTTAAAACCGCGTGACCTCGACTATGTCATGCAGTTCACCGGCCCAACCGGGACCAATGCTGTCGAGGCCGCACTCAAGCTGGCGCGTAACGTCACCGGCCGTGAAAATGTGATTTCTTTTACCAATGGTTTCCACGGTGTCAGCTTGGGTGCCTTGGCCACTACCGGCAATTCGCATCACCGCGGCGCCGCAGGCGTTAGCCTAAGCGGCAGCAGCCGTATGCCCTACGATGGCTACCTGGGCGATGGCGTCGATACTACCGCCTACCTCGATAAGGTGCTGGGCGACTCGAGCAGCGGTATAGACCTGCCCGCGGCCGTTATTGTAGAGACCGTCCAGGGCGAGGGCGGCATTAATGCGGCCAGCGTCGAGTGGCTGCAACAATTGGAAAGCGTGTGCCGTAAATACGATGTACTGTTGATTGTCGATGATGTCC
>Ga0307492_10000645_pt1 | contig 14679 bp, 15 predicted proteins | sample SI3LmetaG_FD_202365 | JGI IMG/M metagenome (GOLD analysis project Ga0307492, IMG submission 202365) | Sea-ice brine microbial communities from Beaufort Sea near Barrow, Alaska, United States - SI3L | ecosystem: Environmental > Aquatic > Marine > Coastal | place: USA: Alaska | collected 2017-05-06 | reverse complement strand
AATTATCGAATGAAAACCTCAAGAGAGCTTATATTCAACCTATTTGTAAGTGTGCTGTTTTTAGTCGTGGGATTTGCATTAGCGAATAGCCAAATCGTAAATTGGGCATTATTTATTACGGGTCTGGCTCTTGCCAGCATTACTCTATGGCATCATCTAAAGTCTAGAGCACCTACTCTGTTGTTATTAAAGAGCTAATACATGTCATTCGACGTTGTTATCTACTTTTTTTTATTGGGAATTATCATTCGACTTTTGAAAGTTGAGTTTAGCTTTCCAAAAGGACTGTCCCAGTCTTTAATGCTTATCTTATTGATCGCAATTGGTTTAAAGGGCGGCCTTGCGCTTAAAGAACATGCATCAGTAAACTTACTCTTAGAGAGTTTATGGGTCACCAGTCTTGGTTTTATTATTCCCATAATAGCTTTTTTTATTATTCGTTATTTTGGCGCTATTAATCGAACAGACGCTGCAAACATTGCCGCTCACTATGGGTCGGTTAGTGTCGGCACCTTTGCGGTTGCGGTTGCGTTTTTAGAAACTCAAGAATTAGATTATGAACCTTACTTTGCTCTATTCGTTGTTTTACTTGAAGTTCCAGCAATCATCGTTGGCTTGTTTTTAGCTGGTAAAGCGGTATCAAAGACATCAACAATAAGCAGCGAGTTATTTTTAAATCAAAGTATTGTCTTGCTCACCGGTTCATTATTGATTGGATTTTTATCTAACGATAGCATCAACAATATCTTACCTTTATTTAAAACCTTATTTGCTGGTGTGTTATCACTGTTTTTATTAGAGATGGGATTAGTCGCAGGAAATTATTGTAAAACAGTTTTTTCTCGAGGACTTTTTATTATCTCATTTTCAATGTTTATGCCCTGCTTAGCCGGCCTAATAGGTGCATTACTTGGACACTATATTTTAGCCTTTTCTACTGGTGGTGTAGCTTTGTTAGCTGTATTAGCAGCAAGTGCTTCTTATATCGCTGTCCCAGCTGCTATGCGCCTAAACTTGCCAGAAGCCGACCATGGTCTAGCTATCACCGCGAGTTTAGGGGTGACTTTTCCCTTTAATGTACTGGTAGGCATACCAATCTATGTCGTATTCGCTCAATGGCTAACCAGTTAAATATTATTCTACTTATATAGGAACCATTATGAACAACGTTGATGTAATGATTATCATGGGCTCGCAATCTGATTGGCCGACCATGAAAGAAGCAACCATTGTGCTTGAGGCTTTAGGCGTATCTTATCAATCACAGGTAGTATCCGCCCACAGAACACCCGAACGACTCTTTAAGTTTGCTAAAGGCGCTGCTGCAGAGAACATCAAAGTAATCATTGCCGGTGCCGGTGGTTCAGCTCACTTACCTGGTATGGCAGCAGCTTTAACTGAACTACCGGTGATTGGTGTTCCAGTAGAAAGTAAAGCGCTCAGTGGTCAAGACAGTCTGCTATCCATTGTACAAATGCCTAGGGGAGTAGCCGTTGCCACTCAAGCAATTGGTAGTGCTGGTGCCTATAACGCAGGATTATTAGCGGTACAAATATTAGCCTTATCCAATCCTGACTTAAAAGAAAAGTTGGTCGAATGGCGAAGTGAGCAAACGAACAATGTTCCTTGGGAAGTAGAATAATGCACATTGGTATTTTAGGTACAGGTCAATTGGGTCGCATGATGGTAAAAAGTGCAAAGGACTTAGAGCATAGCTTTTGTTTTGGTGCTATTGCTGGCGATGATAAATCCTCGGTAAGTGGTATTGCAGAAATCATTGATATCGATAAATCAATGACCTCAGTTGAATTGTTTGAAGCCCTAGGTAAGCCAGATGTAATAACTATTGAGAAAGAAGCGGTCAATGCATCGTTACTCGAAGAGTTAGCTGAACTCACTCAAGTTGCTCCAAATCCAAAAGCCATCGCAATTTCACAAAATAGATATCTAGAAAAAGGTTTTATCGCTGAGTTAAATATTCCAACGGTTGATTATCGTTTTGCTGCAAACAGCGAGCAAGTAATTGAGGCTGTTAAGTCACTTTCTTACCCGCTGATCATTAAATCATCTGAGCAAGGCTATGATGGAAAAAATCAATGGCGTCTAAAAGGTCAGGAAGATTTAAATATTTTCTTGGTCAGTTATGCAGATCAGGAGGTGATTTTAGAGCGTCATATCAATTTTGATGCTGAGCTTTCAATGATTGCGGTTAGACGTTTTTCTGGAGAAATAAAGTTTTATCCATTAACCGAAAACTATCATCATCAGGGTGTGTTACTGACATCGAAGGCATTTGCTATAAACCAGTACCAACATTTTACAACAACAGCGCAAAATTATCTTCAATCACTACTTCAAGCATTGGATTATGTCGGTGTTCTTTCTATGGAATGCTTTGTGGTTGATCAGCAATTACTGATCAATGAGATTGCCCCAAGAGTTCACAATAGCGGTCACTGGACACAAATCGGCGCTAAAACTTGCCAATTTGAAAATCACATTCGCGCAATTAGCGATATGCCATTAGGCGATACAACATTGCTTCAACCCTCTGCTATGGTCAATATCTTAGGGCATGAGCAAATTACCATTCCAGCTGGTGTTTCTGTATCTCAGGTTAATTGGTATGGCAAATCTATTAAGCCTAATCGAAAGATCGGTCACATTAATATTACCGCGGATCAAACAAGTAAAGTTGAACATACTATCGATAAAATTATGGGAAGCTTGTATCAGATAGATTAAAACAATAGTTATATAACTTGGAAAAAAATGGATCAAGCTTATTGTGGGTTCTGGACAAGCGTATAAATACCGATTACTCTATCTTTTCGATCATCTGGCAATTATTAATCCACCGCCTGGAAAGGAGAATATTATTTCTCAATTCATTAAAAGTATAAAAAAGGTTAAATTTTACTGGATGCTGCTAATCTTTTTCATTTCCTTCATACTTATTCTCAATATCTATTATCTGTTTAACACTGCAACTAATGAAGGCCCCTGGCAAAGTCATTATGAAAGAATTGCCACAACGACCATAAAGGGTAATGATGTTGTTATCCATAATTTTCGACGCGCACGCTATGATAAAAATGGTACAATTAAAAATCTTAATTGGTCAGATCGCACTGTTAATTTAGATAAGCTTGAAAAAATCTGGTACGGCATATCGGTCTTTGCATCACCGGGTCTCGCCCATACATTTCTGTCTTTTGATTTTGGTGAAAATGACCCTGTGGTTATATCTGTAGAAGCAAGGATGAGACCCGAACAACAATATCACCCTCTTAAGGGAGCTCTTGACAATTATCATCTCATTTATGTAATTGCAGATGAGCAAGATATTATTGGTGTTCGGACTCACAAAAGGTCTGAAGACGTTTATTTTATGCCAATTAATGTCAGTAAAGAGCGAAGTCAGAAAATGTTTCTTGATATGGTAAACCGAGCTAATCATCTAGAAACGTTACCTGAGTTTTACAATACATTTACGTCCAATTGTACCAATAGCATAATGAAAAATACCAAGCTTCGACCATGGCAATATTATTTTGATCCTCGTATCATTCTGTCTGGATACTCTGACAGAATAGCTTATCAATATGGAATATTAGATCAAAACTTTACTCAACAAGTTATACGTGAGGCTTCTCGTATTAAAATAACTGATTTCACAGATGAAGACCCTGAATTTCACAATAAAATAAGGGCTAGTTATTACAATAAATTAGAGGATGACTCAGAGATTGTCACTATAGAATAGAGTTCTCAATTATTACTTGTAATCCAATTATACTTTGTGGTCTAGTAGCCATGGATTCTTCACTTAAACTAGGTATTTCACCATGCGCTTGATTTTTTTATGCATTACTATGGCTCTTTTTATTAACCTATCTGGATGTTCTGTAGTGGGTCTTGCCGTTTCAGCCACAACCACCGTTATTGGTGGTGCAATTGATGTGGTTGATGTGGTTACTCCTGACATCCTTGACGATGACGACGATGAGAAAGAGGAAGAGGAAGACAAAGAAAAGGACGAAGAAGATAATCCGAACTGATTTTTTTATTCGGTAAGTCCCCTCTATTAATTCTCCTCTGGGGCAAGAATTAAAGCTGCATCAGGCTCTGACACTCCGCTTAGATTGTAGAAATTGGATTATTGAATGAATAACTCTTCAATATTGAGACTGATAAGGTTTAGGTTGATGAAAAGTCGTTTATCTTTGCAATTCTCATGACATCAGTTACTCTACAAAAAGTGTTTTCAGATGATCATAAAAACAGGTATTCAAATGCGATTATTCGGTATTACTTTAGTGTTAATTTTTTTAACATTTCCTATTTATGCAGAGCAAAAATTTGAGCAGGGGCGAGTGCTTCCTGACCTTTAAAACCAAATGACGATGTTCTTAAAACGACTTTTAATGCATCGACTTGTACCAGTACATTAAGAATTTTTTGCGGACGTTAGTACCAAGACACATTATTGAGTTCATTGCCTTCAATGAAGAAATAACGGTCAACGATATTCCCTAATTTATGTACAGGATGTACAGGATGTACAGCATGCCACGGTGCTATGGATGGCAAAGAGTGGCTTTTATTAATCCATTGAGGGTAATGTATTTGTCTAAGGTATATATATCAATTAATAACGATTTTGTTGAAGATATTAATTGGCCGGGAGGCACTACGTTTACTCATAATTAAGACTTATCCTTGAGGCAAATGCTGCATCAGTCAAACACAACTAAATTCCTATTAAACCGTAAATAAAGATTCTCTTGCAGCCTCACAAATTGCCACCACTGCAGGATGACGAACTTTTCTCTCGGCTGAAATCGCGTAAAAATTATTGGTAATATCATCTGTTTGTCCAACAACTTTTACATTAAAACTTTTACAAACTTCATCAGCAATAATTGTAGGCATAAAAAAGATGCCCATGCCACTTTCGCCAAAAGACTTCAGTAATGCTGAATCATCAAACTGCCCAGCAACTCTTGGGTAAATATCTCGCTCCTTTGCCCATAAATCAAACTGCTTTCGAATACCGTATTGAGAGGTTAGTAGGATCATCGGGGCATTATTTAGGTTATCTGGAAAGGTACCTTTAAGCTTTTTCGCAAGCTTTGGTGCTGCGAAAAATGTAACGCCACAACCACCCAGCTTATGATTAAACGCCTTAATACTAAACTCGCTTGGAATTGGCTGATCGCTGATTACGATATCAACCTTATGCACAGCAAGATCTGCCAGTATCGATTCAACGGGACCCTCTTTACAGGTTAGACTCATATTCGAATCGAGTGCTAAAGCAGGCTCAACAATTTTGTATACGATTGTCTTGGGTACAGCACTGGCGGCACTGACAATAAACTCTGTAGGCCCAAACGTAGGTGCCCCCCTTAAAACATCGCGCAGTTCCTGGCCCAACTCGAAAATTTCATCGGCATACTGAAGCGTCACTTTTCCTACTTCGGTAAGCGTTAGGCCTCTACCAACACGCTCAAAAAGAGATACACCCATACGCTCTTCTAACAGGGTTATTTGACCGCTAATTGTTTGTGGTGTGATGTGTAAGCGCTCGCTCGCTTTTGCAATACTACCGGCATGGGCAACTACCCAAAAATAATGAAGATGTTTATAGTTTAAAGACTCGGGCATATTGGTGACCTATTGATTGTTCGTATTTTTCGATGATTTACGTTTTATAAAGTAAATTTACCTTATTGAGTATAAGTAGGTAAACAAACTATTTGCACAACTCATAAAAAACCAGTCCAAAAGACCGGTTTATTTATGCATTTGTGTAATTATGCGACCTATTCGTTGGAGTTAAAGAAACCCAACAAATGAAGCAAACTTGTAAAGAGGTTAAATATAGAAACAAACAAAGTAACCGTCGCCATTATGTAGTTTTTTTCACCACCAGAGATTATTTCACTGGTTTGGTAAAGTATTAAACCGCTCATCAATATCACAAAAATCGATGACACTGTTATCGATAATGCTGGTATATTTAAGAATATATTTGCAATAGCCGCGGCAAAAGCAACGACAATACCTACCGTTAAAAAATTACCCAAATGACTAAAGCTTTTCTTACTGGTAAGGGCGTAACCTGACAGCGCCATAAATATTAAAGCCGTCGAACCCATAGCCATGGAAACGATACTAGCACCACCGGGTAACTTCAAATAAACGTTAATTATAGGGCCTAGGGTATATCCCATAAAACCAGTTAGAGCAAAGACACAGAGTAAACCTTTTGAAGAGTTACGAAATTTACTGGTTAAAAATAGTAAACCAAAATAACCACCAAGCGTTAAAAGAATACCTGGGTGAGGTAAATTTAGCGTACTCGAAACCGTCGCCATTATCGCGCTAAACAATAACGTAGCAGAAAGTAACGAATAGGTGTTTCTAAGAACCTTGGCTGATTCACTCGAAGCGACCGTCACGGCTTCTTGATGGGAACTATAAGATTGATTGATATTCATGCTGTTCTCCTAATGGGTATACATCAGTATTTATTGTGAAAAGTGATAGTGTTCTTGAGCATCTTCGTCTTCGTCAACATCAACGACATCTGGGGCTTTAAAAACATTCATTCGTCGGGTTATTCGAGATAGTTTTTGTACACGAGTGATCTTTCTGACAAGAGAATGACTTGCTCTATTAATCGCATGGTCAATAGCTTCATACAAATTATCCTTAGTGTCGCGTATTGTGATACTGGTAATGTTTTTCGAGTGAATGAGTACTTTACATTGCTTATCTATCCCTCCTTTAGGCCCATTTATGTCTGCTAAGTGAACGTCAATACTCATTATATGTTCTTGCATCCTCGATAAATAAAAATGAATACGTTTATCAATGTGACTTCTTATCCCATCAGTTAAATCAAATCCCTTAGCGTGTATATGAGTCTTCATTTTTTACTCCAAATAATTTATTAATAAAGTTTTAGATAATTAGTTTAATCACTACAGGCGAATTTTTTTGTGATGTATTTATATATACTATCGTTTATCGACGCCAAACTTGTAGTATCCATGTCGCTTTTAATAATGCTAATTGACATCTCAATAAGATTTTCAGATCCGGTCAAACAAAATGGCGCTTTTTCCACCAGTTCGTACTTCTCCCTTTCTTTACCAATACGCGTTTGATAAACACGGTTTATATAATCAGATCGTACTCTACGTTCATTAACAACATGGGTAACGAAGATGTCATCTATACGCTTAGCACCCTCTATAAAACCTTTGGTATATATGATGCAAAGATCTTGAATATCACCACTGGCATTTGAAGCACTACAGGCCTTAAGGATTTTTGGTGTGGTATCAATTGAAGTGGAACCCTGAACCGATACAGTCATTAAAAACATCAAACTTATTGTTACCATTATTTTATTCATATACTTCTCCTTTTATATGCCTTTAGTCGATAGGTTTTGTAATTAGCAATATCTACAAGAACAAAATCCTACAGTTTCATGACAACTGAAGGAATTATACGAAAGCAGAATTCAAAATTAAATTCGAATAATCATAAACAACACATCGTAAAAACCGATGAATATTATAGGTTGATTTTGAAATAGATTAGAACGGTATTATTAGGCTGTTACATTATTTTGCCCGTTTTTGAGATACTAGAAAATTCATATCCTTTGAATGCATAGCGTTATTGTCTGCCATCAGCTTCTCTCCATTAACTCTAGCAAATGAATCAGGTGATTTTATTGTTCGTGGTGGTCTATGAATGGTTAGTCCAGGTAGCAATAAAGACGATGTTCTACTTGATGATGTAATATCAGGCTTGACAGTTTCTGTTGATGACCACACCACCTTAGGTTTGAACTTGGTCAGCTTTAACTTGCCCTAGATAGGGCAAAAGAGAATGACTGAAAGATTATCTATCCACCACTAAACAAATAGAGATGTGATGTTGAGGTGTGTATAGTATTCAAAATAAATTCTATAAAATAAAACCTATAAATTGAGAGTAATATGCCTGAACAAGTACCTAATTTTGATGATGCAACTATCAACAAACTTCTTATGGAACTCTATGGTATTGAGGGAGATATATCCCCTTTAGTTTCCTTTGAAGACCAAAATGCTCTGCTCAAAACAGCAGATGCTAAGTTCATTTTTAAGATTGCCAATAAGCGCTGGTCTCATGAATTTTTACAGATGCAAACTGATGTTCTTAGCTATTTAAAAACCTCCGCCCCTGAGCTTATATTTCCAAGTATAGTAATGACTTTAGAAAAACAAACGATTACCTATGTTGATGGCTTTGCAATACGCCTGCTCACCTATCTTGAAGGCGATTTATTTACCTACGTGGCAAAGACACCAGAACTCTATATGGATGTTGGTCGATTCTTGGGAAAATTTTCAAAAGCCATGCAAAATTATTCTTTTGAAGTCACCGAAGGCTCAGATGAACTGTGGAAACTTGATAATGTCATCGCTTGCAAAAAATATCTTCCTGAAGTAACCGATGAAGATGCGCGTGATCGCATTGAACGATTGTATAAGGTTTATGAGAAAAACATACTACCAAAACTACCCAATTTGCGTAAAGCTGTTATTCATGGTGATGCCAATGAGCAGAATATATTGGTGGCATCTGATAACCCAACAAAAATATCTGGCCTCATCGATTTTGGTGAAATGCAATTGGCCAGTCAAGTAAACGACCTTGCTATCACCCTCGCCTATTGCCTTTTAGGGGAAGATGATATTGCCATGGCCTCTACAAATATCATAGCAGGCTATGAGGATGAATTTAATCTAGAGGCTGAAGAACGTGAGATACTTTTTTACCTAGTGGCAATGCGATTAGTAACCAACATTACCATGACATCTCACGCTGCTAAGCTATTTCCGGATAATGTGTATATTTTAATTTCTCAAAAAAACGCTCGAGCTCTGCTCAAAAAACTTGAACAAGAAAAATATATCTTAGACTGAGGTGACATCAATGACCTACATAGAACCCTGGTCAAAAAGACATAAAAAAGTAACCGCTACTGCAGCCTTTAGCTTATCTAATTCATTTGTAGAACCACTAACCAATGGAGAGCTCATTAAGCTATCTCTTGATAGGGGCGACCAGCAGATTGTAGATGACTATCATCATCATTCATTGGTTTATACACCTAATGGAGGAAGTCTGGATCTTCGACAGCAGATTGCCGAACTTTATGGGTCAACTATTAATGCCGAAAATATCCTGGTATTCTCAGGTGGTCAAGTAGCACTTCAAACAGCAGCTATGGCGATTTTGGACAAAAATAGTCACAGTATTGTGTTTACACCCGGTTATCAATCTGTGCAACAGGCCCCCGTTCAGACAGGCTCCCAGATAACCACCATCAAACTCTATGCGAAAGATAATTGGCAAATTGATCCGAAGAAGGTTGAAGCGGCAATACAAAAAAATACCCGATATATCGTGATTAATGAACCCTATAATCCAGCAGGTACTTTAATGACTGTTGAATTACAGCAACAGCTGAAGGATATTGCTGAGAAGAATGATATTTATCTGCTCGCCGATGAGGTCTATCGGCTTTTAGAACATGATGTAAAAGATCGACTTCCGGCAATGGCCGATGTCTATACTAAAGGACTTAGTGTTTGCACTCTATCCAAACCCTGGGGAGGATGTGGCATTACCATCGGTTGGCTGGCTTTACAGGACATGGAGCTTAAGCAGAAGCTCATTGATGTTCAGTATTTTGGTACAGCCTGTCCGAGTCGCGCCAGTGAAATTCAGGCAATAATGACCTTACGTGCTAGTGACATTATTCTTCAACAAAAATTGCATATCATCCGTCATAATATTACCTTGCTTGATCAATTTTTTGCTGACTATTCTGACTTATTTGAATGGGTACGTCCCAACGCAGGTGCTATAGCTTTTGTGAAATTTAAAGGCTCCTTAACCTCTGAGCAACTGGGAGAGGAATTAGCTAAAGCAGGAATTTCAATTAAACCAGCCTACGTTTTTATGACGGATACGAAGGGTTATGACGATTATTTTCGTCTTGGTTATGGTGAGCGGGACATGCCAAAAGCATTAGCAGCGCTTATTGATTTTGTCGAACAAAACAAACAAAGTTGGCGATAGTTAGTACTAACCTTTACTGCCTTCTAGTACCGCTTGAACAATTTGCAGATCTTGTACGCCGATCCCTGATGATAGAAAGAGTCTAAGCCTGTTCTTTGCAGTGGGGTCTCTATAACCATTTTTCAGAAAATCACCAAACTCCTGCAAGTCAGAGCCATCAATCATTTTATCCTTTAGAGCAACAGCAGCATTCCCGTGATCTTTACCTTGGCTGATTGAATCAACTAACACCGTATCCGCTTTCTTTAACAGCCTTGGTGAGAGTTCAACTTTACCCGGCATGTCAGCACCAATTGCAATGATCACTGTATTGGCACAGTTGATATCATCGGCATCGAGTAGAGCAACCTCGGACGGTGTAGTAGTGATGATCAAATTAGCATGATCTGCTACCTCTCTTGGTGAATCAGCAATCTTTACTTGCCAGCCATTTGCCATCATCTCATTGGCGTATTTAAGCGTATTCGCTTTGGTATGTCCCCACACTGTTAATTGTTGCTGGTCAGGATAGAGACTTTTCAACAAGCCCATTTGTAACCGTGCTTGCACCCCTGTTCCAAGAACACCAATGCCGTTGAGTTGTTCAGCCGGCATCATTTCTTCTGCCGCATTTCGACCTGCTATCGCTGTTCTCAGATCGGTTAAATGACCTTCATCTCTGAGTACTAACAGAGGCTTTGCTGTTTTAGCATCAAAAGCGATCATCAACCCTTGGGATGGTTGAAGACCGTGATTTATATTAGCGGGAAATCCTGTGGCTATTTTAAAGACATAGATCTCGCCATGCTTTTTGTGCGCACCCTTCAAATGCAGATCGCCATAGTCTTTAAAGGGTAGATAGATCACCGGTGGGATAGTTACCTCTTTTGCACTAAAGGCTTTAAATCCTTCTTTTTGGAGTTGCCAGACATTTTCATCACCGGTGACCTTGAGACAATTTTGTATTGCTCTCCAATCAATTTCAGGAAGAGTCGGCTGGTCGATATCGTTATGTTCTTCAGCTCCCCCACCTTCAAGCAGCATTGAGGTAATCACGCCAGTCTGGGCATCACCGATTAGCGTCATACATCGTTTGATAGGCTCAGCTTCTGCTGCAATTTGCTGAAACTCACTGATAAACTTTATAACAAAATGCTTTTCTCCGCTCAGATATCCCCCCTTGATCTGTAAGTTACCTGAGGCTGGACTGATAAAATCCATCTTGATATCATCACTCACTATATTCAGATCTTCGTTGAGCAATTCTTGCAGCAGATCCGGTTGGTTCCACGCATCACTCAGATAAGCAGTATTTTCAGAGGGACTGAACATTGCTCGCAACTCATTAACCGATGACAATATTTTCATTTGCACTCTCTCATTTACAATCTCTCTCGTTTTCAGTGTTCCACAGCGGGCGTTGCTCATCGATAAATCGTTTAAAGGCTTGCAATGACGCCGGCATGGTAGAGCGACTAAAGCCAATACGAAAATACTGACTGAGCGTATCATCACAATCAAAAATAGAGGGCGGAAATACTAATATTTCATGCTCTAGTAATTGAGCGGCCAGTTCATTAGCTGTCAGAGGCCCTTTGAACTTTACAAAGCCTGTGCCACCGGCTTTTGGAACTATCCACTCAAAGAGATCATTGTTACTAGCAAAATAGTGTTCCAATAGCTTGAGATTATCTTTAATAATTGTGATGTTTTTGCTGATGATGTTATCGACCGAGCGTATCGCCATCATTGCTTGAATTTCTCCAGCTCGGGAAAAACAAACCGCATAAATATGTTGAGCTTTCAATAGCTTTTTACAGAGCTTTTTGTCCTGACAGACTACCCAACCGATACCCGTGCCCCCTGCCCCCCAAGGTTTCGACATGGTACTAAGAGCAATAGCCTTGGTCGACAAATCTGCTATTGAAGGACTGCGTTCAGTGGGGTCGATTTCCAATAATCGATAAACTTCATCAGAAAATATGAGAATGTCATGCTTCTCAGCCAAAGTCATTAACGCCACTTTAGTCTGATAATTCATCAAAGCCCCTGAAGGATTATGGGGATCATTGAGGGCAATGTATTTAGTATTCGTTTTAATCGCCGCTTCAATAGCCTCTATGTTTATTTGCCAATCATCATCGGGTGTTAAATTAACTCGAGTAATCTCACAACCTGCAAGTTTTGCGCTTTCTTCAAGGGACTGATAACTTGGTGTGACAATAATAGCGTGATCTCCAAAATACAGTAATGCCTGGGCTGTCAACGTCATGCCAGTTTGTGCACCTGGAAAAACAACCACATTCTCAGCTGTAATATTTGCACCGTATAACTCGGCTATTTCACCGCGCAGATCTAGACTACCTCCATTATCAGCATAACCCAAATCATGATCATGATAGGCTTGAATAAGCGCTTGATCGCCATTTTGTTCAGCTGCTGCGATAAGATCGAGGAGTCTGAGAGGTTCAGATGATGAGGCGTAAAAACGATGTTTGATATTGATTGTTTTTGCTAATAATTCTTCGGATCTGATCGAATTTTTTAATAGGTGCATGGCAAATCCTTGATTTCATAACTAGTCAGTTCATCCTTTAGTAACTATCAATAATTGTCAATAGTGACAACAAAATGATGGTGATATTTTTGGATAGACAATCCCCTATTAACAGACGATATAAGATAATATACAATTTCTTGCTAAAGTATTACACAGCAAAGTAAGGTTGCTACAATTTGAATAGTCATAAACATTAATTGAGGAAAAAACGATTTTAATCAACTGTTTGTTAAAATCATCGCCTGTGATTTTCCATTATTACCAGAGGGTAGCATCGAAGGATTTATACTAATTCTCCTCTATAGGCTCTGATTTTATGACATGTTCGGCGAATCCTGTCCTTGCTTCAGAATAGATATTAAAGACCTCTGAGGCTCCTGCTTCTTTTAATACTTCAACTTCATCGGTGTATCTGGCGATCGTGTGGACTGTTGCGGAAAAATTAATCTCTTTAAGCTGTTCAAGAATCGCGAGATTGGCTGACAATTTAAGCAAGGCTAACATCACAAGTTCCATGTGATGATTATTGGCTACTTTTTCCCAAAAATCTGTATCACAAGCGGTTGATTGTGTTCGTGTTTTGATTCATGATAGAATTTTTTCGCAAATGGAAGGTGCCGCTATATTATCAACAACCCTTGCCTAATTATGGTGAAATTACAGCTGAAGCCGGTCAAATTCAACAAAGCAATTTTCATGATTATCAATTTCAAGGTTAAGGTCTAATCAAATGCTATGTTCTGGCAGGGTTGATTGTGCCTATTATTACAAATTTCGCAATTGAGGAACAAATTATTGCAGGGTTATGGTCAAAAATAGGTTATTTTCTGTTACTATTGAACGCCTTTAATGACTATTGAAGATAATATTTATTTCTTGACGAGGAGAGACATCGTCTTTATTTTACTTATAAGCTTTCTATTATATTGAAGTGAGATTTCATTGAATTCAACAACTCCCACTGATCTACTGTCCAAAATAGCAAAATTGGAGACCGAAAACAGACGGCTTCAGGATGAGCTTGCAAAAGCTGAATCGGGTTCTCAAACAGGGCAAGACCAGTACCAGTTACTATTTCAGAATCTGCCTTTGGGTGCTCAGGAGGAAGACTATTCTTCCGCGAAAATTCAAATAGAGCGATTAATAAGAAATGGCGTTGTGGATCTTGAAACCTATTTCCTCGAACATCAGGATGAATTAATCAGAATAGTGGACAACCTGGAAGTGATCTCGGTCAATAAAGCTCTGATTGACATTCATCGTGCCCCATCTATCGAGGAATTTCTCGAAGAAGAAGATAATATCGAGGAATGGTGGACATATGAGTGGGTCGAATATTATGCAGCAGAGTTTAGTCGCCTGGCGGAGGGGAACTCATACTTTGGAGTAGAAAGAAATGATACCAGATTTGATGGTAGTCCTTTTTTGTCCAGAATTTTTACTTTTATAGTGGCCGGCTATGAGGATTCCTGGGAACGTGTCATCACGTTGCATGAAGATATAACTAAACGGAAAAAAATAGAGCAGCAATTACTTGAGACCCATCAGGCATTAGAAAAACAGATTCGGCTGCGTACGCGGGAATTGAAAGATTCGGAACTAAAGTTATCCGCTTTTTGTCGAAATTCAAATACCATTATAAGCATTAAAGACGTTGATAGTCGGTATACTATCGCCAGTCGACAATTTGAAGAAATTTACGGATTAAATGCTGATGAAGCAATTGGTAAAATGCCCGAAGATATTTTTGCCCCAGAGCTAGCCTGTCAGATAAGAGCGCATGATCTGGAAGTAGTAACTAAAGGAAAGCTCATCCAACGAGAAGTTACGATTCCCAATACAGACCCGCGAATGGTACTTCTGGCGACCAAATTCCCGATCAATACCGACGAGGGTGAGATAATAGGCGTGGGCACGATTAGTATCGATATCTCCGAACGTAAACAGATAGAAGTAGCCTTGAACGAAGCTAAAGTGAAGGC
>Ga0307492_10000644_pt1 | contig 14679 bp, 9 predicted proteins | sample SI3LmetaG_FD_202365 | JGI IMG/M metagenome (GOLD analysis project Ga0307492, IMG submission 202365) | Sea-ice brine microbial communities from Beaufort Sea near Barrow, Alaska, United States - SI3L | ecosystem: Environmental > Aquatic > Marine > Coastal | place: USA: Alaska | collected 2017-05-06 | reverse complement strand
ATGGTGGGCTGCGAGGGGCCGTAGATGTCGGCATCGACCAGCCCGACCTTCAGGCCCCTCCTGTCACCCTGGCCGCGAGCCAGCGCGATGGCGAGATTGGCCGCGAGCGTCGATTTGCCGACCCCGCCCTTGCCCGATCCGACCGCCAGGATGCGGCGCGCGCGCTTCTCGGCGGTCATCGCCACGCGCACCTCGTTTACGCCCGGCCGCACGCCGACGAGGTCCCCGACCGCTTGCTCGATCTCGCCGCGCGCTCGCGCGTCCAGCCCACCGACGTCGAGCACGAGAGTCGCCACCCCGCCAGCCAGCTTCGCCGAGACGATCCGGGCCGCGATCGCCTCGGGCAGAGCGCCCACCAGGTCCGCATCCTTCATGGCGCGGCGGGTGGCGCAGGAAAAAGCCGCCCGCAACCCCTGTTTTTCGTCGCGGCGGCCCCTATAACGAGCGCATGAGACTTTGGGACGGGTTCAAACAGACGGTGGGGTTGGCGCCTGGGCTGGCCATGGCCGGCAAGCGCAATCCCTGGGGCAAGCAGGCAGGCGCGGACGGCAGCGGTGGAGGCGACGGCGGCGAGCCGGCGAATGAGCCAACCGAGCCTCCCAAAGCCGATAAGCCGGACAAGACCAAGGGTCCGCGCAATCCCTGGCTCCCGCCCGGCGGCGGCAGCAGCGAGCCGCCGCGCCGCTCCGCTAGCATCGAGGACATCTTCAAGACCCGCGGTCCCGAGGGCCCGCGCCGCATCGGCGGGCCGGGCGGGCCGAACTTCCGCCTTCCCCGGCGCGCCAACGGCAAGAGCTGGTGGCCGCTGATCGCGCTCGGCCTGGCCGCGGCGTGGCTGATCTTCACCAGCGCGCATCAGGTCCAGCCCAAGGAACAGGGACTGGTCACCTGGCTGGGAGGAAAATATTCGCACAAGCTGGGGCCGGGCCTCAACTTCACGATGCCCTGGCCCCTCCAGCAGGTGACGGTCGAGAACGTCTCCGAAATCCGGGCGATCGAGATCGGCGGCGAGGGCGAGAAGCTGGTGCTGACCGGCGACCAGAACCTGGTCGATCTCAGCTATGTGATCCGCTGGAACATCAAGAACCTGGAGCAGTTCACTTTCCAGCTCGACGATCCCGTGCTGACCATCCGCGAGGTGGCCGAGAGCGCCATGCGCGCCGCGCTCGCCGAACAGGAACTCGACCAGGTGGTCTCGGGCGAGGGCCGCGCGGGGATCGAGGCGCGGGTCGCGGCGACCATGCAGCAGCTCCTCGACGCCTATCGCGCCGGCGTGGCGATCCAGGGCGTCGGGATCGCCAAGGCCGATCCTCCCGCCAAGGTGGTCGATGCCTTCAAGGACGTGTCCGCGGCGCAGCAGGACGCCAACGCGATGCGCAACCGCGCCCGGGCCTATGCCCAGCAGGTCATGGCCCGCGCGCAGGGCGATGCGGCGGCGTTCAACCAGATCTACGGCGAATACAAGCTCGCCCCCGAGGTCACCCGGCGGCGGCTTTATTACGAGACCATGGAAAGTGTGCTGAGCAAGACCGACAAGACCATCGTCCAGGCGCCCGGCGTCGTGCCCTATCTTCCGCTGCCCGAGGTGCGCCGGCGCGCGGTCACGCCCCCCCCGAGCGTGGAGGGCCGGTGATGGAAGCGATCTGGGATAACCACAAGGCCACCATCATCGCGGTCGCGGTGCTGATCGCCGCCGCCCTCTCCACGTTGATCGTGGTGCCCGAGACGCAGCAGGCGGTGAAGATCCGCACCGGCGAGCCGGTGGCGGTGATCAACCGCTTCCAGCCCGATGTGCCCTTCGGCGAGACCGGCGCCGGGCTGTGGTACCGCATTCCGCTGATCGAACGGGTGCAATATGTCGACCGCCGCATCATGAACCTCGACATGGAGCCGCAGCAGGTGCTGTCGAACGACCAGCAGCGGTTGCAGGTCGATGCCTATGCCCGTTTCCGGGTAATCGACCCGGTGCGGATGGTCGAGCGCGCGGGGTCCGAGGACACGCTCCGGACGCAGCTCGCCCCGATCCTCTCCTCGACAATCCGGCAGGAACTGGGCCGGCGGCCCTTCGCGACGCTGCTCACCGCCGAGCGCGGAGATGCAATGAACAACATCCGCAGCTCGCTCGATCGCCAGGCGCGGCAATATGGCGCGCAGATCATCGATGTGCGCATCAAGCGCGCCGATTTGCCCGACGGCAGCCCGCTCGAGACCGCCTTCACCCGGATGCAGACCGACCGCCAGGCCGAGGCCGAGACGATCCGCGCCAGCGGCCGGCGCGACGCGCAGATCATCCAGGCCGAGGCCGAGGCGAACGCGGCCAACACCTACGCCGCCGCCTATGGCAAGGACCCGGAGTTCTACGACTTCTACCGCGCGATGGAGAGCTATCGTCGCACCTTCGAGCAGGGCTCTGGAGAAAGCTCGATGATCCTGTCGCCCGACAGCGAATATCTGCGTCAGTTCCGCGGGCAGCGATAGGATTTCGTATCGATTTGTATGGCCGCCGCCTGTGAGCGGGCCCATTCAATCGCCGTTCAGCGCGCTTACCCTTGTAATCACGCGCGCATGACCAATGTCCGTGCCGCGGCCGCAACCGCTGCCGCCCCACGAACCCAAGGAAGGATCGAGAGGACGTGAAGCCCGTGCGATATGCCTATGGATTGACCGGCGCCCTGCTGCTGGGCGGCGCCGCAGCCTCGCTCACCACCGGCTATGCCGCCGGCGCCCAGGTAGCCCAGAACGACGCCAGCCAGATGAGCCGCGTGGTCCCGCGCCAGGGCGCGCCCGAAAGCTTTGCCGATCTGACCGCGCAGCTCGCCCCGGCGGTGGTCAACATCTCGACGCGCCAGCGGATCGAGGTGCCGCAGCCGCAGAACCCCTTCGCCGGAACCCCGTTCGAGGGGTTGTTCGGCAATCGTGGCCGGCAGGGCCAGCAACCCGGGCGCCCGCAGACCCAGGAAGCCCAGTCGCTCGGCTCCGGGTTCATCGTCTCGGCCGACGGCTATGTCGTGACCAACAACCACGTGATCTCCAGCCCGACCGGGCGCGGGACGGTGGAGGAAATCACCGTCACCATGCCCGACGGAACCGAATACCCCGCCCGCCTCGTCGGCGCGGATGCGGCTTCGGACCTGGCGGTGCTCAAGATTTCGGCCACCAGGCCACTGCCCTTCGTGCACTTCGGCAGTTCGACGCAGGCGCGCGTGGGCGACTGGGTGGTCGCGATCGGCAATCCCTTCGGCCTCGGCGGCACGGTGACCAGCGGAATCGTCTCGTCCGTGCTCCGCAACACTGGCACGGGCGCCTACGACCGCTATATCCAGACCGACGCCGCCATCAATCGCGGCAACTCGGGCGGCCCGCTGTTCGACATGCAGGGCAATGTCATCGGCATAAACAACGCCATCTTCTCGCCCACCGGGGGTAGCGTGGGGATCGGCTTCGCCATTCCCGCCGAGATCGCCGCCCCGATCGTCGAGCAGCTGAAGGCCGGGCAGAGCATCACGCGCGGCTATCTCGGCGTCTCGATTCAGCCGGTCGATGGCGATCTCGCCGACTCACTTGGCGTCGCCAACAACCGCGGCGAGCTGGTGCAATCGGTTGTCTCGGGCGAGCCGGGCGATCGCGCCGGCATCCGCCCGGGCGACATCGTGCTGTCGGTCAACGACAAGCCGATCACGCGCGAACAGACGCTGTCCTTCATCGTCGCCAATATCGCCCCCGGCACCCGCGTCCCGATCGAGCTCATCCGCGACGGCCGCCGGCTCAATCTTACTGCAATCGTCGGCCGGCGACCGACCGAGGAAGCGCTGCGTCAGCAGCAAATGTTTGACCGCGAGGAGAGCGGTGCGCCGGGGTCGCAGGGCGGCTTGGGCCAGAATCAGCCGAGCAGCGTGATCCAAGAACGACTGGGCCTCGCCGTCGTGCCGCTTACGCCGCAGATTGCTTCGCAGCTCGGCGCCGGCGCGGGAACGCAAGGTGTGGCCGTTGCAGATGTCGATCAGAACTCCGACGCGGCCCGCAAGGGTTTCCAGCGCGGGGATATCATTCTGTCGGCAAACTATCGTTCTGTTTCAACCATCGCGCAATTAGAAGCGATTGTCGCAGAAGCCCGCAGCGCAAAACGAGCTGCATTACTGCTGAGGAAACTAACCCGCGGTGGCCAACCCGTTTATGTGGCTGTACGCCTAATCGGGGATTGACGTTCCGAAGCCTTTGGATAAAGATGTTAGAGCCTCAAGAGGCACTTGACTGACCACAGTTATCGAAAGGGATGGATGTGAAGAAGAAAGTCTTGGGCGCCATCATTTGTTCAATGCTTATTGGCGCGGGGCCAGTAGCGGCCTATGAAGACGGTGAACAGCTAGGCACCTGTTTTTGGTCTGAAAAATGGCAAACGTGGATTTGTTGGACCTAAAGCGGCACGTTTTAGTTTATTGTAGTGCTTCCTGAACCCTGACAACTGTGTCAGGGTTTTTCTTTTCAACGTGGCTTATGCCCGCTTGCGACCGCCGGTGCGCTGCATCAACTGGCGGGCCTCGGTCGCCGGCATGGGGCGGCCGAAGTGATAACCCTGGATCTTGGTGCAACCGAGCGCGCGGATCATGTCCGCCTCGTCACCGTTCTCGACGCCCTCGGCCGTGGTGGTCATGCCGAGGCTGTCCGCCATGGCGACGACGGCACGGATGATCGCGAGGCTCTCCGGGTTCGACTGCGCCGCCCCCTGCACGAAGCTGCGGTCGACCTTGATGGTCGAGAACTTGAGTGTCTTGAGGTAGCCGAGCGAGGAATAGCCGGTGCCGAAATCGTCCAGCGCGACCTGGCAGCCAAGGGCCATCACAGCTTCGAGCGCCTTCCTCGCGACATTGGCGTCCTTGAGGAAGATGCTCTCGGTCACCTCGAGCTCGACACGGTCGGGCGCGAGGCCGCTGGCCGAAAGGCAGCGCACCACCGTGGTGACGAAATCGGGTTCGATCAGTTGCTCGGGCGAGACGTTGATGTTGACCTTGACCGGGCTCGGCCAGCGCACGGCCTCGTCCATCGCGGTCCGCATGACCCACTGCCCGATCGGCACGATCAGGCGCGTTTCCTCGGCGAGCGGGATGAACTTCACCGGGCTCACGAAGCCATGCTCTGGGCTGTTCCAGCGCACCAGCGCCTCGAAGCTGACCAGCTCTTCGCTATTGGCATCGACGACGGGCTGATAATGCAGCAGCAGCTCGTCGCGTTTCAGGGCCGTGCGCAGCGAGAATTCGAGCTGACGGCGCTCCTCCGCATGCGCGTGCAACGAGGGTTCGTATTCGAAGAACTCAGCGCCGCCCGCGTCCTTCGAACGGTAGAGCGCAAGGTCGGCGTTGCGCATCAGCTCCTCGACACTCTTGCCGTCGCGCGGACCCATCGCCGAACCGATGCTGGCGCCGACATAGAGCAGCTGGTCGTCGACCCGGTAGGGTTCGGACAGGCGTTCGATGATCGCGCGCGCAAGTGTTTCGGTCCGCGCCTTGTCGCTGGCGTCGCGAATGACGACCGCGAATTCGTCGCCGCCGAGACGGCCGCAGCTCTCGCCCTCCCCCATCATCGCGCCGAGACGCTGCGCGACCTGCGCCAGTAGCTTGTCGCCAACGAGATGGCCGAGCGAATCGTTGACCGCCTTGAACCGGTCGAGGTCGATCATCAGGAAGGCGCAGCGCGTGCGCCATTTTTCGGCATAGCGCAGCGCGTCGGCCACGGCCTCGTGAAGCATCAGCCGGTTGGGGAGCGCGGTCAGCGTGTCGTAGCGCGCCAGATAGGCGATCTTCTCCGAGGATTCCTGCTCGGTGGTGACGTCGGAACCGACGCCCCGGAAGCCGGTGTATCCGCCGCGCTCGTCGAGCATCGGGGTGCCCGAAAGCTCCCACCAGCGGCGCTCGTCCTTGATCGTGACCTCGACCACGAGGTCGGAGAAGCTCTCGCGATTCTTGAGCTTTTCGGCGAGCTGATGGAGACTCGGCGCGAAATGGCCGGTGGTCCAGCTCTCGCCCGAAACCAGCTCGATGAAGCTTTTGCCCTCGATGTCGCCGAGGTCGCGGCCGAGCGCGAAGGCGAGCCGCGGCGAAACCGAGCGCAGGCGGCGGTTCTTGTCGAGCTGGAACAGCCAGTCGGCATCCGAATCCTCGTATTCGCGCAGCAGCAGCGAAACGACCTCGCTCGATTCGTTGATATCGAGCTCCGCGACGCGCACCTGGTGCAGACCGCGCGCACTTTCGATCGCCGCGGCGGCCGCGAACAGGCCGGTGAAGGCGGCGATGGCGGCGAGATAAAAGTCGCCGGCCGCGGCCAGCCCGGCGCTCCAGCCCAACGAGAACCCGGCGCTGAACAGCACCGAGCTGAGCGGCGCGCTGAAACGGCTGGTCGCGGCGGCCAGGCCGAGCAAGGCGACGAAAGCCCAGGCGGTGGCGTTGGTCGCGGTGTCGGCCTGGGGCGCGAACAGCAGCGCGGCCCCGCCCCACACCAGCCCCTTGGCGAGCGCGTTGAGACTGTGATGCACGTAGTCGAGCCGCTTCAGCCCCTTGATGTCGCTATGCGCCAGCGAGCGGTCGATCCAGACGCTGTGGAGCGCCAGCGCCACCACCGCGCCCACCCAGAGGGCAAGGCCGATCGCCGATGCGATGGCGTAATAGACCAGGCCCAGGCACAATGCGCTCAGGGCATGCATCGCGAAGCGCACCCAGCGCTTGTCCGCCAGCACCGAGTACTGCTGGCCCTGAACGCGGGCCCAGTTGGAACCCGAGCCCGAAAGCCCGAGGACCGCGGCGATCGAGAGATCGCGCCCTTCCTCGCCCATGTCTGCGACGGTTTTCTTCACTCTGCCCGCATAAGGCCGAGACCTTAATCGAGCGTAAAATGGGCCCGTTTTTCGCGCTAACAAGTGTTTGCAAAAAGGCGGCTTATTCGACCGTGACCGATTTCGCCAGATTGCGCGGCTGATCGACATCTGTGCCTTTGACGCATCATTGGACGCGCTTCGCAACCTGCGCCCACTGTCCCGGATTGAGGGTCATGGCTGTCACCCGCCCGCGATTGAAATCGAAGCGCAGCCGGTCGCCACGCGGGCCTTCGATCAGAAATTCTCGCGGCGCCACGGGCACCAGACGGTTTCCGGCCTCCCCAAAGAACAGCCCTCCCATTCCGGTCAAACTCGTTCGAAGCCGTGCCCCGTCCCGCCCTATCGTCACGCGCGCACCGGACGGAAACTCGTAGGTGCCTATCAGACTGTCGAGTTCAGCCAGCGAGGCCTGGATCGGCGCCGTTGGCCGCGCGGGATCCTGCTGCGGCACGCTGGCCAAAATCGCATCCCACGCTACCTCCGATGCGATTGTGCTCAAATCCATCGCGGAGAGCGCCGGGTTGTCCACTTCCAAGGTTGTCACCGCGAACAGAACGTCGCCATCCTCCATCGTGCTGTAAGGCTGGATGCCGCGCGCCATCGAGCCGTGCACCTGGACCGCCAGCCGCTGCAGTTCGCGAACTTCGAGTTTCTGGTTGGTGACGACGAGCGTCACCGTCGTGTTGCTGGAGAGCGCAGCCTCCTCCTCCTTGCCGACCGCACTAGCCACAGCGCCGGCGCCAAGCTGAGGAAGGCGACGCGCCAGGGCTTCGCCGATGGTGCCGCAATCCTTCTGTGACGGAGCATAGGAGCAGCGGACGACCCGCCCCCGCCGATCGACCACCGTGCCAACGGCATTGACCACGGTGAACACGGCGATCTTGGTCGGTCCGATCTGGCGGAATGCGCCGCCTTGCCCCGAATGCGGCCAATCCGGCCGGCCTGCCGCCGCATCGGCGAAGAAAGAACCTTGCATCGCCGACCGGCCCGCCCCCCGCGGCCCCAATGGGAAACGTCCTTCGGCCGCGGCGTCGAGGGCGGCCTTTCCCAGCGCTTCGTCGGGCGTCACCGTGGAAAGGCGGCGGATATTAATGTCATAGATGATCGCGCCGGGCAAAAACCCTGCGGACTGCCACTGCCCGTCACGCACCCGCTTGGGCTTGAGCGCTGCCGCCGCTCCGGTCGCGGCGGCAAGCCCGTAGGCCGACCCTCCGGAGAAGACCACGCCATCGAGCGAGCGCTCGCGACGGCCGAGTCGCAGTGCGTCGGTTAAAATCGTGCCCGGCGCACCGCCGCGCACATCGACCACGCCCATGACCTTGTCGGGAAAATAAAAGACCGTCGTTCCCGTCGGCCCTTCATCATACTCGGCGACACCGATACGCAATCCGGGGAAATCGAAAGTCAGCGCCGGTCCATCGAATATGACTCGCGGCGCCATGGTCTGGGCAAGAGCTCCTGCTCCGATCGCCATTCCGAAAAGCGCCGCCGCAATTCCGCGCACCACCTGCCTGTTCATCCCGCTTGCCCTCCCGTTTCGATTACACCGCTACTCGACCGTCACCGATTTCGCCAGATTGCGCGGCTGATCGACATCGGTGCCTTTGACGCAGGCGGTGTGATAGGCGAGCAGTTGCACCGGCACCGCATAGACCAGCGGCGCGATCAGCGGGTGGACGCGCGGCATCTCGATGGTGGCGAGGCAGCCGTCGCCGGCGTGCTCCAAGCCCTCGGCATCGGAGATCAGCACGACCTTCCCGCCGCGCGCGCGAACTTCCTCCATGTTGGAGACGGTCTTCTCGAACAGCGGGCCCGAAGGCGCGAGCACGATCACGGGCACGTTTTCGTCGATCAGCGCGATCGGCCCGTGCTTCATCTCGCCCGAGGCATAGCCCTCGGCATGGATGTAGCTGATTTCCTTGAGCTTGAGCGCCCCCTCGAGCGCCAGCGGATAATCCGCTCCGCGCCCGAGATAAAGCACGTCGCGCGCCGGGGCGATCAGCGGCGCCATCGCCGCGATATCTTCGTCGTGATCGAGCGCCGCGTTGAGCGCGGCCGGGGCTTCGAGCAGATGCTTGACGACATCTGCCTCCTCGGTGCGGTCCATGCGGCCCTTCCTGACCGCGAGGTGCGCGGCGAGCGCGGCGAGGACCGCGAGCTGGCAGGTGAAGGCCTTGGTGCTGGCCACGCCGATCTCGGGCCCGGCATGGGTGGGCAGCAGCAGATCGGCCTCGCGCGCCATCGAGCTGGTGGGGACGTTTACCACCACCGCAATGGTCTGGCCCGCGAGCTTGCAGTGGCGTAGCGCGGCCAGTGTATCCGCGGTCTCGCCGCTCTGGCTGATGAACAGCGCGAGCCCGCCCTCCTCCAGCACCGGGTCGCGGTAGCGGAACTCGCTCGCGACATCGATATCGACGGGCACGCGGGCGAACTGCTCGAACCAGTATTTCGCCACCATGCCGGCGTAGAAGCTGGTGCCGCAGGCGACGATGGTGACGCGGCGGATGCTCGAGAGGTCGAAATCGAACTGCGGCAGCGCCACCACGCCTTCGGCCGGGCGCAGATAGGAGCCGAGCGTCTGCGCGACCACGGTCGGCTGCTCGAATATCTCCTTCTGCATGTAGTGGCGATAATTGCCCTTCTCGACCGCGGCGGCGGAGGCGCCCGAGGTGGTGATCGCGCGCTCGACCACCTCGCCCTCGAAATCGCGGATCGTCGCTCGGTCGCGGGTGACGACCACCCAGTCGCCCTCCTCGAGATAGGCAATCCGCTGGGTGAGCGACGCCAGCGCAAGCGCGTCCGAACCCAGGAACATTTCGCCCTCGCCATAGCCCACCACCAGCGGGGAGCCGAGCCGAGCGCCGATCAGCATCCCGGGATGCGCGCGGAAAGCGAGGGCCAGCGAGAAGGCGCCGCGCAGGCGCGGGAGCACGGTCGCCACCGCCTCCTCGGGCGACGCTCCGCCCTCGACCTCGCGGCTGATCAGATGCGCGACCACCTCGCTGTCGGTTTCGCTTTCGAGCGTCCGACCCTCGGCCAGCAGCTCCTCGCGCAGCATCTTGTAGTTCTCGATGATGCCGTTGTGGACCAGCGCCACCTCGCCGGTGGCGTGGGGATGCGCGTTGCTCGCGGTGGGCGCGCCGTGCGTGGCCCAGCGGGTGTGCGCGATGCCGACATTGCCGGGCGCTGGACGAGCCGCGAGCTCGCGCACCAGATTGGCAAGCTTGCCCTCCGCCCGGCGCCGGGTCATCGTCCCGTCGTGAAGCGTGCAGACCCCGGCGCTGTCATAGCCGCGGTACTCCATCCGCTTGAGCCCATCCACGAGCCGATCCGCGACCGGGGTCTGGCTGACGATGCCGATGATTCCGCACATGGCCTTACTCCGCAGAAGGTGATGATAGATAATGAGGAGAACTTTCCCGCCTGCGGGTTTGCGGAGCACTCCCCGAGCGAGATGTCCGCGCGATAGCTAATTCACCGAGATTCGGCCTAGACGTCAATCCCGATACGACGGAATCGCTTGAGCCGGCTGTGCTAACCCCAACTCTGCGATGGCGCTCTTCCCCCGACTATCGGTCAGCCATTTGCGATCGCCTCTTCCACGTGCTTACTGCTAGAACTTGAAGGAGACATGCACCACCCGAAAACCAATTGTTAACCACACCGGTGCAACAGGGCATTGCGTCTTTCGACGGAGGGAACAGTGGCATCGAGGCTTTTGGTGGAAACTTCGGATTTATGTTTCCGATCTAAGGTTTCGACCTCGACGAAAGAGCGGACTGTTTTGATCGCGTTGGTTGTAATCAGCATCGCGCTCGTAACTATCGAACGTTTGTGGATCGGACTATCCATTCCCCTATGGTTAGACGAAACCTGGACCGTCATGATCGCCTCGCAGCCAGACTGGCCCCGATTTTGGCACGAGGCTTGGCTAGACGTTAATCCGCCTCTTTACTACGCCTTTATGAAGGTGTGGATTGCCGTGGCTGGCGACTCCAACATGGCACTGCGCCTACCGAGCTTCATCTTCTACTACCTGGCTGCCGCCATTCCGCTTATCTGGAAGGAACATGGCTTGCCGCGTCAAGCCGCGCTCGCCTGGTCGGCGCTTATACTGCTCTGGAACCCCGGCATCGCCATGACGCTTGATGCACGTGCCTACGGTTTGCTCGTTCTGATATGCATGTGCCTCGCCCTGGCGTTTATTCGAGCCTGGAAAACCTGTGCCTCTTGGAACTTGCTGCTGTGGTCCGGACTTGGCGCTGCTGCCATCTTGACGCACTACTTCGCCGGCTTTCTCGTGACAACACAAGGGTTGATGCTTTTGTGGCGCTGGCGTCTGCAGTTGGCGCGACGCGCTCATGCCCTGGCGCCTCTGGGTCTCGCAGCGGCCTGGATCACCTATCACTTGCCCCGTATCCGGGACTACGCGCGCCCCGACGTGGTCTGGTACGATCCGATAAGCTGGCAAGAAGTCCTCCGCTACGCAATCTTCACGTTCGGCGGACTGAACCCGATGTTTGCAATCCTTCTAGTATTGGCGCTTGGCGGGGCCCTTTGGATATCCAACTGGGAATTCGGGGGGACAAAATTGGCTGTGGGTCGGGTACATCGGCATACCCCAGAGATAGAGCCGATTCACGTTGCTTTTGTGAGCGCCGCGTTGAGTCTGGTGTTCATTCTCCTGATTTCGAGCGCTTCGGCATCGTTAACCGAGCGCTATCTGGTCCCGCTCGTGCCGCTAATGCTTCTGGGGGTGGTACTGGTGTCCCTAAGTATAGGCCGTTCCAACCTCGCCCTGTCGCTTGTGGTCTTCGCTTACGCAGCTGTCGCGATAAATCCGACAGGTTATCTCGAATCTTTGGAGGAACGATCATTCTATGGTTATGAGACACCGAGCAATTTTGTTGCCCAGGCTCAACCCACTGACCTTGTTTTTGTATGGGATCATCCGGCCGCGAAAATTCTCGACCGCGGTTCTCTCCAGCAAATCGGCGGGTATTTCCTCAATCGCGCCGGGCTCGACGTAAACACCAACGCGCTTATTCTGTCAAAGTCAGAAAATCCCAACGTGGCGATTCGTGCCGCTGTCAAGAACGATCGAACTGCTATAATATGGCTCTACGACGCGCAACACCGCTCCGCGGCTGCTCGTTTCCCTCCCAAACTGGATGGTCGCCCTCCCTGGGATTGCTCTGATCAGCGAAGCTACACTCAACGAAATAAGAAATGGAGATTGGCGGTAGGCAGGATTGCTTGCGTTCAATCGCCGAAAGGAGAGTAGTCGTGAGCTATCAACCGATCAAACGATGGATCGCGGATAACAAGGCCACGGTTTCAGACTTCTTTTGCCTTAGCATTGTTGTCCCAATTATGAACGAACAGGAGAATATCTTTCCCTTTATTGCCGCTGTTGATAAGTGCCTGCTCAACGACCTGCGCTTTGCTACGCCAATGATGATAGAATATGTCTTCGTTAATGATGGCAGCCGCGACAGTTCCGAAACCGTACTTCGAGAGATTGCCAAGCGCGACTCAAGAGTCCACCTGATCAACCTTTCGCGCAATTTCGGGAAGGAAGCAGCGCTATCCGCAGGGCTGAGTCATGCCAGCGGACACGCGATCATTCCCATGGATGTCGATCTTCAGGACCCACCATCGGTTCTCCCGGAGATGATCGCGCATTGGCTTGCAGGAGCGAAGGTCGTGAACGCAAAGCGCGTCGATCGTAGCACCGATACGCGGTTCAAGCGCTGGACGTCTTCGCTGTTCTACCGGGTAATGAATCGTCTCTCGGACCATGATATCCCGGCCAACGTCGGCGATTTTCGCCTGTTGGATCGGGAGGCCGTAGACGTCATCAATGGACTCACCGAGCATAACCGCTTCAACAAGGGGCTGTTTTCTTGGATCGGTTTCCAATGCGCCACGGTGGAGTATGTTCGCCCCGAGCGCACCGCGGGCACTACCAAATGGAGCATTCGCAAACTGTCTCTATTGGCGATCGACGGCTTGACCTCGTCAACGACCCTGCCGTTGCGGATATGGACCGGGATTGGCCTGCTAATCGCCGGTCTCGCGTTTCTCTATGCCATCGGTCTTATTGCGTACACGCTCAGCTTCGGGATTGAGACGCCGGGCTACGCATCGCTGATGGTTATTACCCTATTCTTGGGCGGTCTTAATCTCATCAGTCTCGGGGTAATGGGTGAATACCTGGGACGCATAGCGACACAGGTTCGCGGGCGCCCCCTGTATATCGTAGATTCAAAGGTGGGATCCAACTATGGAACGTGAAGCCTACGACTTGATGGAGCGACAGGAAGCCACACACTGGTGGTTTGTCGCGCGACGCAAGATCGTCAGTGCACTCATTGCCCGAGAAGTTCCGCTCATCGCGTCATCGCGAATCTTGGAAGCAGGCTGCGGCACCGGTGGAAATCTGGATATGCTTAAATCTCACGGGAGCGTTGCCGCTTTTGAATTCGATCCCGACGCGAGATTTGTCGCGCAGACCAAGAGCGGTCTCGATATCCTTCCGGGTGCCCTGCCAGATTGCATCGACATTGAAGACGCCCAGTTCGATATGATCGCAATACTCGATGTCTTGGAGCATCTCGACAAAGATGACGCCTCGCTTGAAACATTGAAACGGAAGCTCAAGTCGGACGGCTCGATCATTATGACCGTTCCGGCGGTTCCCTGGCTATGGTCGGATCACGACGTCATTCATCACCACAAGCGTCGCTACACGCGACATCAATTGAAGTCGCTGCTTGAAAAGACCGGGTTCAAGAACATCCGGGTCGGCTATTTCAACAGCTTTCTTTTTCCGCTGGCGGTTGTCGATCGCGCTCTACGGGCTTGGGGACTTCGTCAAGGCGGCACCGAGGGAGCGTTAAATCCACGTTTCAATCGCCTGTTCGAGCGCATCTTTTCCTTGGAAGCGACACTGATTGACAAGGTGCGCTTTCCGATCGGGCTGTCGTTATATGCTGTCGCTACAAAATAATCCGTTCGTAAGCCTTCGACGCGAAAGATTATTTCAACTGCTCCGATTTGGCGCGACCGGCGCGACTGCCACCAGTATTCACGCAGCGGCCGCAGCGGCATACCTTTTCACCCGGGGGGCCGACGCGAGTGCCTGGGCAGCCACTTTGATTGGCTTTTCCTGCGCCTTTTTATGGTCATTCGTCGGCCACACCTATTTTGTGTTTCGATATCCCGGTTCGGCGGCGAGGGTTTTTCCGCGGTTCGTTACGGTTTCCGCCGCGACTTTCACGATCTCGATGCTGGTCTCCGTCGTAGCGAATGGCCTAGGTTTTTCGCGGCTCCTAGCTGTCGGTCTTGTGATCCTCGTCGTTCCTATCGTCAGTTACCTCGGCAACCTTTGGTGGGTGTTTCGCACTTCGGAGTAACGGGACGACCCATGATAAAGGGTGGCAGAGAGAAGCATCGGTCCGGGGTTTAGGGAAACCTCAAGGTTTCGGCCCTATTCACCAATCTTCGGAAGGCCCTGTTCGCCGTGACGCGGCGAGGCGGGCCATGCCTGATTGACGATACGCAAGGGTTAGCGGGAATGAGCGCATTCGGACGGAAAAACGGGCCCGCGGGCATGGCCCCCGGGGCGCGGCCGCAGTTCGGCGTCGCCCGCCCCATGCAGGGCGGCGGCGCTGCTCCGCGTCCGCAGGGCGGCGAGCAGTTCCCGCCGCTGCCCGGAAGCGCGCCCGCGGCCGCTCCCTCCTCCGCATCCTCGCGGCCAACCTCGCCCGAAGACGGGATGGCGCGCCTCAACGAGCGCATGAACTCCACGC
>Ga0307492_10000643_pt1 | contig 14689 bp, 11 predicted proteins | sample SI3LmetaG_FD_202365 | JGI IMG/M metagenome (GOLD analysis project Ga0307492, IMG submission 202365) | Sea-ice brine microbial communities from Beaufort Sea near Barrow, Alaska, United States - SI3L | ecosystem: Environmental > Aquatic > Marine > Coastal | place: USA: Alaska | collected 2017-05-06 | reverse complement strand
ATTTTAGGGTATATCGATGATGATGAGTTTTCGCTGGCTAAGGATGAAGAAGTCACTGCTGAGTTACATGCGAGACGTACTGTGGCTGATGCTCAGTATGTTGCTGAGTCTATTCGCGCAGAGTTATTCGAAACGTATGGCGACGATGTCTATAAAACTGGGTTGAATGTTTATACCTCTATTGATGGTGAGCTGCAGGGCGCTGCAAACACAGCGTTACGAAGGGCATTGCTTGATTACAGTCGTCGCCATGGTTATCGCGGCGTTGTTGATAATATCGATTTAAGTTTAATTGAGGAGGACCCGTTTGAAGAAGATCTTGTTAGTGATGAACGTATTGGTAATTTACGCAAAGGCGTAGTTTTAACGGTGAATGAATTAGCTGCAACGGTATTAATATCGAATTATGAGCAGGTTGATGTATTGTTTAAAGGGGGCGTTGACTGGGCTGGTGAATTTATAAAGGTCGATAAGCAAGGTCGAAAACCAAAAGCGGTGTCGGATGTATTGGCTTTAGGTGACGTCATTTGGCTAGAGCAACGCGGTGAGTCGTGGCTGCTGGCCGATGTGCCTCGAGTTCAGGGCGCTCTGGTTTCTATAGACTCTAGCAATGGTGCTATTCGAGCGATGGTGGGTGGTTTTGACTATTTCCAAAATAAGTTTAATCGAGCAATGCAGGCGAAGCGTCAACCAGGTTCAAATTTTAAGCCGTTTGTTTATTCAGCTGCACTCGAAAAAGGTTTTACAGCGGCAAGCATTATTAATGATGCCCCTGTTGTATTTGATGATGACTCATTAGAGGCGGCCTGGCGACCAGAAAACTATTCGGGTCGAGTATATGGCCCTACTCGTTTACGAGAGGCGTTGGTTAAGTCGCGCAATTTGGTATCTATCAGAATTTTAAGGTCAATTGGGTTAAAATTCGCCACAGAATATGCGCAGAAGTTTGGTTTCTTGCGAAAAGACATGCCTTATGATTTGTCACTGGCGCTCGGAAGTGGTGCTTTTTCACCACTTGAAATTGCTCGAGGTTATACGGTTTTTTCTAATGGTGGGTACTTGGTAGATCCTTATTTGATCAGTCGGGTTGAATCGGGTTCGGGTGAAATTATTCTCGAAAATATACCTCGAATTGTTTGTGACAATTGCACCATAGAAGCACCTATCGAGCAGGAGGCGGTTGTTGAGAGTGCGGTTTTAGATGCAGAGGAGTTAGCTATCGAAGACACCGTTGAATTGATCGAAAAGCCGGTGGTTGAATACGCTCCGCGAGTTATTACGGCGCAAAATGCATTCATCATGCGCTCTATTATGCGTGAAGTGGTTCAAAGAGGAACGGCAGTTCGCGCCAAGGCCTTAGGCAGAAGAGATATTGGTGGAAAAACAGGGACTACGAATGACCAGGTTGATGCATGGTTTAGTGGCTTTAATGATCGGGTGGTTACGACCGCCTGGGTTGGGTTTGATAATCAGCAAACATTAGGCTCTAGAGAGACTGGTGGCAGAGCAGCATTGCCGATTTGGATTGAGTATATGCGTTCAGCATTAAGAGGCGTGTCTGAAAATCTAGAGCAGCAACCAAATGACATGGTAACCGTCAAGATTGATGCAGAAACTGGAAAGCGGGCAGGTCGAGATACAGCAAATAGTCGATTCGAGATTTTCAGAGCCGCAAACGCGCCGAAGGATCTTGTTTTTTCGGGATCAAGTAACGATTCATCTGGTCAGTCGCCATTAGTTGAACCAGAGAATGAAGATGAAATGGTCGAAGAAATTTTCTGATTTTAACCAGTTAATCTCAACGAGATGATTTCACTAGCAATCAGACCCTATTGGCGGACTTCATAGCCGTACTCATGTACGGCATCAACCACAACTTTGAGATGGTCTGGATTGACTGCGGGATGTATGCCGTGCCCTAAATTAAATACATGTCCTGGGCCAGATCCGAAATCAGTTATTATTTTTTTGACTGCGGCGCGTATTGTGTCGGGTGCTGCATAAAGCGTGCAAGGGTCGAGGTTGCCTTGTAACGCCACTTTATGCCCAACCCGTTGTCTGGCTTCGTTTATATTGATCGTCCAGTCTAAACCAACGGCATCACAGCCAGTGTCGGCTGTCGCCTCTATCCATTGTGCGCCGCCTTTTGTAAAGAGGGTGACCGGAATTTTTTGTCCGTCGTGATCAGTCTTTAACTGAGATACAATTTGTTGCATGTAGTTAAGTGAGAATTCTATATAAGCTTCGGGGGACAGTACGCCACCCCAGGTGTCAAATATCATGACTGCCTGCGCACCGGCTTCAATTTGTGCGTTCAAATACGACACAACCGACCGGGACAGTTTATCAAGAAGACGATGCATGGCTGCTGGGTTTTCATACAGCATACCTTTGACATAACGATAGTCTTTCGAACTGCTGCCTTCTACGGTGTAGGTGGCAAGTGTCCATGGGCTGCCGCTAAAACCAATTAAAGGTACTTTCCCATTGAGCTCTTGTCGGATCAAAGTGACTGCGTCTGTAACATAGCGCAGGCTTTCTGATGGGTCAGGCACCCCCAATTTGTCAACATCGCGCTCACAGCGGACGGGGCGTTCAAATTTTGGTCCTTCACCTTCGACAAAATAAAGGCCCAGTCCCATTGCGTCGGGGATGGTTAGAATGTCGGAAAATAGTATTGCTGCATCCAGATCGAAACGACGTAAGGGTTGTAATGTCACTTCACAGGCGAGCTCTTTGTTTTTACATAGGTCGAGAAAGCTGCCTGCCTGCTTTCGTACTTCTCGGTATTCTGGTAGGTATCGACCAGCCTGACGCATGATCCAAACGGGCGTGGTATCTGTTGGTTGACGCAGTAGCGCCTTGATCATGCGATCATTTTGTAGCGGAGCAAATTTCAATTCGGGTGTTTCCTATTGAGTGTTCCCTATAGAGTAATGCCTATAGAGTAATGCCTAGAGGTCAAGGTAATCGAGCATGCCTTCAGCCGCTTTGCGTCCTTCATAAATAGCGGTTACGACGAGGTCTGACCCTCGAACCATATCGCCACCAGCAAAAACTTTTGGATTTGATGTTTGAAAATGATGAGCCCCAGGTTCAGGAGCCAGTTCAGGCGCAATGACCTTTCCTGTGTCATCGATCTCAATTTTTGATGAAGTGAACCAATCGGCTGGGTTAGGTCGAAAACCAAAGGCGATTACGACAACGTCAGCTTTGAGGCTTTGTTCTGATCCTTCAATGACGCGAGCGACACGGCGACCATTTTTGTCTGCATCTCCGAGTTCAGTAGAGATGAATTCCACGCCTTCGGCACGGTCGGTCCCAAAGATTTCAATCGGTTGGCGGTTAAATAAGAACTTAACGCCTTCCTCTTTGGCGTTGGCGACTTCTTTCATCGAGCCAGGCATATTGGCTTCATCGCGGCGATAAACGCAGGTGACACTTTTAGCGCCTTGTCGTATCGCGGTTCGGTTGCAATCCATTGATGTATCACCACCACCGAGGACAATGACATTTTTGTCTTTGAAGTTGATAAAATCAGGTTTTTTACTGGTATCGAAATCAATTTCATTATGAATGTTTGATATCAGGTACGGAAGAGCCTCGTGGACGCCTAATTTATCTTCTCCAGGAAATTCGCCTCTCATAGAAGTATAAGTGCCCATGCCGAGAAAAACTGCGTCATATTCCTCAAGCAAGGTCTCGAATTCTATATCCTTGCCAATTTCGCAGTTCAGGTTGAACTCAATGCCCATGTCCTCGAACATTGTTCGGCGGCGAGTTATAACATCTTTCTCAAGTTTGAATGGAGGGATACCGAAGGTGAGTAATCCACCGATCTCTGGGTTCATATCATATAGAACTGCCTTGACACCATTACGTGTCAATACATCGGCACAGCTAATACCCGCTGGGCCAGCGCCCACTATGGCGACTTTTTTGCCGCTAGCAACAACATCGGATAAATCGGGTGACCAACCCTGAGCAATAGCGGTATCAGTTATATATTTTTCGACTGAACCTATGGTGACGGCACCGAATCCAGTATTCAATGTGCAAGCACCTTCACACAGTTTATCTTGAGGGCACACGCGACCGCAGACTTCGGGTAGGCTGTTGGTCTTGTGAGACATTTCAACTGCTTCAATTATATTACCTTCGGCAACTAACTTTAACCAGTTGGGGATGTAGTTATGAACGGGGCATTTCCATTCACAATAAGGATTGCCACATTCTATGCAACGTTCCGATTGATCTGCTGCCTGATGCTGGCCAAAACCATTATAGATTTCACCAAACTCAACTATTCTACTAGAGGCTGATTTTTTAGCTGGATCAGCACGTTGCTGATCCATAAACTTGAATACGTTTGGCATTAGGAGCTAGCCTCTGTGCGGTGCTTGTGCTAAGCGAGTTTAGATTTTATTAATTGACTAACTTGTCCAACGTCGGCTCGACCTTGTAGTTGAGGTTTAAGAATGCCCATTACTTTGCCCATTTCCTTTATCGAGGTAGCGCCAGTGCTGTTAATTGCTTGTTCGATTAACTCGGCTATTTTCTCTTCAGAAAGAGACTCGGGTAGGAATTCTTTAAGAATGACAAGTTCGGCTTCTTCAATTGCAATTAAATCATTGCGGCCAGCCGCAGCGAACTGACTGATTGATTCGCGCCGCTGTTTCGACATTTTGTCAAGAACACCGACGATGCGTGCATCGTCAAGTTCAATTCTTTCGTCGACTTCAATTTGCTTGATTGCGGCAAGCATAGTGCGAATCACTAGCAGTCTGGCCTTTGTGGCCTTTAGAACGGATTTATCGCCATCTTTTTTCAAAGACTTCATTGACGATATCATCTCAGACTTAAGTTGTTCTTTTAGATTGGCTTCTGACATTTCGGCAGAAACTTTAGTACATACGACGTCGAGTACCGAAATCCTTGGATATACGCTTGAAGTTACGCTTTACTGCGGCGGCAGATTTACGCTTTCGCACAGCCGTTGGTTTTTCGTAATGCTGACGACGACGCGTTTCGGTTAGAACACCGGCTTTTTCGCAAGATCTTTTGAATCGACGGAGTGCAAAATCAAACGGTTCGTTGTCCTTTACTTTAACTGATGGCATATTAAAAAATATCCGGTATGTTGAATTTCTGGCGCAGAAAAATCTCTCACGCCGCTTTTAAGGACGACAATTATAAGGAGGCGGTATTAAATATCAATTGGCAATTACAAATAAGTTAAGGTTTAGGGTGAAAATATGAAGGTTTTGGGCCTGGAAAGCTCTTGTGACGAGACAGGGATCGCAATATTCGATAGTGAGAGTGGTGAAATATGGCAGCGGTTGTATTCTCAAATCGAAAAACATCGTGAATATGGTGGCGTAGTGCCTGAATTAGCGTCGCGGGATCATGTCGTCAAGGCGGCACCAATGATCAAGGATATTCTGTCAGAATTTGGTTCTTTAGATGATATCGATGCTATCGCTTACACCCGTGGACCTGGATTGATTGGGGCTTTAATGGTGGGAGCGAGTATCGCGCGCGGTTTGGCCTGGGGATCGGATAAACCTTTGCTTGGTGTTCATCATATGGAGGGGCATTTGTTAGTGCCGATGCTTTCTGATGATAAACCAGAATTCCCGTTTGTGGGGCTGCTGGTCTCTGGTGGGCATACCATGTTGGTCGATGTTCGGGCAGTAGGTGATTATCGGATTTTGGGTGAGTCTCTCGATGATGCCGTTGGTGAGGCGTTTGATAAGACAGCCAAGTTGCTAGGCTTGCCTTATCCGGGTGGGCCTGAATTAGCGGCTCTAGCGGATCAGGTGAGTGAGTCACGGTTTGTATTTCCACGTCCGATGGTCAATCGGCCCGGGCTTGAGTTTAGTTTTAGTGGGTTGAAAACGGCAGCGCTCAATATTATTCATCAGCATCAGCCCTTAGACGATTCTTTGCGAGCCGAGATTTGTTTTGCGTTTCAGCATGCCGTAGTTGATACCTTGCGTATTAAGTGTGATCGGGCGCTCACCGAAACCGGTTATTCTCGCTTGGTAGTGGCTGGCGGGGTAGGTGCTAACAGGCGCTTGCGCGAAGTATTATCTGCGTTAACACTCGGCCGATCGGGTAAAACTTATTTCCCTGCACACGAGTACTGCACGGATAACGGGGTGATGATTGCTTATGCAGGTGCTTTGAGGTTAGAGGCTGGCTTACAGGATGATGATGTTTGTGACGTATTGGCACGTTGGTCACTTGAAGATTTGGTTGAAATTCCAGCCTGATATTTTTATGGGTTGAGCTTTACAGGGTGTTAGGCGCTTAAATATGACGTGGTTAAGCCTCAGTGCCGCTGAGTAAGCGCTGGATGTTGCTGCGGTGACGCCAGATCAATATTGATGATATCAGGCAGAATACTAAGGTGACATAGGTTGTAGAGCCGGTCCAATACACCAGTAAGGGTAGGGCGCTAAACGCTATGATGGCGGCCAATGATGATATCTTGAATACTTTGGCAAATAATAGCCAAATTGCGATAATGGCGAGACCAATCATCCAGTTAAACCCGACCGCTACAGCAATCGATGTTGCTACACCTTTGCCGCCTCTAAATCGAAAGAATAGTGGGTAACAATGCCCCAGAAATGCACACAAGCCGGTCAGCGCAACGACTAATTCGCTGGTCGTTAACCACTGTGCCACGAGGATCGGGATTAGGCCCTTTAATGAATCTCCCGTGAGCGTTAAAAAAGCCGCTTTCTTACCCGCTATGCGCAATACATTGGTGGCTCCTGGGTTGTTTGAGCCGTCACTTCTTGGGTCGGTAAAGCCCATTAGTTTGCTTAAGATAATGGCGGAGGAAAGCGACCCTAGGATATAGGCGGCGATCAATAGGCTGGTTGTTTCGAATAATGTGGTAGTCACGTTATCTGGTTGTTGTTTTTGTTGGGATGTGGCGGCACTCTAGCAGAATATATTAGGTTTGGCAGTATGCGATTTAAAGGTTAAGAGCGTGAATGAAAGATAAAAATGTGAAGAAAGTATTGTCGGTTGATCGATCAGGTCAAGGTGAGCCTATTATCTTGTTACATGGCTGGGGTATGAGTGCGTCTATTTTTGATCCGCTTCAGGAACTGTTGTCTCATCAGCGTGAAGTGATTACGGTCGACTTGCCTGGCTACGGACAAAGTCAATGGGATGAGTCGCTAAATTTCGAAGATCAAGTGGCATTGATTAGCGATCAAGTGCCAGAGGGTGTTCTGTTAGGCTGGTCAATGGGAGGCCTATACGCCACCGAAATGGTAAGGCAAAAGCCGCATCGTTTTAATCGTTTGATTTTGATGTGTAGTAACCCTTGTTTTGTGTGTCGCGAAAATTGGCCTTTTGCGGTAGATGCGTCAGTATTTGAGCTTTTTTCTCAGTCTCTACAGCGCGGTTGGCGGGGCACAATAAAGCATTTTTTATCATTGCAAATGTTAGGCAACCCTAATGCTCGTCAAATGGTTCGAGATTTATTGATTAAGCTCGAGCAGGCAGGTGAGCCCGATGCGGCGGCCTTGCGTTTTGGGCTCGATTTATTGAAGTCTGCAGATACCCGTTCAGTGTTATCTCGATTGGAAATACCCATCGATATGATGTTTGGTCGACTTGATGCATTGGTTCCAGTTAGCGTAGCGAAAGAAATCAGTAAAGTTAACCCTAAGATTCAGGTAGACTCGCTGGCCGATGCCGCACACGCACCATTTTTATCGCATACGGCACAAATTGCCTCTATGATCACTAGTAGATAGTGAATCGAATCATGGTTGATTTTTCACTCCCTAATACTTAAGTAAGGTTTCACTCTTGGATTTGCTGAATTTGCCTCGGCTAGATAAGGCTGCGGTTAAAAAATCATTTAATCGCGCGGCTAAAACTTATAATCATTCTGGTGTCTTGCAGGAAGAGGTGCTTTCGAGATTGCTAGGTCGATTACAATATGTTCGGCTCGAGCCCGCGTCGATTATCGATATTGGTTGTGGTACGGGTCGAGGCGTTGCTGGCTTACAGAAAGTTTATTCTGGTGCTAAAGTGGTCGGTCTTGATATGGCTTATTCGATGCTGCAAGAGACTAAAAAACAATTCGGGTTCCTAAGTAAGAAGCGAATGGTCAATGCTGATATGGAGCGCTTGCCGATTGCTAGTGATTGCTTCGATCTGATGTTTTCCTGTTTGGCCATACAGTGGGCGAACGATCTTAATGTCGTGTTTAATGAAGTGGCTCGTATTGGTAAACCTGGCGGTCTGTTCATGTTCGCCACTTTTGGGCCGTCAACACTTGTCGAGCTTCGGGACAGTTGGTTTGAAGTCGACCAGCGTCCGCATGTGCATCAATTTATTGATATGCATGATATTGGTGATGCTTTGATGAAGGCGGGCTTTTCCCAGCCGGTGGTTGATGCTGAGGTGATAAAGCTTGAATACACCAATTTTCGTCAGCTATTAAGTGATTTGAAAAGCATTGGCGCCAGTAATGCCGATAAGAATCGAAGCAAAGGTTTGATGACGCCTGGCCGGTTAAAAAAGCTAGAGGCGGCTTATCGTGAAAAAGGTTTTCAGGGTGGCAGGTTCATTGCCAGCTATGAAGTTATTTATGGTCATGCCTGGATCAATGAGTTACCGCCTAATAGTTAGGGCCTTGGTGGTATCAAAGCGTGGGGTTGTATCCAGCCCATGAGAAAGGATACGCCAAGTACAATAAACAGGATAATGGATAAAGTGACGCGAATGGTAAGCAATTTTGCGGTGCGGTTTGTGTTCTCCCTGTCTCTGATGAAGGTGAGCATGCTAGCGACGAGGCTGGCAAGGATTAGAATAAATAAGACGAAGATGATGATTTTAATAAGCATAGTTTTATGAGCGTGGTTTTATGAACACAGATTCTAAGTGCGCGCTTTATATTCACGTTTAAAGCGATATCAATATTGTGAAAAGAATTTCGATGCGTTAGTTGTCTTCAGAGGTTATTGCGCAAGCGAATAGATACATTAGTTTACTTGATAGAGGCTTTGACTGCGATATGATTATTCTAAACAGGCGTTTTAAGCCAAGTTGGCTATTGACGATTATTACCCTGGTGGCAGTGATCATATTTGCAAGTCTGGGGATGTGGCAATTGGATCGCGCTGATTTTAAAGATGCGGTTAAAGCAAAATTTGAGTCAAGGCTTGCGACCGACTATCAGCGTTTTTCGGCCACAGACTCACTGGCTGATATTGATTATCGGAACTTGATATTAGGTGGCGAATTTGATGTGAGCCGGACAATTTTAGTCGATAATAAATTGTCTGAAGGGCGAGTGGGCTATGAAGTACTAACGCCATTTATCTTGTCTGGTAGTCGAAAGGTCGTGTTGGTAAATCGAGGTTGGGTGGCGCTGGGTAATAGTCGAGACATTTTGCCGACGATTAAGTCGCCAGCAGTATTGGATGAAGTGAAAGGCATTGCTTCGGTGCCTAATACCGATGGCTTTCGTATGGGGGCTGTAGTCTTGACCGACAGTTGGCCGCAAGTGGTGCCCTTCATAGATATCGACGCAATGCAGGAATCATTTCCGGGTGGCTTGTTGCCGCTAGTGTTATGGCTTGCGCCGGATCAGGCTGGTTACTATCAGCGTAATTGGGACCCAGCTTGGGCCGACCCTGAAAAAAGCCGAGCTTATGCTTTACAGTGGTTTATTTTTGCGCTGATTGCGGTCGGACTATATTTGTTTTTAAATTTACGGAAATTGGAATGAGTGAAGAAAAGAAAAGTCTATTTTGGCATAGGGCCAAGCTGCTAGCCTTTATTGGTGTTTTTTTAGCGCCCTTTATTGGTGGTTGGATGGCGTTGTATGTTTTTGAAGTAAGGCCGACTAGCGGCAATTATGGCACGCTTGTTCAGCCGGTTAAAAGGTTAAATTGGCCGGTGCTAGAAAGTATTGAAGGTGATCGATATGAAAACGGCTTAGGTCGTAAGTGGTCTTTTGTCATGTTTAATGATGGTGTTTGTTCTGAGTTATGCCGTTCTAATTTGTATTCTATGCGTCAAATACGGACCTTGCTTGGGCGAGATACTCAACGCATGTCGAATGTTTTTATTAGTACGCGGCCTATCGACGAAGAGCTGAAGGCATTCTTTGTCGATTATCCTAATTTCACTATAATTGAAAAAGTGGATGAGAAGGGGCTATTTGGCCAGTTTCAGGTAGGAGGTGAGGATGCTGTGAGTACTTCGTCTAAATTATATTTAGTCGACCCTGACCAAAATTACATGATGCACTACCCAGCAGAGAACGATCAGCATAAAATACTGGAAGATATTAAAAAGCTGATAAAGTTGTCCCAGATTGGTTGATTTTGTTATGATATGGGATCGAATACTCTGGGCCTGTCCCACTAAAGCTAGAATCTAAAATGACTGCTCTAACAATGGCCACATGGTCGCAATACTATAAGTTGACTAAACCTAAGGTGGTTTACTTAATTGTTTTTACCGCAATGGTTGGCATGCTACTGGCGGTTGACGGTGCGGTGCCGCTCGATATTTTTGTTTTTGGTCTACTTGGAATCGGCTTTGCCGCAGCCTCTGGGGCAGCGATTAATCATGTGGTTGATGAGCGTATCGATCAGATTATGGAGAGAACAAAGAATCGTCCTATTGCTAGTGGTGATTTAGGACAGGGTAAAGCGTTGATATTCGCGCTGTCACTTGGTGCAATCGGAATTTTGATGTTGCTGATCTTTGTTAACGCATTAACGGCGGTATTAACCTTCTTTTCTTTGGTTGGTTATGCGTTGATCTATACCATGTACTTAAAGCGTGCGACTCCTCAGAATATAGTGTTAGGTGGCGCAGCTGGTGCTGCACCACCTCTGCTGGGCTGGACTGCGGTGACTGGACAGGTTGAAACTGAAGCGCTTTTGTTGTTTTTAATCATATTTATCTGGACGCCACCCCATTTTTGGGCACTGGCGATTCGCCGGCGAGAAGAATATGCGAAAGCAGATATCCCAATGCTGCCTGTAACGCATGGCGTTTACTTTACTAAGATTCAAATTTTACTGTATACGATACTTCTATTTATCGTCACTCTGGTGCCATTTTTGGTTCAGATGAGCGGCTTAATTTATCTTGCTGGGGCAGTGTCTCTCGGGATTGGTTTTTTGTATTATGCGATTATGCTTTATCGAGATGATGAACCCAATATTATTGCGATGAAAACATTCAGTTATTCTATTTTTTACCTCAGCGTTTTATTCGGCTTTTTATTGGTGGATCACTATGCCAGAATTTTTATTCGAGGATATTTGGCTTAATCAGCCAAGTTCCGGGTACCTTGACCTTGCTTAGGCTGCTGCGTAAGCCATGATGATTTTAACTACGGTAACGATGGTTAAAACAAACGTTAGCCCAAACAATATGCCTATCGCAATAAAGTGAGAGATTTTGCCATGTGTAAAATCACGCTCTCGATTCGCGTTGCTTTGAACGCCGATAAATGCAGCCATAGTGCTCAATAATAGTTGCCAGAAGCTAATGGTAATTTTGTCTTCGTTTTTTACAGGAGTGTCTTTCACGCAATTTGTCCGAGTTATCCGGTGGGTTGAGTTTTAGTTCTATGTCATTGTGCCAATTATTAACCATGGTTGATATAGGCGCCTCGAAGAAACTATATGATTAACTCTATGCTCCCAACTAACCTTATTGCGCTAATCTATAAAGCTCAAGCTTGACAATGATAGAGATGGCGAATTTTGTTAGTGGGTTGAGCTAAATTATTGATGTGTTTCTTGATAAAAATCAAGGCGGTATGAGCTAGCGTTTCAATTGAAAAACTGTATAATTTCCGGTGGATTTTAGAGCTCGCCTGGGTTGTGCAGCAAGGGCGGTATTTTTACTTAGGCAGTAATGCCTAGGCTAGCAAAATGAAACATAGAATTAAGGCATGAATCGAGGATTTACAATGGTTTTTAAAAAGTTAACCGGGCGGTGGTTTGCGGCTATAGCGGGTGTTTTATCCATGCTATCGATGTCGGTTGCGAATGCTGAATACGAATTTAATATGACTGAGGGTGTCACCCCAATTAGTCGTGATTTACATGATTTGCACATGCTTGTGTTCTGGATTTGTGTAGTTATCGCAGTCCTCGTTTTTGGTGTGATGGCGTATTCAATTTTCTATCACAGAAAGTCGCGTGGGGCTAAGGCTTCCAACTTCCACGAAAGCACCACAGTAGAAATTATTTGGACGGTTGCGCCGTTACTTATTTTGATCGCAGTGGCGATTCCTGCAACTTCGACACTTCTGGATCTTGAAGATGCTAAAACCGACGCTGATATTAACCTACAGGTCACCGGTATTCAGTGGAAGTGGAAATATAAATATGTCGATGATAATGTTGAATTTGTCAGTTCCTTAGCGCAAAGCAGTCGTGATGTCATTAAGAACCCTCTAGAAAACGAAAATTATTTGCTTGAAGTAGATGAGCCAGTCGTTTTGCCGATCAATAAGAAAATCAGATTTCTCTTCCATTCGAATGATGTTATCCATGCCTGGTGGGTACCTGAGCTTGCCGTTAAGCAAGATGCTATCCCTGGGTTTATTAACGATTCTTGGGCGATCATCGAAGAAGTCGGGACCTATCGTGGTCAGTGTGCTGAATTATGTGGAAAGGATCATGGTTTTATGCCGATAGTAGTAGAGGCTGTTACGCAAGCTGATTACGAGAAATGGTTAGACGGTAAAAAGGCTGAAGCTCTCGCCGTGGCTGCAGCTGCAGAGGAAAAATGGTCTATGGAGGACCTTATAGCAAAAGGAGAGACGGTCTATAATGCAAACTGTGCTGCTTGTCATGGTGCTACCGGAGCTGGTATTCCAGGTGTATTTCCTGCAATGACTAATAGTCCTGTCGTAACGGGCGATATTGCGGGACATATCGATATCATAGTGAATGGTCGAACAGGTACTTCAATGGCAGCGTTTAAGGCTCAGCTGAGTGATGTTGATATAGCTGCAGTAGTTACTTATGAAAGAAATGCTTTAGGCAATAGCGTGGGTGACATGGTTCAGCCATCAGCTATTACTGGTTTGAGATAGGGGTACTATAAATGACAAATGCAACCACGACTACAACTGCAACAGATGGGCATGATGATCATGATGATCATGGACCTGCATACGGAATAACTCGTTGGATAACAACTACAAATCATAAAGATATTGGTACGCTATATCTTTGGTTTTCCTTCATTATGCTCTTGACCGGTGGCACCATGGCCATGGTAATTCGTGCTGAATTATTTCAGCCTGGTTTACAGTTTGTCGAGCCACAGTTTTTTAATCAGATGACCACAATGCATGGTTTGATTATGGTTTTTGGTGCAATCATGCCTGCCTTTGTTGGATTGGCTAACTGGTTGTTGCCAATGATGATTGGTGCGCCGGATATGGCGTTACCGCGTATGAATAACTGGAGTTTCTGGATTCTGCCATTTGCATTTACGATGCTACTTAGTAGCTTGTTGATGGAAGGAGGGGCACCTGCTTTCGGTTGGACTTTTTATGCGCCGCTGTCGACTACATATGCTCCAGCGAGCACAGATTTCTTCATTTTTGGTGTGCACATGATGGGTATTTCGTCGGTGATGGGTGCCATTAATGTGATTGCTACTATCTTTAACATGCGTGCTCCAGGCATGACGTGGATGAAAATGCCATTGTTCGTCTGGACCTGGCTGATCACTGCCTACTTATTAATTGCCGTTATGCCAGTATTGGCAGGTGCGGTTACCATGATGTTAACGGATCGTCACTTTGGAACCTCGTTCTTTGATGCAGCTGGCGGTGGTGATCCTGTCTTGTTTCAGCACATCTTTTGGTTCTTTGGTCATCCAGAAGTCTATATTATGATTTTGCCAGCATTTGGTATTATCTCTGCCATTATTCCAACTTTTGCGCGAAAGCCGTTATTTGGTTATAGCTCAATGGTTTATGCAACAGGGTCGATCGCTATATTGTCTTTCATGGTTTGGGCACACCATATGTTCACGACAGGCATGCCGGTAGCGGGTGAGCTGTACTTTATGTACGCGACTATTCTGATTTCGATTCCAACAGGGGTGAAGATTTTTAACTGGGTAACGACTATGTGGAGAGGGTCTATGACTTTTGAAACACCCATGTTGTGGGCGCTAGGCTTCATCGTGATGTTTACTATTGGTGGCTTGTCGGGTTTGATGTTGGGTGTGGCTCCGGTTGATACTCAATATCATGATACCTATTTTGTTGTTGCCCATTTCCATTACGTGTTAGTCACGGGTGCGTTGTACTCAATTATCGCAGCATATTATTACTGGGTTCCGAAATGGACCGGTAATATGTATAACGAGACTCTGGGTAAGATTCACTTCTGGTGGTCAACAATTGCTGTTAATGTACTGTTCTTCCCACAACACTTTCTTGGCTTGGCTGGTATGCCTCGTCGTATTCCCGATTACGCGTTGCAGTTTGCAGAGTTCAATATGATTTCCAGTATCGGTGGTTTTGCTTTTGGATTAGCGCAGGTGTTCTTCTTATATATTATTATTAAGACGATCAAAGGTGGTGAAAAAGCAACCGATATCGTTTGGGAAGGGGCAACTGGCTTAGAGTTTGAACAATTGCCTTCGCCAGCGCCTT
>Ga0307492_10000642_pt1 | contig 14706 bp, 5 predicted proteins | sample SI3LmetaG_FD_202365 | JGI IMG/M metagenome (GOLD analysis project Ga0307492, IMG submission 202365) | Sea-ice brine microbial communities from Beaufort Sea near Barrow, Alaska, United States - SI3L | ecosystem: Environmental > Aquatic > Marine > Coastal | place: USA: Alaska | collected 2017-05-06 | reverse complement strand
GATAGAGACCGGGCCCGATCACGCCCCCTATGGCAACTTTTGCCCCGCTGCGGGTCATCATCTGGGTTTTAACGACCTGAAAATTATCGAAGTGTCCCAACTGATCGAGACAATGCTCTCGGGTAAGCCGAATTTTACCGATTTCCGTGAGGGCTATAGAGTTCAGTGCGCTATAGATGCCATGCATCGCTCCGCGCTTTCGGGTCAATGGCAGGGTGTTGAAGGGGTTTGAGGCTTGGTAGCTGTGCAGTGCTAAGCGATTGTTGCTAAACGGCCGTTTTGGCGACGTGCAAAGGTAATTTTAGCGTCCATATTACGGCTTGCGATATTCAGGTGGTTTTTGTCCCGTACCAGGCAGAGGCTGCTTCATAGTAAGGCATTGATCGAGACTATCTCTCTGCTCCAAGCCGCTCCATTAATGTGCAGGCCTGATTTGGCCTAGCTTACTTATAGGGCTCGTCCTTTGCTCAGTTGGCTTCTAAGTGATATAAATGCTTTTGGGATTGCCATATGGGTCGTAGGTTCGAGTTGGCAATGTCTTCAAGAGACAAGTCATCAAGCCTGGTTTCGATTAAGCCCAATAATCGCTCTTGATAGTAATTAAATGTATCGGCATCGATGTCACCGTTAGTGAATTGATTCACTAACAGCATGGCACTCTGAACCAACGAATCGGGGATTCCTTGACTTGCCGCGAGATAACTCAAATCTATAACCCGCATGGGGTCAATGAAAGGACTCGAAGCTGTAAATTGCCACATGTCAGCTACCCACTGGGTGTAGTCTATATCCGGATTTCTCCGCATGATTGAGTCCAGACTCATTTGCTGCCAGCCCTCTGTATAGTAACGCCTGAGCAAATCGTAGGTTTGCGGCTCTTGATAAGAGGCTACGGCTTCAAGTAAACCATTGGGTGGAATGTCATTACGCTCCAGGTCGAAAAAATGGCCTAAGGCGGTGTCTTTAGCATCGAAATGCCACTGCTTTTCGTATACAAGCTGCGACAGAAAAATATTATCGCGATAAGCCTCTAAAACGACCTGCTTGTCTTCGCTATCAAGAGATCTTGCTAGCGCCATCTCCAGATGGCCAAAGTCTGGGTTAGCCTCTAAGACCTCTAAAGCAAATTGGAGATCTGACCGGACCAAGCCTGACAAAATAGTGATCTCGACATCGTCAGTGCCAATGGGGCGATCAATGGCGCCACTGGTCATATCTTTATTTAATATCAATATCTCTGCGAATTTATCGAGCTCTCTATCGGCTAGCAATAGAGATGAAGGGAGTTGAGCAAAGGAGTTTTGAACTGATAGTGCATCGCTCTGGGTATCATTGCTGAGTTGCTCCGAATCGATTTTCGTCTCGAACTTTTCGTTTTCACTAAGAAAAGTATCGGTAGTCCTGATTTTACCTCCCTCGGAAGTATTGATTTTATCCAATCTCGACGCAATTTCTGAAACCTTCACTAACAAGTGTTTGGTGTCATTAGACAGAATAGACATTTGCGCCTGTTGGTCTTCTATCAGAGCCGTCAACTTAGCCAGCTCTTCTTGGTTTGATGGGAAAGAAAGGTTTAATATCACAGATGCCATTAAAATACTAACAAGAAAAATGGTAACTTTAATGGCCATATGGACCCCTTAAGATATTTCAACAGCCCAATGATATTTTGGGTTTCTTTTAGTTATTAGAATATGTAATTCTTCTGCAGATCATACCAACATAGGGGAGGGTGATGAAAGTAATAGAACGTATTTTAAGTTAGGTGAAAATGCAATTAAAAAAAGCACAGAGTCTTAGTTTGCTGTAGATAAAAATATCCTTAATTATGAGTAAACCCTAGCGGCCTGCACGTGACTGAAAACCCAAGATGTTCGAGGGCTTTTGGGTGGGTAAGGAGTTGCGCGACGCAATGTCATAAAGATGCAATATCGTTAAGATGGACTGCTGATAAATCCACCCTTAATTAAATTCGTCTTGCTGTTTTATGTAAAAAACAGGTATGTTTGTTTTGCCTTAAGCGGGGATCGCTTATGTGGACGCTGTCTGGATTATATGATTGGTGCTAGGTGTAAAAGGATATTACAGTGCTAAAAAATCTACATAAAAATCGCATTAGTGATGGATTAGTATCATGTATCGTAAATATTATACCGAAATTATATCTCAGTATTTCTATATTTTTAAAATCCATAATTCCTAAATCCATATTAAATTGCTATGCCCAAACCGAAATTTCATTTTCCGGGCCGTATAGCAAACAGGATGCCAACCCCTCAGTAGGGTTGTATTGGAATTTGCTTGCTCCCCTAGTGAAACTCAAAGCCAGCCTATGGCCAAAATTAGATGTTTGCCTTGCCATAATTCCGTCTTGCAAATGGTTTAGAAGTCTTACCTATTCTTGGGGTGAGTCTTTCCCATGAATTCAAAAATAGCTAAATTGCACAGGTAGGAAAAATAGTATAAAGACCTGACCTTGAAAATATAGGATCAGCCGGTAAACGTCATGGGCGTTCCGGTAGAATTTAAACATATTGAAATGGATGTACTTCAAAGGAGTATAGGCGTGCTGCTTAAAAATATACGAGTTGGATTTTTACTGGTTTCCCTGGGTGTCACTGTTCACTCCCATGCTGATTGGGCGGACACAGAAGGCAAAAAGATCTACACCGGCTACGGTATCGATTCTTTCGATTATCTATCGGGTCAGGCCCAGTTTTTGCATTCGGACTATGAGTTAATAATGGGTCCAAGTTATAATCTGCCACTAATGCGTTCTTTCGGCATGATGGCTGATACAGATTTAGGTCTGGGTTTTGAGACTTATAACCTGGGTCAATTAAAGGGCTATAAGCCCAGTAGTACCTATTGTAGCGATCATACAAAAGATTTTGGGGCCCAGTTTCGCAGTCCAAATGGACAGTCTATAAATTTCTATCGCGCCAGTAGCACGGGCGCCACCTACAATTTCCAGTCTAACTCAGGTTGGTTACTCGAATGCAAAGGTACTGCCGTAACGGTGAAAGCACCCAACGGTATTCGTTTTACTTATGCTGGTAGTGGTGGCTCAAACGGTGTGTATGACCAAAGTGGTTTCAGAGGAACAAGCCCTAAGTCAATTTCGGACGATTTTGGTAACACAGCCAATCTTAGTTACAGTTCAAACGGCGCCATTACATCTATTCAAACTCGTTGGCAGTTGGTTAAGTTTAACTATGGGGCGGTTAGTGGTGGTTCAGGTCCCCGGATAAAAGGTGCGATTATAAACGGCGAACCAGCAGAGTTTGTAACCTACTCCTATGGATCAAACCGGGGTGAATTGCAAAAAGTAACCTATGTGGAAAATTCATCCTGGACGTATAATTTTACTTCAGTACCGTTTACGGTCTGTAACCCGTTAAAGACCTGTTTGAAACTTTATATTAAAAATTACACTTTCGATCTCCAAGGAAAAAATAGTATTTCCGACACCAGGGTTTATAAGAAAGAGTATGTAATTCCTCAATTCGGAACTGTAATGTCTAATGTTGATTATAGCTATGTCGGTGAAGAGCTAATCGTTACGACTGCGCTAAAAGATTTTACTAAGACCTACCGTTACCAGCGTCCTTTTGAGACAGATAAATCCTACCTTAATGGAAACCTTGTAAGGGAGTCGACAATTGCCAAAGGAAAAACGTTCGCAATTGAAGAAGTGTCATACGAATATGAGGCACAAACTCCGGCTCTGGAAAAACCCGGTGCGCGGTTAAAAGCTAAAACGACCGTCCGGCGGTCCGACTCTACCGGAAACGGCCGCGAAGCATGGAACGGTACGGTCTTGGAAAAATTCTTGGATTATGATCAATGGAACCGTGCCCAGACGCACGAATATCGGTACCCTAGGGAAGGCTATATCACTGACCCTTCACAAGATATTCAGCCGAAATTGGTTTATCGCACTATGTGGCAGTTGCCTTCCGACAAGAGCGTCCATAATTTGGATTTGGTTACACAGACATCATTAGATGGCCTTGTCGATACAACTGACTATACCTATGGACCCAAGGGCCAGTTGTTTGGACAAGACACTAATGGGATCTCTGAGGCCTTTTTATATAACAATTTTGGCGAAATGACTTCACATACTGACGGTGAAGGTAACACTACCTACTATTCGGATTTCGCCTTTGGTATCGCGCGTCAGGTAGACGATGCTGAAGGGCGTAATACAACTCGCATTGTAAAAAACGGGCGAGTTATCGAAGAGACATTTTTTGGCGCTACCGATAAGTGGCAATATGATGGCTTGGGTAATTTAGAAAAAAGGACCTTTGCCGAGGCCACTCGCAAGAGTATCACCTATGACAATGGATATCCTGTTGAAGGTGGAATGATACTTGTCGAAGATAATGGCGACCTTATTAAACGCACCCACCTTAACGGTATGGGACTGCCAAGTAAAATCGATATTCACGGCTATGGCTCAGGCGCGGGGCCTGAATATCACTATGTAACATACTTTGGCTACAATGAGGACGGTTCGATAAAATGGCAGTCGATTGCCATGAATCTAAACGACACCTTAACCGAGGCTAAGAAAAACAAGTTCGAACGTGACGCATTAGGGCGCACAACGTTTATTACATCCCCCGGTGGGGATCGAATTAGTTTTCAGTATAATGGCCCCTTTACGTTACGGGTCATCGATGGGAATGGGGTAACCACTGATGAATTCTATCGACCCTTTGCATTATTTGGTGCTGAACTGCTGTCTAAAAGAACCCACTTGGCGGGTAATTCTAGCCCATCAGCTACGGTGAATTTGGAGATAGTGCGACATAACAATGGCAAAATTGATAAGGTGGGCATTAACGGTGTCTACAAGAATTATCAATATGACCGCCGTTGGATGCTCGACTATCTGGTTACCAAAGAAGAAGGCAAGATTGATTATGCTTATGACAACAGCGGTCGTCTCTTGTCCGAGAAGCACGATACAGGAGCGTTAATATCCTATACATACGACGGAGTCGGTCGCATTGTGGGAAAAAACGTAGCGGGCGATGCTAACCTAAATATCCGTTACAGTTATGCCGATAACGAACGGAAGGTTACAGCGGTTAAAGGCAACTATACCTATCGGTGGGCCACCCGAAAAGACGGGCTGCTAGACTTTGAAGAAATTGAACACCGAGTAGGCGACGCCTATGAGCCGATTCACGTTAGTAACGCTTTTCCATCCTACAACCCCAGCACAAATCAAGCCGGATCAATAAAGGAGGTCAGCGGAAAATATAACCCAAAGGTCACTTCAGATGGTGTGTTGAACTGGAAGTTACAGTACCAGTATGACGAACAGGGTAATCTAGATAGCCTAACCTATCCCGATGGAGAAGTTGTGGGTTATGTTCGCAATCGGTTAGGCAAAGCGTCACAAGTGGGCAGCTATATCCGCAATGCTCTGTACTATCCCAATGGGGGGCTTAGGGAGATAACGTACGGCAATGGCATTAAGAGCAGCGTAGCTCAGGACGCCAATTCTGGGGAACTAACCGGTATAAAACACGGTAATTTCTGGCAACAACAGTTTAAATATTCTGCTGGTATGGTCAGTGAAATTCTTGACCTAGATAGCCCGGTAAATTCTCGCAAGATGGCTTATGACCAGCTCTACCAATTAAAGGAAGTAAAGTCGGTTGCCAATGATTCCTCATTAGAGAAATTCAGCTTCGATGTGTACGGTAACCTTGAGCGCTACGACTCCCCAGGGCTAGTCTTCGATCCGGTAATTGACGCCACAACCAATCGAATTTCGCGGACTGTTACCAATGGGTCCTCGGAAAATGTGGGCTATGGACCGGGCGGGCGAATACAAAGCTATGGCAATAAGACCTATAGTTACGCTAAAGATGAGACCATGTCTGGTTTTAAGAAGGGATCCGGTCCTGCATTTAGTTACCAATATGATACCAACGGAAATAAAATCCTGACATTGAAAGGAACCGGTTTAGACCATTATTCGCTGTATAGCGGTAACGGCCAACTGATGCACGAAGTACGGGCCGACGGAAAAAGCACCAATTATTTCTATCTTGACAATCGTCTGGTATCGAAGCGGGACGCCTTGTATAAGGTGGAATACGAGGCCTGCGCTTTTGTCAACGACGCCACTAAAGGTAAGACAATTCTGTCGCACCGGCCCGTATATATCGATAAAAACGGCGACCCGGTTCACACCGGAGAGTGTGAATATTGGCAGACATGGAATCATCTAGAAGACGTTCAGGGCTGGGTTTATCCTGGTAACACGAGTCGTGACTATATTGTCCATCGATACCACCAGGACCCTGAAGGCAATAACATTGCTTATATAAAAAGTTATACTCAAAAGTATCAATTTAAACGAAAAATTAGAGAGCGCAGGGACTATGTTTCTCGTGGGACCTGGCGTCATTATTATTGTTATATGGAATACCATGTAATAGAGCAGATGTACGACCACAATAAGGTACTGCTGTATAAGGACGTTAAGAAATCATCTGGTAGTTACAAAATGTCGGCCAAAAAAAGTTGGCGTGCGTGGCAAAAGAAACCCAAATTTAGTTGCCCTTCAGAAAGTTTAAACCTAGACGCCGTGGCCTGGCCATAAACCAAAGGATTGGATAATGAAATTGATTGTTAAATATACACTAGGCGCTATAACTGTAGGTTTGGGCGTGGCTATTGCAGCCGGAGTCTACTTTACCAAAGTAACTCCCTTGGGTTGGGTAGAAGCAACAACAGCGCACCGATATTTTAGTACCAAGGTCCAGGAATATGCTGCGGATGGGGCTCTGATCCGGGTGTTCGATTACCAGCGCGAAAAGGAATATAAGCAGACAAATGGTGGACTAATACGAGTCTATTCAACGGGCGGTGGTAAATATCATTATACCTGCAAACAACCATGGCGTATTTGGCATGAGGCGTTTGATATGGACGGTTACAAAGTTGATGAATTTGTGAGGATAACGGGAACATATAACACGGGTCGTTCAAGATCGTGGTTTATATGGCAAAAGAAACCGAACTTTAGCTGTTCCACCCATACTTTTGTGCCGACGAATATTCCATGGTAACCCTATTAGATAAAGTAGAAGGATCTTATATGAAAAAACTTTTGCCCATAGTTCTCTTTTGGCTCAGTTCACTGGCCTTTGCACAGTGTGCGCCTGGGGAATCCTGTGTTTATTATCATTTCGATCATCTTGGCGCACCGATCGCCGCGACAGATGATGCCGGTAAGCTGAAATGGTCGCGCGACTACAGTGCCTTTGGTAAAACCTTTGGCGCGGTCGATGTTAGTGATCGTATTGGCTTTGCCGGGCAAGAGTACGACACCGCCACTGAACTCAGTTACATGGGCGCGCGGTGGTATGACCCAAAGTTGGGTCGCTTCCTCACATCGGACCCGGTGCGGTTTGTCGACAGCAATACGCTGTCCTTCAACCGCTACCTGTATGCGAACAACAGCCCCTATACCTATAACGACCCGGATGGTGAGTTTTTTGATCTCGCCATTGAAATTCTAAGTATTAGCCTGAGTGTGCACAGCGCTTATAAGAATTTCTCCGAGGGCAATTACGGTGATGCACTGATGGATGTCGGCAGCATCGTTCTGGACGCTACCCTTATGGCAGTTCCCGGAGTACCTGGTGGTGTAGGCGTTCTCCGCCATGCCGATGAAGCCGCCGCTGCCGTCAAGGCGATCTGCAGCTTTGAAGTGGGCACACCGGTCCATACCCCTGCGGGTCTTATTAATATTGAAGACATAGTGCAGGGCCAAACGGTCTGGTCAAAAAGCGATCTAACCTACGATCTGGCCGCAAAACCGGTTGCGCGAACCTTCCGCAGTGTGCATACGGACGATGTGATAGAGCTAATCGTGCGCAACAGCAAGGGTGACAGCGACCGCATCGTGACCACGGCCGAGCACCCGTTTTTTGTCGAAGACAAAGGCTGGTTGACCGCACAAGAGCTGACCCTAGACCATCAACTGTACACCCTGATCGATGAATACATCGAAATCGAGGCCATTACCTGGCTACCGGTGGGGCAATACGATACCTATAACTTCGCCGTGGATGAATACAGCACTTATGGGGTTGGCAAGTTCGGGGTTTGGACGCATAATTCTAAGGTCTGTGATTTACTTGGGGATGTGGTAGATAAGGTTGGTAACAAAGGCTCAAAACCCCCGAATCTAAGCCCAGATGGTGCCGGTCGTAATGGCGCGTTTAGGGAAGCCAAGCGTCAATCAGGAGTCCCTGTCAGTCAACAACCCAGTCGTGTGACACCAAATGTGGACAAACGAGGAAATGCTCAACCTGGAAATAATTATGAATTTGAAGTCGTTGGCGATGGTGGACCTAGTCGAACTGTAAATATTCGAGACGATGCAGGCGGGCATGACTACGGCAACGGAGATTTACAAAATAGAGGCCCCCATTTTAACGATGAAGCTGGTAACCACTTTGATTACTGATATTGAAATTACAAGTACCATGGATGTTTCGCGAGAAAATGACGCATATAACATAGGAAAGCAGAAGCTACCTCAAAACATTAGGATAGCAGCAGGGAGTTGGTTGTTATCCTCGGACTCCCATTACAATGCTAGACTTAGTGTACTGACGTATGTTTTTAACTTGGTTATTGGTAAATTGCCAAAATTAACGTTTTGGTATCTCGTAGGCAATTCAGCCTGGCAGGAAGATACGAGAATTATTCGCCATAAAGGTCTTTGGAGAGGGCTTTATTCTAGAGGTGTTGATGTAACCCATTACAGCGACTCTCGCGAAGAAATGATATTACTTAATGGGAAGGTAAAATTCTTTGGTGCAAAACTGATTTCAGAGTTATCTATCCAATCTGTAGTAAAAGCACTTACTAAAGAACACTGTTCATATTTAATTGCTGTGCCAGAAGGAACGGATGTTAATGATATCCTACGTTTTGGCTGGGAAGTATTTGATGGATTTGACAAAAATATATTGCAATATGTTATAGAAAATAGTGGGCTAATATTTAAGCCTGTTGGAGGCTTTGATGATCCACAAAGTGGGTTTGTTGGATTGGGAGACCCTGAGTTGGTAAGAAACATCGTATAATAGTGTAACAAAGGCAGCAGATATTAGTACTTTTCGAACGACTACTAATATCTTATAGGCTTATTTAGACACCCACTTTTAGACTGCCTTTATGTTTGTTCCTGCCTTCCCTGATGGTGTGGGTATATTGCGCCATGCCGATGAAGCCGCCGCTGCCATCAAGGCCATTTGCAGTTTTGAAGTAGGCACACCGGTCCATACCCCTGCGGGTCTTATTAATATTGAAGACATAGTGCAGGGCCAAACGGTCTGGTCAAAAAGCGATCTAACCTACGATCTGGCCGCAAAACCGGTTGCACGAACCTTCCGTAGTGTGCATACGGACGATGTGATAGAGCTAATCGTGCGCAACAGCAAGGGTGACAGCGACCGCATCGTGACCACGGCCGAGCACCCGTTTTATGTCGAAGACAAAGGCTGGCTGACCGCCCAAGAGCTGACCCTAGACCACCAACTGTAAAGCTTGACCGATGAATACATCGAAATGGAGGCCATTACCTGGCTACCGGTGGGGCAATACGATACCTATAACTTCGCCGTAGATGAATACAGAACTCAATGATTTGAAGGAGGAATTGTCCCTTTATTCTGGGGCTCTGGAAAAGCCTATTTTAAAATATAGTGCTTAAAAGTAGTAAGTACAACAGGTGGCTATGTTGATCTATCTCTCCGTAACAAAACCGTTTGATATTGTCGAAATAACCAAACTGACGCGAAATAATGAACACTACCCTGTGTATCAGCTATAAGGGGTTTTACCGATTTTCCGAGCCCTATAGGTAGTATAATAGCTGTGTTTTGGGCTCCCGAAAGTGGATAGCACCTGACCTGATGTTGGTAAGCCCTAGTGGAGTGATAGTGCAGACCGGTGTATTTATGCGCTAAAACGACGTCGGCGAGGCTTACCCCCGCGTCTTAGTCGTCTGTTGCACCATTTTCTCAAGCCCCTTTATGCTGGCGGTTAATTCCTTAATTTTTTCATGGGTACGCAGGTCGATGTCGAGCTTTTTGTCCATGGTATGCATGATCGGAAAAATACTTTCTTCAATGGCAGTGGCGAGTACTTCGAGAATCTTACCCAGACCGGGTACCGGTTCATTGATGACTTCCACCATGGGTTTGTTAGCAATGATGGCCTTGGCAATTTTCTCGAAACTTTTTGCCAGCTGTTCTGACTGATCTGGTGCCTTAATATCACTTAGCTTATTCGCTTGTATTGCGGCTATCAGCTCCTTAAAATCATTAAGCTGTATGCTATTGGGTTTGCTAGCAACCTGTGAGAGGTTTTTTAAACCCTCTACCAAGTCGGCCAGCTGTGCAACCACCTTACCACCGACATCGGAATCGTCTCCGCCCATCGCCTTATTGCGTAGAAAGTCTTTTTTAATTTCAGACCAGCGTATTTGTTGTTGCTCAGTCATATTACCGCGTAATTCCGCTAACTTAAGCAGGTTACCCTCGGCGCCGGCGGTAAGCAATTGAGCCTCCCCGACGTAGTGATCGGCGATCATCTGCATCAACTCTTGATCGTTCATTACAGCAGATATTTTCTCGGTCATTTTGTTCATATTGCGGTAACTGCCCTGCAATTTGAATGATGGCTCGTTGCGGTACTTGTCGTCCTGAGCTGCAGAAGAGATATACTGTTGATTTATCTTAAGTACAACGTCTTGTACCACGAACATCTTGATAAAAATACCGGTAATTTCTTGGACCTCAGCGTCGCTGTATTGATGTGATAGGTCGGTCGCAGCGATGTCCTGCCCTTGAGACATCTTGACCAATTTGTAGATGTCATCCATATCCCGAATGGCAAGAGGTGCCAAGGCTGGGTTTGATGTGAGTGCGTTTTCAATATAGCTGAGCGCAAATTGTTCATCCATACCGCCCAAAATGTCACCCAGGTTATAGATGTCGGCCCGGTTCGCCAGCATGTCAGGAATCTTAAAGGCCTCGCCCGATTCAGTATAGGGGTTACCGGCCATCACCACACAAAATCTCTTACCGCGCATGTCATAGGTTTTGGTTTGACCTTTCCATACGCCTTCAATACGACGAGTGCCATCACACAAAGAAATAAACTTCTGCAAAAACTCGGCATGGGTATGTTGGATATCATCTAAATACAACATTACATTGTTGCCCATTTCCAATGCCAGATTGAGTTTGTCCAACTCTTGCCTTGCCGTAGCGTTGGGCGCTTGTTCCGGGTCCAGTGATAACACGTCATGACCGAGGGACGGGCAATTAATCTTCATGAAAATGAGGCCTAATCGGTTGGCCACATATTCCATTAGCGTGGTCTTACCGTAACCCGGCGGTGAGATCATCATTAATAGGCCCATAAGATCGGTACGTTTGGCTGCGCCAATGGTGCCCATCTGTTTGGCGAGGTTGTCGCCAATAATTGGCAAGTACGCTTCGTTTATCAGTCGATTGCGTACAAACGAAGCCAAGGGGCGCGCTTTAAACTCATGCAAACGCAATTTATTTCGTTCGGCGTTAATTATGCCTTGGCGTACCTTTAGGTAGCGATGGTAAGTAGGCACAACAACCTCACGATGAAAACCACTACGTTGCAAGAAAGAGTGCAAACTGAACTCTAGGGTGCGTTCTGTGATGCGTTTGTGCTCACCCATTAAGCCCGAGACCCTAAGTTCCACGGCTACGTCTAATTGCCGTCTTTGGGTGTTTCCGCTGGTAAGCAAATGAGCAATAGCCTCGGGCACATAGGGCTGCAAGGCCGTTAACTGCTTATGTTCAATTAATGCCTGAAGCCAAGCGGAAGCTAAACTCCACTGGTCTGCAGGTCTACCCGTCAATCTTTGCAAGGCGTGTTCGAACTGACGCCACTGCTCACCGCTGAGCGAACGTTGCAATTCGTCGGCTAGCTGTTGACCGTATTGGCTGGAAATGAACGCCAGTGGTCCATGAGCCAATTCCTCAGCAAGGTAATGGGCCGCACTTTTTTGTATCATTGGTTCGTCGGTGATAGGGTGCTCGACTAGAAAGATCTCTATTTGCTGGCCTATCTCATGGGCTAATAAAGCACGGGCATCGTTACTGCCAAACACCTTGTTCAGTTGATCCGCCGATTGAGCACGCTCTGGCCAGCCGGTATGAAGCGCTTTGGTCTGCCGATGATCTTCAGCCCGACTCTTGCCTTGGGCCAAAGATACTAACGGTTTCGGCTGTACAACTGAATCTTGCTGCTGAATCAAGTGCGACCAGAACACCCGAGCCAGCGCTCGGCTGCTTGGGTCGTACTTCAATAGGTCTGCTAATGCCAAGGCCGGTAAAAGCGCTCGTAAAATGTTCGCTGCGTCGAAGTCATGAACCCCTTTTTGATAGCCCTCTTTATAACGCGGGCTAGCGAAGTCACGCACTAACGTATCCAGTCGAGTCTCATCAATAAGCGCTTGCGTCAAACCCTTATAACTTAGGTTGTCGGTTTGTTGTAATGCGGCGTCCAGAATTAGGGCCGCTAGATACTCGCCACGGTAGAGTTCGTCCGTTTCGGATTCTAACGCCATGTCCCAATAGCCTTTTAACGCCAATAGCTCTGGGTGGACAATGGGCTCAAAATAGTTTGTGCCGGTTAGGTGTACATTCAACAAACCGTCACGCGGAATAATGGTGAGGTCGAGTTCTTGAGTGTTAACCGAGAACCTATGGCGCGGTCCAAGCTTAATGACCGCGCCGTCGTCCTCAAAGATATCCGACTTATCACGTAATGACCGTAACGCTTGCTCTTTGATGGCCTTGGCACGGGACTCAATATCGTCCGCTTTGACGGCTGAGTCTAGGCTACGTAATTGAGTGACCAGATCTCTAATTTTCATCACCAGGGCATCTGTCGCAAAATAGGTGTTCAGCTTGGCGGCTTCGGTGAATTTTAATGAGCGTTTCTCTATGGCAGTCAACATGCGGCCAGCCGCATCGCTTAGGTTCTGGGCTTTACGTTGTTGCTCATCAAGCAGCTGTTGTTTGTGGCTTTCAAAGCTTTCGTAGATCTCCTCCCGCTTATCCATTATGTCGGTCAGGAACGCCTCGTACTCGGAGAACTGACTTTCCAATTCTTCCAGTTGCACGAGTAATCGCGAAAGCTGGGCATCACAGTTTTCGGGTGAGGTAGACAAACCCAACGCATTGACAATGCTTTGGGAAAATAATTTAAATTGTGCGCCAAACTGGGCAATGGCTTCAGCTGAGCCTAGGCCTTTTTGTTTGTGCCTAGCATTGGCCTTGCTCTGGTTCAGTTTGGCGTATACATTCGATACGGCATCAATAATCTGTGTGCGTATGGTAGCATCGGCTACTTTTAGGGTGTTCATTAATTCAGTCAGTAAGTCTAAACCCGCGGCAGTCTGTTCAATGCTATCTACCACTGGCGTGAGTTCGGCGATGGTAGACGCTCTTTCGACGCTATTGTCAATTGTGATAATTTTATCAAAGTAGGGCTCTAGGGCTTTCTCACCTGATAGGAAAATAACCGTTTGTTCGGACAGCGATTCATTAACTTTGTTCAGTTCTGTTTCTAATGTTTCAATCCGTGTTAAGTCGATGTATCGATTGTCGCGTAGGCTAATAAGCTGGCCACGTTGTTGACGAATTTTACTCAGCGCCTCGACAAAGTCTTCAGCGCTCTGCCAAGAGTCTGGGCGAATAGTTTGCATTAGCTCTTTTTGTTCTTGCTCGGCGTTGTCTATGGCCTTTTTCGACTGCGCTTCAATGCTCTTAACCTTTTCAAACTCATCGATTACCAGTTCCGATGTAGTAGCGACGTCCCGGACTAGTGTCGACAGTATCCTCGTCTCTGCTGAGTCTAACCAGTAGTAGTCGTCGAACAGCTTCTTGGCCGATTTAGATAACTCCTCATACTGTCGGGATGATACGCTTTGGCTATCGATACTGCGGCAAATACTGTAAATGTCCGATACCCCTCGAACCAACTCGGCGTTACCAATTTTACCGTAAAAACTTTGGCTTTGTGGTTGCGTGCTGGCATGCTCGATACTCACATAGGGTGTCTGCCATATTTGCATTGGATGTACACGAGTGGCCTCACCCTGGGCTGAGAAAATAATCAGTTGGCCGCTGTTAGATAACGCGTAGCCGAGGCAGAAGATAGGGTTCTGCAATGTCTTACTAATAATATTATAGGCGAAAAGCCCGACCACACCTTCGGTCGGTTCGTAAAATATATAGAGCACATCCTCGCCATTGGGGGAACCAATCCTGCGCAGGAATGTCAATCCAGCTATGGTGTCGTCGAATGCTTTGTATTCTCCGCTTTGCAAATACAACCCACCAGGGAAAATCAAACCGTGGTCTTCCGGCAACTGAACGCAGGACTCTCCGATCGCGTCCACCCGCAAAACCTGTTCAGTCAGTGTGTTGTATATTAGGTAACGCGTCTTGGTTTCCTTGTATGGCAGAATACTTAAGAGTATAAAGTTGCCGACACGGGCATAAGCGATTTTGCAGTCGTCCAGTGATTGGGTCTGTTCGTCTACCACCTCACTATAGATCCCTAAACCGCTTTCTGTGTTGTTTTCAATCTTTACCGTTAGAT
>Ga0307492_10000641_pt1 | contig 14725 bp, 11 predicted proteins | sample SI3LmetaG_FD_202365 | JGI IMG/M metagenome (GOLD analysis project Ga0307492, IMG submission 202365) | Sea-ice brine microbial communities from Beaufort Sea near Barrow, Alaska, United States - SI3L | ecosystem: Environmental > Aquatic > Marine > Coastal | place: USA: Alaska | collected 2017-05-06 | reverse complement strand
CTGGTCATGTTCAACATATGGGCGAAAGACGCCGTCTTGTAAATCAGGCAAGCGAATGCCAGTGCTTGGGACTGTATGGTGCGGAACCTGTTGATCGTCTGTTGCTCTTATTGATGACATACTATGGGGTGCAGCAATTAGCGTGCCACGAACAATGCTCGACACCCCATATAGTGGGGCAAATCACGGTCTATAAGTGTGCGCCGGGACTTATTACGCACCGTCTTGCTACGTTAGCTAGCGCAGGTTCATTCGCTTGATCATGGTGTTGGCTAAGAGGTTGGCAAAAGCTGAGAAGTGGTTTTTCTCTGTGCTGGTTCGTGAGGGCGGTTTTACGTTCGTTCCTTCTCGCGTCCAACTCGGTTTTGGGTACGTCTCATTGCGCCTAAATATGGTGTGCGGTGCAATTGTAGACTGATCGCCATTATCAAAGCTTTAGTCGGTAGTATTTAGAGTGAGTTTCTTAGGAGATTTATTGTGTTGTTTAGGGTTGCATTAGGGGGCAGGAGGCTGTGCGGAGTTCTGTGTATCTGTCTATTCTTAACCCAAGAAAAGGGTAAGGATAGGCATATGATGAACAAGAAAGAACTACATACACTCGCCAAGAAAGCAGCCAAAAGCATGAAGACTGAGGCGGATCTCAATAAGGTCGGTAGATGCTCGCCAAGATCACAGTAGAGACCGCACTGAACGTCGAATTAGACGACCACCTGGGCTTTGAGCGTCACGAGCAGTCCGGCTCCTATCTCGAGAAATTGAGTTGGTCGAGGTCACGAATCTTGGGCTTAGAGGATGTCCCGAATCTCATTGGATTCAAACCGTGATCGCACTATCAATGCAGGCGGTATTCGCACAATGGCTTTTCTAGCTTCACATCACAACTCATGTCACAAAAAAAACGCACCCATATGGATGCGCTTTTTCTACCAGCGCAATCATCACGTTGCTGTGACTAAACCAGATGATCTTAGATCACTTTGTAGCTCAGGCCGAGAAAACCATATCGACCCACGGGGCTGACCGGATAGGCTCGTTCAGTCAGGAACGGCTTCTCGTCAGTGAGATTCGACACACCGCCGTAGAAAGTGAAGTTATCCCAGCTATAAGACGCTCGCACATCATGTATGTAGGTGCTTTTGTCCGTGAAAGCAGCCAAACCATAATTAGACAGGGCTGTCTCAATCTCTGCGCCGTCTTCATAAGTCAACGTTTGCTGACCCAAATAAGAGGTGCTCCACGTCACAGAACCACCGCCGCGAGAAACGCCGATCGACGCAGTGCCGGACTCAGCCGGACGCCGCATTTCACCTAACTCCACATCCACAGCACCTGCTTGGCCCGGTGTTCCTGGCTCAATCAGATTGAGTTTCTTGACCTGAGTGTAACTGACCGATGTTGAGATCGCGTATTCCATCACATCAAGCCCGTAGTTCAAGGCGTAGTCATAACCTTCATATTCAGCTGCACCAAAATTCAACTGGGCCTGTCGAAGAAAGTCCAAACCACCCGATTGAGCTGAGGTAGGATTGTCGTTACGGCTGATCAATGCACAGAACGGGTTGTTCAGCGATGCCGAATCGTAACAACGATCGACGATGTTTTGCGAGGACACGGCGGTAATCGCGTCTTCGATATCGATCGCGATGTAGTCTACAGTGAATGACAGGCTAGGCGCGAAAGACGGTCGCAACACGACACCAAATGACTGAGTCTCGGCAACCTCAGGATTTAGATTCGAGTTGCCACCCACCACGCCGGCAAATCCAGCAGACAGCGGGTCAACAAACGAGTAGTTCCCAGAAGCATCGGTTAAATTGGCAGCGGGCACACCATTTGCCTGCAGGTCAGCTGTACAGTTGGCTTGGCGCAGAGCAGGATCAGCTGCAGTCTGAATATTTGCCGCTTCACAAGGATCTGCTGGCCTGAAACGTGCGCCCTGATCTGGCGAGAATAACTCGAACAGATTTGGCACACGTGTCGCCTCACTGTAGGTATAGCGGAACTGGACATCATCAATAGGCGCCCAGACTCCACCAAGTTTATAGGTATCGTTAGATCCAAAAACTGAATTGTCGGACTGACGGAATGCGGCTTCAAGCGTCAACTCTTCGGCCAAGAAAACACCACTAAGCAAAGGTGCATTCACCTCAATATACCAATCAAGGAAGTCGTAGTTAGCTGAACCACTCAGCACACGGGTATCGGCGGTTGACTGTATCAGACTTTTTACATCACTGACGTCACCCACCAGACTACCAGCCGCAAAAGCCTGGCCATCAAACGTAACGCCGCTAACAGGCAATATACCTTGGTCAAGATCACCGAAGGATTGAGCAGTATCTTCGTCCCGATACTCTATACCCGCACTGAAAGCGACTGCGCCGCCGGGTAATGAGAAGTATTTGGCTGAATCACCTGTCACAAAAGCTGAGAACACTAACTGTTCGATCTCTTCATTAACCGGTCGGTTCGCCGTGACAAAGTCAATTGACGCCTGACTCATCGCACCCCTTCCGCCCCAGATATTCATAGGTGCACACTGACCGTCACCCGGCGTGAACGTGAAGAAAGAAGAAGGGACAGCATCACCGGCATAGCCGGGGATATTAAACGGTGTACTTTGCGGGAAAGCACTGGCATCCAGTTCAGAGCGACAAACCACATTTCCCGTCGTCGGATCAGTCACAGCATCGATAGCTGCAAAAAAGCGATCCAGTATGACTTCCTCACGGTCGATCATATTACGTTCGAACTTGCCGTAGTTCAGAGAAACTTCATACTCAAGATCTCCAATACTTCCCTCGAGACCTGTAACAATGCGAAAAACTTCGCGCTCACTGGTCGTGAGGTTATCACCCCAGTCATCAGAATCTCGAGACATTCGTAGTCCACCTGCCGCGGGGCCACCAAGAAAACCTACGCCAGCATTGTTCGCAAAAGGCGCCAGTTGTGCTGGCAGATAAGGGTTGTCAGGCGCGCCGTACAGCAGGTCGGTAAAGTTATGCGCACCCTCCTGGACTTCTGAAACGACGTTCACGTACTTTGTTTCCCAAAAGGCTGTCATAGTGTCAGTGACTTGGTAGTGACCATTAACATCAATCGAGTACTGTTCTTTGCGTGGAATAGCGAATTGCCGGTTAGGGGCGATATAGCTGTCTGAGGCACCAAACTGATTAAAGTTACTGGAAACCATGCCGTCTGTATAAGGCCGCGGTTGTCCGTCAGCACCAATAACCCAACAACCACCAGCAGCACCAAAAGACGCAGTGCCATCTAACGAACTATTATAGCCGGTAAAGCTGTCCAGACAATCGCTTGTGCCGTTGCCGTTAAGATCAGGTTCCGCACCTAGCGGCACCTCAAGACCAAAGTCACCCAACGCTACAACACCATAGGGTGATGTAATACTAAAGGTCGAACCCGGCAAAATAGCCTGTGGCGGCGCTGAGGCAGCGCGATTGAGTAGCGCTGTTTCGGCACTGGTCAGCGTCGGCGCCGTACCAAACTGCGTTTCATAATCTGCAGCAAAACTGTCTGCTGATGGAATTCTTAAACCCTTGTTGAACTGCCCTGTGGTAGCAAAATCGTAGAAAGCTGCCAGATTAGGCGTGCTGCTCGCGTCAATATCACCGCTCTGAAACCGGAGCGCTGGATTCGGCAAATTGTCTGACAGACCATTGTTGGCCAACTGCTCACGGTCACCAAACTGCAAGCCATCGTCCTGATCGAACTGCACAGACACCGTGATATTACCCCGACCCTCGTCGAAGTTCAGACCGCCCAGCAAGTTGATACGGCTAGTTCCGTAGGAGTCCTGTGTTGCCTGACCTGCCTCTGCGGTAAGCTCAAAGCCTTCATAGTCGTCTTTTAGTATAAAATTCACGACACCTGTCACAGCATCTGCACCGTAAACGGCTGATGCACCACCGGAAAGAACTTCCACTCGCTCAATCAGGCCGTTAGGAATAGTCGACACGTCGATAGCGGACGTGCCTTCAATACCTGCCACATGACGCCGACCATTAACCAGTGTCAGCGTTCGCTCAATGCCCAAGCCGCGCAGGTTCAATGCAGAGCCTCCAATGTTGTTTGAGCCGGCAGTATTTTGTGCCGATGAATCTAGCGAGTTTGCAGCTGTAGTACTTGCTAACAGGGCCGGTGAGTCGTTAAGCACATCGACAATGTCACCAAAGCCTGAACGCGTAAACGCTTCAGAGGTAAACGATGTCACAGGTTGAGCCGCATCTGCATTGGTTTTTATGCGTGAACCAGTGACAACAACCTCCTCCATCACTGCGTCATCAGCCGCATAAGATAGACTCGGCGCCACCAGACCGGCTGAGGTTACTAACATAATGGCGTGAGCCAGACTATTTCTTCTAACATTCTTCATTACAGGTCTCTCCAGACAGATTCATAGCTGGGGTTTCGCAAGTAGTGTGCCAAGCAGATTTATTTCTTATGAGTTTATTTTGGTGCGGCGCCGGACGATTATAAATAGCGGTGTCTGTAGCGATGCCACAAAGTGGGGCTAAGTTAACGTGCGTTTACACGCCCAAGCTGGTGCAGGCAAAAGGAGAGGGTGCGCGGCATGCACCAAAAGACGCCATCGCAGTGCAGGATTGCCTGAGAAAGGTTGTTAGTTTGCGTGCGCTCCAGGCAGGGGCTGGCGTCGGGCCGCTGTGGCGCGCAACCAAACGGACAGGTAAGCTGATAGGGCCGGCGTAAGACCGACAGAGCGCAGCGGTCATTTGCTCTATGCTATGCAAGCTACAGTTGTCGTTCGAGCATCCAATAAAAAGGGGCGCATCCTATGGATGCACCCCTTTTTGGCTTTTTGTGCTTGAGGAAGTTTCTTAGTTGAAGGAAGCAATGTAACCGCGCCAGCCGCCGAAGGAGGAAACATCTGTCGCACCCTCAATTCCGCAGGGTTCACAGATAAAACCTGTTACCCATTCGCCCGATGCAAGCTCTAGTTGACCTAAGCCTAATGGTTGAGGGATACCCGCTAGAAAACTGCCTACGTGCGCTGAGGGCATGTCATAAACCTCTAGCTCGATGGCAACGCCGTCTTCAGTGCGCATTAAGCCGGGTCGCTTTGGTGGGCCGCCTGGTAAGGCGAACAATCGATAGCATGGCGCCGTATGAGTGGCTTCTCGCAGTACTGCAGCACGCTCCTGAAGTTGCCCGTTTAATGGCATGCCACTTAAGTGCGCACCGCATACGGCAAGCGCTATGGTGTCGGTGATTTCTGGGACTAACAACGGTTCAGTCATGGTGATTCCTGTGGCTCCAATAAGTCGGGGTTGTTTGGCCAACTGCGTGTAGCCAAGTTTAAACAGGCGATGATCATGCAGTGCCTCGGCAATGAGCGTAATACCAAAGGGCAAACCTTCGGGTGTAAACCCAGCCGGTATCGCCAGCGCAGACATGTCGAGTAAGTTCACAAAGTTGGTATAGGCGCCATTATCAGAATTTCTTAAGACGGGCTCTGCTGCCACTTCCGCCAGTGAGTAGTGCGTGCCTACGGTGGGCAACACCAGCGCGTCGATATCACTAAACATGTTCTCGGCTATCCGCTTATACGCCGCTAGCCGGTAGGCACCATCGAAGTAGTCCACGGCGGATACTTGATTGCCATGACCCACAACAGCCAAGAACTCAGCACGAAGCGATTCTGGTTGCTGTTCAATGAGATCTTTCGCCGCATGATAACGTTCCGCCACCCAGGCGCCTTCGTAGAGCAGTTTCGCTGCATCCAACAATGGCGATATATCTATCTCGCGGGTTTCGAATTCGTCACCAAAGCCTTCAACAGCCGCGCGAAACAAGGCCTCAAAAGCGTCATTACCAAAGAACTTCAATTGATCGAAGCGTGGTATGCCAATAACCGTCGCATTTCCCGAGACCTGTTCGCGATCTCGTCTTGCATAAGCATCATCGGTGTCAAAACGATCAACTACTGAGGCAACGCTCGCCGTGTCTGCCAAGTTAAGAGCAAATATCGTCACGCAGTCGATGGTTCTGCAAGCTGGCACTACCCCTGATGTGCTCAACAGGCCACAGCTTGGCTTATAGCCAATAAGATTATTCAGCGCAGCGGGTACGCGCCCAGATCCGGCGGTGTCTGTGCCAAGGGAAAAGCTAACTTGCCCGAGCGCCACCGAAACTGAGCTGCCAGAGCTTGAACCACCGCTGATTAACGTTGGATCAAAAGAATTTTTCACAGCCCCATGAGGTGAACGCGTACCTACGAGCCCAGTGGCGAGTTGATCAAGATTCGTTTTGCCGATAGGGATTGCCCCAGCATCGATCAAACACTGAACCAAAAATGCAGACTTGCTAGGTGTATAGGCAAAAGCGGGGCACGCCGCCGTCGTCGGTACACCGGCAAGATCAATATTGTCCTTGATGGCGAAGGGAATCCCATAAAGCGGCAGTGAATTCACTGGCAGGGCAGATAAGCGTGTGACATAAGGCGCGAGCTCGGCGTCGCTCAATGGATGAATCCAAATGGGATTGTCTGGCGCCAGTGCCATGCGGCGCTTCACCTCGCATAGTACGTCAGTAACAGAAGATCCGCTGCGGTAGGCGTCACGCAAGCCGTCAAGGGTGAACGCTAGGGTCATTAAATCCATCACAGCACCTCTGCAAATAGTGCCAGGGACTGCCCGGACGTCACCTGCTGCCCGGGTTCGACCAGAAATTCGATTAAGCGGCCAGCGCGGGCAGGTTTTATTTCTAGTTCCATTTTCATTGATTCAAGCACCATGATGGTTTCTATGTCAGTTAGGGTGTCACCCGGTTTTGCCCGGTATTGCCAGACGTTGCCAGCGAGATGGCTTTCGACAACGAAATGCCCCTCTGGGATTTCAATGTCAGATTGTCCGTCACTGACGCCGGCTTCCACATCATCAAAATGAAGTTGTCCACTGCTACGCCAGTCAGCCATTTCGGCGGCGAAGGCCTGTTGGCGCTGGTGGGTAAACGCGTCAATCTCAGTTTTTTGAGTGGCAACAAAATCACGGTGATCAGAAAGTCTAAAGGTGGTGGGCTCTATCCGAGGCTCAAAACGCCCATGAATAAAGTCCTGGCGTAACTGCAGCAACTCGTCATTGCTCACAGGGTAAAAACGAATCTGATCAAAAAATCGCAACAGCCAGGGCTTATCGAAAATCGGCGTCTTTCGATAGCGATTCCACATTTGAATCGTCCGTCCAACAAACTGATAACCGCCGGGGCCTTCCATGCCATAAACACAAAGATAAGCGCCGCCAATGCCAACGGAATTTTCCGCGGTCCAGGTACGGGCGGGATTGTATTTTGTCGTCACCAGGCGATGCGCTGGATTAAGTGGCGTCGCGACCGGTGCACCCAGATAGACATCACCAAGACCCATCACGAGATAAGTGGCATCAAAGACTATGTTTTGTACCTCATCTATCTGATCAAGACCGTTAATACGCCGAATGAAGTCAAGGTTGCTCGGGCACCAGGGTGCGCCAGGGCGTACGACTCGAACATACTTGTCAATCGCCTCCTGACAAGCCGGGTCGTCCCAGGAGAGCGGTAAGTAGACAATGCGCGAGGGTACTTCTAACGTCGCTTCGTCATCAATGGACGTCGCAAGATTGATCAAGGTCGCGATCAAGGTTTCGCGGCTGATCACTTCAGGCACATAGTGGACTTGTAGTGAGCGTATGCCGGGTGTTAATTCCAGCACGCCAGGCAGCGCGGCCTCGACAAGCGCGCGATAGATGCCGTGAATTTTGAACCGTAGTTCAATATCGAGCATCTGCTCACCGGCTTCCATTAATAGGAAGTCATCACCACTTGGCCTAAACGCTAATTTCGTTCCACCGGGTAGTCGGAGTTGCTGAATAACCGCATCAGCGGGCTCGATAACCGGCAATGAGGGTCGGTAGTGATCCGACACCTGGTGCAGATCTTTCAAGCTCGAAAGCGAACGTTGCACACTCGCATAGCGCGATAGCGCTTCTTGGTTGTCGACGGGCCTGAATCTGACGGTATCACCTGGCCGTAGCTGTCCCAACTTCCATAGATCAGCTCGAATGACCGTTGCTGGGCAAACAAAGCCGCCAAGAGACGGCCCATCTGGGCCTAATAAAACAGGCATGTCACCGGTAAAGTCGACGGCACCTACCGCGTAGGCATTGTCATGAATGTTGGAAGGATGTAATCCTGCCTCACCACCATCGTTCCGTGCCCAGTCGGGCTTGGGGCCAATGAGGCGCACACCGGTACGACTCGAGTTAAAATGCACTTCGTAATCGGTACTGAAAAATATGTCTATATCGCCGGGGGTAAAGAAGTCTGGCGCCCCATGAGGCCCATAAATGACATGCAATTCCCAATGCCGATCGTCTGCATCGGAAAACGGGGTCGCCTCGATAGGCAATGACACGAGCGGTGGCAACGTCGGCAATTCAAGCAATGGCAACGTGTCACCCGGTCTGAGCACCCGGCCACCATGACCACCGAATTGCCCTAATGTGAATGTCGATCTGGAGCCAAGGTAAGGTGGCGATTGAATACCGCCCGCGACCAGCAAGTAACCTCGAAGCCCTCCAGTTTCAACGAGACCAATGTTCAACACGGAACCTGATGCGACGTGAATCACCTCCCAATTGCTGATGGGCTCGCCATCTAATGACGCAGACATCGATCCCCCGGTCAGAACGATTGCCGTGTCACTATGAAATAATAGCGCGGGACCTTCGACAGTGATTTCCAACCCTGCTGCGGTCTGGTCATTACCCAACAACTGATTACCAATCTGAAAACTCAGATCATCAAATGGTCCGCTCGGAGGCACACCCACATCCCAGTATCCCACTCGGCCAGGAAAGTCCTGAACGGTGGTGAAAGTCCCCGCCCGCTGCACCCTGATGCCATTAAGCCGGGGCTCAAAATTCGCCAGCATACTGGTGGTTAGCGCAGGCTCAATGAAGGCATCTTCACTAAGAAATGCGGCGAGGTAGTCAATGTTTGTTGCTGTTCCATAAAGCTCAGTGCTTCGAAGCCCTGTTTGTAAGCCCTTGATCGCTGCCCCTCGATCCTCACCATGGAAAATGATCTTGGCAATCATTGGGTCATAGTTCGGTGACACCTCGGTACCCGCATCAACCCAGGAATCAACGCGCAATCGATCGGTTGTTGGCGGAAATGATACGTGTGTTAGCAGTCCAGGGGACGGCTGAAAATTCGCCGCAGGGTCCTCAGCGTAGATTCTGGCTTGCATCGCATGACCGGCAGGTTGATGGCGCTCTGCCAGTTCAGGCAGGGGTGGAAGCACGCCTTCTGCTAGTTGAATCATGCAAGCAACCAGGTCGATGCCGTATACCATCTCAGTGACGCCATGCTCAACCTGCAGTCGCGTGTTAACTTCAAGGAAATAGGCTTCTTCCCGTGCCTCGTCGTAAATGTATTCGACCGTGCCAACACTTCGGTAGTTGACCGCAGACAAGAGTGATTCAGCAGAGCGACATAATCCGGTCAGTACCTCGGCTGGAATATTAGGCGCAGGGCACTCTTCAATCACTTTTTGCTGCCGACGCTGGACCGAGCAGTCTCTGGTGCCAAAGGCGAGCACGTTGCCCGCACCATCACCAATTACCTGAACTTCAACATGGCGGGCGACCTCGACATAACGTTCAAGAAATACACCTGCGTCACCAAAGTTGTTGGCCGCGAGCTGTTGGACAGCATCAAACCCGCCATCGAGTTCGGCATCGGAGCGACATATACGCATACCAATGCCACCACCTCCAGCGGTGCTTTTCAGCATTAACGGATAGCCTATTTCCTGAGCGAACATTTTTGCCGCCACAAGATCTGCCAACAGCGGGCTACCCGGCAACATTGGCACGCCATTTTCTAAAGCCAGTGCCCGAGCGCTGTGTTTTAAACCGAAAACACGCATCTGTTCTCCGGTTGGGCCTAAGAACGCGATACCGAGTTCAGCGCAGCGTTTCTCAAAACCGGCATTTTCGGAAAGAAATCCATATCCCGGATGAATCGCTCTGGCACCACACTGAACGGCGATCTCCAGTATTTTGTCTTGGTTAAGATAGGTCTCTGCTACCAGTCCACTGCCAAGGGAGTAGGCCTCATCTGCCAAGTCAATGTGGCGCGAATCAACATCGTCCTCGGCATAGATCGCAACGCTGCGCTTACCCACGGCTAATAGGGTGCGCATGATACGACAAGCGATTGCGCCGCGATTTGCGATCAACACCTTCTCAATAGGCATGCTCATAAGGCGTCCCAAATCAAAACTTCTACTGGCGTTGGGTTGTAGGCATTACAGGGGTTGTTCAACTGGGGGCAATTGGAAATCATGACAATGGTATCCATATGCGCGACCATCTCGACATATTTGCCTGCGTCGCTGATGCCGTCCTCGAAGGTCAGGCCACCAGCGGCGGTCACGGGCACATTCATAAAGAAATTGATGTTATGGGTGAAATCTCGCTTACTCATACTGAAAACATCTTGCTCAGAAATGGCAAGCAACCAGCTGTCTCTACAGCTGTGCATGCATTTCTTGTCGAGGGAGTAGCGAATTGTATTGCTCTCTGCTGCGCATGCGCCCCCTAATGTATCGTGGCGACCACAGGTATCTGCCACAATTTCCATCAAGACATTGCCTTCTGAACTGAGTAGCTTTGTGCCCGCGGTTAAATACACGTTACCTTGTTCACGAATGGTATCGGTCGCGCTATAGCGTTCTGCCGGATCAGCTGCGCTGTAAAAAAGTGTATCCACCGCCTGATTGCCTTCAAGGTCGAGAATGCGAAATGTTTGGCCTGCCTTAACCACATGCATCCAATAGTCACCGGCGGCGATAATGTGTGAATGGCTTGCTTGCTCGGCCAGTTGTTGGCTTGCGTTAATCACGATTGACCTCCTTTGACTTGATGGTAAAGGCGCGTGTTTTCAAACGCGCGCTCACTCTCCGGCCGTGCCAGGCGACATTCATCATCCATAGCCGGTGCCGGGAGTTCACGAATCTCATAACGGATCGGTTTTCGCGGATAGGCCTTCGCAGGGTTTAAAGGGTGGGGGCACGTGTGCATGATCACGATGGCATCCATCTCAAACCGCAGCGTGATGGCATCTCCAGGCTTTGATTGATCGTCGCCCCAGACCAGGTTACCGTCGTCGTCCACCTCGATGCGGGTAAACCAGTTCAAGTTTGCTGCGAGGTCTCGCTTCCCCAATCCGTACTTACCAAGCTCGATCAAAAAGCTGTCACGACCATTGCGCAAATAGTCATTGCGCGCGTCCTGGTATCTACTGTGTCCCCACTTCGCCTCAACGACTCGGCGGTTACAGGTGCCCGTCGCCGTGTCATGCCAGCCAAAAGAGTCTTCAACTATGGAGCACATGGCGCGCCCCATGTCCGAGAAGAGCGTGTTGCCCTGGCTCAGCTTAAACGTATGCTGACCTTTCAAGGTGTCAGGCATATTGTATTTTTCAAGGGGATTCTCTGGATTGAGCATCAACATTGCCACATTGGCGCCGCCCTCAGTATCTACCAGGCGTAACGCATTACCGGCACGCATTCGCATCGACCAATGGGCGCCACCGGGAAATGTCTCACTGTAAATCAGGTTTTCGTCCGTTAAGTGCATGGGTCGAAACGACTCCTTTTAACTATTAGAAAGTATTTAGGTTTTTGTTCTGGCTTTAGCCGTTATTCTTTTGACTAATGGAGAAATGAACTCTAGCGGTGCGTAAAACAGAGCAGCGCTCTGCAATATGGCATTATCGACTATGATGACTTCCCTCTTTTCTACCTGCAGGGCAAAGACATCCCCGCCTCTTATCTCAGCGCCTTTGCTATTGGGACCTTCGGGATTCAACAACGCTGACTGTGGCTCTTACTCTAGCTCTTAATCTAGCTCTTAATATAGGTATAGGCATAGCAAGAACGATGCCCATTGTTGTCAGCAGATTGTTGTTAGCAGATATTTTTCAGAGAGACGATGCGACTTCTCGAAGTTGCCACCCAGGTCGGGCTAGGCCGACTGTTGGTTGCCAACAAATATCACGGGGGGTATTGCTGTGAACCGTCTGCCATCTTCCGGAACCGCGGGTGCGGCCAAGGCGGGCAAATAGCTTGACCTTATCTTTGACGATGAGTATGCAATGCTTATCCGTCTGGATCTCGAGGCCAGCCAGCTTGCCCCTTCGGTATAGCGTATACACGCGGCTAAACAGGCTTTGTCTAAGCTGCCATTTCTCCTCAAAGCACACCGTCTGACCATCCATATCAAAGCTGCCATGCTCAAAACATCCAAACGGGGTTAACGCAATATCGCCAATATCCTGATCTGAGAGTACACCTGATATATTGATCAACTGCTCAAACCAAAGCTGCGGCTTCTGCCACCAGACAACACCGCCAAAACCACTGTAGATTTCGCCTGAAGCCAGGTTTACTCGAATGTCGGCGAACCAACAACCCGCTTGCAGCCATAGTACCAATGAATCCTCATAGGGCGGGTCTGAATCAAGCTTCATGTGACCCCGTTGAATGGCTTGATTGGATAGTGGTGCTAGTAGCTTGCCGCTAACGGGCGACCGTTGCCAAACGGAACAGGTACGTTGAGCGCGAATCACAAACGTTGTTCAGGTGTAATGCCAGCAATAGTTGACTGCATTTCTTGCTCTTCCAGAGACAAGCGCTTGAAGGGATTGTCCTCAGCAACGTCAAAATCGACCACCAGCTCACCAGATTCAAACTGCCGTTTTAAGTACGGAAACGTGTTGATCGTGCGCCCCCACAAATGCTCTCCCGCTGTAAATGCAGGATATCGCTCACGGCTCTCTTGGGTGCTGAATTCTGGTAAAGGCTTAATCTGCGTTTCAAAGTCTACGGCAAAAAACAGAGGCAATGAGTAGCGTTCTTTACCCAAATTGATAACTCGATGCTGCGTGGCCTTAAACAACCCGCCAGTCCACGCTTCGAGACAGTCTCCCACGTTGACGACAAAGGCGCCTTTCACAGGGGGTGCTTCAACCCAATGATCTTCATAGGACATCAACTGCAAGCCGGGCCCTGAAGTGTTCAAGATCGTAAAGCATTCAAAATCCGAGTGCGCCGTAATCCCCATATTGAGCTCATCAGACGGCTCATTATTTTCAAAGTATTTTAGTAACCGAAGCTGAGAGGGCGGAATGTTGACATGATCCAGGAATGTGCCAGGCTTTAGATCCAGACTCAGCTCGAACCCTGCCAAGAGCTCACGCCCCAGCCCATAGATCGCATCATAGTAAGTAGAAACCGTTGACTGAAAGCCCGCAAGGTCCGGCCAAACATTAGGACCTATTAGGCCGTAACCCTTGCTGGCCCTGGGATCATCGACAGCGACCTCAAAAGATATATCAAACGTCTCATGGTAGTTATTCAGTGTCTTGCCAGCAGATTCATTGCCGACTGTTTCGGCACTAGAAACCCAGCCTCTGTGGATCAAGCTTTTATTGATGTTGTACTGATCTTTATAGGCTACTGGCTGTCCATGAAAGTGTTTACTTTGCGCATAGACCGCGTCGATGAGTGCCTGATCAATACCGTGATCAACAAGGTAGAAAAAACCAGAGCCAGTGGCGCCTGCATACAGTGCTTTTGCAACGTCTCGCTTTTCAGCTTCTGTACCATGAAACCAGTTTTTAAGGCTAATGGTCGGCAACTCGTCCCATTGTTGAGCATCTTTGGATGGATCGAATTCCTCTTGCCTCATAAATACCAATTCTCGTTGCAGGTTATAAGTCGTAGGTTATAAGTTGTAGGTTATAAGTTGTAGGTTGTTGGGAGAGGCGGCGTGCTGGGCCGCCTCAGATCGGTACTCATTCTGATGCGGAAGTTCCTCTCGTCGCGGCGTAGAACTGTTTATAGCCGTCGGTCATTGCCCGAGCGCAGTCGCCAGGCGTTTTACCGCCTTTGTTACGATCAAGGCAAGGTCCCGTCATGACTTCTGGCATATTCGCTTCAACCCACTTTCGAGCCTCGTAGTAAATGGGTTGGTCGTCTGAACTGGTTTTGATTAACGTGATTCTTGTGTCGTCAAATGTCAGATGGAACGTGTCAGTGACATTAAAGCCGGTCTTGAGTTCTACTACCGGATCATCTTGGACGGTGATAGGACACTGGAATAATGTCGGCGACTCAGACACACATGCGCCTCGATTGAGCACTTTATAGTTGCCGCCCTCGGCCCAACCCTGATAGTAAGAAAGGCGTGGCGCTGATTCCTCAGTATTGGCCAGGAAAGGTTTGAGCTGTTCTGGATCAAACGAGTAGAACGCATCAATAAAGCCCTCAGCCGTCAGGCGATTCTGCTCTTCCAGGGCAGCCTTAGCAGCGGTGTCTGCGGCGACGATGGCATCCCAACTCTGCCAGTCAATGGCACGTCCTGGATAGGCAACCTTTTCTAAAGGCCAATCGGTTTGAACCCATTTGGTTGCCCATTCGTAAAGTTCTGCGTCGAAGCCGGCATCGTACTCGGCCTTGGTTACCCACATTTTAACGACGGCATCGTAACCCTCGATGGTGCTGGGATACACGTACAGGCTACCGCGCTCGCGGCTACCGTCTGGCGTGAGGACTGCATAGGCAAAAGATTCGCGGTTTTCAAATCGAGTTTGTTCGGTTTGCATATCCAGCAAAGCATCGGCATCAGTGATATCTTTGTTCGGC
>Ga0307492_10000640_pt1 | contig 14744 bp, 14 predicted proteins | sample SI3LmetaG_FD_202365 | JGI IMG/M metagenome (GOLD analysis project Ga0307492, IMG submission 202365) | Sea-ice brine microbial communities from Beaufort Sea near Barrow, Alaska, United States - SI3L | ecosystem: Environmental > Aquatic > Marine > Coastal | place: USA: Alaska | collected 2017-05-06 | reverse complement strand
CTTTTTTACTATCTGCTGGCGGTAAGCGGATCTGTAAAACAGCATACAAATCACCCGACGATTTTGCCGGAATACCGCGTCCTTTTAAGCGTAACTTATTACCCGAGGCAGATCCGGCAGGAATTTTTAATTCAGTGACGCCTCCGGGTGTGGGAATTCTAACTTTCGCACCAAGTGCGGCTTCCCAGGGAGTAATCGGTAATTTTAAATAAAGATCATGACCTTTAGCAGAATAATAGGGATGGGTTTTAAACTCTAATTTTATATAAAGATCGCCGTGTTCTCCGCCGTTCCTACTCGGTTCGCCTTGGCCTGTTAACCGGATCTGCTGACCCTGTTTTACTCCTTGTGGAATTTTGACTTTGAGCGTTCGTTTTTCGGTACTAACGTGCCCTTTATCATCTACTTTAGGAGACTGTAAGATTATTTCTTCAACAACACCGTTAAAAGCATCTTCAAGTTCAATTAATATTTTAGCATGGTGGTCCTCTCCTTTTAACGAATAGCCACCTCCAGTGCGTTGATGTCTACCTGCTTGTCCGGGACTAAATCCCGCTCCCTGCTGGCCAAACAAGGATTCAAAAAAATCACTAAAGGCAGCTGAATCGCCGTCGCTAAATCCTGCCCCGCCAGCGCCATTAAATTCATAACCAGTATCCCAACCTGGAGGAGGATTAAAGTCCTGACCGGCTTGCCAATTAGCGCCTAACTGATCATACGCAGTTCTTTTTTCTGGGTCTTTGAGCACTTCATAAGCTTCACCAACTTGTTTAAACTTTTGCTCAGCATCGGACTCTTTGCTCACATCGGGATGATACTTTCGTGCCAACTTACGATAAGCTTTTTTGATTTCAGCTTGCGTGGCATTTTTATTAATCATCATGATTTTGTAGTAGTCTTTATATTCCATAAATTATCTCACAATACAATCCTCAAACAACCACTAAAAAGCCACATTTAAGCATTCAAAAAACTTTACTTCAACAGCAATAAATTAAACAATTTATTTATTTTTGCCATTTACCATTTACCGGTGAGCCTAATAAAAGATTTGTCCTATGACTTCCATAAATAGGGGTAACGTTCAGAACGACTTCTACTTTGTCCGTATAAGATAAAAATTCATCACTTATTTTTTCTCAAAAAATTATTTAAAAACGCTATTGACTATCAAATTTAAAGGTAGACGGTATCACACTTAAATAACCAATAAGCTGACATAGATCATCCTCTTCAAGGTGAAAACATACTACAATTTTGTTATTAGTAAATAAAAACGTTCAAATTAAAATAGTGATGAAACAAACTTTATAATGACCTAAGTAAACGACTTAAAATAGTCTAATTCCCTAAGCACATCAGATAATATCTGATGTGCTTAGGGAATCATTGCTCTAAATAATAAAGAAAAATAATTAAGCGTCTAAACTAATGTTTTTATCATAACGTTGAAAACCACAATGAAAAAATTACAGTTCATGTTCAACAAAATATTTATAATTTCTTATATTTTGTTAATGTCATCTTGTGTGAGTATGAGAAAGGGCTCCCTTGTAGATGCTAATATATCCCTAAATCAATACCAATTATTTTCCTGGATCTCAAAAGTTCCCTTGATAACTTACGACAAGAAAGCTGTAAACATAAGCCCTCTAACAAAAAAAATAATCAAAGATTCGATAACTGAAGCACTCCTAATTAAAGGTTATCAGTATTTGCCGCATTTTGGTAAATCTGATTTCGTCTTATCGTACACTAAAGGAACTCGCGAAAAAATAAAAATTGAATCGTACCCATATTCTTATAGAGGTAATTGCCTGTGGTATTGGGAATGTCAAAATCATTCTGTTAGCAATTGGCACTCTCTATCTTGGACTGAAGGGACATTAATGATCGATATTTTTGATAATCAATCAAAAGAGTCTATTTGGCATGGTTGGCCAATAAAAAGTATCAATGACGAAGATCGTAATAGACCGTCAAACACAATATAAAACAAGCAGTCTTAATGATTTTTGAAAGCTTTCCCTCTGCGATCAGTAGTCAAAATTAACTTTTTATCTTGCTAGCTTTCGATGAACTTTCTAAACAACATTTAAATTACAATGTAGTATTTTTTTCACAAATAAGAAACTAGTGTTTGATAAGTTAATATAATCAGAAAGCACTTTCAACGCACCTCTTATTAGTCATTTTTTGTGACTGAATAAAATCAGTTTCATAAATGAAAATTTTCTTCAACCTGTTAGTTATATTATTAATAGAGAGCAATATGAAAATAATATTTTTCAGTAGCAAACGTTATGATAAGGAATATTTCATCTCCTCAAATAAAAAATTCAACCATGAAATTCGATTTGTCGAGGCTAAATTAACCTACGACACAGTAAACATTATTAGTGGAGAATCAGTTGTTTGTGTGTTTGTGAATGATATTGTTGATCGGAAAACTATCTCTCTATTATCTAAACTAAATGTGAAGCTTATAGCTCTTCGATGTGCTGGATTTGATAATATAGATGTCAATGTTGCAAATGAATTCGGCATTAAAGTCGTTCGAGTACCAGCCTATTCTCCTTATGCTGTAGCAGAACATACAGTTTGTCTTATGCTTTCTTTAAATAGAAAAATATATCGAGCTTATAATAGAGTTCGTGATGGTAATTTTTCTTTGGAGGGGTTACTTGGATTCGATTTTTCAGGAAAACATTGGGTATAATAGGTACAGGGAAGATAGGCTCAATTGTAGCTCGTATTTTGACTGCAATGGGAATGAGAATTATTGCATATGATCCAATAGAGAATCTAGAGTGTATAAACCTTGGTGTTGAGTATATGAGTATTGAGCAACTTTTCATTGAGTCAAATGTCATTTCACTACATTGCCCTTTAAATACCAAAACAAAACATTTAATAGGTCAATCAGCAATTGAGAAAATGAAAAATGGCGTAATGCTAATTAATACTAGTCGTGGAGAAATACTAGATTCCAGCGCGGTAATTAATGGGATCAAGTCAAAAAAAATTTGTTACTTAGGGTTAGATGTTTATGAACAAGAGAGTGATTTGTTTTTTCGAGATCTATCATGTGAAATAATTCAAGATGATGTTTTTGAGAGACTTCTTACTTTACCGAACGTATTAATTACCGCACATCAGGTTTTTTTCACTTCGAATGCGTTGAAAAATATAGCCGATACGACATTGAATAATATCAAACTATTTGGAGATGGATTTGATTTATCTACAGATGTATTAATTCCTAAACTTTAGTCTACCGAGGTAAAGCATGTAGTTATCATCTTTAACGGTTAAATACAACTTGTGTAGTCTACTTTTTAACCGCGAATACATCACACTTCACTTTATCGAGCACACTTCACCGCTTTAATTATTTCAGAACGTAGATTTCTCGACATCTGTTATTCCTTAAATCTAACCGCCAACAAATCACATTTTGCTTGATGCAATATCGCGTTTGCAGTTGAACCTAAAAGTAAACGTAAACCATGACGACCATGACTCCCAACAATAATTAGGTCAACATCATTTTTTTCTGCATAGATTAGAATTTCGTCATTGATATTACCATTTCTAACAATTATATTTGACAGGGATTTACCAAGTCGCATTTTTAAAGGCTGTAACGACTCTGATGCGCTGTCGATTAAATTATCATTTACCTCTCGATAGTCGTAGGTCATTGCAATATCACCTAGCCCATAAACCCCCGGTAATCCTTCGATGATATGAATGACGTCAAGCTTTGCTTTGGTCATTTTTTGTAGCTTTGTAGCTTGTTCTTCAAGATAGAGATTTCCATCACCCAGTTCAACAGCCAGTAAAATATGTTGATACATTAGTAGAGCCCTTTATAAGTGTGAACCTTAAAATATCAAGAAAAATAACACTGATTATCTAATCGAGTGCATTATGCAAACTAAAATAGTTTTATTTAGTTCTTTTAAATTAACAAACTTATGATTGCACTATAAGTGAAATATTTCATTGACCTATGTCATATGCTTTACCTAAAGTAGGTCCAATTATGCTTGTGATTTTATTGATAGACAATTCTAGTATTTCTTCTCTCCATTATTACACGCAGTTGAATATTTTATAGTTAAACAGTGTGTAAGTAATAGTGCAGTAAAGATTATTGAACTCGAAAAAATTGCTGTGACTGCTTTGGATCAATATGGTGATAAAAACTTTGAGTTATAATGACATATCTGTGACAACCGCAAAATAATTAAAAACTTGAGGCTCTAATGAGTTACTTTCTTATTGAAATCAACAATTTTGAACTAACATTTTGTGAACCATTTGCTAATATATATCAATTGAAAAAAACTCTTTTGCCCTTCTCAGGTTCACTTGCACCGCATCCTTACGATTCTCAAAAGGTGATTCTATTTTCCAAACCCTTTACCAAAAATCCTCTCTATTATGAGTTTGGTCGAGATAACATAGGCTTAGTTGAAAAACTACCCAATATTATCAATAAAGACGGAGAGGATGTAGCAATGGTTTTATTGTGGGTTAAAAAAGGGTGCATAGGTATCAGGAGTTCACCCTTTATCGTTGAGGCAGTCAACATTTGAATCCTCTTTAGGAACAAATAACAACTAAATGTAAACCTAATATTGGCGAAATATATATTTGAGCCATTAAAACACTGGATGGAGTCACTAGATAAAGATAGTAAATTATTTGAAAATTCCAGTAGTGAACTCATACATGTTGCTCTTGCATCACTGCTTTTTCATATTATTATATGCTGATGGTCATGAATCTAGCAAAGAGAAACAAAAAATCAAACTCATTTGAAGAATGAGTTTGATTTATCAACAGATCAGATTGCAGTTCTTTATCAATTTGTAAAGGCGCTTCAAAGTATCTTGAAATTCTATCTTATAATAGTCTGATGAATATCTAAAAGAGAATCCGAATATGCGAATCATCTATACGTGAGTTCAGCGGTTTGTATTAAATGTGATGTTTTAGCTGTACAGCCAAAACAATATTAACCAATTATCTACAACAAAAATTGCTACAAATGGCCACTTTCAAATTAAACCATTCAAATGCTCACGCATACTGATATTTCAAATTTGAATGGTTTAAAATTATGCTTTAACCGCTAATACATCACAGCGCACCTCATCGAGTATTTTTTCTGCAGTGCTGCCTATTAAACCCGAGTGATAACTGGTCCCCATTACTAACAGATCTATATTATAATTGTCGACCATTTCGGGCAATATAACCTGAGGTCGGCCAGCTTCAAGGTGTTTATTTTCCTCGCTAAACTGATAATTTTTAATTAAATTTTCCAGTTGTGCATTATGGGTAGCCCCCAGACGCTGCATATAATCTTTGTAATCGAAAGCTTCCGTTTCTAGCCCCTGGACGCTAACACCGACTTCTTTCCAAAGTTCCACCCCAATTGCCTCATAACAGTGTGCAACATGCGATTTAGCTGAAAGCTGATTAGCAAATTCAATACCAGTGTCTAGGATAATTTTGTCCATATCTTCAGCTTTACCGTGAGATTGTGAAGGATCTACCGCTGTCATGATATGTTGGTACTCAGATGCAGTATCAGATTTTGCTAGCAGTATGGGAACTGGGCAGCTCTTTAATAACTGCCAATCATTAGGGGTGAAAAATACCTTGTGAATGGTCGGATGATGATGGGTTGATTTTATCACCAGATCAGCTTTGCATCTTTTTGCTTTTTGAATAATGCCTTCATAAATAGGTTTGTGCCAACAAACATCGGTTGAGACCGCTATTTTTGCATCCACCACTTCACTGATATAAGTATCAAGCCAACGCTGTTTGCTTTTAAGATAGCCTTGTATTGCTTTTTGCAAATGGTCGTTATCCAAGAAAGAATTGATCACCAATGCGCTTTGATGTTCCACCAGAAATAACTCAATGGATGCATCAAATTTTTGCGCCAGCATGATCGCTTTAGTAAGTGCTGGCTGCTCATCACGAGTTGGATCCATATCCACAAGAATATGATTTATTTTCATCACTAGTTCCTCTTAAAATAATAATAATGTTAAACGATTAAGCAGTTACCACTCGGTTTCGTCCTGTTTCTTTTGCCTGATATAATGCCGTATCTGCTCTTTCTAACAAACTATTGTTATCATCGGTTATGGTCAAACTAGTCAGTCCAAGCGAAACAGTGACCATGACCTTTTTACCTTTTTTAGAAATAACAAAAGCTGCAGCTATTTTATTCCTGATTCTCTCGGCGGTTTCTACGCCCGTTTCAATTTTGCATCGAGGTAACAGTGCAGCGAACTCTTCACCTCCAACCCTTGCTAGCACATCATGCTCCCGTAATACATTGTTTGCAGATTGACAAACTGCCTTTAAAACATTGTCTCCGAAGGGATGACCATAAGTATCGTTAACATTTTTAAAATGATCTATATCAAATGAAATTACAGTTAAAGGAGTGTGTTCTCTATGTGCTCTTTTTATCTCTTCGTTAATGCGTTCATTAAAAAACCTGACGTTATATAATCCCGTTAAGCCATCACGAAGCGCTTGAGTCATAGCCATCGATTCTTTGTTACCGACATACCAACCAAAAATTGCAAAGGTAATCACTGTTCCAGCTAACATATATGTATACAGACCAGCCTGTAGATAGATTTCTGATGCTAGTTCAGCACCTTGAAACCAACGGATAAACAGCCAACCTGTTGGTGCGCCAATTCCTAAAAATGCACCTTGTAAAGCTCTAACACCCACTCTGTAGTTATTGTTTTGCATGACCCAAGCAGACTAATAATAAATTCAACTTACTCTACAGCTATGATTGTTTATTTTAAAAGGGATAACAATGATCTAAATCATGTTATTAGATAGTAAATTACTCTGCCTAAACATGATTGAGTACAGATGAAGTAAATAATTTTTTTAGAAAATTCATTTTAAATTTTCTGAACTTGAGCATCAATTTGAAAGATAAAACATTTATCAACCAATCAAGCTAGTGAAACATCATGTTGTTGTTTTATCAAAGTACTAACGGATATTTTTATCGATTTTCAAACGGTATTGTGATCGCAGGATGGTCATACTTTTGATTCTTCAATCACGATCACATCCTGATGGCTTTCTAAAAAATCCTGAGCATATCTAAGCTCGCCTGGAGTTTCCGCATGCAGTGTTAACAGGGGTTGGTTAGTTTCAACTAGGTCATTAATTCGACAATGTAAACTAATCCCGGCGGCCTTTGCATCAGGCGCTCCAGCAAGCTTTGCTACCCGGGATATCAGTCGGTTATTAATATGACAGATTCGTCCATAACTGCTAGCGTAAAATTCATAATGATAAGTCGCTTGTGGTGGCTCATAAAGCCCTCCTTGTGCGTCGGCGATAGCCTGAAATTTTTTCCAGGCAATACCAGACTCAAGCGTAAATTTAGCTAATTTTAAACCTTGATCAGGTTTGGCTGCGCCGCCCATCTCTAGCAGGTGACCCGCTAACATCAGTGCCCGTTCTTTTAAGTCTTGAGGTGCCTGCTGCTTATTTTGCAATACTGCCAGTACGTCAAGTGCTTCAAGTGCTGGGCCTATACCAAAACCAATCGGTTGCGAACCATCAGTTAAGCAAGTTTTGATAGTTAATCCGAGAGCTTTTCCGACTTCCATTAAAAGCCTGCTCAAATCAAGTCCAAATTCTTTGTTACGCACTTTTGCCGTTGCTCCGACGGGCAAATCCAGTAATACTAGGTTAGAACCCGCAGCTTTTTTCTTAGACAATACTGAAGCGACTAATTGTCCTTCACTATCGATGTCTAGAACGCGTTCAACACGAATTAAAATATCGTCGGCCGGACTCAAACTGACTGCTCCGCCCCATACTATGCAGCCTCCTTCCCGTTCTACCACCTGCCTCATTTTTTTAATACTCAGCGAAACTGGCATTAGAGTTTCCATAGTGTCTGCGGTACCCGATGGTGAAGTGATCGCGCGAGAAGAAGTTTTAGGCATCACCAAACCATTTGCAGCGACTATAGAGACGATAATGGGTGTTGTTCGGTTTCCCGGTAAACCGCCTACACAATGTTTGTCCATCACATGGTTTTCCGTCCAGGAGATAGACTCGCCAGCATTCACCATGGCTTTAGTTAACCCTATTGTTTCTGCTGTATTGAGCTTATTTCCAGAGCAAGCAGTGACAAATGCCGCTAAATGAACATCCGCGTAGCGCCCGTTAGTTATATCCCGCACTATCTCATTCAATGATTTTTCAGTTAACTCATGACCATAAATTTTTGCCCGCACGCTACTCAAAGAATCTATCGGTTTGGCGTAAGAAACTGTGGCGGATTCGTGCTCTTTAGCTGACAATAACTTCCAGGCAATATTGGATAAACCCATTTCACCTGGTAACAAGAGTCCATCATCAACCACATTTAAAGTAGCAATAATTGATTGGTTTTTAGTTGAGACACGCAAGCGTGCTTGGGATTCAAAACCTTCAGAACGACAAATAGGACATTCTCGCCTCATGTATACAATAGGTTCTTGGTAAGAGTCAATGCCTAGCCGCTTTAACAATAACGGTTGTTGTGTGATTTCCATAATTGGTCCCATTAACTCAATTGCTCCATGTTTTAACATCGTTCTCAAAACATCACAACGAGTAACACTTCCGAGTAACTTATTGTTCTCATACCTACTAGATAAAGCACCAATAAGTTTACTAAACATGTCCTAGCAAATGTCACGTAGTTCATTTTGATAACGTCAATTTAGCTTGAACTTTTGATGACAGTAATTTTTATTAACTTTATTCTTTGACGGTGCCCATTATATAGTCAGTATTTGTTGGTAACTTGCTATATCAATATTAAATTTCGTTTCCCGTCTTAAGTGATCTCGCATTCCTTCTAGTGCGTCCGGGTCTCCGTGCACTAATTAGATACCGGTATCTTTGCCCAATGAGGATTGCTTAAGCCAACGTTCGATATCAATATAATCAACGTGTGCGGATAACACGTTGATACTTGTTATTTCCGCTTTAACGGGTATCCTCTGACCGTGTATTTTGACGTTATTGACACCTGATAACATCTTGGCACCACGTGTGCCGCCGGCTTGATAACCTGTAAATAAAACACTCGTTCTTGGGTCGCTTAATAAGCGTTTAAAATGGTGCAAAATCCTGCCGCCGGTTGCCATACCACTACCTGCGATGACAATGTGGGGAAAGCGCTTTCGACTCGTCCACTGACGATGTGTAGGTTACGTCGTTGCACATAATTTCGCATTGCTTGTTGTTTAATTTATGTTGATTAGAAAAATGGCAATAAATTTCTGAAACGTTAATCGCCATAGGGCTGTCCAAATATATGGGTAATTTAGGGATGATTTTTTTGTTCATCAGAGTTACAAGCATATATTGCAGCATTTGCGCTCGGCCGACAGCAAATGATGGCACTAAAAGCGCACCGCCTTTCGCCGCTGTTTTTATAACTACTTCTGCTAACTGTTGATAAGGATCAGCCGAATCATGTCGCCTATTACCGTAAGTCGACTCCAACAATAATACATCCAGTTTCAGCAACGGCTGCGGTGGCTTCATCAAAATATCATCGGGACTGCCAACATCACCGGAAAAACCAATTGTTTTGCCTTCAGCTTCAATTATGATACTGGCGGCGCCGAGAATATGACCGACGGGCCTGAGTTGAAAGCTGATATCACCGACACTGACCTTTTGTTTAAAATCTAATGACTGAAATAATTCCATACTAGCCAGTGCTGTCGCCTGATCGTATAAGGGTTCAGGTTTTTCATGTTTACTGAGTTTATGTTTAGCGTAAAATCGCGCGTCTTCTTGCTGAATATGGCCGCTATCGGCGAGTAATAATTTACACAGAGCTTTAGTCGCGTGATGAGTATAAACAGTTCCTCTAAAACCCTGTTTATATAGTGCAGGAATGTAACCAGAATGGTCCAAATGTGCATGGGTTAACAAGACCGCATTGAGTGATTTGATATCTAAAGGGAGTGGCTGCCAATTGCGTTTTCGTAGCCATTTATAACCCTGAAATAAACCGCAATCAACGAGCACACGAGTATTTTTGCTTTCGACTAAATATTTAGACCCCGTAACGGTTTCTGCACCACCTAAAAACATGATTTTCATTTAGATACATCCTTATTTTGGAACGCCATTTTTTCTAAAACACATTCTGTTATTGGAGAAACTAGCAGATCTGAAACATCAAATTTGTTGGTCGAATGCGCTATGGTATTACTGGTAACCAGTGACATCAGACCGCATTCCATTAACTCGATATCACAATGATCAGCAAATATTCCATGGATAGCTGCACATTTGATTTGTTGAATATGGTGTTTTTTTAAGGCTGCCACACATTGTTTAATTGTTTGACCACTAGATATAACATCATCAATAATGACGGCAGTTAAATGGGTATATTTGGAAAGTTTCGGCAAAATCACCTCCACTTCACGGTCGCCATAACGATGTTTATCTCCGATGATAAATGGATGGCTACACCTAGCAGCAATATCGGAAACCCACTGTTCACTTTCTGCATCGGGCCCTACGAGTAATAAATTGCTCTGATCCTCTAACCATGCGGCGAGCGCAGGCGCACCTTGGATGACGCGATTGGCAACAGAATATATTTCATTTAATGCGTGATATCGGTGTAGGTGGGGATCAATCGTCACCAACCAGTCAATGTGTTGTGATAAGTCGCGAGCAAATAATTTCGACGTGACAGCTTCACCTTTAACAAACCTTCTATCCTGCCGCATGTAACTTAAATAAGGAGCAACTAGACCAACGCTAGCCGCGCCCAATTCTTTTAGAGTGTCCATCAAAAAGATAAGTGGTAAGTACTTCTTATTCGGATGCGATAAATCTGCCAACACAATACAGTGAGTATCCTTAACATCTTGATTTAATCGAAGATAAGATTCTCCATCTGGGAATAAACGAGTATCAAATGAGCCTTTTTTTACGCCAATTCGCTTAGCGAGTGAATCCCGTAATGGATGAGGTTCCAATGAAAACAGGAGAGAATTTTGTAGTATTTTTGAATCACTTTTTTTATAACTCATCATTTATCTCTTATGCTATATATATACAAAGGTTATTTCCATAAAAAGTTGATGATTTAGTCATGTTCATCTGAATTTTTTCATTGACACCCTGTCGATGATGTCAGACGACTGAAGTCATATTAATTATCGTCATTTTTTTCCAACTAAAATTAGTCAGCTATTTATTCTACAAGCAAAGTCTTTTACTACATTTGCATCTGAGGATGGCATTACATCTTTAACCCTGGAAAGAAATGCCATTTAGCTATGTTTGTTTAAAACACAAGAACATTAACGGATCAGACAAAAATATTGATTATCAATAGTTCAGGTTCATTATTTATAGTTCTCACTCTTTGTCCTCTTTCTTACCCCATTTTAATGAAATTAAAATGGTTCATGTTGACTTAGATCAACTCGGACTCTATAGTGTTGTACCAACATATAACGCGCTTTAATAAAGCCCTAATATTTTATCTAAACTTTAATGAGTACGATCATAGTTCTTATCAAAATAGAGTCCAACTCATTATCATCATTATCTTTGAGCGACAATTTTGACAATCTATATCAAGGCTTTTTCCGTCTCATTACACAGTCCAATTTTCAAAATGAGAGATTGCCTGCAGTCAATATTGATGAAAAAAATCATCTTTTTCTGGTTAGCGCTGAACTTCCTAGATTCAACAAATAATACATTGTAATGAAGTTACAGAATGGTGTGTTATCCATCAAAACGGAGCATAATGAAAAATTAAAGAAGGAAGAAGGCAACGTATTAAACGAATGCCATCATGAACATTTTTTCGATCCCTTAATTTTGGTAACAATGTACCCGAGAATGATATGTCAGCGTCCTATAAGAAAAGGATTTTAAAAATGAGTTTGCCAAATCAGCCGGCAGAAGAGCCCAAACAAAATAATATTAGCATTGATTAAATGTGTGATTCATAACCTTCTTTTTCTTCAACCTTCATACCGCAGACAGGGTCAAATAGAGGATCGAAATTAGAATTATTTGGAAGGCCATGGTGGCCATGCATCATGTGAGCCCCGCAACCAAAACGCATTATCAGATAAAAAAATACAGAAAAAATCAAAAATGATGATAAACCTTCCATTACTTTTCTCCCCTAAATATAATTAAGTCATCTACTCTACAATGAGTGTTCCCTTATACATTTGCATCTGACAATGAAAAGGATATTCACCTTTACTCAAAACAGGTAAAACAATCTTTGAAATCTGATTCATTGGTAACTCTGTAGAAATCTCAAAATCCGGCACTAATACAGTCGCCGCACAGGGTGATGCATCTTTTCGAAGAAACTGTATTGTTGCTGGTTGTCCTTCAGGCAATTTAATTCGCGAAGGCTGATAAGTACCATTTTCAACCGTGATAATAATTTCATCGTCTGACAGCGAAATTTCTTTTTCTTTAAATAACCAAAACCACCAAACTATCAAAGCAATTAGTAGTAATCCCGTTATATTTATAAGCATCATATTTTGTGTCTCCTTCTAATGTGATTGTGGTTTAAATAGACGTAACCGATTAGCATTGGACACTACAGTTAGTGAAGAAAATGCCATGGCAGCACCGGCAATAACAGGGCTTAATAACAAGCCGAAAAATGGGTACAAAATACCCGCAGCAAAAGGGACGCCAGCAACATTATAAATAAATGCGCCAAACAAGTTTTGTTTGATATTTGTTAAAGTAGCTTTGCTCACAGCAATCGCATCTGCAAGTCCATGCAATGAGCCACGCATTAAAGTGATATCAGCGCTTTCAATCGCCACATCTGTTCCCGTACCAATGGCAAATCCAACATTCGCCATCGCGAGTGCAGGCGCATCATTGATGCCATCCCCTGTCATACCAACCACTTCATTTTCCATTTGAAGCTCTTTCACTTTCTCGACTTTATCTTCAGGTAAGACTTCGGCAAAAACTTCTGTTATTCCGACTTTTTTTGCTACAGCTTGAGCTGTCGCACGGTTATCACCTGTGAGCATCACCACTCGTATACCATTATGTTGAAGGCGTTTAATCGCTGAAATAGAATCTTTTTTTATGGGATCTGCAACCGCTATAATCGCCATTAGCTCACCATTAATGGCAAAATACATTGGTGTTTTCGCATCATCAGCTAAGCGCTGAGCGGTTTCAATATGAGCTTTGATATCGACTTTTTTAAGGTGCATAAGTTTGTCATTACCAAATAATAGCGTTTCATCATCTAAGTTGGCTTCAATACCGTGCCCAGCAATGGCCTGAAAATCCTTAGTTTTACTAGGTATTAGGTTTCGCACCTTGGCCGACTCAACAATTGCAAGTGCCAAAGGGTGTTCAGAGCCAATCTCAAGACTTGCTGCAAGTTGTAAAACAGTATCTTCATCTAATTCACCTGCAAGCACTATATCGGTAACTTTCGGTGCGCCGAGGGTAATGGTTCCTGTTTTATCAAGGATCATAGCTGTGAGCTTTGATGCCGTTTGCAGCGCTTCTCCATTTCGGATTAATACGCCAGCTTCAGCCGCTTTTCCAACGCCAACCATCACCGACATAGGCGTGGCTAATCCCAAAGCACAAGGGCAAGCAATTATAAGTACAGTCGTCGCCGATACTACGGCATATGCGATAGCTGGTTGTGGTCCAAAATTAAGCCAGACCAGCGCACTGATAATCGATATGATCATGACGACAGGAACAAAATAGGAAGAAAGAACATCGGCTAACCGGCCAATAGGTGGTTTAGAGTTTTGCGCCCGTTTAACCATATTAATAATTTGAGCAAGCGCAGTATCCTTACCAACCCTAGTAGCCTTAAATAGAATAGAGCCCGTTTTATTGATGGTTCCAGCAACAATTTCATCGCCCTCAGACTTTTCAACGGGCATTGGCTCACCAGTTAACATTGATTCGTCAATCGCCGTATGTCCTTCGGTAACAACTCCATCAACAGACACTTTCTCGCCAGGTCTTACCCTAACAATGTCATTTATTAATACCTGTTCAATGGCGATATCAATTTCTTTATCATCGCGGATCACGCTTGCTGTTTTGGGCTGTAAACCGATCAGTCTTTTAATTGCTTCAGACGTTCTACCTATTGCTTTAACCTCCAGTGCTAACCCCAAGTTGATCAGTCCTATAATCATTGCCGTTGCTTCAAAGTAAACATGGCGAGCCATATCAGGAACAACAGAAGGAAAAAATACAACCACCATCGAATATAACCAGGCAGTTCCGGTACCTAATGCAATCAAAGTGTCCATATTGGCCGAATGATTTTGAAACGATTTCCATGCCCCGATATAAAAATGTCTTCCTGAAAAATACATCACACCTAATGTCAAGAAACCAACTGCCAACCAGACGATTCTTTCGGTTGTTGTTGCTACGGTCAATTCGTCGACGACAATGCTATAAATCATTAGAGGAATACCGAGCACTAGTGCCATGGTCATCTCACGCATCAGCTTTTTATAATAACCCCTGTCAACTTTCTCTTTTTCATCGAGAAGTTCATTTTCAGAGGCATCCTGACTACTCTTGGCGTTGTAACCCGCTTTTTCAACAGCTTTGATCAATTCACTGGTATTGGTATTGCCTGATATGGT
>Ga0307492_10000639_pt1 | contig 14746 bp, 12 predicted proteins | sample SI3LmetaG_FD_202365 | JGI IMG/M metagenome (GOLD analysis project Ga0307492, IMG submission 202365) | Sea-ice brine microbial communities from Beaufort Sea near Barrow, Alaska, United States - SI3L | ecosystem: Environmental > Aquatic > Marine > Coastal | place: USA: Alaska | collected 2017-05-06 | reverse complement strand
AGATAACTAGGGGATAATTGTCTCTTGGTATTTTCTAATCGCATCATTAATTCGTTTTAAATTTAATTCAAAACGTCCTACTTCTGAAGGTTTACTCTTACGACTTAAATTCAATGCAATTTCAAAACTATTTTTAGCGTCATGAATTCTACCTTCTTTTTCTTCTGCTAACCCTAAAGTTTCATAAGCCATAATTGATGAAGGATAGGCTTTTGTATTCCATTTAAACAACTCAAATGCTTCGTCGATTCTATTCAAATGCTTTAACCACTGTCCGTAACCATTAACTCTGTCTTCAGGCAGAACAATTTGGATTTCCAGTTGGTTAGACATTTTTTTATATCTACTGAGTAATTGTTTTAAATTTTGAGGAATTTGTTCAGGAATGCTCCATTCACTAAAAACACTCCTTAAGCCGTAGTATTGACCCAACAGAACAGATGTATTATGCGTCTCATCACTAATTTTTTTAGTCATCCAGTTAACGTCTTCTGTTGGATTTTTTTCTAAAACCGAAACAAACGAATTGAATGTGTTCGTCATTATCGGTTGTTCTTCGGCTATAGATAGATATAAGGTACCTTTTGCTTTATCTGCAGAAAAAAGCTCTTGAGCTTTGTGAAACATGGCTTGATCATCCCAATAAAGAGAAGGGCTGATTGCGATAATTGCATCGAATACATTGGGTTTAGTAAGAAACACATTGACGGCGAACAAGCCGCCATAAGACGTTCCAGATAATACTTTATATCTTAATGTCCGATAACCTTTGTCTATAGTTTGTATTACTTCATCAGTCATAAACTTTAGAAAACGATCGGCACCTTCAGTTATCTCTAACTTTTTATCTGAAGCTAATGTGGGTCTTAAGTCACGATTTCGATCAGTATTAATTATACCTACAACAATCATCTCAGGAATCAGTCGAAACTTTGATAAATAATCTACGGTTCCGCTAGTATGTTTTGTATGAACTTCACCATCGGTCAAATAAAGCACAGGGTAAGATGCTGAACTTTTGTCATATCCCTCGGGTAAGTAAACAATAACAGTTCTTTTTTCTGCCATGACATTGCTATCAATAGTAATTTCTTCAATAGAATTTATGATGGATTTGTTTCTTGCAAATGTTGAATTTGAAAGTAGTAATAAAAAAAACAATATGAGTGAGCACTTCATTTTCAATCCTTTTTTGTTGTCTATGATTTTAATTGAGAGGTGTGATCAAACCTGTGAAACAAAGCCAATAAAATGACCGATTTAGACATCACAATAATCAGTGTTTTGTGAATTGGTTTTTTAAAATAGCAAAACACATAAGGAGTGTTTAACTCGTTATGTGTTTAGTATTTATGTGGCTTTGGTTAAGGTACGTTGGACATATTACTTAGTCGCTTTTGGTTTTCATCACTTGGATACAACATGGCGATTCTTTCTTGTACGGCCATGACATCAGCCGAATTATTATTCTGGACATAGTTTGCCATGAGTAGTTTCAGCCAATTTTCTTTGGGTTGAAATCCTTGGGTTTCGCTGATTGAAATCAACTCATTCAATAATGTGGCTGAGGTGTCATATTGTTCTAAAGAAAAGTGCGACACCGCGGTCATAAACAAAAGTGCTTTCTTGTCTTCGTTATCATCTGCAATGTTAAACCACTTGTTTGCGTAGCTCAGCTGTTTATCCCATCGTTCTTGGCTCGCGGCTAATGCTTGCGCCATATGGAGAATAGGTAAAAGTTCACTTGCATCCATCGAATCTTCAAGGGCTATCGCTTTATCCATGTAGGCTATTATTTGTGGGTTTTTGGCATCTAACTCATATAATACGTGAGCGTGCAGTTTCCAAATTTTAGCCTGTTGTGAGGTGTCGAAACTTTGCACATTATTAGCTAATTGACCTAACTGTGTTTGTGCACCGATAAAATCTTGGTTGTTGATTGTATTAAGCACGTTAACAAGACTCGCTGTTTGCGTCTCATGGCTAGCTGGTTGCTGTGTGTTGCCCTGTGAGTTGATAGTGGCATTTGAAAAGCCAATCCAACCTGTTAGTGACAGCAATGATGCCATCACAACTGCATATCGTTTTTTCATGTTATGTTCCTCATTGAGTTTATTGATCCGTTGTAAATTAAATGCCGGTGTACCACTCATTTGTAACACAGCTGGCATCTGCAGCGGGTATTGCTGCTTATTCACCTGTAATGTCAGTTTAATCAACTGCAGTTGATAACTGCCTTCGGGTAAATGCTTTTTGCACTGCTCATCGCAGCTTAATTCCATTTGTTGTCTGGCGTAATTAGCTGTAAGCCAAACCAGTGGATTCCACCAAAACAAACGTTGTATTAGGGTAATAGCCCATAACCAATAGGGATCATGCTGCCGAATATGGGTGAGTTCGTGCAATACAATAGTGCGAATTTTTTCAGCATCATATTGATTTTTGTCTAGCCAAATAATAGGTTTAGTCAGGCCAGTTGCCATGCCTGGGGAGTGTGAATTGATGCGTCGAATATCACAGTTAGGCTGAGCTATTTGTGCTGTTTTCCATGTTTGATTATCTAGTGTTGAGTGTTTTATCCAGCGTTTATGTAATTTCACATAACTCACCAAGTCTTTGAAAAACAATAACAACCCTATGGCGAATGTAGCCAGCCATAACCAATGAAATGTAAACAATGGAGAAGAAGATGGCTCTGTTACTGGGACTGCTAACGGAATGTCTTGCGTGACGGCTGTTGAATTAATCCAATTAAATTCATTCAGAATATTCAAGGGTAAAGTAAAGGCGTTGGATACCTCCTGAAATTGTAATAATTGCCAAGGAGTAAGCCAAGTAACCAATATCATTAGGCAAATATAGAAACGTAAACGAGCGGGGGCTTCACTTAATAATAGAATGGCTAAGCCGCAGATGCTGCTGATTAATAGGGTGATAGTTAGGTAAGTCATCATCATAGCCTCACTTTTTAGTGCTATGTTTATTTTTAGCTTTTTGCGCAGCCAGCATGTTTTCAAGCTGCTCAATTTCATTGTTATCGAGTTGTTCGTTGGCAAGTAATTGCGCCACCATTTTGTGTGGGTCACCAGCAAACATACGTTTTAGAAAACCTTTAAGTAAAGGCGTAGAGAGGGCTTCACGTTCAATCGTTGGAGCATAATATATGGTGCGACCTTGTTGATAGACCCGGGTTAATGCTAGTTTTTGTTCGAGGCGGTCGATAATAGTTTTAACGGTTGAGTAACTGACGTCTTTGTCCAGTTTGATTTTTTCATGGACTTCAGGTGCAGACGCTTTACCGGCTTGCCATAGGATGTTCATTACATCTAATTCAAATTCACTGAGTTTAATATCGGTTTTCATCTATATCTCTACATTTGTCGAGTTAATATCTACGAATGTAGAGGTGTAGAGTTTGTCTGTCAACTATTTAGTGAAATAAAGGACGCCATCTGGACAGCCACGTTAAATAAGCCCTCTTGACGAAGATAATAGCAGTTAACTAGACATATATGGACACTCCCGTGATGTCAACTCACCTCTAGCCTACGCCTCATATGATGTCTTGGGGGACGCCCCGTATTCATCAGCTCGCAGATTTGCGTCCGGCTTCCTTCAGACCAAACCTCACGGTTTGGCCCTTGCCATTCGCTAGTAGTTAACCTTTAATAACGGTAAGTTATATAAACGGTGATCTTCCTACAAGAGGACTTTCATCCGGGGCGGCCTCTGCTCATTAGTTCATGCCCATGCTGGGCGATTACACAAGTAGCTCTACCGGACTCAATAATATTGTCACCTTTTCTGCAAAAACACGCAGGAAAGCCGCCAATATTACTTCGCCGGTAAGCTGGGCGTTAGCTGAATTAAGATGCTCAATATATTGTACAAGTAAGATTAATTAAATATGCTTGTCTTATTTAAAGTACATGTTGAGGTATTTATGAGAGTTGTATCATTTACTGAAGCTCGCAATAGTTTAAAAGCTGTTTTAGATTGTGTGGTTAACGATGCCGACACAATTATTACGTCGTGATCCGGAAGATGCAGTTGTAATGTCATTAGATTACTACAACAGTTTAATGGAGACCGTCTACTTATTAAGATCTCCTGCGAATGCAGAGCATTTAGCAAAATCTATTGAGCAATTTAAAAAAGGCAACGTGACTCCAAGAAACTTAATCGATGAGTAGTAGATTACTCGTATGAACTGATGAAGCTTGGAGTGACTATGTATATTGGCAAGGTCAGGATAAAAAAACACTAAAGCGCATTAACAAGCTTATAAGTGATTCCAAAAGAACACCGTGTGAAGGTATTGGTAAACCAGAACCTTTAAAAGAGAATCTCTCAGGTTTTTGGTCACGTCGAAGAAAGTATACCTAAACACCCAAAATAATAAGGTTCCCAACTTATTTAACCACTTTACGAATATACGGCGATGCTAGGTGTGAGTATGCGAACCTTGCAGGATTGGGAACAAGGTAGACGCGAGCCAAATGGCCCTGCAGTAGCTTTGTTACGTATAGCTGAGCAGCACCTTGAAGTATTCTTAGACCTTCACTAAACATTCAACTATTTATGACAATTCGTTTATTAAAAGACGAGTCAAAAAATCTGACGAGCCGCTTTACGCTCATTGTCGCCCATACACGACTATCAGACCTGGTTTAACCCTAATATAAAAACGACTGATTTACTTAAGACGGGGTTAATTTATTAAAAGCATTGCGTGATCACTTTAACGTGTTCTTAACGTGTTCTTAATACGGTGGTTTTAAGTCAACAGCCCCTAAAGTATTCTGTTACAATGCCGCGGAATTTTTGTACAGCTAGTCGCTGGATTTTTTAGAGAGCATCATGCCAACCATTCAACCCGCAACCCGATCCAAACCTGTCGCCCGTATGAAAGCGGAGCGGGGATTATTTTCTTTTCCTAAATATTGGGCCGAGTGCTTTGGACCCGCGCCTTTTTTACCTATGTCTCGCAAAGAAATGGATCAACTTGGCTGGGATAGTTGCGACATTATTCTCGTTACGGGTGATGCTTATGTGGATCATCCCAGTTTTGGTATGGCTGTGATTGGTCGCACGTTAGAAGCGCAAGGATTCAGAGTAGGAATTATTTCCCAGCCTGATTGGCATAGCAAAGACGAGTTTATGCAACTCGGCGAGCCTAATCTGTTTTTTGGTGTGACCGCGGGCAATATGGACTCGATGATCAACCGTTATACGGCTGAGCGAAAATTACGTCATGATGATGCCTACACACCTCACAATGAGGGCGGCAAACGTCCCGACCGTGCTGTCACTGTTTACACCCAACGTTGTAAAGAGGCTTATAAAAAGCCAGTGATCATTGGCGGGATAGAAGCTAGTTTAAGACGCATAGCTCATTATGATTATTGGTCAGACAAAGTGCGCAGAAGTGTGTTATTTGATTCTAAAGCCGATATGTTGATGTTTGGTAATGCCGAGCGTCCGTTGTTAGAAATGGCACACCGTTTTGCTGCTGGCGAAACGATCGACCAGATGCAAGATATTCGTGGCACTGCGGTTATTCGAAAAGAACCATTACCCGGCTGGCAAGGTGTGGACTCCACTCACCTAGACAGCATAGGTAAAATTGAACCTATTATTAGCCCTTACCAAATCATTGACGATAAATGTGCGGTCTCCTCTGAAGCTGAGAGAAAAGCGGCTATTGAAGAGCAAAAAGCGCAGCCAATAGTGATCCAGCCCTTTACGTCGAAAACCGAAAGGCGTAAACCTTGGGATAAAACGTATGTGTTGTTGCCCGCTTATGATGTAGTTCGCGCCGAGAAAACCCATTACGCCCATACGTCACGTATTTTACACAAAGAAACGAATCCAGGTTGTGCTCGTGCGCTGGTGCAGCGCCATGGTGATCGCATTATTTGGATCAACCCCCCCGCGTATCCACTTGAAACCGAAGAAATGGACGCGGTATTTGATTTACCTTATGCACGGGTGCCTCACCCTAGTTATGGTAAGGCCAAGATCCCTGCATACGATATGATCAAAACATCGGTGAATATTATGCGTGGTTGTTTTGGTGGTTGTACTTTTTGTTCGATTACCGAACATGAGGGCAGGGTGATCCAAAGCCGTTCTGAAGAGTCGATTATTCGTGAGATAGAATTAATTCGCGACAAAGTTCCTGGCTTTACTGGTGTTATCTCTGATCTGGGTGGCCCAACGGCAAATATGTACAAGTTGCGTTGTAAAAGCCCCAAAGCCGAACAAGCTTGTCGCCGTCTGTCATGTGTGTGGCCAGAAATCTGCGGGCACTTGGATACGGATCAAACCCCTACCGTTAATCTTTACCGTAAAGCTCGGGAAGTGGAAGGAGTGAAAAAAGTTCTGATTGCTTCGGGGGTGCGTTATGATTTGGCCATTGAAGATCCAAATTATGTTAAAGAACTGGTGACACATCATGTTGGAGGTTACCTAAAAATCGCCCCAGAACATACCGAGAAAGCCCCGCTAGATAAAATGATGAAGCCAGGTATGGGGACTTACGATAAATTTAAAGAAATGTTCGACAAATACACCAAAGAAGCGGGTAAAGACCAGTATCTTATTCCTTACTTTATCTCTGCTCATCCGGGTACTGAAGATATGGATATGGTGAATTTGGCGTTATGGCTTAAAGAGCGCAACTTCAAGTTAGACCAAGTACAAAATTTTTATCCGTCACCTATGGCTAATGCCACCACTATGTATCACACAGGTAAAAATCCGATACATAAGGTCAATCATAAAAGTGAAGAGGTTGAGGTGCCTAAAGGCGAAATCCACAGACGTTTACACCGAGCATTTTTACGTTATCACGACCCGGCAAATTGGCCAATATTGCGTAAAACCCTCAAGGAAATGGGTAAGGCACACCTGATTGGCAATAGCCCTAAATGTTTAGTGCCTGCTGAAAGTCGCAATGAACTCAAAGGCCGAGATCAAAAAGAGTTCGCCAAACGTTCCGGCAATAAAGCGTTTGCCAAGGGTAAAACCACCAATGCAGTAAAAGCCCAGAAGGGGCTAACCCGTTTTAGTGATAATCAACCTCACAATGAAGCGGCTAAAGCCGAGCAAGCAAGTCATGGGAAATCGAATAATAAAAAGAGCAAACCTCACTAAGCTAGACACTTGTAATATGCCACAGCTCAGATTTTGCAGGGCTATCATTAAGGCCCGACTCAAAGCTATCCAATTGGGTTGGTTGAGTGTTATGTTAATATATCGTTTAGAGCCCCCAAGATGTAAGGGGGCTTAAACAATATATTATAAACGGGGACCTGCGAAGGTCAGTGCTTTACCTTGTTCATTATCAGTAAACTTAGTAAAGTTATCGATAAATAGTGTGGCTAATTGTTGCGCTTCTTTTTCCCATTGAATTTCGCTTGAATAGGTATTACGTGGGTCTAGAATGTGACTGTCTACGCCCGACAGTGTTGTCGGGAAAGCAAGGTTAAAATAGGGAAGGTTTTTGCACTCAGAATCTTCTACTTCACCACTTAATATGGCGTTAATAATCGCCCGTGTTGCTGCTAAGCTAATACGTTTACCCGTGCCATTCCACCCAGTGTTGACAATGTATGCGCTTGCACCAGCATCAGACATTCTTTGCTCTAGTACTTCGGCATATTGGGTTGGATGTAAGCTTAGAAAAGCCTGTCCAAAACAAGACGAGAACGTAGGCGTAGGATGATTAACACCACGCTCAGTGCCTGCCAGTTTGGCAGTGAAACCTGACAAATAATGATACTTAGCTTGTTCACTGGTTAAACGTGATACTGGCGGAAACACACCAAAGGCATCAGCGGTTAAGAAAATGACTTTTTTAGCATGTCCCGCTTTGCTAATACCTAGTACTCGGTTTTCAATATGTTCAATGGGGTATGAAACACGGGTGTTTTCTGTTTTAGCGTTATCAAAGTAATCAGGTATATTGCCTTTTATTACAACATTTTCTAATAAGGCGTTACGTCTAATTGCGTTATGAATTTCTGGTTCTTTATTCGCATCTAAATCAATTGTTTTGGCATAACAACCACCTTCGAAATTAAAGATCCCATCATCATCCCAGCCATGTTCATCATCACCAATTAATGCTCGTTGTGGGTCAGCTGATAAGGTGGTTTTTCCGGTACCCGATAAACCAAAAAATATAGCGGTATCATTATCTTTACCGACATTGGCTGAGCAATGCATTGACGCTATGCCTTGAAGAGGAAGAAAGTAGTTCATCATTGAGAACATGCCTTTCTTCATTTCACCGCCGTACCAAGTACCACCAATTAATTGCATTTTTTCAGTTAAGTTAAATGCGACAAAGGTTTCAGAGTGAGTTCCGTGTTTTTCAAAGTGTGGATTGGACGTTTTTGAGGCATTCATCACCACAAAGTCAGGCTCAAAATTATCAAGCTGATTTTCTGTAGGACGAATAAACATATTTTTGACAAAGTGTGCTTGCCAAGCAACTTGCATAACAAACCTGACTTTAAGTGCAGTATTTGAATTGGCACCACAAATGGCATCAACCACATATAGGTCGCTATCTGAAAGTTGTTGTTGACTGACTTTTTTTAACGCTTGCCAAGTGTCTAATGAAATGGGCTTATTGTCGTTATTATTGTCTGGGGTTTTCCACCAGACGGTATCTCTGGTGGTGTCATCTTTAACTAAAAATTTATCTTTTGGCGAACGCCCTGTATATATACCCGTGTCTACATTGATCGCCCCTGAGTCTGTAATAGTGCCTTTTTCAAAGCCTGATAACGCGTCATCAGTTTCGGCTTCAAATAATGCGTCATAACTCGGGTTATGAACAATACTAGCAATATTTATAAGTCCTATCGTTTCTAAATGCGCGCGAACTTTATCGATTCTGGTATTTTTTGATGCGAGTGGCTGCTGTTCTTTGATCGTCATATATTAATCCAATAGTCATTGTTTTTGTATTGTTCATAGCCATATTACATATATAAAGTGTCTCGCGTTATTTGTAACGGACTTTTTAATTTATGGCGTTAAAGTCACTGTTTTATACACAATAAAAAAGGATAAATCATAATAACGATATTATTTTGGCTATAAGCCCTGTGAATAAAAGATGACAAAACATCAATTGAATTACAATGGGTGTATATGTAAATTATGGGTGTATATGTAAATTGTCATGTGAATTGGCGATTGATCATAACCAAGTGCCTCAATAAACGCTGTGTTTTTTCACTTTACCTAAGGAGTCACAATGACCGTTAAAGTTACCATTGATTTAAATCGAAAATTTATCGTTAACGCAAACATCAATACCGTATTCTCCCTTTTGTCTGATGTCCCAGCTTCCGCTGCATATTTCCCTAAAGTACATGCAATAACCGCTTTGTCAGACAACTCATTTCGATGGGATATGGAAAAAGTGGGCCTGGGCACCCATTCCATTCAAACCTGTTATGCCTGCCAGTATATTTGTGACGGCGATGCAAAAACAGTTGTGTGGACACCCATCAAGGGTGTGGGAAACGGCATAGTGTCGGGAAAATGGGAGTTAACCGAAGTTGCAAGTGGTACCAATATTTCGTTTAAAACAAAAGCAGAACTCACCTTACCGTTACCCGGATTACTCAAGTTAGCGATTAGCCCTTTGGTTAAATTCGAGTTTGCTGGGATGGTCGACACTTATTTGCGTAATCTGAAAGGCGTATTGGTTTAGTCTGTTTAATCACAACGGGTGATGGATCTAAAAACAGTCATTGCCCATTGTGACAACTATCGCGGCGGCACAGCGTTAAATCAGCCTTTAACGCCTCATTTTTTATTAATGATTAATGATTAATGATTAATGATTAAGAGTTAAGTTTTATGATTAAGGTCTAAACCATTCTGGATTATTTTATTCTGTTCTGTTCTGTTCTGGCCACAATATTCTGACCTTAATATTTTTGTCATGTCTTAAAATATAAAGGACCCACCTTTTGGACTAAAAAACAGGTAGAATTCGTAACAAGTAAAATTTAAAACAGAGCCAAGGAAATAAAAACATCATGAAATATGAACTACTTGAGGGCGGTTTCGCCAAAATTTCATTAGACAACGGTAAAGCTAACGCCGTGTCTTTCGAGCTTGCCCAAGAATTTATGGCTAACCTAGACCGTGCCAAAACTCAGAGTAAAGGTGTTTTAATTACTGGCCACGTAGGCATATTTTCTGCTGGATTTGATCTAAAGGTTATGGCGACAGGCCCGAAAGCCGCCCAAAAAATGATTTCTAAAGGCATGCTTTTACTGGAAAAAATTTATTCACACCCGCAGCCTGTAGTTGTAGCCTGTGAAGGCCATGCTATAGGAATGGGCGTGTTTCTTTTGTTGGTCTCTGATTACCGTATAGGTGCCTTAGGTGAATTCGTTCTCAGGCTCCCTGAAACCGCCATTGATATGCCATTCAATACAACCTTAAGAATACTTGCTAAAACCCATGTGCACCCTATGCACCATTCGCGGGCTATTATTCAGTCTCAGGGGTATTCTCCTTTACAAGCGGCTACTATTGGCATGCTTGACGAAGCGGTTGAAGCAGGCCAAGTACAAGACAAAGCCCTAGCGAAATTAGCAGAGCTTTGCGCACTGCCTAGCGCACGATATGAAGAAAATAAATTGTTTGTTCGAGCACAAGAAATCCAAGCCATTTATGAGTCTTTGCACGCAGACAGCTAAAGGCACTTGGGTGATGAGAGTGTAAAAACAATAAACGTTATATATCAATCGGGGTTATTAAAATTTTTTATAACCCCGATTGGTCTGCCTTATCGCCTTAAAAATACCTGCACGGATCAATAATCTTTGTCTGTCAGGTGACCGCGTCACGGCTTTGTGACCACAAGGTAACACTACCCCAAAGTCACTCAATAGCCCTGTGGCATGATTGTTCATCGCAGTTTTGTTTTGCTCCGTCTTTCACGAATACGATGCAAACAGGAAATTCTTTGTGGTGCTCAGATTTCACGGCCCCAATAATGAGATGAATAACAGGCCAGTAGTCACCAGCACTGTCGGTGACTGTTGGCGTATTTCCGATAATCCCTAAATATTTGTGGGCCAAATGGCAGCAGTTTTATCTGCAACCCCACTACATCATGTCTTTAAAACGATTTGTCATCTTCAAATCGATAGGGTTCGCGAATCCCGGGATACGTATTTCTTTATCAGTCATCTGAATGTCATTCTCATCGATAAGATCCTTACCAAAATGATAAATAGTATCAAAGTGACCTTGAGTGGCAGCGATGTCATACGCGTTTGCTTTGTTGCGCACTTGTTCCCGGCGAGATGCATAAGCCGCAATTTCTTCAGTGCTGTATCGCTTGGCTAACATGGTATCGACAATCTGTGGTGACAATACAGTGGCAGTGGCATTGTTACCGCCAAATCCTTTGGAATTTAGGAACGCCACGTCGACATTTCCCGCACCTTTATCAATATCTGTGGTTGAAATGTTGAGGCGTTCATCAAATACATCGTCTGCGACTTTATCGATGGTTTTAATACCCGGAATTAATCCGTGTTTAAACACACCTAGGCTCACCATAAGTTGTTCGGCACTGGCTGGTGACAATGAATGTCCCACATAGGCTTTTGTCGCAGTCACCGGCCAATCTTTAATATCGAATGTTTTGGCGATTTCATCAAAGATACGTGACTCGGTGATACGGTTCGCAGGAGTACTTGAACCATGAGCTTGAATAAATGAACGCTCACGGACAGACTCGTCACCCACAATTGCACGAGCGGCCGATACCGCTTTAGCCATAGTAATGTAATTGCCTGGACCGGGCGCTGAGATCGATTTTTTGTAACCATCAGCATTAATAAAAACATCGGTGACTGCGCCATGGATGTCAGCCCCTAGTTCTAAGGCTAATGCATCGTCCATTAACACCACATATTGGGTAGATTCTGCGATGGTGAAACCACAATTTTCTCCGAAAGGGCGACTGGCACGGCGATGGTCAACGGTTTCAGTTTTGTCTAAACGTTTTAAATTATCTTCGCTGGCAAGTGCGCCCATAGTGGCATAGCCATCAATCACCTCTGATAATATTGGTGCTTCAGCATTTCCAACAACGGCCACCCGGCGCTTGCCATTGTTGATATCGTCAATAGCGGCTCTGAGATTATAAAGGAAACTGGCACAGGCCCCTACAATTGCACTCGTGTGGCCAACGCTCCCTAATACATAGGCATTCACAAAGTCAGCTGGCATAGTGTTTAGACCTAGTGGACACTGCTTGGTGCTCACTCGGCCACCCTTGAGGCGTGACTGTAACATGCCACCAAAGCCGTTCTCATCAAGTTGCGCCATGATATTACTGGCGTATACGCCTATTTCATCTGGCTTAATGGCATCTACTACTGTTTTCCACTCAATGCCTAATGAACGAATTGCGTCTGATGCACCCATAATTGCCATTTGTAAGGCGCGGGGGTGGAAACGGGCATTGTAGTGATCTGCGGGATTAAATCCGGTGGGTAATTGCCCGGCAACTTTTACAGGACATTCACGGTAACTGGCAGTTTTGAATTCAACATCACCAATAATTTCAATGTTAACGTTGTTCTTATCAATATCACTTATCTGCCAGTTAGTGGGCAAAGGATCGGGTAATTGTTTACGACTTAATTTAAAACAAATGCCTTGCTGATCGTTAGATCGCATGGTGATATTTTTCTGCCAATACACCGCATCCACATCAAAGTGACTCTTCTCGATTTTACGAACGAGTGTGGAGTTTAATATTTGTTCTGAAAAGCGCTCAACCACCTCTTCTGCAGACAGAGATTGTTCGTTTGTATCAATATAGGTGGGGCTTTCGAAACGCACTAATTTCATCATTGTGGCTAAACCAAGCATGGTTTCTTTGCGTTCACTGGCAGGTAAACTCTCTATCACCATACGCTGGTAAGCGTGGTGAAATGAACTTCGACCTGCGGCATTAAAACCACCAAATCCAACAATAACGGGTAATGAAGACATACTTAAAATACCAAATGTTTGCAAATATATGAATAAGCATCAGTGTAATACCTTGGTTTGTTATCCGGCAGTGTTATATTGGCCATAATCAATGGTGTTTGAGCCATGCTTTAGTTACCATAGCTATATATTGTAAAAAATTAGAAAATCGACTTGTGCATAAAATAACATTTTTACTTTGCGATAATATGCTGGCTACCAGCACAACCTTGCCTTTTGAAATGTTACGCGCCGCTGAAAGTGCCGCCCGCGGTGCCGCTGAAAGTGCCGCTCGCGGTGCTGCTGAAAAAGCCGCTCGCGGCAGAGGTGACCGCAATGTTGAACCCGTGATCATTCAAACAACTGCCATAGACAAACTGCCAGTGAAAACCAGTGTTGGCTTCTTATTGCTGCCTGATACTATGCTTGAGGAGGTGGGCAACAGCGATATTATTTACCTGCCCGCACTGTGGCGGAACCCTCGACCTATCGTGAAAAAACATCCGCAGCTTTTAGAGTGGTTGCGTAAGGCCTATGAAAATGGCGCAATGATCTGTGCGGTAGGCACAGGGTGTTGTTTCTTAGCAGAGGCTGGTTTGCTTGATGATAAGCCAGCCACTACTCACTGGCATTATTTTGATCAGTTTCAAAGAGATTACCCACGAGTGAAATTGAAGCGACAATATTTCATTACTCAGGCCTCAAATCTGTACTGCTCCGCCAGTGTGAATGCGATGGCTGATCTGACTGTTCATTTTGTTAAACGTATCTATGGCCAAACAATCGCCAGTTTTGTTGAACGGAATTTCTCCCACGAAATTCGCCGTTCATATGAGAACACCAGCTATTTTGAAGGACACACAAAACAGCATCCGGATGAGGATATTGTGCAGGCACAAATTTGGTTACAGGATAATTATAATCGACAGATTAAAGTGAGTGAGGTGGCAAGTCGCTTTGATATGAGTGTACGTACATTTAATCGTCGTTTTAAAACTGCCACCGCACAATCGCCGCTGCAGTTTTTACAAGGGATACGAATTGAAATCGCTAAAGATTTGCTGCAAACGAGTAATTTGAACGTAAGTGAAGTGGCGGACAAGATCGGATATCAAGATGTAGGGTATTTTACCACTTTGTTTATAAAACTACTGTCAACGTCGCCTCGTGAATACCGAGCCACAGTGCGCGCCAAATTATTTACCGTTGACTGAGTCTTTGAGTTGCTACGACAATTTTACTGAGGCGGGAGACAATCAGGACTTTTTTGTTAATGGTCACTTTGTGCCATATATAGCGGTCGTTGTGCATTATATCGAGTAAAAAGTCCAGTATCACCCACATCCTTTACCCCAAGAATAAGCCATTTTTTTGCTGAAACTTTTAAGGTGGGAAAAGCAGTGGCGCAGCCACCAAAGCTGATGTTGACGAGAACGATTATCTCGCTTTCTTACGATGGGTGTCTATGTAACCGCTTCCATGTAACTGTCAGGTAGTCGAATACATCAGACCACGTCACTTTTAATCGCACCTAAATCCACATCACATGTGAGACAAGTTTGCAGCAAAAACACAAAAAGCGGCTTGATTAATAATCAGTTAATAATCAGTTAATAATCAGTTAATAATCAGTCGGTAATTGATTAACAATTGCCTAACAACAACAGAATGAACAATACAGCCAGTGGGTGTAATGAGAGGCAAAATATTTTTT
>Ga0307492_10000638_pt1 | contig 14748 bp, 15 predicted proteins | sample SI3LmetaG_FD_202365 | JGI IMG/M metagenome (GOLD analysis project Ga0307492, IMG submission 202365) | Sea-ice brine microbial communities from Beaufort Sea near Barrow, Alaska, United States - SI3L | ecosystem: Environmental > Aquatic > Marine > Coastal | place: USA: Alaska | collected 2017-05-06 | reverse complement strand
GTGCCGGCATCTGTCATCTGTTCGACATTACCATGATCTGCGGTAATCAGACAGTGACCGCCTGCCAGGCGCAGTGCTTCTATGACATGCCCAAGGCAGCTATCCAGGCATTCCACCGCCTCGATGGCCGCGGCTAAATTGCCCGTATGGCCAACCATGTCGCCATTGGCGTAGTTGCAGATAATGAGATCAAAGTCAGCGCCCCTAATTGCCTGGGTTAACTCATCGGTTAGCTCTATGGCGCTCATTTGCGGCTGTAGATCGTAGGTTGCGACCCGGGGTGAGGGTATCAGTCGACGGGTCTCCCCCACATATTTTGCCTCGCGGCCGCCGGAGAAGAAGAATGTCACATGGGCATATTTTTCGGTCTCGGCCAATCGTAACTGAGTTTTGCCGAGGCTGGCGACATACTCGCCGAGACTGTTGCTGAGATTGGCTGGTCCGAAAGCGTAGGGGGCTTTGATGTCGGCAGCATATTGAGTGAGGGTAACAAAGCTCGATAGCTTAGGAGGGTGCTGGCGCGGGAACGCCGTAAATTCAGCGTCGAGGAAACAGCGGCTAAGCTCTCGGGCGCGGTCGGCACGAAAATTCATGAAGATCACGCCATCGCCATCTTGCATGACAACCCGCTGACCGTTGACCAGCACCGCCGAGGGCTTAACGAACTCGTCAGACTCTTCGCGTGTGTAGGCTGCCTGCAATGCTTCAACGGCGCTGGGATACTCATAGTCGGTGGTCGCTGAGGTCAGCAGTTCAAAGGCGGGTTGAACGCGTTCCCAGCGGTTATCTCGGTCCATGGCATAGTAACGGCCAACGACCGAGGCGATTCCGCCCTTTCCCTGAGTGTTGCCCTGACCGATGATATGACTGTTGATATGATCCTGCATGGCCTGCAAAGATGCCTCAGCGCTGCGTGGCGGAACATCACGGCCATCGAGAAAGGCATGCACATATACCGCCTTGACGCCGCGTTTGAAGGCGAGGCTGACGACCGCCTGAATATGCAGTTCATGGCTATGGACTCCACCTTTTGATAGCAGTCCTATGAGATGCAGGGCCTGCCCACTGTGGGCCAATTGATCTATGCTGGTCAACAGGGCCGGGTTATCGGTGAGGCTGCCATCTTTGATGGCGTGATTAATGCGTGTTAGATCCTGGTCTATACGCCGCCCTGCGCCGAGGGTCATATGACCGACCTCGGAGTTGCCCATCTGGCCAGCGGGTAAACCGACATCCTCGCCAGAAGATGAAATGAGGCTGTGGGGCTTGTTGGCCCACAGACTGTCCCATACAGGTGTATTGGCTAGCGCAATAGCGTTGGCGTCTGTCGCCACGCGATGCCCCCAACCGTCGAGGATAATGAGAGCATAGGGCACTTTGTCAGTCATTGATTTACCGGTTTGACGCGAGGAAAAGGAATTTTACGTCCTTTGGTGTATACTTCGCGACTTATTTTTGTCCCGGCGGCGCAGCTGTGCCGTCGCCATTGCAGGTTAAGCCAACCACTGGCGAGAGCAGATGATAGAACAAGTCTTTGATTTTGTAGTAAATCACTTTGTATTGGTCGGAGTATTCGCGGCTTTGGTTGTCGCGTTTTTAGTCAATGAAGGCAGGCGCGGCGGCGCCTCCATTACGACCAATACGCTGGTGAATATGGTTAATCGCGACAATGCCGTGATACTTGATATCCGTGACAACAAGGATTTCAAGGCGGGCCACATTGTTGATGCTATTAATATTCCGTTCAGCAACCTCGATAATCGGGTCTCAGAGCTTGAAAAGTACAAGCAGCAGCCAATTATCATCGTTTGTAAAATGGGCCAGCATGCCGGTGCTGTCGGCAGCAAACTCAAAGCGCTTGAGTTTATTGACGTACGCCGCCTGGGCGGTGGTATGGCAGAGTGGACGGCGACGAATTTGCCGGTCATTAAATCTTAAACATCAGGCGACAAAGGAGCAGGCAGTGAAGCAGGTCCTCATGTATAGCACCCGGTATTGTCCGTTTTGTATTCGGGCAAAATCGCTGTTGAATAGTAAAAAGGTGCCATTCGAAGATATTGCGATCGATGGCAAGGCAGCGCTACGGCAGAAAATGATACAGGCCTCGGGTCGCACGTCGGTCCCGCAGATATGGATTGGTGACGTGCATGTCGGCGGCTGTGATGAGTTGGTCAGTCTCGACAGGCGCGGTCAGTTGGATTCGATGTTAGTGAGTAGTGATGAGGGAACCGGTAATGAGTGAACAAGCAGCAGAGCCCCGTGACGCGCAGTTTTCACTGCAGCGTATATATCTCAAAGATGCATCTTTTGAGTCGCCTCGGGCACCAGAGTCCTTCATGGGCCAGTGGAAGCCAAAGGTCAATTTAGAGCTGAACTCGCAGCACAAATCTGTGGGAGACGATCTATTTGAGGTGGGTTTGCGGGTTACCGTGACTGTTAAAAAGGAAGACGAAGAAGTGGTCTACCTGTCGGAAGTCGAGCAGGCTGGCATCTTTCTGATCAAAGGCCTGGCGGAAGAGGCGATGGCCCAGACGCTGGGCAGCTTTTGCCCCAGTGTGTTGTTCCCCTATGCTCGTGAGGCGCTAGATTCGCTGGTCATCAAAGGCAGCTTTCCCCCGTTAATGCTGGCGCCGGTTAATTTCGATGCGATTTATGAGCAGTCTCGTCAGCAAATGGCGGTCCAACAACAGGAAGGCAGTGCTGAGAGCGAAACGATTGTTAACTAGAGCTCTCAGCGAGTGTTTTTATGTAGAGCCCTCAGCGAGTGTTTTTATGCGCCGGCAGTAAAGCCCTGCTGGCGCCAAGCTTCGTAGACTACCACCGAGACAGCATTGGATAAGTTCATGCTGCGACTCGTTGGTAGCATGGGTATACGCAGGTGCTGGTGGGCGGGAATCGAGTCAAGTAGGTCTTTGGGCAAGCCCCGGGTCTCGGGTCCAAATAGCAATATGTCTTGGGAATCAAAATCTGCCGCTGTATAAGCTGTGCTGCCGCGGGTAGTGATGGCCCATATGCGGCGGTGCGGTGTGGCCTGCAAAAATTCGGCAAAGTTGTTATGGGTGCGAACATTGGCCCATTCATGGTAATCAAGACCGGCCCGGCGCAGGCGTTTGTCATCTAATTCAAAGCCCAGCGGGCGAATCATATGCAACTGGGTGCCAGTATTGGCGCAGAGCCTAATAATGTTACCGGTATTAGGTGGAATCTCTGGCTCGAACAGGGTGACGGCAATCAATCACCTACCTCCGTGAATTGTTTTAACAAGTACATAGCGTTCGGACAAGTGTACAACGTTTGGATAATGATTGCGTGCGGCTCATATCGGCTGCACTTGTTAGGTTTGGGGTGAGTTGTTTTTGCAGCGGTGTCTGCATGTGACAATCAACTGTTTGTCTCTACCGATCCTGCCATGAGCAGTTGCACGGCAACCGTGACTTGCGCTCCTGTTGTTGGCGGCGATACCTGCTGCACAGTAGGGTCTGAGGGTCTTTGCAGCGCTGGTGATTGAGGCCCGGCGCACGATACAGGTGCGGCTCAAACGTTAAATGCAGCGGGTAGGCGCAGCCAAAATATGACTAGCGTTGGTTTGTTCGTCATGACTGGAGTGTATCCAGTTCCTCTGCTATCGCAGCGCTGCCCATGCCCAGTTCGTTAATTTTTCGGGTCAATGTATTACGTCCCCAGCCTAGCAGCAGTGCTGCATCGCGCTTGCGGCCGCCGGTCTGCTTCAGCGCCGATTCAATCATAATGCGCTCGAAGCGCGGAATGGCCGAATTGAGCAGGCCTTCGTCGGATGGCTCAAGCAAGGCCAGTTTACGCGTTGCCCAGGTGCGGAGATTTTTCTCCCAGTTCTCACCTTGTCCCGGCTGGTCACGTTCTTCTAGTAGTTCCGGCGGCAGATCATCAATGGCGACTTCGCGGCCGGTTGCCATGACGGTAATCCAGCGGCAGAAATTTTCTAGTTGGCGCACATTCCCAGGCCACGGTAGACCGGCGATGTAATTAACGGTTTCAGGCTTGAGAATCTTAGCGTCTTCGTTCAACTCCAGTGCTGCTTCCTTCATGAAGTAGTTAGCCAGCAGGGGTATATCCTCTTTGCGCTCGCGCAGAGTAGGTATGTGAATACGAATGACGTTGAGGCGATGAAACAGGTCCTCGCGAAAACGGTTCTGCTTTACCAGGTCTTGAAGGTTTTGGTGCGTGGCGGCGATTATACGTACGTCTGCCTTCAAAGGTTCGTGGCCACCGACGCGGTAATACTCGCCGTCTGACAACACGCGTAGCAAGCGTGTCTGGGTTTCTGCCGGCATGTCGCCAATTTCATCAAGAAACAAAGTGCCTTGATCGGCCTGCTCAAACCGTCCCTTGCGTAGTTGGTTGGCGCCGGTAAAAGCGCCTTTTTCATGGCCAAACAATTCCGATTCAATCAGATCGTGGGGGATGGCTGCCATATTCAAGGCAATAAATGTCTGGCCAGCACGGGGGCTGTGCTTGTGTAAGGCCTGTGCGACCAGCTCCTTGCCGGTGCCAGACTGACCGTTGATGAGTACCGTCACGTTGGATTTGGACAGGCGCCCGATCGCGCGAAAGACTTCTTGCATGGCTGGCGCCTTGCCGATGATTTCTGAATCAACCTCGGCTACGACCTCTTTGATAGGTGCTGTTTCCTGATGATGGCGTATGGCTCGCTTGACCACAGCAACGGCTTCGTCGACCTCAAACGGCTTCGGGATATATTCAAACGCGCCGCCCTGGATAGACGAGACCGCGCTGTCGAGATCCGAGTGGGCCGTCATGATGATGACGGGAAGTTCAGGGCAGTGCTGCTTGATGCGATCAAGTAGGTCGAGCCCATCGATGCCTGGCATGCGTATATCGCTGACAATGGCATCAGGCTTATCGCTATCGAGGCTATTGAGTAGAGACTGGCCATCCTCAAAGCAGGTGACGTTGAGGCCTTCTTGGGTCAGAGCCTTTTCCAGTACCCAGCGGATTGATCGTTCATCGTCGACGACCCAAACATTGTTCGCTGCGATCATGATTTCTGCTCCATGGGTAATATAATCGAAAACCGGGTTTTGCCGGGTTCGCTTTCAAATTCTATGAGGCCCCGATGTTGATGGACGATTGCCTGGGCAAATGAAAGTCCTAAGCCTGTGCCGTCAGCGCGGCCGCTAATCATGGGGAAAAATAATTGGTCTTTCAGTTCCAGGGGTATGCCTGGGCCGTTGTCGACGATATCGACACGGGTAACAATGCGATGCAGCTGCGCACCGATGGTGTACTGACGCTGGGTGCGGGTCGTAAATTGCAGGTGTGGTCTGGGTACGTCGGTTAAGCACTGCAGTGCGTTTCTAGCTATATTGAGGAATACTTGGATCATCAATTCTGGATCGAGTGTGATCTCGGGAATGCTGGGGTCGTAGTCACGATGAATCTTCAGGCCAGTATTAGACTCGAGTTCGATGAGAATCCGGACTCGCTCCAGTAGTTCGTGGATGTTGCAAATCACTGGTCGGGGTACCGTCTTCGGCCCTAGTAGGCGGTCGACCAGGGACGTCAGGCGATCGGTCTCGGTGATAATGATGTCAGTGTATTCTTTGTGGTTTTGATCAGTTAGTTCTCTGGCGAGGAGTTGAGCTGAGCCTCGGATGCCGCCTAACGGGTTCTTGATTTCGTGAGCCAGGCCGCGAATCATCTGGCGAGTCGCGTCCTGTTGGCCTCTGATGGCCTCGTTGCGGTCAATGCGCAGATAACGGTCGAGCGCATAGAATTCAATCAGTAAATTAGGCCATTCGGCATCGTTGCCCGGGGTGATCGTGTAGTCGACAGTGACATTGTGGCCGTCATGGAGTTGTATCTCGGCAAGGTGTCGGGTGTAGGGTTGCCCGCTCTGCAGTGAGTCATAAAGCACCGCTTCTATTTCGGCGGGGTTCTGGATGATATCGCCAATGGGGTGCCCTAGTGCACGGGCAGACGATATATCCAGCAGGCTTTCGGCTGACGCATTCATAAAGGACAGCTTGAGTTCGTGATCGACGGTCAGGATCCCGATGTTTAGGCTATTGAGTATGTTCTCGGTCATATGTCATTACTGCTAGTTAGTATCAGTCCCTATAACAGCCGCGGCTGTCATTGCTTTGTAGGCGGTAACATGCGGCGAGCAATCTCGCACAGTCATTGCGCTGTTGATCAATTGCAATAACAAGTAATGACAAGCAATATCCGAACCAATTATGAAAAGTCGTTTGGCGGTGTTTTTACTGGGTTCTGAGGCAGGGTTTAGCGATCAGATTGCAGTTTAGCACCAATATGGTGCACTTTCACTTTTCTCAGAGCATGTTCAGGACGCATTATTTTTACGGCTGATGTCACTCTACGGTTTTATGAATCGGCAAAAAAAATCCCACGATGATGAGTCGCGGGATTTAGGGTCTTGCTGAGAACCCCTCCGTTGGGGGCTAGACAGTGCCGTTTTAAACGCTGTAATACATGTCGAATTCAACGGGATGAGGCGTTGAGTCAAGACGATGCACCTCAGCCATTTTCAAGTCGATGTAACCGTCGAGCATGGAGTCAGTGAAGACATCGCCCTCGGTGAGGAATCCGCGGTCCTTGTTCAGGCAATCAAGGGCCATTTCCAGTGAGTTGGCCACGGTCGGTATGCCTTTAAGCTCTTCAGCTGGCAGGTCATACAAGTCTTTGTCCATGGGTGCGCCAGGGTCGATCTTGTTCTTGATGCCGTCAAGGCCAGCCATCATCATGGCAGAGAACATCAGGTAAGGATTGGCCGTTGGATCGCCAAAGCGAACCTCCAGACGAACGCCTTTGGGGTTGCCGCCTTGAACGTAAGGTATACGGATTGAAGCTGAGCGATTGCGGGCTGAGTAGGCCAACAGTACGGGTGCTTCAAAACCGGGAACCAGACGCTTATAAGAGTTGGTGCTGGCGTTAGCAAAGGCGTTCAGGGCGCGGGCGTGCTTGATGATGCCGCCGATGTAGTACAGTGCCTGCTGCGAAAGGTTGCCGTAACCCTCGCCTGCGAAGGTGTTCTTGCCTTCTTTCCAGATTGACTGGTGCAGGTGCATGCCGCTGCCGTTGTCTCCCATCAGGGGCTTAGGCATGAATGTCGCCGTCTTGCCGTAAGCATTGGCGACATTGAGTACGCAATACTTGTAGATCTGTACCTCGTCGGCTTTCTTGGTCAAGGTGTTGAATGGCACGCCGATTTCACATTGGCCTGCAGTACCGACCTCGTGGTGGTGCAGGTCTATTTCTAGGCCCATGGCTTCCATGGCGGAACACATGGAGTTGCGGATGTCGTATAAGGAGTCTACGGGTGGCACCGGAAAGTAACCGCCCTTGACGCTAGGCTTGTGGCCTAGGTTGCCGCCCTCAAAAGCATGATCTGTCATCCAAGCAGCTTCCTCGGATTCGATCTTGTACATAGAGCCGCTCATGTCTGACTTGTACTTGATGTCGTCAAAGATGAAAAATTCGGGCTCAGGACCAAAGTAGGCTGTGTCTCCAATGCCGGTTGTTGCAAGGTAAGCCTCGGCGCGTTGTCCCAGGGACCGTGGGTCGCGGTCATACCCTTGCATTGTGCTGGGCTCAAGGATGTTGCAGCGCAGGTTGACGGTGGTTTCTTCGGTAAAAGGGTCGATGACGGCAGTGCTGTCATCAGGCATCAGGATCATGTCTGATTCATTAATGGGCTTCCAGCCGCCGATAGATGAGCCGTCGAACATGGCGCCAAACTCAAAAAACTCAGCGTCTACTTTCTTTGCGCTATTGGTAACGTGCTGCTCTTTACCGCGAGAGTCGGTGAAACGCAGGTCCACCCATCTCGCTTCGTTTTCTGTGATCAGACTTAGCGTCTTTTCTGACATTTGGTGAGGTCCTCCAAAAATATAACTGGGTTAAAGTGGTGCAGTGTTGAAGAGCAAAGACTATGCCATCCGTCATGAATAATAAAGCCTTGCATTGTGGGGGCTGTAGATGTTTTGCTAGCTCGATATCGCGCGAATACGCACCAACAAGGTGCGTTAGTGGCGTATGTTGCACCATATTAAGGCGGCAAGCCCCTGTCTTGATGGTCGATTGTCGTTCGCAGGCGATGGTTGAGGTAGTCATCGCGTTAGCTGTGCTGGCGGTTAGGTGTGCTAAAATGTGATTTATCGTTATGCGCAACATAGAGTGCGTTGACGGTGTAATGTTCGGAGATCTGTATTAGTCGAAATGTAGATGTCTAAATCTCTTGACAGTCTGTATAATACGGCGTCGTTGAACGGAGTAGTCATGAGTCAGAAACTAAGAAACATCGCAATCATTGCCCACGTTGACCACGGCAAGACCACATTGATCGATAAGCTGCTGCAGCAGTCCGGGTCCCTGCATCGGGGCGACGAGCAGGTTGAACGCCTGATGGATTCCAACGATCTTGAGAAAGAGCGTGGCATCACGATTCTCGCTAAAAACGCGGCGATCGAATGGCAGGGTCATCGTATCAATATCGTCGACACGCCGGGTCACGCTGACTTTGGTGGTGAGGTTGAACGTATCCTGTCGATGGTTGACTCGGTACTATTGGTGGTTGATGCCGTTGATGGTCCCATGCCGCAAACGCGCTTTGTGACGAGCAAGGCGTTTGCCAATGGCCTTAACCCCATTGTCATGATCAACAAGATCGACCGTGAGGGTGCCCGACCAGACTGGGTAGTTGACGAGGTTTTCGAGCTTTTTGATAAGCTGGGTGCCAATGACAAGCAACTCGACTTCCCCGTTATTTATGGTTCAGCCATTCAAGGCAAGGCCGGATTGTCTATGGACGCTATCGGCGAAGACCTCAGCGTGCTCTTACAAGCGATTCTTGACCATGTGCCAGAGCCCGAAGTTGAAGCGCATGGCCCTTTCCAGATGCAGATTAGCGCGCTGGACTACAACAGTTATGTCGGTGTTATCGGGCTTGGCCGTATCGTTCGTGGGCAGGTTAAGAAAGCCCAGCAGGTCGCCGTTATCGGTGCCGATGGCAATGTTAAGAAAGGTAAAGTGTTGCAGGTCATGGGTTACCAAGGGCTCGATCGAGTCGAGGTCGATGGTGCTGAGGCGGGTAACATTGTTTGTATCACGGGCATTGAGGGGCTGAAAATATCTGACACCTTGTGCCACCCAGACACTGTCGAGGCACTGCCACCACTGGTGGTTGATGAGCCGACTATATCGATGACGTTTCGGGTCAATACGTCACCATTCGCTGGTCGCGAGGGCAAATTTGTCACCAGCCGTAACATTCGTGAGCGACTAGAGCGAGAGCTTATCCATAATGTCGCCTTGCGCGTGGAAGACACAGACAGTGCTGACAGATTCAAGGTCTCTGGCCGGGGTGAATTGCACCTAGCTGTATTGATCGAAACCATGCGCCGTGAAGGCTTTGAGCTGGCTGTAGGCCGTCCTGAGGTTATCTTCCGGGAGTCTGAAGGTAAGCGTCAAGAGCCATTTGAGAATGTGCTGCTTGATATTGAAGAGACGCACCAGGGTTCGGTAATGGAAGAGCTGGGACGCCGTAAGGGGGTTCTGGAGAATATGATCCCTGACGGTAAGGGTCGCGTGCGGATTGAATACCAGATCCCGACACGTGGTCTGATTGGTTTCCGTGGCGCCTTTATGACCATGACTTCCGGTACGGGTATTATGACCAGTATCTTCTCCCATTATGGCGACGTCATGAGCCAGGATATGTCAGGGCGCACCAATGGCGTGTTGGTATCAATGGCAAGCGGTAAAGCGCTGGCATTTGCTATCTTCAACCTGCAAGCTCGCGGTCGGATGTTTATTCTGCCGAATGAAGAAGTCTATGAGGGTATGGTCATTGGTTTGCATTCACGCGGCAACGATTTGATGGTAAATCCGCTAAAAGGCAAGCAGCTGACTAACGTACGGGCGTCAGGTACTGATGAGGCAATTACGCTGACGGGTGCTATTCGGCATACGTTGGAGCAGGCTATTGAGTTTGTTGAAGATGACGAGCTCGTTGAGGTCACGCCCACCAGTCTCAGAATTCGTAAGAAGCTGTTGACCGAGAACGAACGTAAACGTGCAGGCCGGGAACAGGTCGCTTAAGGAAGTCTGTCGATGCTGCCTCTCTACCCTGAAATTAAGCCATACGCCCGGCATATGATGGACGTTGGCGATACCCACTCTCTGTACATTGACGAGAGTGGTACGCCTGATGGTATTCCCGTGTTGTTTGTGCATTCAGGTCCGGGCTCAGGTTGTGAGTTCGACAGTCGTTGTTTCTTTAACCCGCAAAAATATCGCATCATCTTGTTTGACCAGCGCGGGGCCGGGCGATCCAAGCCCCATAGCGAAATAAAAGACAACACCACCGCTGATCTTGTTGCCGATATGGAAAAGATTCGCGATTTTCTCGGCATCGATAAATGGGTGATATTTGGCGGTGGCTGGGGCGCCATGCTCAGTTTGCTATACGCCGAGGCGTATGCCGACAATGTGTTGGGCTTAGTGTTGCGCGGTATTTTCCTGGGTCGGCAAACCGATATCGACTGGATCTACCAAGACGGTGCCTGTAAATTTTACCCGGATCATTGGGAAGATTATACCAGCCCTATTCCGCCATCAGAGCGCCAAGATTACCTGGCCGCGTACAAACGTCGCATTAACGGTACTGATGAGCTTGCGCGTATGGGTGCAGCGAAAGCATGGTCTCGCTGGGAGGCCGACTGCTCGGCACTACAGCCGAATCCACGGCTGGTGAAGCACTTTACCGATCCACACAGGGCTATGGCGCGCAGTCGAATTGGGGTGCACTACTTTACCAATGGCTGTTTCCTGGAAGATAACCAGATTCTGAACGCGATCGACAAAATTCAGGATCTTCCAGGGATCATCGTGCATGGCCGTTACGATGTTCTTTGCCCGGTTCAAAGTGCCCACGATTTACACACGGCGTGGCCCGTCTCTCAGGTTTACCTGGTACGTGAGGCCGGCCATTCTGCGACGGAGCCGGCCATGATTGATGCGCTGGTGCGAGCAACCCGAGATATGGCGTTGCGCTTCGAATCAGACTTTAACGTCTAGTCAGGGCGGGTTATGCGGGGTCTTATCCAGCGCGTCAGTCACGCCTGCGTGGTTGTCGACGGCGAGGTGGTAGGTGAGATTGAGCGTGGCCTGCTGCTCCTCTTGGGTGTGCAGAAAGCTGATACACCGCAGCAAATTGATAAGCTGCTCAACAAAGTCATTGCCTACCGTGTTTTTCCTGACACGGCAGGGCACATGAATTTGAGCCTTGCTGATGTGCAAGGAGGGTTGTTGATCGTCTCCCAGTTTACCCTCGCTGCCGATACCCAAAAAGGCCTGCGCCCCTCATTCTCTGCGGCGATGCCGCCTGTCGATGCGGAAATACTCTTTGATGATTTTGTCGCCCGTGCCCGGACTCGATGCGCTGTTGTCGCCACCGGAATCTTTGGTGCTGACATGCAAGTGCAACTCGAGAATGACGGGCCGGTGACATTTCTATTGGAGAGCTAGCCCCGGCGGTTATTAGAGAGCTAGCTCCGGCGGTTATTTCCCTTGGAACACGGGTTCTTGTTTTGCTACAAACGCTTGCGTTGCATTGCGGTGATCTTCTGTTTGCCCGCAGTGAACATGATGGGTTGCCTCAAGATCCATGCAGTCATCGACGTCGCCATTGATGGCGCGATTAAGATTTTCCTTCATGTAGCGATAGGCAACGGTGGGGCCGTTGGCCAGACGTGTGGCAATCTCTAGTGTCTTTTCCTGCAGTTCATTGGGATCGCAGACCCAGTTTGTCAGGCCCAGATCGAGAGCCTCGGCAGCACTGACTCTATCTGACAGGAAGTACAGCTGTCGCGCCTTGGCTGCGCCGATCAATTGAGTCATAAAGTAGGTGCCGCCGTAATCGCCGGAAAAACCGACCCTGGCAAAAGCGGTGGTCATAATCGCGCTGCTGCTCATGATGCGCAGGTCGCAAGCCAATGCGAGTGACAAACCAGCGCCTGCAGCAGCGCCCGGCAAGGCAGCGATGGTGGGCTTTGGCATCTTGTAGAGCTTGCCAGCAGTAGCGCGCTGGTTAACACGCTGGCGGTGTATCGCGCCGTCGATACTGTTGTCGCCCACGGTGCCGTCGCCTGAGGCGGCCATGCCCTTAACGTCGCCGCCGGCACAGAAGCCTTTGCCTGCGCCTGTTAAGACAATGCACTTAACGGCTGGGTCGAGCTCAAAGTCTGCGAGCAGAGATTGCAACGCGGCATTCATCTCATCCGACATGGCATTACGCGCATCGGGTCGATTCAATGTGAGGGTGGCGATGCCGTTATCTAGGCTCGCGAGTAAATCTTCGGTTCCAGTATCAATTATGGTCACAGTTATCTCCCTGGCAGTTCATTTTTTTGAGGTATGAGTATGATGCGTGGCCGTCATAAAAAAGTGTGATTAACGGTCGTGAACCAAGATAGTGCGTGCGCGCTTTGATCGCAAGCTTGATTATCAATGTTGATAGGGGGGCCTAAGTTTGGTGATCAGGGTGCTTGTTCTTCGGCATCGGTATCGCGTTTGTTGATCAGGGCGGCGAAGAGAATGCCGATTTCAAACAGTACCCACATCGGCAGGGCCAGCAATAATTGCGAAATAATGTCTGGAGGCGTGAGCAGCATGCCGACAATAAAGCAGCCAACCACGACGTAAGGTCGTTTGGCGCGCAGGTTGGCAACGGTCGTCGCTCCGGTCCAGACCAGTAACAAGGTAGCGATAGGGATTTCAAATGCTAGACCGAAAGCGAAAAACAGTTTTAGTACAAAATCGAGATATCGATTAATGTCGGTCATGACCGTTACGCCATCCGGTGCGGCGCTGGTGAAAAAGCCGAAAATTAAGGGGAATACGACGTAAAAGGCGAAGGCGATCCCGCCGTAAAACAACAGCACGCTGGAGGTCAGCAGGGGTACAGCCAGGCGTTTCTCGCTGGAGTACAGGCCCGGTGCGATGAAGCTCCAGACTTGGTGCAAGATGAAGGGGATCGCGATAAAGATGGCTAACACGAGGGTTAACTTAAAGGGGGTTAGGAAGGGCGATGCGACTTCCGTGGCAATCATGGTGGCGCCCTCGGGCAAATAGGCCCGCAGCGGTTCAGAGATATACGCATACAAATCGTTGGCGAAGTAAAATAACGGCAGGAAGATAATCACTACCGAAAGCAGGCTGTGGAGTATTCGGGTTCGCAGCTCTATCAGGTGTTCGATCAGAGGCTGGCCGGCATCCCCGATGTCACTCGGCGGCGTCTGGTCGTCTTGTTTTGTCACTGTCTGGCCCGGTGGTTATAGAAGCGTCATCTGTTGTGTTTGGAATGCTGGTTGAGCTCACGATTGGCGCGCTGTCGGAATTCACGACTGACGTGCCCGTTAATGCCTCGGTGGCGAAGTCTATTGTCGCCTTCCCAGGGTTTGCTGCCGCCAATTTAATGTCGGTCAGCGTCTTATCGGTTGTGTGGATGATATTCTCGAGCTGTTGCCGAGTTTCACCGAGATCTTTCATGACAGTCTCGTTATGGAGCTGCTGACGAATCTCATCAGCGCCGATCTCACTTTCAATGTCCGCTCGAATATTGGCCAAGCTACGTTTGAAGCGGCCTACCCAGAGTACCAAGGTTCTAATGGTCTGAGGTAGTTTGTCTGGTCCGATGACGAGCAAGGCAACAATGCTGACCATCATCAGCTCGGGAAAGCCGATATCAAACATGGGTTATCAGCTCTTCTTCTTGGACTCGACGGGCTGCGGTATCTCGCTGCTGGTGTCCGGCAGCGGGCGCTCTTCATCAGCCATCAGTTTGGCCTTGTCATCTTCCGGGTCCAGGGCGCTTTTAAAGCCCTTAATAGCCGAGCCTAGATCGTTGCCCAAAGATTTAAGTTTGGTTGTGCCGAAAAGCAGCACGACGATAACCAGTACCAGTAACAGTTCAGGTATTCCAAATGACATGATCTAATCCTCCTGTTGATGCCCGGTCGATGGTTGCTGACCGCGTGCGGCTTTCTCTTCAAGACCGGACGTGCCAAAGCGGCGCTCCAGTTCCAATAACAGATCGTTACTGTCCAGTTCTAGATGGCTGAGCATGACCAAGCTGTGAAACCACAAATCGGCTGTCTCGCGGATCACGGCCTGTGGGTCCAATTCAGCATCTTTGGCGGCCAGTATCGTTTCCGTGGCTTCTTCGCCGACTTTCTCCAGAATCTTGTTTAGCCCGGCGGCATACAAGCCGGCTACATATGACGAGTCAGCATCGGCAGTCTTGCGCGACTCCAGTATGCTGACCAGCTGGGTAATGATATCACTCATCGGTAAATCTCCGCAGGTGACTTGATGACTGGCTCAACGACCTGCCACTGGCCCTCGCGCAATACCCGATAAAAACACGACTGCCTACCTGTATGACAGGCAATGCCGCCCATTTGTTCAACGCGTAATATGACCACATCATTGTCACAGTCTAGTCGCAGTTCCAGCACCTGTTGCTGATGGCCAGATTCTTCACCCTTGTGCCAGAGCTTCTGGCGTGAGCGCGACCAGTAGACCGCATGCCCCTTTTCTTGGGTGAGTTGCATGGCTTCCCTGTTCATCCAGGCAACCATCAAGACTCTGTCGGTTTCAGCGTCCTGGGCGATAGCTGGCACTAGACCCTGCTCATTGAAGGCAATAGCGTCAAGCCACGAAGGCTCA
>Ga0307492_10000637_pt1 | contig 14749 bp, 6 predicted proteins | sample SI3LmetaG_FD_202365 | JGI IMG/M metagenome (GOLD analysis project Ga0307492, IMG submission 202365) | Sea-ice brine microbial communities from Beaufort Sea near Barrow, Alaska, United States - SI3L | ecosystem: Environmental > Aquatic > Marine > Coastal | place: USA: Alaska | collected 2017-05-06 | reverse complement strand
AAACCGATCGTCGCCACCCGCAGCCACTAGCGCTGAGAGCAGTTGTGTCGCGCTTTCCGGGCTTGACTGGAACGCGCCACTCGCTTGAATTTTTTGAATGCTGCTTGTAATGGCGGCTATCAATTTCGCGAGTGGACGCCGGGCGGCGACACTCTGATGCAATTGCGTGACCTGTTTGCGTAAGGTTGCTTCAAGTGGCTCTGAAACAACACCGGCGATCGCAAACAGCATCAAGAAGTTGGCGTCATTGAGCCTGACACTACCGGCGGGCAATTGACCGTTCAGGTCAGCCTGCCACCGAGTATCGTTCATAGAATGATGACACGCATGACAATTAAATAGAGCCAATTCCGGAAACAAACCACCCTTATCAAGGCGCGTGCTGATCAGCTGCAACGTTTGCACGGCGCCATGGGTCTGACCTGCCACCCATGTTGTCATGCTGTCACTATGTGACTTCGACGCTCGATAATCCTCATCCACAACATAATGCGCTGGTTGGAGGATACTGAACGTATCAAGCTCGAACGACAGCCGCGGATGACCGGCACCCATGATGTCGTGGCTGGCCATTTTTTCAGGTGTGCCGAGATGGCAAGACATGCACAGCTGCGCACGCGCCTGCGTGTCATCGGCAGGATACAGGCCAGCATCAAGACTGACTTGGCGCTCTCTATCACTGTCAGCATGTGTCGAAATATAGTGTTCCGAGCCACCATGACAGGCCTCACAGCCCACACCATCGCTTATCTGGAATCGCTCACCTTGCTGCGCTGGCGCCACATTATCCGCATGGCAATCAAGGCAAATACTTGCTTCGTGGGCATTCGGCAGCCCCAAATTAGCCGCGATCTGTTGAGATTGAGCTGTCAGCAACGTCTGGTAAGCAATACGGTGTCGGTCCCTTTGGCTCCAGGTCACATACTCATTCTGTAGCACCCTTGTACCAGACCTTGGGCGCACGGACCCGTGACATACGCCTGACGCGCAACTGGCGACGCCCAAATGCTTTTGATTGTCAGACTGGGGTAAGTCAGCCGCGAGACTGCTTGCCACACCCATCAGACACAATGCTATCGTGGCAATGCCTCGTTTAATCAGCAAAGCGACAGGCACCCAAAGCACACGACTTGTTTTACGAGCTACCTGCTGTGCTACCTGCTGAACTACCTGCCGATTCATCTGCCTATTCATTTCTTCACCGCCGCCTTTGCAGGGTTGCTTGGATCTTTATCACTGACGAACCAGGGCTTACCCTGCTTGTCCAAATAAAGGCTACGCATGTCCTCTTCCGATAGGGGTCCAGCACCAATACGACTGAACACAGCCACCTGGCCCCCGGTTTCATCCACGGCCCGATCACGCTCCAATCCACGCGACAACGCCATCGCAGGCTTGGCAGTCGCAAAGGAGCTAATCGTCTCAGGTTTTGGTTCTGGGCTAAAACCATAATAACGAGGTTGGGACTCGGGTGATGTTAGCTGAATCACCTTCAAGCCAGCAGCGCCATCCGCTACGTAGGCCATTAAACTTGCGTTAGTGGTGGCGACAACAATGTCCTGCGCATCCTCAATGCCGTCAGTATGCTGCTGGTACAACGCCATCGCTTCGGGGCGTGTGACATCAACGATATAAATGCCGTCTGCACCCGCCGCCACGTAGGCGTAGGTCCGTGCGACGAACACTTTATGTGCGTCCTTCATCGGCACGGTGTTACCTTCCACAAGCTCTGCTTCGGCTGGGTCAGTGATATCAATGACCTTCAGGCCATCAGCATCGGTGACGAACAGGAAGCGGAACTGTTGCACGACCGCGCGCGGGTCTTGCAGAGCCACTGTCTTGATATAACGGGGCTTGAGTGGGTCATCAAGATCGATAATAGCCACGCCGTCACGGACGACGATGTAGGCAAAGTGACCACCGACCGAAATATCCCTGGCACCATCAAGTACACCACCTTCATTCCACGTCAGCGCACGTTCGAGGAAATTGTTTCTTGGCTCACCATCAGCAAGCGTATCGATATTGGTGAGGATAAGGCCTTCTTTGGCATCAGTAATCAGCGCGTAATGGTAGAGCGGATGAAACGGCTTCTCCTGATTCACTACTCGCATGAGCTCACCCTTGTTGCGCTCTGGTGCAATAGGTTGAGTCGTAGACAGCGACAGACACGTGGCATCGGCTGATGGAATTGCGGTGTTCTGACCCAGCGCCGATGCCGGCGCACTAATAATACGTTGACTGACACCCTTGTTGGCGATGGAAGCCACGTCGTAGACGACCATGCCCTTGCTACCCTCGGCTGCGAACAAATATTCGCCGCGTAGCTGCAGACAACTGACGTTGCCAGCAGAGTGACTGTGGCCTGTTTCAAGCTTTTGGTCACGGGCCTGATGTTCAGCAAAATAATCGGGATAGGCGTAACGATGCAAGTAGCTGCCAATAACGGCTTGCGGTTCATCCCATTCCGTCACCTGTACGGCTTCAACTGAACCTGCACCACCGACGTAAGCATGGTAGCCAATGAAGTCGATAAAGTCGGTGCCGTAACCCAGAGTCTGCGCCATGATGGCATTGTTATCGCCGTTTTTATCCAGATGACAGTCGGAGCAGACTCGGGTTTCAGTCTTACGCACCGTGTGCGCAAAGTGAGGGTTAATCGCTTGTGAGCTATATCCGCTCGCAGATATAGGGGGCTGCTGCACATAGACCTTCTCTCGGTTCGAGTTAGTCGATGACAATACCAGTGCCGAGGTTGAACGCAGCGGCGTAATGCGCCCGCCATTAATCTTGCCACGACGACCAATCATAAATATCTGGTCACGCGCGACTTGGGGGTTATAGGTCGCATAGTTGCGGCTCTCGCCACCGTCGAAATGTTTGCTCTCTGCTTTCCAGTTAGCTTCGATGGGCAAATGACAACCACCGCAACTGGTGGTCCAGGATTGGTGACAGGTGTAACACTCCATTTTTTCATAACTGTGCGCGCGCGACTCAGGCGCAACGTCTTCACCCCAGGTTTGTTCCGTAGAACCCATGCTCATAGTCTTGGCCCGTGCCGCTTTCGCATTATATTCACCGTGCCCTGGGTCTACCGAGTCCTTCACCAAACTCAGCTGCCATTCTCGATCTGGCCACATCAGGCTGCGCTGGTACAAACTTCCATCGCGCCAACTGAAGCGCGGCTTACCATCTGGGTTACGAATCAGGCTCAAATCTGTGCCGCCAGGAGGAGCCGCTGGCCCCGACGTACGCAGCGTCGGATAAGCATCTGCGGTACCATGACAATCCACACAGTCAATCTCAACCGCATTGGCCACTTCACCATACAAGTGTCCGTTACCATGGCTGTCCTGGGAAAAGTGACAATCAACGCAATGCATACCAACATCTAGGTGGACGGACGACATGTGTACTGCCTTGTCAAACTTCTCGGGATCATCAGGCTCAACGATTTCGTCCTCGGCATCCAGCAAATTGCCTTTTCGATCTTTCTTAAAAACCGCGCGAAAATTCCAGCCATGACCGTGATAGTCAGCAAATTGGGTGTTTTTCAATGTCGGGTTTAACTTAGAAACATCCCGCAGAAAGGTCTGGTCAGACCACAAACCCTTCGTCGCGGCGCCCTCTGGGTTACGCTTGTTAATCCTGCGAATTTCGTCATCTTCTGGATAGCGCTGCTCCTTAGGAAACATGGAAGGGGCATCGCTCTCATAATCCCACATGGTGTAACCCAGATAGGTATTAACAAACATGTTGGGCTGGTGCATATGGCACGAAATACACTGGGAAGTAGGGATATTACGCGAGAATACATGCTTGATGGGATGGCCTTCCTCGCCCTTCGGAATCGTCGGGTCCACGGTCTGGGTCATACCAGCATTACCCGCAGTCGCCCACGAACCCGAATGACGTGGATCCCGGTCGTTAGCATAGACTACATGGCAGGAACCGCAGCCTGAAGTACGGAAATCTCCAGGGTTATCATTGGTGCCGAGAAACCACATCAAAGGATCATTCAATCGCGTTTTATGGATATTTAATAAGGGCACGGAGATTCGCGCACCGGTGCCTGGCCCGCGGTTTGATTGACGAAAGTCAGGCCGACCTGGCTCCTCTATACGTTGCAGCTGACCCAACGCGTTAGGCAAGCCCGTCTCAGGAAACAGGTTAGAGATGTTGCGACCACCGCGTTCGAATACCCGGAAAATATCGCCTGGAGGGACTGTTTCCCAAGCAGGAACCGGATACAGCATAGGCAATACACCATGATCTAGCCAAGCTTGGTCTGGATCTCGCAGTGGCGGCCCAGCCAATGCACTTGCCTCACCATCCGGGGTGTAGGCCTCACCGAGAATGTACTTTTTATAGGGCAGAACATTATTTGCATAACTGGCAGCACCAAACAACATGGCGCCGCTAGCCATAATACTGCGCTTGGCAGCCTGTACTGTTGCCAAGTGACAGGCACCACAGGCCTCTTCCGCTACTCGTAAATCTGAAGGATTAACAAAGCGGACAAACTCCTTAGCTTCACGATTCAGTAACGTATAACTCACTTCAGGATTGGCGCTCTTCGGAAAATGCCAACTGTCAGGATAGCTAGGCAACACATGCGCTAACTCCAGCACATGAGCTTCATCCTCACCAGCCTCAAAAAACACATCAGAATTACCCCCATGGCAATCGGTACAACCCAGAATGACACCGGGGCTGGCGTGCATACTCGCGCTGTCTGTGGCCGTGTGACAGGATTCACAACCAGCACTTTTCTCTTTCGACGAAGCTATTGATTGTGACTTAGGCGCAGCAGGAGTTGGATTGTAGACACGTTCAATGTGAGTACCACCCGCCTCTGAGGCCGTCGCTGCGGCCGCAAACAGTGCCAACCCAACGACTAACAGATAAATCAGGCTTGCTGCGAAACTGTGTTTAACGTCTTTCATGTATCGCTGCACTACTTAGTAGGTGAATGGGCTAATAGGTCAATATGATGTTCGAAAGAATCGAATACGGCGTCTTCGCCTCATGACCATATAGGTCATCGAATCCATCACCGGGAAGTAACGTCGCTGCTGACAGTCGCACGACGACGTTTTGTGACATAAACGGACGCCAGGTTGCAGAGACGGAAATATCTTGGCCGAGACTTTTATCGATATCCGACTGCTGGCGCAAGGTTTCTAGTACCTGCACCTTGTCAAAACGGAAATAATTCCAATTCACAGAGACACGCAACTCGGGATACAAATCAGCATCAGCGCCAACGCCAATCATTTGTATACCAGGGTTTATAAAGTTCGACTGGCCTTGCTCTTTACTCGGTCGCAAAGACGGTAAAATACCATTGCGTCCCATCAGGGCCACACCCCCACCGCCGATGAGCGGCACGTTCTGGCGAATAATAAAGCTCGTATCAGCGCCAGCAAATTGCGGATTCTCGAACACCGCATCAAAGGCGTTAGCGGTATCATCAAATGGATCATCATCGCCCGAGGCCCACAAAACGGAAATTCGCGGACGCAACCAATCAAAGTCCATAGAGGCTTCTGCCGCCATAAAGAAAGCGCTCACCTTCTCGTCCACATCTCGCAGGCGAGTACTGTCTTGCTGGCCAAAAGCGTAATACAAGGAAGTTGTTAGATTTACCCTGTCAAAGTGACCATCACCGCTGTAACCGAGATACGTGACATCGTAGTTGCGAGCGAAACGCTCCTCGAATAGGGATGAGGGGCGCTGAATGAAACCGTTCTTATCGTATTCAAACCGTCCCTTCTCGCGATTGCGGTTATGTAATACCGTGGCCTGTGAAAAGAAGCCAATACTCGGAAAATCCTGCCAATAAACGTTAGCAACAAACACATCATCATCGCGCAAACGTTGGGTGACATCATTCAGACCACTATTAGTGTCCTTCTCAATCCTTCGAAACCACGCCAGATTGTACTGGAACACATTGTTGTTCCGATTACCGAATAGGCGTACACCAAAGGGCGAGTCCTGAAACAGAAAACCACGAAAGTCTGAGGAGAAGGGCTGAATACCCACTCTAATGCTGTCAAAGTCAAATCGGTCAGAAACATTACGTAGATGTTTGTCGACAAACAACGCCTGCACACCCATAAAGGTATCACGGCGTCTGCGGCCAGAGCGTCCCCCAAGATCAGGGTCAACGTTCAAAATACCGACTTCGCCCGCGTGCACCTGATTGATATTGAAGACCGGTGTAAAGCGAAACTCCCAGTCGGGGGGACGAAACACTGTATCGCCTTTATAAAAGACATTTTCAATAATTAGATTCTGGGCAAAAATAGTTGTTTCACCCTCGCCGATGGTATCTAAACTGCCCTCACGCGCCGTCGTCGCTCCACCTACGGGAATTGGAAAACGGCGTGGCTCGATCACCGAGTCGCTGATCGCTATGATGCTGTAAAACCAGTCATCGCCCCAAACCGGCAGATCACCTTTAAGGGGATTGTGCGCGTTATATGGATCAAGTAGATTCGTCTTGATACCAATTTCTTCAACGATGCGCCAGCGATCAGTCACCGGCGGTCCTAGGTCAAATGGATCTACCCAGGGAGTGATCGCGTCTGAATCAGCGTTTGTCTCATCGCACACCGGTATCTCGTAGAGATCAACCGGTCTACCCGGTCGACGGCTGGGCCTGTTGCGTAACTGCTGCGCATATTCTACCGCGGGAATACACAAAGACGAGACGTCAGGCAGCGGTGACGCAGCCATAGCGCTCGCCAGCGGTGTTACACTCGCGCAAATCAATAGTGACTGAATAAACCTAGATGCCATTACACACCTCTGTTGTATTGTCATTAATGAAGGGTAGCTGCGGACAGTTTACATAGCGTAACCGCGCAGGTTGTCCGGGTATAGCAATTCGATCAGCGCGGATGGCAACTGGCGCATTTTGGATACCGGTAGCAAGCCGCTGGCCAGCACGATGTAAGCCTAAAAACGAAATCATGTCATCTTGATCAACACCATCGCCCGATACGCCGATACCGCCTACCAGCACATCGCCACGATAGATGGGCACACTACCTGGGAAAATTTGCATACCATTAGCGAGATTGGTGACGCTGCCGACGCTGGTAAAAGCTGCCGTCTCTGCCAGCCCCGTATCGCCGGTACAATTCTGCGGTACATCGGCTACGAGTCCGAACAGAAAGCCGACATGATGGATCACAGCGTTGTATATCAGATCAGACTGCAAGCCGACACTGAACACACTCCATTCACCAGGGGGCTTGCTAAACGGACCCGGTGGTCCCGAAGATGGGCCATCCGGATAGGTCGGGCGAGACAGGTTACCGCCGGATCGATCCGAGAAAGCCACCGGCGTCCCACTTACCTCAAGGGCAGTAGCATCACCCAAAAAAACTTTTGCAGCCAGTACGTAGTCAGATATCAGGGGCGCCGGCGTCACCAGCGTCGACAGACCAACACTCAAATCAACAGGTTCTGCCAAGGGTGCAAGATAGCGTGGCGCAGGTAAAGCACGCAAAATATCGGCTGGTGCGGCGCCATCTTGTCGACCATTGCCCGAGAAAAATGTCGCCGTTCTGGCTTTTTGTAACGAAACATCCGCACCAAAAACCGGGCCGTCACGGGTTCGTGCCATGCCTAAAATAGTGCCATTTGTGTCCACCACCGATACGGTCACTCTAGCAGGACTACCAACGGGCACACGAATCTGCGCCCGTGACTGGTTAGCCACACCCAGGGCCTCATTAATCACAGTTTGCACTTCCGCTGCCGTCAGACGATTCAGCACATCTGCATTCGGTTGATCAGTCGCGCTCCTGGCGGGATATCGATTCACGTTGGCGCTATCGACAAAAACAAAAGCATCGAGACTGACGCCATTAGCATCAACAAAAACCGTCGAATCAGCAGGCCTGATACCCGAGGCAGGTAACCCAAACGCAGTACCAGCCCGTGCGGCAACACCACCAAAATAGCCAGGTATGGCCACAAAAACACCGTCATTGGCTGCTTCGATAGCACTCAATGCTCTTACCGATGTGACATCGCTCACCAGATCGCTAACTTGAGCATCACTGAATCGAGCGGTTTTTCCCACAATCGTAATGCGGTCAGCACGTATCTCTAACGGCGCGGCATAGCCACGGGTGGCGGCTGTTGCTAGCAACTCATCCAAGTCCAGGTCAAAATCACCGATCGTCTTATCAAGACCATAGATGCCATCCACCATAACGCCTACACCGCCAACGGCGATACCATTAATATACAAAGGCAGACCTCCTGGGTCAGCAGCCAGACCGATCGGTGATCGATGCGGTCCAACACCAGCGAGGGCCACACCCTTGTCCCGCTGCGAAAAATCACTGCAGGGTAACGAACTAAATTGGACACCGAATAGCGGCCCTGAAGGTACGTCACGCTCGCCCGGATTGAAATTCTCTTGAATAATTTGACTAGCTGCACGTGTGGTAAACGCATTGCCCCCCGTCGACAGGTAGGCCCCTGTGATCGCCTTGGCTATCGCAGCAACACTCGCAGGGATAAAATTCAAACTCTCCAGACCACCCACAATAGGTTCGCCAAGGCTCGCCGTCGTTGTCACCGTGACAAACTCATCAGCGCCGGTCATCTTAAACACGCCCAGAACATTACCGACCCGATCGACCACCGCAATCGTCGCCGCCAGACCCCGTGCATCGGCCTCATTCACAGCCTGCGCAATAACCTGAGACACATCTAACGCACTCAAGGCACAGGGTCCAGTACAGGTACTCGGCGGCGTTGTATTAGGCACCGCGGCCGTCACCGCGGTACCGACAGCGGCTTGTTCCTGCTTACTGGCGCTGCCACCTCCACAGGCAACCAGAGCACCTACCAGCGACAATACGGCAACGGAACTTAAGAAGCGCATTTATTGCCCCTCCACAGGGGAAAACTGCAGGCCAGCCATAGGCGGTTGATCTTCAAGGTGGAATTTATGACAGGTGATGCAATTACTCGCCAGCGAACTCTCAGCATCTTCCCCACCATGACACTGCCGACAACTACCAATATCAGGCATCAGGATATCTGCCGCATCAGCCGAATCATCGGCTTGATGGCAACTCTCGCACTGCATATTCTTGTGCCCTAGATGAGAGAACTCTGACTTGGGGAACCAGGTTTCGGCTATGCGCACCGGCAAGACCTTCCAAGGCACAACCTCATCTGCCACGGCGGTGATCTCATGACAGATGGTGCATGTTTGTTTCTCAAACAGATTTTCTGCCGCGGCACTCACACGAGCGTCGATAAACACTCTCGCCTGCGCACTTAAGGATGCGGCAGGGTCGACCTGCATTTCGGTCATTAGGTCTGTAATCAATTTCGGTCGGCGCCCGCGGCCCGGACGCCGAACATCACGGCTTGGCGGAACAACAATCTCTGGCTCGATCTTTGTTGGCGTATTGCCCGCTTGGCTTAACTCTTTGCTCAAAAACTGCAAGGCATAATACTCACGCAAGGTGCGCATCAGTTCTGGCGGCGAGCCGTGGGGCACAACACGGTCAGGAGAATCTGGGTCAAAGGTCAGCTGGTGACAACTCGCGCAGTGGTCCTGCATATTCACTGTCTTCATACGCAGCCCACCTTTTTCGACCACGTGGCAGTCGCTGCAGGTCATTTGCACCTCACCCTCTGCCGAGGCGATACCATCTTCACTAACATGCACGTCATGCGGAAACTTCAGGTTAGAGACTTCCTGTAAACCGTCTTGCCAGATATCGGACCGGCTAATATGCCAGGACTCATCAATGCCATATTTCAGCAAACTGACTCGAAAGTCAGGATGATTCGACGAGAAATCTGTCACCGGGCGCAACTCACCGTTGGTGAAGCCGGCCTGCTCTAAATCTGCATGACAGTTGGTGCATACGGCCTGATCTGAGCGGATGATCGATCCCGTCGTGCTGTGTTCCTGGTGGCAATCTGCACATCGATCGCCCACGACATAGTCTGTACCATGGGCTTCGACGTCAAAATGGTGAGTGATTGACTGATGACAACCCAGACAGTCGACATTACGACTTGGCACAAAGGGCTCAGCATGACAGAACGTGCAATCTTCACCCAGGAAGGCATGATTTTGATGTAACTCACCGGTTAACCATAAGCCGTCATCAGGCAGCGGCAGAGATCTCAACGCTGGCATCTCATCGGTATACAGGCCCACAATGGGAATAAGCAAAGTCCCCACCAATATGACCAGAAACAACGTCCAAGCCATTAATCGCTCGGGAACTTTGACCTCGCGTAAACGGGTTTGGAAGCGGTCTCGCAACTTCTCGACACTCTCATTGACAAGCTCAACTTCCAGCACAAAGTCTTCGTCACTACCCGACTCAGCCGCACAGACGCGAAATTTATGACCGACGATCAGGACTTCATCGCCGACCTTCAGCTGGGCACGCCGAGACGCCTCATTGTTGACACTAAACCGCAGGTCGCCTTGAGAGGCTAGGCTAAGGCCACCATTAACCAGAGTGAGCTTGGAGTGAGCCAGCGGCAGACGCCGGTCAGAAATCTTTATCGTCTGGTCAGTTCCCCGACCAATTGTCGCGACATCGCCTTCAAATACCGATTGATGGGTTTGCTTGCCATTGCCACGGGACTCAATGTATTTGATCAGTAACCGCACGTAAAATCCTTGTCCAAGTGCTGCTGAATGGCATCACAAAATCGACTATTTTTCACATTTCAACCGCGGCAGATGCCTAACAGTTCTTCTTACCGCGTTTACCACGGTAACGTTACATCTCTCTCAACTCAGTCTCGTCGCCAAAACGACCCATCCCTGCCAACGTGTATCGCATTACCAGTAGATAAAGACCGACACAATATGTGTGATTAACGCGGCTAGTAAGCCAAACGACAGAGGTACATGTAAATACAGCCAAATTTCTTGTATGCCAGACATGCGGATATCGGTTCTGATGGTACGCAGTATTTTTTGTCGCGCCCCATAGTCCCGCACAATCGACGCCAGCCGAAGAGACTCATCACCCTCGGCTTTCGTTAAACGCTGCACCAGCCAGCTAATGACCTGCACCTGATCTGTATTCTTCGCCACGTTGCCATCGATAATAACCTTTGAGTTATCGACGCCTAATAGCTGAGCAAACAGACTGCCACCTACCTCAGTACGCTCAATAGCACTGATCATTACCTCGCGAACATCCTCGGCCATAACGCTAATTTCACGCTTGAGCTGCACATCAACATCTTCTAACTGCAAGAAAACATCATCGAGCGTTTGACTGCGCTTGAGATCGTTACGGGCCTGGGGATAATGGCGATAGGCCCAAATACCGAAGAATCCACTGAAAATCACCAGGCACATCAAACCATAAGCCAGGGTATGAACATTCACACCGAACTGGAAGCCTGTGTGCAAGGTCGCGACAACCAGCAACGACGCGCCCAAATAGACATGAGCCGACACCCAACCGCGAACAGTTCCCCAGCCAGCCGCAAAATTGCGCTTGCGGCGACCCAAATAGAGCAGCCAAACAATCAGCAGCGCGCCCACGGTACCCAAGGTATAACCCAGCCAGGTTCCGCCGTTCGGAACCTGATGCGGGTCATCCAACATATAAGCGGCAATGCAAAGCAGCATAAGCCCAACAGCTACCCAAAAATATCGACCACCGGCATGAGATAGAAAAGAAGTATGCATGGGTTAGCGGCTCATATCGACAAGATCAACAAACTCTTCCGGGCTTAGGCGCATGGCCGCACCCGTCGGACACGCCCGCACGCAGGCAGGGCCGCCGTGCTGGTCTTTACACATATCGCACTTCACTGCTTGCTTGAAGGAAGACTCCCCACCCACACCAGGCTTACCCTTACCGGGCTTCTGGCCCAGACCAAATAACATCCAACTCCAGAAGCTATCGGGCGCCTCGGTCTTATAGGACATCTGAATGACGCCATAGGGACAATTGCGTTCACAATTACCGCAACCAATACAGTTATCAGCAATAAAGACCTCGCCGCCGATGCCGCCACGCTGGATCGCATCAGGCGGGCAGTCTTTCATACAACTAGGATCTTCGCAGTGGCGGCAGGAGGTGGGCACGTGGATATGGGCAAAAGTCGGGCCCGCCTTTCGATCCAGCCTCGAGGTACCGTTATGGGTCGCAGCACAAGCCGACTCACAAAAATCGCAGCCAACGCACAATTCTTCATCAATCAGCAGGACATCCGTGGCCTCGCCCAGCCCTTGCCCCATCAGGAATGACAGCAAGTCACCGCCTTCAGCGTTCGATTGTAGGGCAATATTCTGCTGGTGGCGTTCCTGCACAAGCTTTTGCATGCGCTCTTTCAAGCCCGCTGAGCGCTCCAGCAACATGGCAAAAGATTCTTTATCGATAGCGATGGTTTCAGTCTTAGCAGCGGCCACGACAGTGGCCGTACGAGTGGTGTTGCCCAATAACGCCATCTCGCCGATTGGCGTGTTAGCGGGCACGTAGCTCATCACCACATCTCGGCCGTCGATCTTGGTGGATACAGTCACCGACCCATTGCGAATAAAGTGCAGGGCGTCGGCCTCATCACCTTCGTTAAAAATAACTTCTTTCGGTTGGAATTGATGGATTTTGGCCCGCGCTGCAATCGGCTGAAGCTCAGCGATAGGCGTATCTGGCGCAAATTTCTGCTGAATGGTGCGGACGATAAACGTCTCATCCAGTACCCGCTTGACCGCCTCGATGGACGCGATCAGCTTGATCATTGAGCGTCGCGGCGTCTCGATAAGTACACACTGAGCACCGGCATAAACGGTTGCCGAACGCCGTCGGCCGGACATCAAGCTCATCTCACCAAAGAAACTACCGACACCAGACTCGATGCGCAGCTCAGGGTTTATCTCAATATCGGCCGTGCCTTCGAGTATCGTAAAAAAGGTATTGGTATAGTCGTGCTGCTTGAATACCACATCGCCTTTCTTGGGTACCCAAACCGTACTGTCGAGCATCAACTCACGAAATTGCAGAGCGTTGACGCCAGCAAATACAGGAATGCGCTCCTGCATCAGAGCGAGCACACCGTCCACGTCAAGATCGTAAGGCAGGTCATTGAATTTAGCCGCCAGCAAGTCATTATCCGCCGGTTTAACATCATGGCCAAGAATATATTCGACCACCTCGTAACCCTGATTCATAGCCTGCTTGATCAGAGGATAGCCGCCTAGAGCACCGATCACATACATACCCTTGACGTTGGATTCATATTGGCTGGTGAGGGCTGGAATGGCATTAGGGTCATCGTTGGGGAACTCGATACCGAACGATTCTACTAGGCGCCGGGGGGGTATCGCACCCAGACGGGCAATGACCCGATGTAAGGGTACGCTAGCCTCGCCAGTGTTCGTCTTTAACAGAAAATTGGCAGGAAACTCACCATCGCTAAGCAATTGTAGTTCTGCGGGGGAGCTGCTGTAAAAACACTCGATGCTGCCCGCATCAATTGCCCCCATAATTAGGTTCAGATTGCCTTCCTTAGCACGAGCAAACTCGCCCTTTCGATTAACAATATAGACCTTGTTGTGAGCCGCCAGAGCGATGGCATTCTCAATAGCCGCATCACCCGCGCCAATGACAGCGATGGTTTCATCCTTGTATTCGCCCGGGTCGTCGAGGGTGTATTGCACCAGACCACATTCTTCACCCGGGATGCCCATCAGCCGCGGATTACCTTGCAGCCCAATACCGAGAATGATGTGGCGAGCCTGAACCTCGGTACCATCAACGAGACTGATCACAAAACTTCCTTGCTCGCCGGCGATGCCTTTGACTTCAGCGCCGTACTGGATATTCACCCCAACGGCGGCAATACCCGATTGCCAGTTATCGAGAATCGCTTCCCGCTTGCCCGCGTCGAACTCGATAGGGCTGCGCAGGGGCAGGATGCCAGGCTCAGCCATGACATGCTTGCCCTTCTGGTACTTTTGAATGGTATTGGCGATCTTTGGCGAGCTTTCCAGCAAAACATGAGGCACATCAAGCTCAGCGCAACGCGCTGCTGCACTGAGGCCCCCCGGTCCTGCACCGATCACAGCTATCTCAAACACCCGCCGCCTCCTAGATTTCGCGCCTATTTCCATTTAGAAACATCTGCGTCAGGCGCGACTGTAAGACACTTACAAGACCACACAATTTACCACAGTTTATCTACCTGAGAAACCAGAATGGCGCGCTTACGTAAAACTAGGGCTTAAACCGGCCTCGTCAGCACCATCACTATCGCCCTTAACCCAGCGTAATATCGTAGCTCAATTTCCGACAGACGGAGACAACACACTTGCCAGCTAACGTGATTTTAGAGGGTGGAGGGTAGCGGCGCATATTTTGACCCAGGCCAACTCCAGGGCTAACACTCAGACTGTGACAGCCATCACCCTAATGAGCGCCTCAGAGGTATTTAATGTTCTTAACAGCCAGATTCCAGCTCACTCGATCCGCGAACAGCCAGCCACTTAACCCGTGTAGGAGATTCCAATGCTACGTCGAATAAAACTAAAAGCTCCTGATATCATCAATGGCCTGTGCCTACTTCTTTTTCTGACCATTACTGTGACAAGCATGGCCTCATAGGATGACGTCATAAGAATAGCTAGCTAGTTCCTGTCCATAAATAAGGTGTTTCTCGGAAACTCGATTTTCAATGCTCGAGAATGTCCACAGCGGCCTCAATCAATACCGAGACAATG
>Ga0307492_10000636_pt1 | contig 14764 bp, 20 predicted proteins | sample SI3LmetaG_FD_202365 | JGI IMG/M metagenome (GOLD analysis project Ga0307492, IMG submission 202365) | Sea-ice brine microbial communities from Beaufort Sea near Barrow, Alaska, United States - SI3L | ecosystem: Environmental > Aquatic > Marine > Coastal | place: USA: Alaska | collected 2017-05-06 | reverse complement strand
AGTAAATCCTGTTGACTACCTATTGCTTTCTGTCCAGCCTCTTGAAATGGCTGTAAATTGCCTTGAGTAATGTCAAATTGACGGCGCTGCTCTGCAATGCCGCGCTCCTGCCCTCTTTCGTTTGCTTTAGCGGATTTTTTAGCGGCTTTAGAGCCTAAAACGCCACTTATAATTGAACCGCCAATTATTGCAGTACCTATACCCATGAAGCCACCTCATAATAATTTGTTTTATCTATTGTTTTGTATTTACTCATGCCTAATTTTCTTGCCATATTTGAAATTTTACCATGAGGGCAATTTGTTACTATTCTTTTGGCTCCGTGGTTAAATATCCAAGTCATCAACTCTTTGGCTAGTAATCTTGATTTAGTTATCGCTTTACTGCTACAAGCGATATGAGCCTCACAAGTCTCGCTGTCAACCATCCAGAAAACAAACATCATCTCTAAACCGTCTTGCGAGCAAATCCACGGCTGGAAAGTAATTTGCTTGGTAATTAAGCCTATACTTTTAATGTTTTGAGGCTCATTAAGTATTTCTATAGCCTCTTCTTGTGTTGCTAATCTTATCATTGGTTAAGTATACCAAATATTAGTCAAAATAACTAAACAGTACGCCCAGTGGCAGTAAAATATATAGACGCTAACGCTGAGCATTCCACCCTTAAAGCTCCACCCGCTGGTATTATCTGATTAACAATACCTATACCTAAATCAGTTCTTCCCCATACAACCACTTTAAAAGGTATTTGAGGCTGCTGTGTTCCGTCTTGTTCAACTATATACGCCTTGTAACTAGCAGTAACAACTGAGTTATTTGCTGCCGTAAAAGCCTCTATAACCACGCCATTAGCTCCGGCTGTAAATATAGTCTCTGGTGTGTCGACAGCCGTGTTTACAGCGTTACTTGCTATTTGTTTAGTAGCCACTAGTTAATCCTTGCGATTGCGCTCGAAACTAAAACATTAGTTGTGTTTGAATTGTTAGCAACAAAAACCTCAACATAGTCACCTGTTGAAAAAGTATGTTGCCAAGGAAGTGTTATTGATGTCGGGCCATTTGCTGAGCCTGTACCCTGCCTTCTTGATTGAGGCACTATTACTCCGTTTATTGCAATGTACGCTGACATTGATATGCCCGTACTTAGCGTAGGAGATAAACTAACAGAGAATAATATAGGTAACCTAATATCCTTACCCGCAAAATAGGTTAACCTGCCACCCACAGTTCCCGTAAACTGACTTAACTCATCAAGAACCCATGTACCTACAGCAAGAACAGCAACATTAATATCCACTATAGGTGTTGCTGTAGCGTTTCCTTGCATTGAAAGCATCCCGTCTGCCCTACTATCTCTGATTGTATTACTAAAACTGAACACGTAAAGAGAGTCGGCAGAAGATATCTGTTGTAAAGGTGTTCCTCCTCCTGCAAGTTGAACATTAGTAACTGAAGCTAATCCACCAGCGTTTATATTGCCTGAGTTTGCTAACCCTGACAAAAAGAAAGAGCCAGTCACATAATTTAAGGTCGTTTCACTTATGCTGATAGAATCAAATGTTGCCGAACCTAAATCTATAAAAGCGCCTCCAGACAATGAGCTTAATGTAGGTTCAAAAAGAAATACTCTCCAGTTTCCTGAAAAAGTCATTCCTCTTAATGATACTGAGCCTGAAAAGTTAGTAAATCTTACCCCTGAGTTTGTACCGCCAAGTGTGCCAATAGAACTTCCTTCATAGGATACATCACTAACCCTTAACACATGAGCGCCAGAGTCAGAAAATGAGAATAACGGACCGTTAGGGTGTACTGCTCTGATGTCTTTTACACTACCCGTGACGTTTATAAATGTAAATAACGGCAAAGTACCTGTGTAGCTTATTTCTACAACCAATGAATCAATACCCGAATAAACGGTATTCTCTCCCATTACTAACCTAGTTGTTGATAGGGCTATATCATCGGCTTGGACGTAAAGGGTGTTGCTTGCTAAAGTTATTACATTTCCAACTGGCGCAGGTAAGTCAGCAATAGAGTTGACAACTACACGCCTGTTTAATGTTGAGACTGCAAATAACTCCGTGAACATATCATTTATTTTATTAGATGCTGAATAAGGAGTATCACCTAACTTATCATTGGGTGCTGAAGATGCTGGATTTAAAAATTGTTGTGCCATTATGCTAATACCTTATCCATTGTCCATTCTGTTGAGTCCATGGTAAAACCTGTTGTATCCATCGTAAAATCAGGCAAGCCGTCTATTTGTTGCTGTAACCATTGCAATTGAGAGTTAAAAGCCTGTACCCTCGCCAATACACTTACTTCCACTGCTTCCTCGTTAGTTACTTCTGTTAAATCCTCAAAAAACCTAATAGCTTGATGGGTAAAGTTACCATCTTTATCAAAAAACTCATCTCTTCTTCTGGGTGTGATTATAACAGCCATCAGTCGTTACCCGCATCAGGAGTTGCAGCAACTCTAATTAAATTTGCAATCACTGGCTCTGTAACAGTAAAGCGAATAGTCCTTAAATTGGGGAACCTGCCTTGTCTACGCCACACTGTTTCATGCCCGTATTCACCAATAGCGCCAATAGACCGCTTAAACTCATTAGACCAAACTTGATTATTATCAGTAAAATCATAAATAACTTGAGGGTCAGCCCCTTGCCCTAGTGTTAAACCAACACCAGACTGAAAAGTTGCTTCTAATTCGCCCGCGAACAATGTATTACCATCTTGCGAAAAAGGCTGGAACGCTGCTTGTCTCATTATTGTTTCGCCGTACTCAGTTAATACTGAGTCATCTAATACGCCTATACGACCATCTATTGAGTCACCAACATAAAGCTTGCCGTTAGCTTTAATTATTGCATTAACTCGCCATGGTGCATCTGTTAGACCTGTTTGCAGTTCAAACCATACGGGAGATTGAGCGTAAGCAGAAGCAGTGCCATTGTATGCAAATGTTTTTCCTGGTATGCGCGAAGAGTTGAAAGAAAATATAGCGAAAAACTGCCCTTTTTTAGAAAATGACATAGTAAAGGCTTGTGCTATTTCTTCTTTAGTAAATTTCTGTATTTGTCCGTCGATCGTATCATCAGAAAGTTTCACTGCCTGGCTGCTTGATGTTTGTCGCCATATAGATGTTAATTCATTCTCGCCACCACCAATGAATAAATAGGTATTATCAAACTTAATAACTCCGTATTTAGAATGCGCTCCTTTTTGTGTAAATGCCCCGTTAATTATTTGCAAAGGAAAATCAACACCACCGACGTTTTTGAATACCTCTGTTGTCTCACTACCAAGAATAGACAACTCGTCATGGTCAACAATTTGTGTGACAATTCTATCAGGATCTCCTTCAGCGCTCCCGAAATCTAAAGCGTCGAATACTAAAGGCTGATTAAGATTAGAAACAAATAATTGCTTGCCGTCTGTGGTAGTAAATACAAAAAACCCTCTATAAAACTGCACGCTGTCCGAGACTTGAAAATCAGGGTCTACAATCTGAGTCAATACCGATGAAGCAACATCAAATGTATAAGCGCCGCCGCCTGGAACAACAATAACAAGTATGGATCCATTATCAGCCATTTGAACACGAACGCTACCAATTATTGATCCGTGATTAGTTAAAGCATCGCTTGAATTAAAAGATATCAACGAGTTACCGTTAACAAAATAACGCACACCAGACACTACATGACCGCCGCGACAAATCCCTAAACCAGTATCTATAATTTGACTTATCCCTGATGGCTGTAGCAAGCTCCTATTGTTCAAAGCCTCGCTTTGCGCTGCAACAGGTATCCAATTAATCACACGCCTAATAGACTGAGTCGGGCTGTCGGCTTGATATGATCCTAATGGCAAAGGTAAGGGGACTCTCATTTAAAAGTTCTCTGTTTTGTTTTGATTAAAAAATCTATCACCAGCATCGTAACTATTACAATCATTACCAGAACCAGTAGGTAGCGTATCAGGATATGCAATTTCGCCAATGTGCGAGTTTGCAGTCTCTAACATTTCCATTGTTTCGCGTGCGTTTTCAACTAAAGCAGGAGTTACAATTTTTGAAAATGAAGGGGCCAGCCTAATAGCTAGCTTTGCTTTTGCCGCCGCAATTGCCGCTGGTTCAAGCTCTAGTGTGTCGTCACCATTAGTTACAGGGTTATAGCCAACAATAATACCTAGCTCATTCCACTGCGCTAACATGTCATTTAATCGACGAATACCAGACTGTAACTCGTCATTAGTCAAGGACACTTCAGCTTTTTTTACTGTGATATCTTCAAGCGCATCTTCGACAACCTCTCTCATAGTAGCCATTACGCACCTACCAATATATTAACTTCTTCACGCAAAACCTTTATGCTTCTACGTCGATCTAGCTCGACATTAAAATGTGCAGAAGCGTATATTTCTAATTCCTTCTTGTTCATAATTCCAAGATTTAAAGCACCATTGGCGGAGTCTCTAACCCCCTGAATAGCTTCACCCAAAACCTGCACTTGTGTTGCATTATCTGCATCAATGCCAAAATCAGAAATTTTAATAAAATCCGCTGGCGTATCTGACCAGCCTAGTGCTTTTTGTGTATCAAAATTGTTAGAGTCAATAACTTTTGGCTCTTTAGTTCTATGGTAAATCCATTGCTTGAATATTTTAGCCATTATTTAGTCCTTTTGATTAATAATTGATTGTAGCATTAATTAAGCAAAAATAAAAAAGGCCACCGATTAAAGTAGCCTTTTTAAATTCAACCGCTCAATTAAGAGGTTGTACGAACTGCAAAGTCTGAGTTCTGAGCTTTAACACCATACAAAATATCAAAACGATAAGTCGTGGTATCGGTGCCGATAGCGTATTGAGTAACAGTTCGTATTGAAATATTATCAAAACTTTCACGACTAGCTGAAGCCCCTTCGCTCGGTAAATCTAATGGAGCCATTGCTAAAGTAATAGCATTAGGGTGAAAGGCCATATTCTGCTTATGGCTTGAACCACCCGCACCAGTTTTAACAACAATAGCCGCGCCGTCTGCTGGTGCTGCTGTCACTGTCTGGTAAGGCCCACTAATAATCATTGCCGGAGAAATAGATAATGCTGCTGGGCCAGTACTTGCGCCTGAATTTACATCAGCCAATACTGTAAACGTTTGTAAATCACCAGTATCAACGCGAGTACGGCGGTTAACACTATTAACTCCTGCAAATGTAACAACATCACCAGCTTTTAAAATACCAGTCGTGCTATTCGTCCAACCATCAGTATTAATAGACTGGGAATTTGAGCCGCCACTCACTGCATAAGTAGTTTCTTGAGATGCGCCGTTAACTAATGGAGTACCAGTGGCAACACCAACAGTATGAAGCTTAAGCGATTGGTTTTCATATAGCATGAACTTGCTGTATCGACCAATTGCCGCTTCTTCAATTGCTTTTTTCGCAATCTCTGAAGGAAAAACAGACTTTAAGCCATCAGCAAGCGCTAGTGAAGCATCTTCATCGTAAAAAGCATTCCAACGCACATTCATCGGAGTACCAAGCTTAGTTAATACTTTAGCCGCTGCGCCAACTTCTAAGAAAGTAGACGGGGCTGTACCTGGAGTACCAACAAAGTTACCAATGCTTTTGTACATATCTGCAATATCTGATTCAACTTGCTGCGCTAACTCGACCATTGCTGGTTGAATGTAGCGGCTGCTAAAATCTTCAATCTTCAACGTTAAATCTTGAGATGTAATAGCAAAATGAACGTGCTTACGTTTATCAAGTGTTACTGTTGCTGCTACTTCTTCAATAGCTTCAGCCGTACCTAATGTCGCACCGTCTTGTGATGTAAACATAACAGGGCGACGAACATCGATTGACGCACCCACTTTACGGAATTGCGAGTCTAGTTGACGATCCACTTTTGATGCTAGTTGTAAGTTGTTTAAAAACTCTTTAACTGCAAAGCGCGTGATAACGTTAGTAGTAATTAATGTATTAGCCATTTTTATATCCTATTAGACCTAACCGTATTTGGCCATCCACGCATCAATAGACATTTCATCGCCTACGTCACCGCTTAGAGCGCTCCCAGAATTGAGAGTTTCTATTGGGTCGGGTGCTGCACTTGTTTTAATTTCGGGTTTAGCCGACATACTTGAAGAAATTCGACCGAGTTCCATCATCGCCGCTAGTGGTGACATACTAGCCAATGAATCTGCTAGGTCTAAATGAGTACCGAGATAATAAACCATCTCCGCGCCATCTTCTAAACCCATGATTGCATCTGCTACACCTGTTGGTAAGTCCGGTACTGCACTTGCTTTGTCTGCAAAATCATCTTTACCTAAAGCGGATGCGCGCTCATTAAATGTCTCTAACGATTGCTTATTCTTTGCTTGTTGGTCAAGTTCTGATGCTTGCGTTTTCTGGTTTGCAATTTCTGCTTTAACTTGTTCTTGCACTTGGTAGTTAACAGTAGCTTTATTAAAAGCTTCTTCGTCGTACTCATGCTGTTCAAGTGTTGGCTCTGTCAAAGTTGGCTTTTTAGCTTCTAACTCATCTAGTCTTTTTTGCAAATCATCAGCGCGTTTTGAATGCGCTTCTCGCTGCCGCCTTTCTTCATGCTTATCTGCTGTAATTTTATTTATACGCTCTTGAACGCTGTTTTTTTCTGGCTCAATCGTATTTTCTACGGGGGCTGATTCCGTGGTTGTATCTTCTTTAACCGTTTCTACTAGAGCTTGATCATTACCCTGTACAAACGCATCTAAAGGATCTACTAGTGCAGCTTGGTTTTCTTCTGGCATTTATATTGCACCTAGTTGGCGTATTTTAGCCGCTATTTAAAGGCATAACGTGAGCCCGTGGTCAATTGTACTAAATAATAGTCAGTTTAACAAACTAGTTATTTTAGGCAATAAAAAACGCCAGTTAAGGCGTTTGATTAGATAACAATTAAAGTTTAATTACATGCCTTTTATCTAGGTCGCTACAATTCCTTATAATATCATTAACAGAATCAGGAGTTCTATTTATAATAAACTTTTCAACTACATTACCCTGTCTATCCTTGTGCTGAATAACTGCGCCACCATCTCTAGCTGCTGCAAATACTTGCGATGGTTTCTTTGATAGGTCGCTAGCGTTAAATGTTTTCATCATAATATACCATTATTAATCACGTACTTTTCGTATTCTTTAAAAGTCATTAACAACTTTTCCTTTCGTTTAGTTAGCTTGTAATTAAATACCTCTTGAACTATTGCGGGCCGCAAACCTTTAGCCTTGATAAGCTCATAATTACCAACACTAACAGCCTCAACATCAAACCCTAGTGCATCAATAAGCGCGTCTAATTTCTTTTCTGTGTTATTCATTTATGTATCTCTCCTATGGCCCATGCACCTAAAGCCGTTATTATCGATAAAATACCAACACCAAGATACGCGCCAGCAACTAATCCGTTATAATCGATGTCCGCCCCTTTCTCATAAGTGGTCATAGCAAGTGCAATTACAAGTATTGAAATTACATTATAAAGCGTGAAGTATGCTATTGCCTTTCTTAGTTTTATCATAGCCCATGCCCTTCTTCGAGTTGTGATAGGTCGACACATGCTGTTCTATTTTTACTCCAACAGTCTGCATCTAATTTTGATAAATGCAGAGTTGGCGGCAAATCACTGTAAGTATTAATAAACCCACTAAGCTTTTTAGGGGTCATGAATAAGTCCATAGCGGCTTCACCACCTTTCATGTAGCTTCCATCTTTATAAAACACAAGAATACGGCCATCAATCAAAGCACCAATACTTTCGCACCCATCTTCTACCGGATTAAACAAAGTAACTTGAGTAACCTCTTGACCATCACGGGTAACAACCTTTTCGCCCGCCAATGCTTTTTCTAAATTAAATGCTTTCATTATTTACTCTCTTTATCTGATTAGTCAGCTTAATATAGTAAAATAAAAGGCACGTGTCAAATGCCTTTTATTAATTAGCCGTTTAAATCATCTTGTCCAACACTTGAGCTAGGCTGTTGAACGGTTAGCCGTCTAGCTCCTTCCGTGTCATTAGCCTCTTCATTGGCTACAGCATCCTGAATGAGGCTTGCCGCTTGTTCAGAGTTTGGCCCCTCATCTAAAACCTGCTGACTTTCTGCTACGATATCCCGCTGCTTAATAATTAACGATCTGTCTGCATTTGACAATGGAATACCTAAAGCCACTTGCTCTTTGTAAGTTTCAAGTAATACTTTGTAAGCATCAACAGCCTCGCCTTGTGCTTTAACCATTGTTTCGGCTGTCTTAGCATCATTATTTTCTATTTTAGATTGTATCTCTGCTGTCTGCATTTCAATATTAGTTGTCACTGCAACCTGTTGAGGGTCTGGCTGCTGAGGCTGATCGAGGCCTAACTCTTCACGCTCTTCATCAGTTGGATCAATAATACCTTGTTGTATTTGCATCTTGCGAACACGCTTTGTTAACTCTTTGCTTTCAAGAATAGGCAAATCTTTAGCGACTAAATCCATCGCTAGATTTTCAAACATTGGCGATGTGGCAATCAGATCTAGTATTTGCTGTGCTGACTCTTGGCGCTGTGTTGCAAATGCTGGACCTGATTCCGCAGAAACGTCATACTTACCCGTTGACAAATCATTTACCAATACGTTTTCACCAGTCTGCTCATCACGTACCGCTTGATTAATAAATACGTTTTCACTTTCACCATCTAAAGCCATAATTCTAACTTGGCGTTCTGTGTCATAAATACGCGGTATTAAATCAATTAGTATTTCAGCGCAGTATTCTTGTGACTTGACAAGATTGTCAGTAAATATAAATTGACCTCTATCACCTAGTCTTTCTTGCGCTTGAATTGCTTTGCCTGATTTTAACTCAGGATTAGCGCCGATGCTTGGTGGCTGCATGCCGGTGACGTGATAAATATCCATTGATGCATTTTGAATAATAGACATTGAGCCTTGCTGGACTGCTGGCGCTCCTCCTCTAACTGGTGGCCCTGGTGCTTTAGGGTCTGAGTTATACGGCATAAACGGGCTATTCTGTGTGGTAAAGTTTCGATACTTAGCTTCGTGCCCCTTTGCCATTGCTGGTGTGTACCATAATGGATCTTTAGGCGTTAACGCGCTTGTTTCAATTACGCTTGATATTTCGTAGTTGTAAATTCGACTTGCATCTTTAGCAAAGCGAACTAAGCCACGTGTGTATGTTTGACCTTCAATGTGAGATTGACGACCGTACATAGGAATTAACGGGATAAACTTACCAGCCCATTGCTTTGGGCCTTCAAGAATAGTTGATCCATCCATCAAATACATTTCAACTTTATGTGATTTAACTTTACGTGTACGTTTAACTGTAATGCCTTGCGCTGATAGCTCATCAAGTACGCTTGCTTCTTCTTCTGCGTCAATAACTCGACCATCAGATAATAACGCTAACTCTTTTGTTACGGGGGTCTTAACCCAATACTCAGCAACCTTTATGGTGTTGTTACCATGCCAATTCTGACAAGATGAACTATTAAAGTCTATTTGTGACCATCCTGACATTGGCGACTTAGGGAAGCGTTTTTTATGCTCCTCCATTGGCATGTCAACAGTAACAAAGGCAAATCCAGCATCACGCTTGTCATATTCTTTTGTTGCATCATCAAACCATAAAGAAGTTGTAGCAGTGTTCAATGGCTTTATCTTGATATCTTGGTCAAAGGCGTCATCATCGTTAAACTCTGTAGTTACTCGCCAGCCACCAAATCCACCGTTAACCACTTCATCAAAAGCGCAATCGTAGGCGTTACTAGCTTTGCTGGATGATTCGATATTGCGAATTAAGCCAGTGTATACCTTTGCTACATCTTCATTAGCCCCTCCGCTAACAGGTCTTATTTTAATGTCAGTTCTGTTTTGTCGTTGATCACCAATCAATTGATCAATAGCGCCTGCAACGCGATTAATTGTAAACCGTGGCCGATTCTTGCGCTTTTCTTTCGCACCATCTTCCCACTGACCATCTTCAGTTTGTGCGAACTTAATGTCCTCAACAGCTAATCGTCTTTGGTCGCGCTCTTTTGTCTCTACTCGCTCAAAGCGTGTTACTGCTAGTGCGTGTAATTCATCATCTTTTTTAGCCATTAGTTACCATTCCGAGTTAAAGTCTATGTCTTGAGGTTTACCGTCTATTATATCACCATACGGGATAGATTCACGTTTCATCATGTAAGCGTAACGAATAGCATCTAATAAATCATCGCGCACCTTCACAATTTTACCTTTCTCATCTCTGTGATACTGAAGTATTTCATCGAACACGTCACGCAACCCAGAAAATATTTTAAATTTACCTTTGCGCATTAAGTCGCGTATTTCATATAAACCAGCCTCGACACCATTCGAGCCATCTTCCCATGTTGCGCGTTCGTATAGCATTTCAAAACCAGCTTCTTCATAATATTCCTTCTGCTGCTTGCCTGATCCTTTTTCTGTTTGTAATCCGTCAAGAGGCCATGACGTTGGGACGCCTTTAGCCCATTGCTTGACGGCTCCCCATGCTTCGTTAGGCGATGTTTGTCGCATCTTTAACGCTCTAGTCACATAAAATATATCTGCATCCCTATCCCATGCTAATTGTATGTGAGACTGAGGATGGTCCCAGCCAAAATCAACAGCATTAATAACATAAAAGTGCTTTGGTATATCAAACGAGTCGCATGTTATAAAGTCCTCGCTCAAATCATAAATTCGCCCATGACCAAGCATCGGGGTCCCTTTTGTCCTCATATCTCTTTGATGCACAGGAAAGCTTTCTAGCAAATCACGTTTAACATCTTCAGATAGGTGGGGCGCATCATCCCAGCCCTTTTGCATAAACACTTGCGACTTACCTGGGTCATCCATAAACTTGATAACTAATTCAGTACGTCCGTTTTCTGGTGTAAAGGTTAATATACCTCTACCTCCCTTCCCCTTGTCCCCAGTAGCAGTGCGCGTTAATATCTGAGGGTAAATGCTTTGATCTCTTGGCTCTTCATCTACATGATACCAGTCAACACTATCACCCATCAAAGCGTGTTGCCCTTGTGAGTATGACCAAAACTGACACGTTGAAATCTGACCGCTTGAGTGTTTAACTCTAACCTCTCTTAATGCTCCGCTAGTGCCTGACATAGACTTGTAGTCAACTATTAGTTCAGCAGGTATTAAGCCGCCTGTTAACTTGCCGCCTTGCAATCTTCCAAACAGTTCTTGCTGCAATAAGTCACGAGTCTTTTCACCAGAATAACCAAGCAACCAAGCGAGTATACCGTGATCGAACTTGTACCCCTTCCAGTCTTTAGGGTAGTCACCCATCAAGTGAATAGAATCGACATAAGTGCCAGTGTAAGTCTTTCCTATACGGTTAGCTGCACATAAACAAACCGCAGAAAACTCCGCAGTATTAGTTATAAAGTCTTGTTGCCAATCATACAATCCGTTGTACATAGTTTTATAGCGGTAAACTTCAACGCGCCTAGCCTTTTCTTGTAGCATAGCTAACAATGCGATCTTGTTAGGTCTAGCCATTCCAGCAAGCATTACTTAAAACTTCCCATTAACTCTAAAATCTTAGCGTTAAGATCTTCATCAGTAATTTCTTGAGTAGTATCTTTAGTTTCGATGAACTGCTTATCACCGTACTTTTTAGGGGCGAGCTTTGTGATGTGCCACTTCTTAATGTCAGCAGCTACCCTTGCTTGATTTGGCTCATAAACGCCAGTAAGAACTTTGTCTGCTATTTCTGACAATTCATCAACTAGGCACTCTTGACCATCAGCTTTCGCGCACACGTACTTATCCGAGAACTCTCTATGCTTACTTAGCCACAAATAGATTGTTGACGGTACGGGCATACCATCTTCTAGGCACACTTGGCGCATTGATTTACCCATAGCAAACAAATCACAAATCTTATTTGCAGTATCTTCTGTGTAATCTGTCGGCCTACCTGTGTCACTCATTAACTTAACACCCTAAACTTTTGAAAGTCTGTTTGTCTAATGTCACTGGGTGAGAAGTCTAACTTAGCTTTAAACTTCCATCTGCCTGAGTAATCTAAATCACCGTCCTGTGTGTAATACTCTATATATTCACCTGCTAGTAAAGTTTCATCACCTACCGTTACATTGGAAGTAGGAATACTTACACCGCTTGTTATGTTTTTTTCTCTTCCAACTTCGGGCAACAAGATCAATGTAGGTGTTGCTAGTGTTATATCTTCACCTAGATTAATTCTAATTGGCTGCCCTATTTCGTTGTAATTTAAGTTACCCATCTATAAACGTCCTCTACCTGTTAAACTTGAACCTGCTGTTTGGCTTGATAATATGCCATTGCCTGTTGATTGGTTGCCAACCAAGCCGTTACTTACCGGCACAGTAGGGGGAATAAATGTTGATATGTCATAACCAGCCGTTACAAGCTTTGCAATTGGCCCTATTATAAAACCCCTCGTTACTATGCTAGCGATACTCATTAGCTGGCCCTTGTTTTACTTGTCGGTGTAACTGCATCGTTTAAAGTGTATGTTGCTGCCGCAGTAGACCCATCAAGCTTTTTAACTGTTTGCGTAGTGCCTGCGTAACTAAAATCTTGTAAGTTTTGCATTGTTAAAAATAAGCTTTGTGCTAGTGTTGGTGCTGTACCGTCACCCGCGTAGCTTTCTGTCATTTGTGTAGTTAGTATATCCGCTACACTAATATCATTTAAAGCCGCTACCTCTGCCGATGTACTAAAGCCTGTTGCAGTTAACCAATTACCTTGGCTTGTCTGTAACTCGTTAGTGTCTGCTAGTATAGATGTAATGCTTGCATTATCTGGCGCTGTGTAATCTGTTACCAGGAAGTAATCTGCACTGACTATTGTCCGAGCGTTAAATTGCGCGACTGAAGGAGGAACAACTGTATTAGCTGAATCTGTACCTCTCATTGCCGTTGTGGGTATAAGTGAAATCTTAGTGTCATTGTCTACCGTCTGAGGAAAAGACGTATAAACTTGTATTGTTTGAGTTAGTGCGCCAGTACCAGCAAATGATACAGCAATGTGGTTGCCGTTTGTTTCTGCCTGAGTCAGTGCGTAGCTATGATAACCCTCACCTTCATGTGTGACACTTCCCCCACCTGTTGTTTTGGTTCCTCCATCGATAGTCACCTCGACTGCCACCGAACCGGTAAAATTACTTCCATCTGATATAGTAATCATTTGAGCGCCTATACTTTGACTTGCTACATTTTTTTTCATATTGTACTCTATCATGTAATTTGAATTTAATAATGCTGTGACTGATATACCGCCACCGCCAGATGTAAATATAAAAGCACCTGCACCAGCTGCACCAGGAGAACTTGTATCTAATACCCCATACTTACCGCCAGCAAAATCGACAAATACATCTGTAGCTGGTGATTCTGTTATTGAGTTTGTGCCAGAGCCGTCATTCTCCCAAGTTCCTGCACTTCCTGCGGCTTCGTTGAAATAACCTTGGTTTGCTGAATTAACATCAACACAATTACTGAACTTACCTTGCGCGTAACCAAAACGAGCAGCACCGACAACAGTACATTTATTTATTAAACTATTACTTACTACTACACTAGACAACCAACCATCATCGCAGTTATAAACTATAATATTTTCTGCGTCTACTGTGTCGTTGAATTGTATTCCGTCGTTAGCCTGTCCGTTAACTATTAATCGCCTAAGCACTGCATTACCAGCACCATTCAAAGACAACCTATCGGTTAGTAAGTTGCGAATATCCGTACCTGTCGCTGTACTCGTAAATGTCCCTGACATTTTAGCGCCGATAGTTATATCGCCATCATCTGCTGTTTCTTGACCAAGAGCAGCGATTATTGATATACCTAGATTATATGTACTCCCTGACACGCTAGTAGCAAATGAGTTTGTGCCAGAGACTTCAAAGGTTTTATTTGCCCCCCCTTCTGCCGCAACAGCTGCCACGCCATCAGCATAGGTGATGCCTGACTCTATACATAAAACAGTCATTAAGTTCTATCTCTTATGTATTGCTTGAATTCAGCCCATGTAATATTAGTCTCGCCAGTGTTTCTTAGATTTACTCTATGTGTATTGTTGTAATCTTCGGGGATAGATAAGTATTTTTTACGCTGAAATTCTGCGTTAATATCAGGAACTAGATCACCTTTTTCATCAATAACATAGTTATAAGCTTTTAGTAAATCGCTGACTTCCTGCTCTGTACCGTCCATGTCTGCATCAGTGATATAGTTTATAACAAACGGATAGCGCCAAGTATCAAGGCTTCTACCAGTTCTTAGCCACTCTTTCAAACAATCCCCTTCAAAGTATTCAAACCCATATGGGCGTATGGCTACAACATCACCTTGTTTTAGTGCGCTTGATGCGTATTTCGTTTGAATTGAGAAAGCCATTACTTACCCTTGCTTATATTATCTTTGATTGCTCTAGCTATGTCAGCCATTGCGTTAACTTGATTTTGATGTATGGCGTCTTTTCTTGTGTCATTATCAATACTGACTTTTGTGATCATAGCACTGCCCAATATAAACGCCACTAAAAAACCCATTACCATTTTTTTAAGCTGTTTAAATTCTTCGGACTGCATTGAGTTTGAGGAAACTTCTTTATTAATTATTTTGATGTCTTTATTTATTGATGATATATCATTTTGACTGTTTGTGATTTTTTCAGACA
>Ga0307492_10000635_pt1 | contig 14792 bp, 14 predicted proteins | sample SI3LmetaG_FD_202365 | JGI IMG/M metagenome (GOLD analysis project Ga0307492, IMG submission 202365) | Sea-ice brine microbial communities from Beaufort Sea near Barrow, Alaska, United States - SI3L | ecosystem: Environmental > Aquatic > Marine > Coastal | place: USA: Alaska | collected 2017-05-06 | reverse complement strand
CCAATACCATCAAGCGGTTTACGGCACCCTACGATTTGGTGCGCCAGATGCGCGCTTCGTTCCTCGTTCTGGGGCCGATGCTGGCGCACTACGGGCGAGCTGAGGTATCGCTGCCTGGCGGTTGTGCCATCGGCCCGAGGCCGGTAGAGCAACACCTGCGGGGTCTTGAGGCCCTGGGTGCAAATATCGAGATGGAAGACGGGTATGTCAAGGCGTCGGTGGATGGGCGTCTGAAAGGTGCGCGGTTTAGATTCGACTTCAGTACGGTGGGTGGTACTGAGCATCTGCTTATGGCCGCCACTTTGGCTGAAGGCACAACAGTGCTGGAAAACTGTGCCAAGGAACCGGAAATTATTGATCTGGCAGATTTTCTCAATGCAATGGGCGCCGATGTGAGTGGCCAGGGTACTGAAACCATGACTATCAATGGCGTAGAAAGCTTACATGGCTGCCATCACCGTGTGATTGCTGATCGCGTTGAGGCAGCGACCTACCTGATCGCCGCCGCGGCCACCGGTGGTCGTGTGAAGATGCGCGATGTGGTGCCGTCGCATCTGGATGTTGTGTTGGAGAAGCTGCGTGAAGCTGGCGCTGATATAGACATTGGCCCGGATTGGGTTCTGCTCGATATGAAAGGCCGCCGCCCCAAGGCAGTGAGTTTAGTGACCGCGCCCTATCCCGCTTTCCCGACCGATTTGCAGGCGCAAATACTGGCGATGAATTGTATTGCTGAGGGCACGGCGACAGTCAAGGAAACCATCTTTGAGAATCGCTTTATGCATGTGCATGAAATGAATCGCATGGGTGCCAATATCCGCTTAGAAGGCAATAACACCATCGCGATCGTGCAGGGTGTTGAATCACTCAAAGCAGCGCCAGTCATGGCTAACGACCTGCGGGCTTCGGTCAGCCTGGTTATCGCAGGGTTGATCGCTGAAGGAGATACGATCGTTGACCGCATCTACCACATCGACCGAGGCTACGAGCAGGTAGAAGAGAAGCTCCGGGGGCTTGGTGCCAATATTGAAAGAATCCAGTCCCGCTAAACGGGGCCCGGAATTCATTCCAGCGAGATCATCAGCATGCAGGATAAAATCACCATCGCGGTCACCAAGGGTGACCGCATTGTTGAGCAGCAACTGGCGTTATTGGCGCAAATTGGCATCGTACCGCATGACGATCTGAGCCGGTCTCGAAAGCTGGTGTTTAGTACGACCCAAGATAATGTCGAGTTACTGCTGCTTCGCGGTTCTGACGTGGCCACCTATGTGGAGCATGGTATCGCTGACATGGGTATGGCGGGCAAAGATGTGCTGCTCGAGCACGGTGAGCAAGGTTACTACCAGCCGTTAGATCTCAAGCTGGGGCCTTGCCGCATCATGGTGGCAGGCCTCAAGGATGAGGGGGACCTGCCAGCGCGGTTGAAAATCGCGACTAAGTTTGTCAATACGGCCAAGCGCTATTACGCAGACCTGGGCATACAGGTTGATATCATTCGTTTGTATGGCGCGATGGAGCTGGCGCCGGTGACGGGGCTTGCTCATCGTATCGTCGACATCGTTGAGACCGGTAACACGCTCAAGGCTAACGGTTTGGTGGCTATGGAGCATATTGTGGACGTCAGCACACGCTTGATCGTCAACAAGACGGCAATGAAGATCAAGTACGACACTATACAGCCCTTGATTGACCGTTTGCGGGATGTGGTTTAAGCCGAGCGCGGCTAATATCGAGTTTTTTGATGTGAAGTTACAGCCCTGCCTGTTTGAACCCTGATGATCATGCAAACGCTAAATTATTCAGACATTCTGTGATGGGCAGCTGATAAATAGCTGCCAAATAACTGAGCAATTAAGTGAGTTAATGCGTAATGGTCAGTGCTAGCGTGTGTCTTTTGAGTACGTGCTTATCTATTACGTGCTTATCAAGCACGCCCACATTGAGTCCGCGCATATTGAATTGGCGCAACAGGTGATTGGCAACCCTATGAGTATGATTAAACAACTAAGCACCGCTGATGAATCTTTTGATACGGCCCTCACTGCGCTGCTGGCGATTCAGCAAGACAACCATCAGGAAGTCTATGCCGCGGTGCGCGATATTATTGACGATGTTCGGCGCCGGGGTGATGCAGCGCTGATTGAGCTAACGAGTCGATTCGATCGATTAAACGTGACCTCTGCGGCAGACCTTGAAATTAGCAAGGAGCGTATGGATCGCGCGCTCGCCAGTATCGACGATTTGGTGCGTGGGGCGCTTGTGGCGTCAATTGATCGGGTCAAGCGCTATCATCAGGAGCAGCGCCGAGCCTTTGGTGATCAGCAAGATTGGACGTATGAGGACAGTCATGGCAATCAACTGGGGCAGCGTGTCAGGCCTATGCAGCGCATCGGGATCTATGTGCCAGGGGGCAAGGCGGCCTATCCGTCATCGGTGATTATGACGGCGATACCTGCTCGGGTGGCTGAGGTGAGTGAAGTGATTCTGGTGGTGCCAACGCCGGATGGTCAGGTCAATGACGTCTTGCTGGCCGCAGCGAGCCTGTGTGGGGTAGACCGTTTGTTTACAGTGGGTGGGGCCCAGGCGGTGGCCGCGTTGGCATATGGCACGCAAATGATTCCCAAGGTCGACAAAATTGTTGGGCCGGGCAATATCTATGTTGCGACTGCCAAAGAGATCGTATTTGGAGATGTTGGCATCGATATGATTGCCGGGCCATCGGAGGTTGTCATTGTCGCCGATGCGGGTGTTGACCCAGAATGGCTGGTGATGGATATGTTTGCCCAGGCCGAGCACGATGAGTTAGCTCAGTCAGTCTTAATCTCCACAGACGCCAGTGTACTGAGTCGAGTTGCCCAATTGATTGAAGCGCGTCTGCCTGGGATGGCGCGTGAATCGATTATACGACAATCTATCAACGACCGAGGCGCGTTGATACTAACGCGGGATGACGCTGAGAGCGCCGCTATAGTCAATCGCATCGCACCCGAGCATCTTGAGCTGGCACTGACCAATGCTGATGAGTTTGTCGATCGCGTTGAGCATGCCGGCGCCATTTTTGTGGGTAGCCACAGCGCTGAGGTGGTAGGTGATTACAGCGCCGGCCCCAGCCATGTGCTACCTACCAGCGGGACTGCCAGATTTGCCTCGGCGTTGGGTGTCTATGACTTTCAAGTGCGTAGTTCGATTATCCGCTGCTCTGCTGCGGGTTCGGTAGCGTTGAGTCGCGATGCCGCTATTTTGGCCGCTGAAGAGGGCCTTGAAGCGCACGCCCGATCAGCTGCCTGTCGCGTGCAGGGTTAGGTTTGGGGCTGATATGACAGGTTCGCGCTCAGTACCACTCACGACGCATAAAGGCCCGCGAGACCATTACGAGCTGGCGATAGCACAGGCAGAGATTCAGGCGGACGACGCGCAGGCGGACGCAGTGGCCCATCTGCAGCGATTGTACGAAGCCCTAGTCGTAAGTCAGCCGGCGCCCGCGCCAAGCCGTAACGGTGTCCTGCGGCGCCTGTTCGGTCGCGGTGCTCGCGAGGCAGCACCGATTCGTGGTCTGTATTTTTGGGGCGGGGTCGGACGAGGTAAAACCTACCTGATGGACCTGTTCTTCGATGCGTTGCCGTTTCCTGGTAAACAGCGCATGCATTTTCATCGTTTCATGCGTCATGTGCATCAGCAGTTGCAAGCTCTGCAAGGCGAGCCGAATCCGCTGCGGCGCATTGCTGAAGACTTTGCGCGGCAGTATCGCGTTTTGTGCTTCGATGAGTTCTTTGTTTCGGACATTACCGACGCCATGATCCTGGCGGGTCTGCTAGACGCGCTGTTCGCCCATGGTGTGGTGCTGGTCGCGACGTCGAATGTAGCGCCGGTTAATTTATATCGCGACGGATTGCAGCGTAGTAAATTTCTGCCTGCTATTGCTCTACTAGAAGCTAAAACCAAGGTCCTCAATGTTGATGGCGGTGTAGACTACCGGCTACGTGTTCTGCAGGATGCGGAGATCTTTCACTCCCCCTTGGATGCGGCCGCTGACGAGAGCCTGGCGCGCAGTTTTAAATCACTGTCGCCGGATGCTGGGCGCCCCGATGTGGTGTTGGAGATCGAAGGTCGTGATATAATCACCCGGTACTGCGGCGATGGTGTGGTGTGGTTTGAATTCAGCGCTCTGTGTGAAGGGCCCCGTAGCCAAAACGACTATATTGAGTTGGCTATGCTGTTTCAGACGGTGCTAGTGAGCAATGTGCCGCAGTTTACTAGTCTGCGCGAAGACGCCGCGCGACGATTTATTAGTTTGGTAGATGAGTTTTACGATCACAATGTTAAACTCATTCTGTCAGCAGCCACACCTATTCTCGCGTTGTATCAAGGTGAGCGCTTGGTGTTTGAGTTTCAGCGTACCGAGAGTCGGCTGCAGGAGATGCAATCTCAGGAGTATCTGGCGCGAGAACATCAGCCCTGAGTTATTACAAGCTTTGAGTTACAAGCTTTGAGTTATAAGCTTTGAGTTATAAGCTTGCGTTATAAGTTCTGGGCTACAAGCCTTGATCAGACGACCGCTGCGTGATTACAGTGCAAGCCACATCAGCGAATTGGCTAAGCATACGCTCGGTAACGTGGATATAGGTTGCACGAAATGATGGGGTTGGGTAACATGCGGCCTCCCGAAATCCTGGTAGAGCCAGGTGTGTTTTTCCAACATAATGGTTTATCCATGAAAACTATATCTGCCAAGAAAGAAACAGCAACACATAGCTGGTACGTTGTCGATGCTACTGACAAGACTCTGGGTCGGATGGCGACAGAAATCGCCAATCGTCTACGCGGCAAGCACAAAGCCGAGTTTACGCCCCATGTTGACACTGGCGACTACATCGTCGTCGTCAACGCAGAGAAAGTCAGGGTCACCGGTAATAAGGCCGCAGACAAAACGTACTACCATCACACAGGTTTTCCTGGTGGCATCAAGTCAATCACCTTTGATAAGTTGATCGACAAGGCACCGGAACGTGTTATCCAGATGGCGGTCAAGGGCATGATGCCAAAGAACAAGTTGAGCTACTCAATGCTGGGTAAACTGAAGGTTTACGCCGGTAGTGAGCACCCACATATAGCCCAACAACCACAAGTACTCGATATTTAGTCTAAGGCTTATCTATGACGCAGTATTACGGAACAGGAAGAAGAAAATCGTCCAAGGCTCGGGTCTTTATGACTGTCGGTCAGGGCAACATCGTGGTCAACGACAAGCCACTAGACCTATATTTTGGTCGCGAAACGGCGCGTATGATTGTACGTCAGCCGCTCGAGTTGGTTGAAATGAACGACAAGTTTGACTTCCACGTCACAGTACGTGGTGGTGGTGGTTCAGGTCAGGCAGGCGCCATTCGTCACGGTATTACCCGGGCCTTGATGGAGTTTGACGAGACCTTACGACCCTCTTTGCGAAAAGCTGGTTTCGTGACTCGTGACGCGCGCGTTGTCGAGCGGAAGAAAGTCGGTCTACGTAAGGCCAGAAAGAAGCCTCAGTTCTCCAAGCGATAAGATTTTGGTGGGTAGTGACGAATGCTGGCGTGAGCTGGCGTTCGTTGACGCGAAACCTTTTACGCCGATAGCGCTAAAGCTGGAGGTCTAAAAGAGGCCTTCCTCCGCGCGCAATTTAAGCGTTGAGTGTGGTAAAATCTGCTGGTTTTTTGTGGGACACCATTGGCAACCGCCGGTTGCCGAGTCGTTTTGGTAATGGAGGGGAGATTTCGTCTTGAGTGATGAAGGCATTGACAGCAAGCGCCGTAATTTTCTAATTGGCGCAACATCGGTAGTCGGTTCAGTAGGTGTGGTGGGTGTTGCTATCCCCTTCGTTGGATCCTGGAATCCAAGCGCAAGAGCCCTAGCCGCTGGCGCACCGATCAAGGTAGATATTAGTAAGTTGGAGCCTGGGGACATCGTTGGTCCTATTCCTGCTTGGCGAGATAAGCCGATTTTCGTGGTTAAACGCACAGATGCGATGCTTGCTGCCCTGAACGATAAGAAGTCGCGACTTGCTGACCCAGACTCTTTAGAAGAGCAGCAACCCACCTACGCACGTAACGACAGCAGATCTTTGCGCCCCGATGTGCTGGTTCTGGTTGGTATCTGCACCCACCTAGGGTGTTCACCCAAGTTCAAACCCGAGGTCATACCGCAAGATTTCGATTCAGAATGGATGGGTGGTTTCTATTGTCCGTGTCATGGATCGAAATTTGATATGGCAGGCCGAGTTTATTCTGGCGTGCCGGCACCATCCAATATGGAAGTGCCACCGTATTATTATGAAGGGGACTCGGTCCTTGTAATCGGTGTGGACAAGGGAGCAGTTTAATGGCGTCGATGGAACAACAGCTTAAAGGTATCATGCGCTGGGTAGACGATCGTCTGCCCGTCACTGAGACATATGAAAAACATATGTCCAAGTACTACGCACCTAAAAACTTTAATATTTGGTACATCTTCGGTGTACTGTCCTTTGTCGTGCTCGTCAATCAGTTGTTGACGGGTATTTGGCTCACCATGAATTACGTGCCAACGGGCGAAGGTGCCTTCAAGTCAATAGAGTACATCATGCGCGATGTCGAGTATGGTTGGTTGTTGCGCTACATGCACTCCACAGGCGCTTCTGCCTTCTTCGTTGTGGTTTACTTGCACATGTTCCGAGGCCTTATGTACGGCTCATACAAGAAGCCTCGTGAACTGATCTGGGTCTTCGGCATGTTAATCTACCTGGCCCTGATGGCTGAAGGCTTCTTTGGTTACTTGCTGCCTTGGGGCAACATGTCTTACTGGGGGGCGCAAGTTATTGTGTCGCTAGCAAGCGCCATTCCTGTGGTCGGTGATAGCCTCGCCGTCTGGGTTCGCGGCGATTTTAATATGTCAGGGATTACGCTGAATCGATTTTTCGCGCTGCATGTCGTGGCTGTGCCTATCGTACTATTAGTCTTAGTGGTTCTGCACATTCTGGCGTTGCATGAAGTTGGCTCAAACAATCCTGATGGTGTCGATATCAAGAAGCACCTAGACGAGGATGGCAAGCCGCTAGACGGCATCCCGTTCCACCCGTTTTACACGATTGGGCATGACGTGCCCGCGATCGTTATGTTCCTGATCGTATTTTCGGCCGTGATGTTCTTTTTTCCTGATGGCGGTGGTTATCTGCTGGAGCATCCTAACTATGAGCCTGCCGACTCATTGAAGACCCCTGATCTGATTGCACCTGTCTGGTACTACACGCCTTACTATTCGATGCTTCGAGCGGCGACGTTCCCATTATTCGGTATGCCCGCGAAGTTCTGGGGCCTGGTAGTGATGGCTGGGGCGATTGCGATCTTGTTCGTTTTGCCTTGGTTGGACAAATCTCCCGTCAAGTCGATGCGCTACAAAGGTTTGCCGAGTAAATTGTTCTTGGGAGTGTTTGTGATCTGCTTCTTTATCCTGGGCTATCTCGGCACGGTACACCCTACACCGGGAAGGACTATCGTTGCGCAGATATGCACGGCGATCTATTTTGCCTATTTCGTGTTGATGCCCTGGTATACCAGTGTTGAAAAGACAAAACCTGTACCAGATAGGGTGACGATGTGATGTTTCGAACGATTGCCCTGACGTTATGTAGCATCGCCTTTGCTATGGGTGTGCAGGCCTCCGACGCCGGATACCCGCTGGACCATATGGAACCGGATATTCACGATCAAGCGTCACTGCAAAGTGGTATGCAGACCTATATGAATTATTGTGTCGGTTGTCACTCGCTGGAGTACCAGCGCTATAAGCGCACGGCGACTGACCTAGGTATCCCCGATAGTTTGATGCTCGAGCATCTGGTGTTTGATCCGGAAACCAAGATAGGCGATCTCATTGAGAACACCATGAGTGAGGAGAACGCCAAGAGCTGGTTTGGTGCGGCGCCGCCTGATTTGACCCTGCACAGTAATCTCAAAGGCGGGCCTGATTGGTTGTACACCTACCTGAGAACATTTTACGCCGACAGCAGTCGTCCTTTAGGTGTCAACAATCTCTTATTTGAGAACGTTGGCATGCCTCATGCCTTGGTTGAATTGCAGGGTATGCAACAAAAGGTATGTAAGCAGGTGCCACGCTTGGCTGCCAATGGCGGTGATATGCGTGATCCTTTGAACAACGAATTTATTACAGAAGAACTCTGCGGTAATGACTTGGTCGAACGTGGCTACAGTCCCCTTGAGCTTGTTGAAGGCACCGGTTCGCTGAGCAGTGAAGAGTATGACCAGGTAGTATATGACTTAGCAAATTTCTTATACTACATGGGCGAGCCAGCACGTCTGGATCGCACGCGGATTGGCTGGTATGTATTACTGTTCCTGGCCTTTTTCTATGTCTTTGCCTGGCTTCTCGGTCGGGAATATCACAAAGAGTTCCACAAGTAAGACGTGAGTCTGTCGTGTATCGCCGAACCTTTTGAGGTTCGGCAGTCACATCCTTCCGAGCAACCCTACTGAGAGGTGAAAAGATGGGGGTAGTTGCAAAACACTCGTCGATGGTTTTTTATTCTGATGGCAATGATCATTACAGCCAACGTGTGCGGCTGGTGCTTGCCGAGAAAGGCGTAGCTGTCGATATCATCGATGTTGACCCACAGAACATGCCTGAAGATCTTGCCGGCTTGAACCCGTATAACAGCTTACCGACGCTGGTAGACCGTGATCTCGTCTTGTACGAATCAACGGTCATCATGGAGTACCTGGATGAGCGTTTTCCGCATCCGCCGTTATTGCCTGTTTATCCGGTAGCAAGAGCCCAAAGCCGACTGTTCGAGTATCGAATTCAGCGCGACTGGTGTGGTGCTGTTGATCTGATTATTGCGGGTAAGTCGAAAGATATGGCCCTTGACAAGGCACGTAAGGAATTGCGCGAGAGCCTGGTTTCAATTGCGCCGATTTTTGCTGAGAAGCCCTACTTCATGAGTGACGAATTCACTCTGGTGGATTGTTGCGTCGCGCCGATTCTTTGGCGTCTGCCGGCGATGGGTATTGACTTGCCCCTCAAGCAGGGCAAGCCAATTCTTGACTATATGGATCGTATGTTCGATCGTGACTCCTTTCAGGCAAGTTTGTCTGAGGCGGAACTGGATATGCGCGACTAGCCCCGGCTGGCTCACCGGAGAAGACTTATGGCGATGACATCGTCGGTACCCTACCTGCTCCGTGCCATCCATGAATGGATCATGGACAATGATTGTACGCCTTACCTGATAATTGATGCCAAGGTGGCAGAAACTCAGGTACCCCAGGCGTACGTCAAGGATGGCCAGATAGTGTTGAATATCAGCCCCATGGCTATCAGAGATCTATTGATTGATGATGACTATGTGGTATTCAGCGGCAGGTTCGGTGGTGTCTCACATTATATCTCCGCCCCCATGCAAGCAGTATTGGGCATCGTTGCGAAGGAAAACGGGGAGGGTATGTGGTTTCCCCGTGACGATGTAAGCCCTGAGCCGCCGCCCGCCCCAGAAAAACAAAAGCGTCCACCTTCACTCAAGGTCATTAAATAGCGCAGCTTTCATGGCGGTGATAATCTGGTTGTGCTTGCGATCAATGGGTTCGATCGAGTTAAACCTGGAGGCCCATGTGCGTTAGCGAAGCGAGCAGCCTACTTGAGGCTCTCAATTAAGGTATTCAAAGGCCTTAACTATTTTCTGTACACCGAACACCTGGCGCGTCTTCTCGACGGTCGCCTCTGCTTCGGTTCGCGACAGGAATCCCATTAGATAGACCACGCCATTTTCTGTGACAACCTTGACTCTACCGGCCTCGGTGGCTTCACCGGTGAGCAGAGCAGTTTTCACCTTGGTGGTTAACCACGCATCATTGGTACGCGCGATCATTGACGTCGGCCCGGCGACCTCTAGCTCGTTATGCACTGTGCGTACTTTGCGCAGACCAGCGATAGTGCTGGCAGCAGCTTCCTTGGCTGTGACAGAAGCGACTTGTCCTGTCAGCAGGACCATACCATTAAAGCAGGTGATCCCCAGATGGGCCTCACGGAGTTCTTCGCTAACCGCACGTATGATTGCCTTGCCACGAGACTCTACCATCTGGTCGTCCCAGACGGTGCCGAGGGTGCGGGTGCTGTAATCTTCAGATACAGGGCCGGTTAACGCGCAACTTTGAAGGCCTAGTAGGCAAGCTAGCAGCCCTGGTAACCAGACGCCGAGACGATGTGACCGTCCTCGTGTTCGCCTAGCTGTCTGTCTAGCTGTCTGTCTAGTTAGGCATGCAGCGAACGTCGTGTTTATAATGTAGCGCAACCTCATAACTGCAATCTCATAGGAATGTCCATTGTCGGCGAGTTATCTATCTAACTATTTACTTGCATGCGACTGAGTCTATTTAACAATCTACCGATTTAGCCATCTACTTATTTAGCTATCTAGGGTGAACGCATTTTCAATCCAATCGAGATCCGTACCGATAGATATGACATCAAATCGCTGATCAAGAACCTCATACAGCGGATAGTTAAGTAGAAAATAGCTCGCCGTACGAATAATTTTGAGCATCTTACTACGAGTCACAGACTCTGCGCCCGTGCCATGTTGCTGATTCCTTCGATATCTAACTTCTACGAAGACGAGGGTGGTGGCATCTGTGACAATCAAGTCGATTTCGCCCGCCCGGCATGTGTAGTTGCGCGCCACACATGTATAGCCACTGGCTTCGAGAAAAGTGCAAGCGCGGTTTTCTGCTGCCCGACCCCTATCGATATTGTCGGGCATCAGTTTGCGTCAACGACAGTTGGAGTGGCTATGACCTTACCATTACTAAACTGGGCCCACATGAGGCTTCGAGTAATCAAATTATCTGGTGTAATCTGCAGAATGCCGGTGACGCCATACGTTTTTTCGAAATGCAGAGCCTTGAGATACTGCAATTTTCCATGAATCTGATACGCGTCAACCCCAAGGGCGTAGAAAGGTGAGAGTTGGGCACGTGCTGCTGGCCAGTTTGCCTGAACTTGGCGCTGAATATCATTGTCTTGGGCGAGCTTCCAGGGAATATCGCAGAAGCGAATACCGTTGAGGTCGATAGACTCGATACGTGAATCACTGATCTCATAAACGTGAGAGGTTGCGTATACCGGTATATCGTCAGCGTAATAGAACGCGAGGGTTGGGTTGATGCCGCGCGCCTGCGCCGGGCTGGCTAACAAAAACACAAAGTCGATATCCATGCGGCGCCGAGGTGTGAACTCAAACCGTTCGCCAATAATTCGACGCACGTCGGTTGCTCGGCGCTCACTCTGATCGACGGTCAATAACGTCTTGACGAGGTCAGAGTAGTCACGCTGATTAGCGTACTGGGCGCTGTCAACAATATGCCCGCCAAGGGTCGTCCAACGATCTTCAAAGGCGGCGAAATTTCGACTGCCCCAGTCTCCTTCAGGGTAGATAATCAGCGCATTTCGTAATCCCTCGTTGTAGACGTGGTCAGCTACCTGATTGATCTCATCCTCTGGTGCCAGACCAAACTGATAGAGATTGGGACTGGTTAGTCCGTCCAGACTGCGGTTCAAGGCCAGCACGGGGAGAGGCAGTGTTGGGTTGCGCGCCAAGGTGTTCACATTCTCCCGCGACAAAGGCCCGATGACAAGCTCTGCGCCAGCGGCCTGTGCTTGAGCAAGTACCTGTTCAATATCCATGCTGCTGGTATCGAATATCTTGATGTCCGCCTTGCCATTCATGGCGTAATGGGTGGCGAGAATGCCATCACGGATCGCTCTGCCATACGGGCCGAGATCACCTTGTAGCGGCAGCAACAGTGCGATGACCTGGGGTTGATCTCGAATAATTTGTGCCAATATTCCCAAGTTCGAGGGGAGCTGCTTTGCGGCAGGGTGATAACTCCAGGCACTTTTCCAGTTGTTCAATGCCTCCCACTGTTGAATAGGATCGGTGTGGTATTGCTTCGATATGGCGGCCAGTGACAGCCAGCCGCGTAGATCACTGGTGACAGCTGCTCTTGCCCGAATTTTGAGTTGCGGTGCCGGCAGTGACATGAGTGCCTTAAAGATCAGGTCGTGATTGAGGCTTTGGGCCTCTTCATCGAGTCGTGCGTCGAAGAAAATACGCTCCCGCGCACTGGCCAGATAATTGCCGGCCAGCAGGTAGGCCTCGGCGCGCAGGCGACTCTCGGTAATTTGTTCCGCCTCGGTGAGCGGCAGATTTGCCAGTCGCCTGTCAGCGAGCCAGTAGAGGGCTTGTTGGGGTTGCGCCAGCAGGATTGCCAGCCGTGCCTGGGCGATAATATAGCGGCGCACCAGCGAGGCAACCGGTTGGGGCTTGATTAGCTCCAGGATATCGAGCGCTTGTGTCGCGTCACCGGCATCTAATGCCAGGTTTGCTGCTTGAAGTATCAATTCATCCGCTTGTGGCGCTGGGCTGCGCGCTGCGGTAATAAGTAACTCTTCAATGCTCTGGGTGTTCTGGGTCTGGGATTGCGCCGAACCAGGCCTTTGGTGCTTTGCCGGTTCGCGCGGTTGGGATCCACATGCCGATAATAGGCATAGCAATGTCATTAGGGTCATGCAACGCAACGAGGTGAGCATATTAATATTCATTTGACCTGGCGAGCCCTGCAAAGTGTTTCTCTGGATGTCGTTGGTAATAAGTGCCATCCTAACCGATCTGAGCGATACTCGCCGTAAGATTGTCGTGGATTTGGGCGTGTTGCGGTGTGCGATATCACTGCGCGATGATGTGGTTTTAATGCCATAGTACGCCAACCTGACCCCTTTTACTCATCTGCCCTGCTTGTTGTCGGGCACTAAGGATTCGCCGCTTTGACCTGCCTGTATATTGTTGCAACGCCTATTGGCAATCGTGATGACATCACTTTGCGTGCCATTGAAATCCTCAAGACCGTTGATCTTATCGCGGCCGAGGATACTCGGCACAGCCGCCCACTATTGAATCACCTCGGCATCAGTACGCGTCTCGTGAGTTATCGGGAGCACAATGAAGCAGCTTCAACCCAAGGCTTGATCACTTTTTTGCAGGCCGGACAATCTGTTGCACTGATATCCGATGCTGGCACACCGTTGATCTCTGATCCAGGCTATCGGCTTGTAAAAGCTGCTCGGGAAGCAGGGATACAAGTGTCTCCCATCCCCGGTGTCAGCGCGGTGGTGGCTGCTCTGTGCGCCTCGGGCATGGCGACGGACCGCTTCAGTTTCCAGGGATTCTTGCCAGCCAAGCGCGTCGGTCGGCAGCGGCATCTGCAGGCTTTGGCGATGGATACTCAAACCCTGGTCTTCTATGAGGCGCCGCACCGTATCAATGAGACATTAGACGATGTGGCGTCGACGCTCGGCGCCGATCGATCGGTCACCCTGGCAAGGGAATTGACCAAGCGCTTTGAGCAAATTTGGCATGGCACCTCGGCAGAAGCGATCACTCACTTACAATCAGGGTTGATTCCTGCGCGGGGTGAATTTGTGCTGCTGGTAGCTGGTGCTGACTCGGACCAGGCCTCACCTGCCCAATATGAGGCCATTCGGATTATGTCGTTGCTACTCCCGGAGATGCCGCCCCGACGTGCCGCAGATGTTGCCAGCCAGATTACGGGCGAGAACAAGAAGGCGCTATATGAGTTAGCGGTGCAACTTCGCCAGTCGCGTTAAGTAGGCGCATCAGATAAGCACCACCCCACCGACCAAATTTATGTATAATCCCGCCCGGAGAGTTGACTAGGCAATCGCTATTGGCCCGCTTGCGGGGTGGTAGAGGAAAGTCCGGGCTCCATAGGGCAGAGTGCCAGGTAACGCCTGGGGGGCGTGAGCCTACGGAAAGTGCAGCAGAAAATAAACCGCCTGCTTGCAGGTAAGGGTGAAAAGGTGCGGTAAGAGCGCACCGCGCGTCCGGTAACGGTTCGTGGCAGTGTAAACCCCACTCGGAGCAAGACCAAATAGGAATCCAGCGTTGCGGCCCGCAATTGGATTCGGGTAGGTTGCTAAAGGTATATGGCGACATGTACCGTAGATGAATGATTGTCCACGACAGAACCCGGCTTATCGGTCAACTCTCCTCCTTTCATTTAAACCTCGTTTTTGTTAGCTGCTCGATTTCGTTGGATCTAAGGTCCGCGTTTTAAGATCGTCGTTCTATGTAATAGCGGGTAACAGAAAGCCATGATACCTCTCCGATTTTATTTTCTATTAGCGATATAATAAATAGTCGCTTATACCAAAACGGTCTATCAGCGTTCCTAGTTAACAATTCACTTTAAGTTGCGATGCTATCCCTCTGTATTGACAATCGATGTCACCATCTTTGACACCGTACTTCCAGAACTTCCTGTAAGTCCTTGTGTTTTAAAGACATATGCTAAATTTCACAGCTTGACAACAATTCCCGTCGTTCTTATTGTGCACTGGTAGGAGAGGTGGGTATTTGTGTGGTTTTGTGGGAATATGGCTTAGGTTGAGTGTTGAACGGGTTTAAGTTGACGGCCGGATTATCGTAAGTCGTTGAATGCAAGATGTTTTGTTCACACAACGTAAGGGTTCGCGTGTGGTGTAACCCCATTACGCAGGCTGATAACACGATAAACGTTACGCGAATGTCGCACTAAAACCATAGACACGAACAAGTAGAAGCGGTGCATCGTCCATATGCGGTGAAGCCAGTCAAAAGGGAAGTGGTCATATCATGTTTCGGGGAGTCAGTAATCTCAATATAGACGCCAAGGGTCGCCTCGCGATCCCAACGCGCTATCGCGAGGTAATTG
>Ga0307492_10000634_pt1 | contig 14794 bp, 12 predicted proteins | sample SI3LmetaG_FD_202365 | JGI IMG/M metagenome (GOLD analysis project Ga0307492, IMG submission 202365) | Sea-ice brine microbial communities from Beaufort Sea near Barrow, Alaska, United States - SI3L | ecosystem: Environmental > Aquatic > Marine > Coastal | place: USA: Alaska | collected 2017-05-06 | reverse complement strand
TGGTGTCATAATTAGAGCTGGCGATTTAGTTATTGATGATTCCGTACGCGGTAAATTATCAAAACTCGCTGAAGCCATGAATTCCTAATGAGGGAAAATACATGCAGCACCTGAATCCTTCAGAAATTAGTGACATTATTAAAGAGCGTATCTCGAAACTGGATACCAGCTCAAAAGCACAGAATGAAGGTACTATCGTCGGCGTTTCTGACGGTATCGTACGTATTCACGGCCTCGCTGAAGTAATGTACGGCGAAATGATCGAGTTTGAGGGCGGCGTCTACGGTATGGCGCTTAACCTTGAGCAGGACTCAGTCGGCGCCGTGGTGTTAGGGGACTATAAGACCCTAGCCGAAGGCCAGACCTGTAAATGTACCGGTCGAATTCTGGAAGTCCCGGTCGGACCCGAAATGCTTGGCCGTGTGGTTGACGCCCTGGGTAACCCTATCGATGGCAAAGGCGCTATCAATGCCAAGATGACCGACGCTATTGAAAAAGTAGCGCCCGGTGTAATCGCTCGACAGTCGGTTGATCAGCCGGTACAGACCGGTTACAAGGCTGTTGATGCGATGGTACCTATTGGTCGTGGTCAACGTGAACTGATCATTGGTGACCGTCAAACGGGTAAAACCGCCATGGCGATCGATGCCATTCTGGCGCAGAAAAGTGCCGGCATTAAATGTGTCTATGTTGCCATTGGTCAGAAACGTTCAACCATTGCCAACGTGGTGCGCAAGCTCGAAGAACACGGTGCTATGGTGTATACCACTATCGTGGTGGCGTCTGCCTCTGAACCCGCGTCGATGCAGTTTATTGCCCCGTACGCCGGCTGTTCAATGGGTGAATACTTCCGTGATCGCGGTGAAGATGCGCTGATCATCTATGATGATTTATCCAAGCAAGCCGTTGCTTACCGTCAAATCTCCCTACTGTTACGCCGTCCACCAGGCCGTGAAGCCTATCCGGGCGACGTGTTCTATTTGCATTCCCGGTTGTTGGAACGTGCGTCACGCGTAAACGCCGAGTATGTCGAACAGTTCACCAAGGGTGCCGTGAAAGGCCAGACCGGTTCATTAACCGCGCTGCCAATCATCGAAACTCAGGGCGGTGATGTGTCCGCCTTCGTTCCGACTAACGTGATCTCCATTACCGATGGCCAGATCTTTCTGGAAACCGATCTGTTCAACTCAGGCATCCGTCCTGCGATGAACGCCGGTATCTCGGTGTCACGTGTAGGTGGTGCGGCACAGACCAAGATCATGAAGAAACTGTCCGGTGGTATTCGTACCGCACTGGCTCAGTATCGTGAACTGGCGGCTTTCTCGCAGTTTGCATCTGACCTGGACGAAGCAACTCAAGCGCAGTTGGAGCACGGTGCGCGGGTAACGGAATTGATGAAACAGAATCAATATTCGCCGCTCAGTGTTGCCGAAATGTCGGTATCGGTATACGCCGCGAACGAAGGCTATCTAAGAGCCATCAGTATCGCTCAGGTACTGCCGTTTGAAGCTGCATTGCACAGTTATATGAACAGTGAACACGCGGATGTCATGAAGACTGTTAATGAGTCGGGCGCGTGGAACGATGAGATTTCCGGCACCTTTAAAGCCGCGTTGGTTAAATTCAACGCGACTCAAAGCTGGTAATTGAATTGGCCGCGCAAGCGGCCACATAACTGGGGCTTATGCTATGGCAATCGGTAAAGAGATACGAACGCAGATAAATAGCATTAATAATACGCGCAAAATTACCTCGGCCATGCAACTTGTCGCGGCCAGTAAGATGCGTAAAGCTAAGGATCGCATGCTAACCAGCCAACCCTACGCACTGAAAATTCGTGCGGTGATTGGTCATTTGGCGAATGCGAATGCTGAGTTTAAACATGCTTATCTGCAAGAACGAGAAGTAAAGCGCGTGGGCTATATTGTCGTGTCCAGTGATCGCGGCCTCTGTGGTGGTCTGAACGCTAACCTGTTCAGGGCCGTTACCAAAGATGCGCTCGACCTGGAAGCTGCGGGTGTTACTGCCCAGGTTTGTGCAATCGGTAGTAAAGGCTCTGGCTTTTTCAAAGCCCGAGGCTTTGATCTGGCGGCATCAATCATCCACGTCGGTGATAGACCGGTGGTGGCGGATCTGATTGGCGGTGTCAAAGTCATGATTGATGACTTTGAATCCGGGAAAATTGACCAGCTGTTTGTTGTTTATAACCAGTTTGTTAATACCATGGTTCAAAAACCAATGATCGAACAGTTACTGCCACTGGTTGCCACCGATGATGGCACCAAACGGAAATTTGCTTGGGATTATCTGTACGAACCCGATGCCGAACTTCTGTTAAACGGTTTGCTTGCGCGCTTTATTGAAGCCCAGGTGTACCAAGGTGTGGTTGAAAATGGCGCATGTGAGCAAGCATCACGGATGTTGGCAATGAAAAGCGCCACGGATAATGCCGGTGATCTTATCGATAACCTGAAACTTGAGTATAACAAGGCGCGTCAAGCTGCCATTACCCAAGAAATTTCTGAAATTGTTGGCGGCGCTGCGGCGGTTCAATAACGGTTTATAAGAGGACACAAATATGAGTAGCGGACGTATTACGCAAATCATTGGTGCCGTTGTTGACGTGGAATTTCCACGTGTCAACGTGCCCAAGGTTTACGACGCACTAATAATTGATGCCAACGGCATCACGCTCGAAGTTCAACAACAGTTGGGTGACGGGGTCGTACGAACCATTGCAATGGGTTCAACTGAAGGTCTACGACGTGGACTGGACGTGAGCAACTCTGGCAAAGGTATTTCCGTTCCCGTGGGTGTTGCCACCCTCGGTCGTATCATGGACGTCCTGGGTAACCCCATCGATGAACGTGGCGCGATTCTGACTGAAGATCGTTCAGAAATTCACCGCGACGCGCCGTCCTATGCCGAACAGGCCCACTCGCAAGAGATTTTTGAGACCGGCATTAAGGTAATTGACCTAATATGCCCGTTCGCCAAGGGTGGTAAGGTTGGTTTGTTCGGTGGTGCCGGTGTTGGTAAAACGGTCAACATGTTGGAGCTGATCAATAACATCGCGACACAGCATTCCGGTCTATCCGTGTTTGCCGGTGTGGGTGAACGTACTCGTGAGGGTAATGACTTTTACCACGAGATGTCTGAAGCCGGCGTTATTCAGTTAGCCAATCTACCGGACTCCAAAGTGGCGATGGTTTATGGCCAGATGAACGAGCCACCGGGTAACCGACTGCGCGTTGCATTGACTGGCTTAACCATGGCAGAACGCTTCCGTGATGAAGGCCGTGATGTACTGTTTTTCGTCGATAACATCTATCGTTACACCCTTGCCGGCACCGAAGTATCGGCGCTGTTGGGTCGTATGCCGTCTGCCGTGGGCTATCAGCCAACGCTGGCCGAAGAGATGGGTGTGCTGCAGGAACGGATCACCTCGACCAAAGACGGCTCCATTACGTCGGTCCAGGCCGTTTATGTACCCGCCGATGACTTGACCGATCCGTCTCCCGCGACCACCTTTGCTCACTTGGATGCAACCGTTGTACTGAGTCGCGATATTGCGTCTTTGGGTATTTACCCTGCGGTTGATCCGCTCGGTTCGACCTCGCGTCAGCTGGATCCACTGGTTATCGGAAATGAACATTATGATATTGCTCGTGGTGTTCAGGGTGTTCTGCAGGGCTATAAAGAACTGAAAGACATCATTGCGATCCTGGGTATGGACGAATTGTCGGAAGAAGACAAATTGACTGTAAGCCGAGCCCGTAAGATTGAAAAATACCTGTCTCAGCCGTTCCACGTGGCCGAAATTTTCACCGGTGCACCAGGTAAATATGTGTCATTGAAGGACACTATCCGAGGCTTTAAGGGCATTCTGGATGGCGAATTCGACCATATTGCCGAGCAGGATTTTTATATGAAAGGCTCTATTGATGAAGTTGTCGCGGCACATGCTGCACGCAGCTAATCAACACCGGAGGTAAGATCGTCATGGCTATAACAGTACATTGCGACATCGTCAGCGCCGAAGAAAAGGTTTTTTCAGGCTTGGTCGAGCTCCTGGTGTGTGTGGGTGAAGGCGGCGAACTGGGTGTTAAGCCCGGCCACGCGCCTTTATTGACCCGGTTAAACCCGGGTCCGGTCCATTTGGTAAAGCAGGATGGCAGCAAAGAGTTCGTCTATGTTGAGGGCGGATTCCTAGAAATTCAGCCTAACCTGGTTACCGTCTTGGCTGACAGTGCTGTGCGTGCGGCCGATATTGATGAGGCTGCTGCGCAACAGGCCAAAGACGCCGCCGAACGAGAGATCGGCGACAAGGTCGCAAATAGAGAGCTCACCGAAGTAGCGGTGCAACTGTCCAGAGCCATCGGTAAGTTGCGTACGCTCAAGGAAGCTCGTAAGGCAATGGGCCGCTAAACAGCGTGATCCGTTTAAATAAACGACCCTTTGGGTCGTTTTTTTTTGCAAAAAACATTCTCTGATCCTAGGCGCGGCAAACAATTCCACTCAGGTCGATCCGGGGCTTGTGTTAGGCTGCTTGACAGAACAATTTCAGCACTAGACACGACCCATAATAAAAAACGCTAAAGCCAACCGACTAGACAGGGCAGACCATGAAAATAACCAAGACGCTCGGTGAATTTATCATCGAAAAACAGTCCGAGTACCCCAATGCCAGCGGCGAGCTGTCAGCCATTTTCGCCTCGTTGCGGCTCGCGGCGAAAATTGTTCATCGGGAAATAAACAAGGCGGGTCTGGCGGATCTTACCGGATCGGCCGGTATCGAGAACGTCCAGGGTGAGACCCAGCAGAAGCTGGACCTGTTTGCCAACGATCGCTTCAAGGCCGCTTTGTCGGCGCGCGGTGTGATCTGTGGTTTGGCGTCGGAAGAGGACGACGAATATGTTCGTTTTGACGACGAGATCAATCAGCAGAGCAAGTATGTGGTCCTGATCGATCCAGTCGATGGCTCTTCTAACATCGATGTTAATGTCTCGGTCGGAACGATATTTTCGGTGTACCGACGCATATCTGAGGTTGGAACACCGGTCGAAGATGAAGATTTTCTGCAGCCGGGGCACGCTCAAGTGGCTGCGGGCTACGTTATCTATGGTTCATCAACCATGTTGGTGTTTAGTACCGGCAACGGCGTGCACGGCTTTACCTATGACCCGAGTCTGGGCATCTTCTGCCTGTCCCATCCTAATATGACTTTCCCCGATCATGGCCAGATCTACTCGGTCAATGAGGGCAACTACGTGCATTTTCACGATGGTGTAAAACAGTACATCAAGTACTGCCAGGTCGAGGATAAGAAAACCAATCGACCCTACAACAGCCGCTATATTGGCTCGCTGGTATCGGACTTCCATCGTAACCTGATTAAGGGGGGAATCTTCCTCTATCCGGCATCGACTCTGCATCCGTCGGGTAAATTGCGCCTGCTGTATGAGTGTAATCCTATGGCGTTTCTGGCCGAACAGGCCGGTGGCGTTGCCATAACCGGTGCCGACACGCGAGTGCTGGATGTAAAACCGACTGAATTGCATCAACGGGTACCGTTTTTTGTCGGCTCGAAACACATGGTCAATAAACTGCAGCGGTTCCTACGCGAATTTTCCTGACTCCTACCATAGTTGAATCGACAGTCTAGGGGCACTGCTCCATACTGGTCCTTTTAAGGTGGATCTGCTGTGCGCCATTCTATTCTTTTAGCCGCCCTGCTGGCGGCTACTGCAAATCTCTTCTGGGCCGCCAACGCTATTGTCGGCAAGGCGGTGGTAGCCACCCTGCCGGCGTTCACACTGTCGCAGTTTCGCTGGGCCTTAGCCTTCCTGTTGCTGGCACCCTTTGGCCTACCGAAGATTTATCGGCAGTGGCACTGGTACCGGCAACATTTGCCGCGCTTGAGCCTGTTGGCCTTACTCAGTGTAGGCTTCTATAACACCCTGCAATACTGGGCTCTGGAATACACCGAGCCGGTCAAGGTCGGTGCCATGTTGGCGTTGATGCCATTGTCTATTGCGGTCGTGTCCGGTCTTTTGGGCGGCCGCAAGCTGAGCGGACTGGAATGGTTGACGTCGATCTTCGCCGTATCCGGTGCCCTAGTCGTGGTCAGCAACGGTCAGTGGTCACTATTTTTTAGCGCGCAGCAAGGTTGGTTCGGCGAGCTACTCATGGTCTGTGCAGTGAGCAGTTGGGCCTTCTATTCGGTGCTATTGAAACGGCTGCCTCATGAGGGCATCGAGCCCATCGGTCTGCTAACCTTCTTTATTGGCCTCGGCTGTCTATTGATCCTACCGTTTTGGCTCTATGACGTGCGCCACGAAGCCCTCTTTGTGCCACCTCGGGAGCTCTGGTGGTCGATTGCCTTTGTGGCGGTATTTCCGTCGATTCTGTCTTTTATGTGTTGGAACAAGGCGGTGCGTCTCGCCGATGCCACCATAGCGGGCCTGATGGTCACCACTGCGCCCCTGTTTAATGCCATACTGGCGATGACCTTCCTTGATGCCGAGGTGTCCTGGGCCCAGTGGAGCGGTATCGGCATCGTCATTGTTGGTGTAGCCTCGACCCTGTTGTTGTCCCGCAGGCGGACCAGTGCATCAGTCATTGCCAGGCCTTAGCTGACCGGGGTTGATAGTTTGAAGCGTTCGAGCAGGTCCTCCATCGCAACGGGTTTGTAAAAGTAGTAGCCCTGCAACTCTTCGCAGTTGAGGGCCGTTAGGAAGAGCACTTGTTCGGCGCTTTCGACGCCTTCGGCGACCATCCTTAAACCTAGGCCATGGCCCATCTTTACAATGGCTCGCACCAGTTCATCGGACTTAACCGACGTGCCGATAGCGCTAATAAAGCTCATGTCGACTTTGAGTACATGCAGGGGCAGAGACTGCAGTATGCCCAGATTGGAATAACCGGTGCCAAAATCATCGAGTGCAAAGGTGAAACCCATAGCGCTGAGTGCGGCCATATTATCCATCATTGCTGCAGATTTACCGGTAACGGAATGCTCGGTGATCTCCAATTCAAACTGTTTGGCCGCTACGCCATATTGATTGAGCAGCTGTTCTATCGTGGCCAACAGATTAGGGTCTTCCAGTTGCTTGGGCGACAGATTAATCGACACGCTGAGGCCGATCGGCAGCTGGTCTTGGCGCTGCGCCATCATGGCGAAAACCTGCTCCATGACCCAATAGCCAAGGTCTGAAATGAGCGAACTCTGCTCGGCGATCGGAATAAATTCACCCGGTGATACCGTGCCTAGGTCGGTGTCATGCCAGCGCACTAGAGCTTCCATACTTGGCACTTGCTGAGGATCGCCGCCAGAAACTCTAGGCTGATAGACCAGACGCAAATCGTTGTTGCGGATGGCGTAGGGCAAACTGGCCAAAATTTTCTGGCGACGCTCAGCCGCGTGGGTCAGGGTTGGTGAATAGTAGCGATACTGGCCCCGGGCATGTGTTTTTGCTGAACTCAGCGCTGACTCGGCCATCTGCAGTAATTGGTCATAATCCTGCGCATCATCTGGATACATCGCCACACCCATGGTCAACTGGGGGTAGACTTCACTAGCCAAAGCATAGGGTTCTTTGAGGCGCCGCAATATTTGCTCCACGACCACCGCCGATGACTTGTGTTTATCCAGATCCACCAAAGAAATGGCAAAGGTATCGCCTGACAGCCGAGCCACGCTGTCCGACTTGCGCGAGCCCGTCATGAGCCGTTTGGTGAATCGTTGTAGCAAATCATCGCCAGTTAATTGGCCGTATTTTTCATTGATCGCACGAAAATCATCGATATTGACCAGCAGCAGCGCGAGATGGCTACGGCGCCGTTGACACAGCGCCAGACTCTGTATGGTCAACAGCTTAAAATAATGGCGGTTGGGGGCACCGGTGAGCGAATCGAATGATTCAAGCTGTGCAACCTGCTCATCGCGTTTACGCAAGATGTCGATATCCCTGACATAGCCACTGAAGCGCTCTGTCTTGCTTTTGGCCAGGCGGTGCTGGAACCAGCGATATTGGTCGCCGATCTTAACGCGGTGCTCCAGGCTCAAGTGGCCTCGGCCAGTGCGACTGAATTCACGGATTTTTTTCTCGATCTGGGTCTGCTCATCGGGATGCAATAAGGCCAGAAAACCGCTTAGGGACATCTCACTAGTCGGATACTGCAACAGATCCTGAAGCGGTTCACTGAGGTGCATTCGCTGATGCTCATCCCGCCACCAAGATCCCATCTGGCCGAGGCGCTGGGCGGCGATCAATTCGAATTCATTCTTTTGCAGCGCGTTGCTTTGCTTTTCTCGCAGTTGCAGATTGCGCTGCTGCCAGCCTAAAATGACCGACAGGCACAACCAGAAGCCAAGCCCGCCTAACCGGGTGAGGAGGTTGCTGCGGGCGATAATGCCATCGATCGGCGCGGATGATATTGCTAACTCAATTTCGATGCCGTCGTAGCTTAACGAGCGCCGGATCCAGGTCGGGTCGTTATCGACCCGCCCCCCAATTAGCGGATAATTGTCGGCCTCGCCGCGGACCCAAATTGCCATGCCAGGATCGACTGAGCGGTTCGCTGTAAGCGCCAAGCCGAGCTGTTCCAACGCCAAGACTCCAGAAATCAACCGCCCGTCACCACCCGCCACCGGTTGCACATAAATAATACCGGGCAAGCCCTGGAGCAACATAACTGGACCGATCAGAGTGCTGCTGCGGGTTAATGCTGCGTGCCGGTAAGAGTCCCCCTGACCGGGTACAGTGGCCAACTCGACACCGATTACCGCCCGGTTTGCCGGGTTTGCAGGATACACCTGACTGATCACGAGGTTTTCCGACAGGGCTACATTGAGAAACCGATTACGGTCCGCCGGCAGTAATTGGCCTAACCAATATTGGTATAGATCGCTATCGATCTCGTCTTGCTGAGCGGCGAGTATGGCTATTGAATGCAAGACGGCATCGTTATTGAGGAAAAACTGGGTAATGGTCTTTTCGGCCAGGTCGAGGTCGTTATTCACTGCGCGCAGGGGTGCTGCTGCTGCCTTGCTAGACAAGGCCCCCTCAGACCATTTAACAAAGGGCACAATGGGACAGGCCGACATCAACATCAGATAGATTAATAGGTTATCTTTGCGCACGAATACCACTAGCGCAAGACTGCCTAACGCCAGCAGCGCCAGAGTGCTCTCAAGCCACAGGGAATGTAGCCACGGTATGGCTAGCAAGCAGACTAGGGCCAGACCGGTCAAAGCCTGGATCATGTGCCTAAGCCTAGCGTTGTAAAGCTGTTACTGCAGTCGATCATTCGGCACCTCACTACATGTAAGTATTAGATATGAGCTGTCAAAGTGAATTGGTGCAGCTTGCCAACAGAATAGTCAATTTGACGATAATGTTGAGATTTTTAACAATAATACTTTAATATGGGGGTTTTTAACAATAGTACTTATTTCGCAAGGCGTTAGCTGATCAAAGCTTAGCCGATTGAACGACCTCGGCCAGCTTGGCCAGGTTAGCAGCGTTGAGCCATCCAGGGTCGATAGTCATAGGGCGCCTATGCCGCAGTCGAGAAAAAGCGCATGCCGGTTACACTATCGGGCAGGGGGCAGAGCCCAGGCCGGTACCCAGAGTGACCATCATGGCCGGGAAGTTAAATTGAAACGCCAGGGCCGCGGCGGTGCTATCGTGTTCCAACAGTGCCAAGCCGGTAAAGCCGCAGGCGGGTAACCACTGTTGATCCAAGGTACTCGCCAGATGATCGCAATCATCGCGCAGTCGGCTGTAGCTGCCGGCATAATAATCGAAGGGATGACCCTTATCCAGGTAGGACGCCATACTGATGGCAACCGCCATCGGGCCTGGCAGTTCGGCGCGGGTTTGGCGCAGTATAGCGAGCAGTTGAGGTGCGCGTATCACACCGTCCGGACTGAAGTCGCGCGCGCGCAGCGGCGTTAGCATCTCGACCCGGTTACCAAAGTTATCGGCAATACCTCTTTTGATCGCGGTGGCGCCAAAATCCAACACTAGGGTATCGGTCGGACGGCCGTAGGTCTGTGCCAGACCATAGAGCGCCGTGACGCTGCCCCAAGGAGAACAGATTACCGATAGGGTGAGCAGTTCTTCCAATCGGCTGGCCAGATGGATACCGAACTGATGACTGCTCAGCCCGCCGGCAATCACCAGGGTTTGCATCTGCTGCCAGTATTGGCTGAGCGCTACCTGGAAAGGATTGCCCTGCTGCCAAGGGGTATACTGCTGTGCGCTCTGGATAACCAAAGCTAGACGGCGGGCAAAAAGTTGTAGGATACGTTGGTCACCGACTTGATCGGCATCAAAATGGGTCAAGAATGGACGCAGTTGGCTACGAACGGGGTGGCCTTGCGCCTGCAGTAAAGTAACCAACGCTTGCCGAGAGACCAGTTCAAATGCCGTCAGGGTGAATTGAGAGTGGAGTGGATCGTCGCTCGGTAAAAGCTCGGCACGCACTTCCAAGCGGTTTAGGGACCCATCCGGGGTCATGAAAAAGGGTGCGCCGGTCAATCGTTTGTTAAGCATCCTGAGTGTCTCTGGTAGACTGGACAAAAGGGCATAGGCCTGCGGAAAGCGATATCATTATGACCACACTTTATCATGAAATAGAAGTGGTAACCTCGCCCGATCGAGTCTGGAGTTTGCTGACGACCAGAGTTGGCCTGAATCGCTGGTGGCCGGGTGAGATCTTTATCCACGGCGGTGATAGCTGGCGCTTGCAGCAGGAAGACCGCAATATGGCACTGGTCTTTAAGGTCGTCGAAGAGGTGCCCGATCAGGTCCTGGAGTGGCTCTGCACCCAGGGCGAAGACGACTGGCACAATACCCTAGTGCATTGGCGCATAGAACGGCGCGAAGCCAAATTGCACCTGATCGTCGAACATCGTGACCTGCGCAAAACACCCGAAGAGTTGGCCCTTCTGAATACCCAATGGGGTGTCTGGGTCGATCGGATTGGTCATCAATTACATCAAGAAATCGAAACTATGGATGATAGAGACCTTAATGCCTGGACCTAAAACTGACCCGATCAGCGCACCGATGGCGCTTGATATCGCTCATGATGACGCCGTTGTCGTACCTGTCGAGGCAGCAATCAAATCTCTCCAGCCAAGCGCTGAGCCGGCCGAACTGTCTATCGGTGGGCCTCTTGCGCAGGCCGCGCCACTGCAACCCGCTGGGCCGAAGCCAACCATCGTCGCCGATCAGCCAGATTTCTGGGTCGTCAATAAGCCGATCGGTTGGACGGTACAGCGCGACGAACAGGCACCCAGTGTGCTGCAATGGTTAGAAGAAACCTATGGTGCCAAGGTGTACCCGGTGCATCGGCTCGACAAACCGACCTCTGGTCTACTGCTGGTGGCCAAAACTATCGTCGGTAACCGCGCCTTGAGTCAGGCCTTTGCCCAGCGCGGGGTGGAAAAAACCTACTTGGCCCTGAGTGATAAGAAGCCGATAAAAAAACAGGGTTGGGTTAAGGGCGATATGGCGGTCAGTCGGCGCAGCCAATGGAAGTTAATGCGCACCCTAGTCAATCCGGCGGTCACCCAATTTACCAGCACATTGCTGGCGAGCGGCTTACGCGGCTTTATTTTGCACCCGAAAACCGGCAAAACGCATCAGTTACGGGTAGCGCTGAAATCGCTCGGCTGCCCGATACTGGGCGATACCCTCTATGCCGGCAGCGCCTCCGATCGGGTCTATTTGCATGCTTGGAAAATTGCCTTTCAGTTTCAGGACAGTCAATATCAGTATCAGATAGATCCGACCGACGGCCTGTTTAGCGACTGGCAACCGGAGCCCAGCTGATGCTATTAGACTCGCACAGTGACCAGGCCCGCTGCGCACCGCCGTTGGGCCGCGTTTGACTGCTTGTCTGCTGGAGCACCAAACGGCGCTATTGGTGGCAGCGGCGCTGACCCTGAGCGGTCTGCTGGTGGGCGCGACCCTGTATCGTCTGCAGCGGCGTTTAAGTCTGGCACAGGTCCAGGTCGATAATCTCTTGCACGGCTTAGGCGAAAGCCGGGTCGAGGCTGCTGGGTACCGGGGCCAGTTGCAGCAGATCGAGCGCTTACACGAGCAGTTAGAGGAGCGTGACGAGCAGTTGGATGAACAGCGCGAACGGCTGGTTCACGTGCAAACCCAGCTGGCCGATATACACGCCCGAGCCGACAGCGCCGCCGCACACCACAGCGCCCAGTTGACGCTCTTGAACGACAACAAGAACCTGCTCAAACAGGAATTTTCAGTGCTCGCCAATGAGCTGTTCGAGGCGAAAAATCAGAAGTTTAATGAGCAGTCGCAACAGTCGATGTCGGCCTTGCTTGATCCGTTCCAAAAACAGATTGATCAGTTTCGCCAACGCGTCGACACCATTCACAGTCAGGACATCGAAGGCCGTAGCCAATTAGTGAGTCAGCTGACTATGTTGCGCGATATGAATAACCAGCTCAATCAACAGGCCCAGGATTTGACCAAGGCACTCAAGGGCGATAAAAAGCTGCAAGGCAACTGGGGTGAATTGCAGGTCGAGCGGATTTTGGAAAGTTCGGGCCTCTATAAGGGCCGGGAATACGAGCGTGAAGCGAACTTCAAAGACGCTGACGGGCACAATAAACGGCCCGACTTTATTATTAAACTGCCCGATAATAAACACATTATTATCGACAGTAAGGTCAGCTTAAACGCCTACCAACAGGCCGTCGCGGCCGAGGACGAGGTCAGCCGGGAGGCCGCCATTCGCGCGCATGTCGCCGCCACCCGGGCCCATATTCGCAGCCTGAGCGATAAAAATTACCCCGGCCTGGACGGCCTGAATGCGCCCGATTTTGTGCTCATGTTTATGCCCATCGAGAGTGCTTTTGTGGCCGCGTTCGAAGCGGAGCCACAGTTATTTAACGATGCCTTCGAACGTCATATAGTCATTGTCACGCCCACAACCCTGCTGGCGACCCTGCGCACGGTGGCCAACCTATGGACGCTGGAGCGACAGAACCTGAATGCCAAGCAGCTATTTAAGCTGGCCGGTAAAATCCACGACAAGCTCAGTGTCTTTGGCTTGAAGATGGATAAGCTCGGCAGCCAAATCGATACGGCGGGTAAAACATGGCATGAAGCCATCGGCACCATTCGCGACGGCCGGGGCTCTATGGTCAGTTACGTGCGCCGGCTGCAAGAGTTGGGCGCGCCGACCAGCCGCCCGCTGCCGGCGTCGCTCGCCGACCGCGATGCACTCGATGACAATCTCGCCGATGCCGATGCCGACGCTCTGGACGAAAGGTCGGAAAGCCGCGACTAAGTCCCGAGACTAAGTCAGCCAGCCGAGACTAAGTCAGCCAGCCGAGACTAAGTCAGCCAGATTCGTCAACAGGGCTAGATGCCGATTGCCGCCAGGGTTTCGAGAATGTTTTTGGCCACAGCCGCACTCTTAGGATGATCGGACTCGATGTCTTCGATCAGGGTCTGCACTGAACTGCGTAGGCTCGGGTCGACCGGATCGGGTTCATCGACGGCGTGAAGGTGATACTGGATTTGATCCATCAGCATCTTTTGCTGGGCACTGGCCTCACCTTCGGGTAAATGATCGCGCAGGCGTTGGAACAGGCTTTTCAATTCTTGTTTTGGCATAGCGATGTTTCCTTCGTTGGGTCCCCCCTTAATATAGCAAAGTTTGGCTCAAACACTATTCCATCTTAGCGCTTGCTGATTTCCATCTTAGCGCTTGCTGGTTTAAGCCCAACTACTTAGGGCTGGATCGCAGCACCGGCCGATGAGGTAAATTTTTGCACTATGGGCTGTTAAGCAGGTATTTGCCTTTGGTAAGGTAAGGCGTCCCTCGACCCGCAGTGTCGATCTTTTGTGCAGGTGAACCTATGTTAAGCCCGGCTATTGCCCAGACCGTCATCGACCATGCCCTGAGCCTGGGCGCGGACTTTGTCGAATTGTATGTTGAACGTCAGTTGCGTTCGACCCTCAATACCCTCAGTGCCAGCGTCGACTCGGTGCAATCGGGGGTTGAATTTGGCATCGGCCTGCGCTTGGTGTTTGGCCACAAGGTGCTATATGGCTATACCAATAAGGTCGGCGCCGATGAGTTACGCCGTATCGCCTCGGAGTTGGCGGCCAAGGATCGACGCGATCCGATGACCCAGGCCAGCGCCTTTAATTTTATTGCCTCAGCCGATCAGCATCCGGCCGAGAAACGGCTCTCCCAGGATGCCCAATTGGATGCCAAGATAGCCTATCTGCTCGCCGCCAGCCGCGCCGCCTTTGCCGGCGGCTCGGCCATCCATCAGACCAAGGGCGCCTGCCTGCAGCGTGAACAACAGATCGAAATCTTTAACAGCGAAGGCCTGCACGTCCAGGATACCCGCCATTATGTGCGCACCTCGCTGACCGCCATTGCCAGCGATGGTACGGATCAAGCCGTCGGTGCCGATAACTTTGGCGGCCTGCTCGGTTGGGAAGTGGCCGACCAGCACAGTGCCACGACCCTCGGTGCTCAGGCCGCGCGCCAGGCCTTGGTCAATCTCTCCGCCCGGCCCTGTCCCAGCGGCACCATGCCGGTGGTGATGGGCAATGGTTTTGGCGGGGTGATCTTCCATGAAGCCTGCGGCCATCTGCTGGAAACGACGTCGGTGGCCAAGCAGGCCTCGGTGTTTCACGATCAGATGGGCCAACAGATCGCACACACCAAGGTCAGTGCGGTCGACGATGGCACGCTCAAAAATGCCTGGGGGTCGCTCAATATAGACGAC
>Ga0307492_10000633_pt1 | contig 14795 bp, 13 predicted proteins | sample SI3LmetaG_FD_202365 | JGI IMG/M metagenome (GOLD analysis project Ga0307492, IMG submission 202365) | Sea-ice brine microbial communities from Beaufort Sea near Barrow, Alaska, United States - SI3L | ecosystem: Environmental > Aquatic > Marine > Coastal | place: USA: Alaska | collected 2017-05-06 | reverse complement strand
AAATTGAACGCTGAGATTAGAGAGAGTGATCGTCATGATATTTCTATCGTAAATAAAGAGGGCGTGATTATCCTCAATGTGGGGGGTGCTGCAATAGGTTGACCCGTTTTATAGTTAATAATAAAGTGGCTGGTTTTTTACTTTTTTAAGTCCGCTTCCAGCTTTAAGTTAAAAAATCCGCAATGGCATCAATGGTTTTCGGGCTACTCCACTCGTATGCGCCGCGAGCTTTCTGTAATACCTGACCATCAGCATCGACTAACAAGGTTAGTGAAATTGTATCGGCTCCCAGTATATGTTCCAGCTCGAGCTTATGGTCGATAAAATTGTCGAAGTTAATCTCGATGCTTTTGATGAAACCAAGCGCAGCATCGCGATAGTCATAAGTCGAAATTCCGATGACGTTAAATTCGTTTCCATTAAATCGCTTGGCGAGTCGTTCCAAAGATCCCATTTCGGCTCGGCAGGGCCCACACCAATTGGCCCAGATGTTTATGATTAAAGGTTTGCTACGGAAATCGGAAAGCTTTTTCGTTTCGGTGTTTAGGCCCTGGAGCGTTGCCTCGCGCAGATAACTACTAACTCCTACTTCGCCAGGCGTAGCCGCGAAAAAGTTGGCTGTCAGTGCAGACCATGCAATCATTAAAAAGCAAAAAGAACGCATAGGAAAATAACCTGTTTGGTAGGCTAATCTTTCGGATGTTAGTGGTTAACGACGGCGGCTTCGAAGAAAGGAAGTGTCAGGCGTTTGATTTATGATCGCCAGTATTTTGTTCATTTAGTGCAGGAGGCACAGCTGCAATAGTTCTATTGAGTGGGCATAGTTTATTGCTGCGGATGGGTTTGTTGTGCGCAATCCCATAATGCTTTTAGTAGTGGGTCTTTGATCCGTGCTTTCAATGCACACAAGCTTAAAGTAAATGGTTGAAGGTTCGACAGCCAGGGTAAGACCCGAACAGTATCTCGCTTTGGGCTGTGCTCTATTACCAGTTCTGGTACCACTGCAACACCAAAGCCAAGACTGACCATTGACACCAAGGCTTCATGGCCTGCGACCTGGGCGTAGATGTTTGGCTTTTCTCCCATGTCATTTAAATGGGTCAGCAATTGTTCGCGCGCAAGGCCTCGTTCGGCCAGTACCATGGGTATTTCTGCCCAGTTGGGTTCAATACTGTCGGCAATGGCCTGGTCAATCTGTCGGTTCAATGCACTCGGTGATTTCGGGCCAATGAGTCGTAGGGGTGTGGTTCGTAACGACAGGAAGGTGAGTTTATCGGGTAGGATTTCTGGCGTTGCGACAATTGCACTGTCTTCCTGGCCTGATAGCACACGTTCAACGCCATCGGCCTGATCTCCTGTGCGCAGTTTAAGTTCGATTCCTGGGCAGGTTTCACGCATCTTGGATAGTATTTGAGTCAACAGACTATAGCTGGCAGTAACTGAGCCAAACAAACTGACTTCACCATGCAGGCTGGTGTGGTTTGTGTTTAAATCGCCAAGTACTCGCTGCCAATCGTCTATCGCCTTGTGGGCATAATCCTGAAAATGGCGTCCTGCTGGTGTCAATCGAACTTGTCGATTATTGCGCTCAAAGAGCTTATGGCCAATATTCTCTTCCAGTCGTTGTAATTGGCGGCTTATAGCTGAGGGGCTCAAATTGCACTGTTTTGCGGTTTGTCCAAAGTGAAGTGAGCCAGCCAGGTGCAGAAATATTTGCAGTGTTTTAATGTCCATAGGTAATGACGATAGACCAAAGTTATTGAATATTACGCAACATAGCATGGCGTATATTTCATTTTACGCAACATAATAATTAGCGCATTATGCGTCTATCGAAATTCTAACTGGAAAAACCTCATGCGCGAAAATTACTTCAATACCTTACCACTGCGTCTACAACTCGAAGAGTTGGCAAAATGCCGATTCATGGGTAAGGATGAATTCGCTGATGGCGTCGACTATATTCGAGGCAAGAAAATTGTCATCGTTGGCTGTGGCGCTCAAGGCTTAAATCAGGGCTTAAATCTGCGAGATTCTGGCCTTGACGTCAGTTACACGTTACGTGCAGCAGCCATTGCTGAAAAGCGTCAGTCATTCAAGAATGCGTCGGAAAATGGTTTCACAGTCGGGACTTACGAAGAACTGATTCCAACGGCTGATATCGTTATGAACTTAACACCGGACAAGCAGCATAGTGCGGTTGTGAATGCGATTATGCCAATGATGAAAGACGGCGCAACGCTTGATTATGCACATGGTTTTAATTTGGTTGAAGAAGGCATGCAAGTGAACAAAAGCATCACCGTAGTGATGATGTGCCCTAAATGCCCAGGTTCGGAAGTTCGAGCAGAATATGTTCGCGGCTTTGGTGTGCCAACGCTTATCGCAGTTCACCGCGAAAATGATCCAAATGGTGATGGCATGAAAATCGCTAAGGCATTAGCTGTCGGTACTGGTGGTCACCATGCGGGTGTGCTTCAATCATCACCGATTGCAGAAGTAAAATCTGACTTAATGGGAGAGCAGACGATTCTTTGCGGTACGTTACAAACTGGCTCTATCCTATGCTACGAGAAAATGATCGAAGAAGGCATTGACCCCGGCTATGCGTCGAAGTTAATCCAGTACGGCTGGGAGACTATCACGGAAGCGCTTAAGTATGGTGGAGTGACTCACATGATGGACCGATTGAGCAATCCTGCAAAATTGAAAGCTTACGAATTATCAGAGCAACTTAAAGATTTGTTACGTCCATTATTTCAAAAGCACCAAGACGATATCATGTCAGGACACTTCTCTACTGGGATGATGGCCGATTGGGATAACGATGATGCCAACCTATTAAAATGGCGTGCGGCTACAGCAGAAACTGCATTCGAAAAGCAGGCAGCTGGTGATGTTGAAATTTCTGAGCAAGAATATTTCGATAAAGGTATTTTGATGGTGGCGCTAGTTCGTGCAGGTGTCGAGCTTGCGTATGAGACTATGGTTGACGCAGGTATTGTTGAAGAATCAGCCTACTACGAATCACTGCATGAAACGCCGCTTATCGCAAATTTAGTGGCCCGTAAAAAGCTATACGAAATGAATGTTGTTATTTCTGATACGGCTGAATATGGTTGTTATCTATTTGACCAAGGTGCACGACCATTATTGGCAGAGAAGTTCATGCCATCAATCAAAAGTGATGTTATTGGTGCTGGCTTAAGCGATAGTAGCGGTAGTGTCGATAACAAGACTCTGGTTGATATTAACGAAGAGCTTCGTGCCCATTCAGTTGAAATAGTGGGTAAGAAGCTTCGTGGCTACATGACAGGTATGAAAGCTATCGTTTAATTATTGACGACAGCTTTTGTTTTCGTTAAAGGGGTGAAACGACTTTCGTTTTACCCCTTTTTTATTGGCACCGCCTTTTATGCCGCACTCTAGCAATGGCCCAGTCAGGCTGTCACCAAGTACTAAGCTGGCTATTAAGCTTAGGTCCGGTTTTTTCTTTTGTCATCAAGCTGTCATAATAAAGCGGTATATATACTTACGCTGATATTGTAATTTTTTGAATGGGCCTATGAAGATACTAGTAGTCGAAGATGATACCGATATTCGAGAGATGATTTGCCAGTGTTTAACTCAGGCTGATTATCAAGTTCAAAGTTGCATGGATGTCAAATCGGCGCGTCAGATGGTCGAAGCCTTCAGGCCGGACTGCCTGGTGGTTGACTGGATGCTGCCAGATACCAGTGGTGTCGAATTGATCCGCTGGTTACGGCGCCAACCGGACTATGCGCAAGTCCCTTGTTTGATGTTAACCGCACGTTCGCAGGAAGCAGACAAAATTACAGGTTTAGAGTCTGGTGCAGACGATTATATGACGAAACCGATGTCTCTACGTGAGCTTCAGGCAAGAGTGAAAGCGCTGTTAAGGCGACCATCAGCCTACCTTGAAGCCAGCGACATAATTATAGTTGGTCCGATTAAATTGAATTTGAGTAGTCATGAAGTCGAGATAGCTGGCAAATTGCTCGACTTATCACCGACTGAATACAAGTTACTGAAGTTTTTTATGCGCAATCATAATAAAGTGTTTTCGCGAGACCAAATTCTGACGGCGGTCTGGGGAGAAGATGCATACATTAGCGATCGGACTGTTGATGTTCATATTCTAAGGTTGCGCAAGGTCCTTAAGGACTTCGAAATTGATGCTATGATTAGCACCGTTCGAGGTGCCGGTTACCGCTTTGTTGATCTGGCAAGTTAGCCATATAAAGTTGAAATTAATTTGAAGAAAATCTGGACCACAGAGCGCCGCACATTACTGGTGGCTTTGTTTGCAGCGATATGTCTTACCGCATTAACCAGAGACTGGATGTTATCTGCTTTGTTGTCGCTGGTGGGTTATATCAGCTGGTTATACTATCGATTGATGCGGCTCGAACAGTGGTTATCGCGAGGTACCAAAGCGAGTGAAGTGTTCGACGACAACGGTTTTATTGGCATTATCGTGCGGCATTTGTATCGCCAGAAAAAACACAGCAACGAACGCAAAAAACGAACCAAAGATATTTTAGGACGATTGAATCGGAATATTGCAGCATTACCTGATGCGACTGTTTTACTCAATCAATACCGACAAATCGAATGGTGTAACGAGCCTGCCCAGTATTTGCTCGGAATACATGGTCGCAACGATCTTGGTCAACGCATTACTAATTTGATACGCCACCCCGAGTTTTCGAACTACCTCGATGCACCCGAAGCTCGTCAGCATATTGAAGTCCGTGCACCAGGCGATACTGGGCTAACCATTCAGATCCGCGTCGTGCGTTTTGGCGATGATCAAACCTTGTTGATCGCCCGGAACATTAGTGATCAGGCGTTATTGCAGGAGGGATTGAAAACTTTTGTTGCTAATGCATCGCACGAATTAAAATCGCCATTAACAGTGATTTCTGGTCATCTGGAAATGCTCGAAGACCAAAAAGCATTGACTGCATCTGGCCAAAAATCATTGAAAACTGCACAGCGTCAAACTAATAAAATGAAAGACCTTGTGGAAGATTTGTTATTGTTATCACAGGTCGAGAGCTATCACTTGCAGGCAGATGAAGGCATCGGAATTGATTGTGATGCATTGACCCAAAATATTATCGTTGCACTGCAGGTTGGTTTGAATCAAGGGAGAATTGAGTATAGTGCAGATGAGCAATTCTGGTTGTTAGGCGTAAAGGCTGAGGTCGAAGGTATTTGTATTAATTTGATCGAAAATGCCTTGAAATACTCACCAGAGAAAACGAAGGTATCAGTCAGTTGGTCGCTTAATCAGCAGCATGAATTATTGTTTAGCGTGAGTGACCGTGGTACCGGCATTAGCTCGAACGATTTGCCCCATATCACCGAGCGCTACTATCGTGGCAGTCTCACCGGTAACGAATCGTCGACCGAAGGCACTGGCCTTGGTCTGTCGATTGTGCAGCAAGCTGCCAACAAGCACGGCGCAACATTAATGATTGATAGTGAGCCGGAGCGAGGCAGTCGATTTACGATTAGTTTCCCTAGTTATCGTGTTTTAAAACGACCAGAAAAATCTACAGTCATTAACTTTGGGGATTATCAGTCGTTATAGTTTGGTGATCTATCACTTTTAGAAATTCTTCTCAGCTTGATTGTCACATAGCTGTAACATTTAACGTTCATACTACTCAAATGAAAACTTTAACTGATCATTTCAAATTAAAAAACTCAGGAGTTAATATGAAGAAATTAATGCTCGTAACAGCACTCGCTGCCATGTCGATTAGCAGTGTTCAAGCAGCTGGCAGAGACACAATTAGTGTCGTCGGTTCCTCAACAGTCTATCCCTTTGCAACGGTTGTTGCGGAAAGTTTTGGAAAGAAAACTAACTTTAAAACACCCAAAATTGAATCGACTGGTTCTGGTGGTGGGATGAAATTATTTTGCTCTGGGCTTGGCGTTAATTCACCTGATATCACTAATTCATCGAGGGCGATGAAAAAATCAGAATATGACAAATGCCAGAAAAACGGTGTCACTGATATCACTGAAGTGCATGTTGGATTCGATGGTATTGCGATTGCAAATTCAAAGGAAGCGGCACAGTTTAAGTTGACTCGCAAAGACTTATTCCTCGCGTTAGCGCTACAGGTGCCTAATCCAGATGGCAGCAAGACGTTGATTGACAATCCTTATCAGAACTGGAATGAAGTGAACCCTGACCTACCTGCCATGCGCATTGAAGTGCTTGGCCCACCGCCAACATCGGGCACACGTGACGCATTTTCTGAGCTGGCATTAGAGGGTGGTTGTAAGAAAATTGACTGGATCAAGGCGATGAAAAAAACAGACAAGCAAGCCTACAAGACCGTTTGTCATAGTATGCGTGAAGATGGTCGTTATATCGAAGCGGGTGAAAATGACAACCTGATCGTACAGAAACTAGTGAGAAACCCGAACGCACTCGGTATCTTTGGTTACTCTTTTCTAGAACAGAATGATGACAAGGTCCAAGGTTCCATTATAGAGGGTAAACAGCCAGAATTTGAATCGATTGCTGATGGTAGTTATCCGATATCTCGTCCTCTGTTCTTTTATGTTAAGAACGCACATGCGGCTTCTATTCCGGGTATTAAAGAATATCTGAAAGAATTTACTAGTGAAGCAGCTATGGGTGATGACGGTTATTTGCTAGACAAGGGGTTAATTCCTTTGTCAGCCGAAGCGCGAGCCGAGTTACGTAAAAACACCAGTGCGGGAACGCGTTTGGTAATGAATTAATCGGTGTTTTTTGATAGGATATAGTGGGCGCCTAACTTCGGTTAGGTGCCTTTTTCGTACTACCTTTTTAGTTTAGTGTCACTAATCAGTCATTGTTGACCCTTAATGAGCAATCTTTAATGGGCAATCTGTAATGAGCAATCTGGAATACTAAAGAATTATGCCAACCACGTCTTTATTTTTGATGATCGCGGGTCTTGGGTTGTTAGCTTTTTTTCTTAGCTTTCAACGCTCAGCGAGATATAGCGGACCGACTCGCTTGGGGTCGTTACCGCATCACTACGCCAGCTTAACAGCGGTCTGGACTGCCTTTCCTGCCTTATTGCTAATGATCGCCTGGAGCATTATCGAACCGGGTTATTTGCAACAACAAATTGAAGCTAACCTACCCACAGAAATTGCGGGTCAGTCATCAGATGCAATAGCGCTTTACCTGAATAGAGTTCATCTAGCGATAGCAAGTCAGACAGTTGATGCTGACCCTGTTGTTCAATCATTAGTCGTGGCTTACGAAAAGGCAGCATTGCATAGCCGCTATTTGAATACGGCGATGGTTTTGGTTTTATGCCTGGGTGGTATAGCGGTTGGCCTTAGCAAAATATTGTTTAAGGTACATGCCCGGGTTGGTATTGAACGACTGATGAAGGCTTTTTTAATACTGTGCTCTGGAGTGGCGATAGTGACGACGATCGGCATAGTATTATCAGTGTTGTTTGAATCGATCCGATTTTTCAATGCGGTACCAGTTTTTGATTTTATGCTTGGTACTTCCTGGAGCCCTCAGACATCGATTCGGTCTGATCAGGTTGGCTCTAGCGGTAGCTTTGGAGCAGTACCGTTATTTTTAGGTACCATGTTAATTTCACTGATTGCGATGGTTATCGCTGTTCCTATCGGTTTAATGACGGCAATCTATCTGAGTGAATACGCAACGCCAAAGTTTCGCACAATGGCAAAACCTGCATTAGAGGTTCTAGCGGGTATTCCAACCGTTGTTTATGGATTTTTTGCGGCATTGACGGTAGCCCCTTTTATTAGAGATATTGGCGAATCGATAGGCCTTAGCGTGGCCTCAGAAAGTGCATTAGCCGCAGGTATCGTCATGGGCGTGATGATTATACCTTTTGTATCGTCACTATCAGATGATGTCATTAGAGCCGTGCCGCAAGCGATGCGTGACGGGTCTCTAGCGTTGGGGGCAACACGGTCAGAAACGATTAAAAAGGTGATTATCCCAGCGGCTTTGCCGGGCATTGTTGGTAGCGTGTTACTTGCCGCATCGAGGGCGATTGGTGAAACAATGATCGTTGTCATGGCTGCCGGTTTAGCCGCGAATCTGACCGTTAACCCGTTAGAAGCGGTAACCACAGTAACCGTGCAAATTGTCACTCTGCTGACAGGCGATCAAGAGTTCGATAGCCCTAAAACACTCGCTGCATTTGCGCTTGGTTTGATGCTATTTGTCACAACTTTATTACTCAATGTCATCGCATTGCATGTCGTGCGCCGATACCGAGAACAATATGAATAATACCGAAATTGTCAAAGCAGGGTTGCAAAAGCGCTATGCCCGCGAAAAGAGATTCCAGTTTTATGGCAAGGCTGCGGTCATGTCGGGGTTTGTATTTCTGATTTTTCTTTTGTTTGATATCACAACAAAGGCTATACCTGCGTTTAGCATTACCGAAATTATGCTTGAAGTACCAATGGATCGGAGCAGTTTAGAGCTACCAACTGAAACCAACGCGGGTATTGATGATGAAGCCTTGGCTTCAATCAATTACGCTGGTTTAGTCAAAAAAGCGCTGCGATCGCAGTTTCCTGAAGTCACAAAGCGCAAAGATAAAAAGCTACTTTATCGCTTAATGTCGGGTAGCGCTGAGTACGAGTTAAGGCGGCTAGTGATTGAAAACCCTGGATTGATAGGGGGCGAACCTTTGTCGATCTGGTTTAAAGCTGATGATGATGTTGATACTTTTTACAAGTTGAAACGAGTCACCAGCCGAATCAAAGCTCAACAAGTTGAGTTTATAGAGACACTAAAAACAGAATCCCGAATTCGTACGGCGTTAAATTGGGATTTTTTTACGAATGGTGATTCACGCGAGCCAGAACAAGCGGGTATCAAAGGTGCTTTACTTGGTTCATTCTGGACGCTGTTGGTTACGCTGATGGTTTCGTTGCCGGTAGGCATTGCGGCTGCGATCTATCTGGAAGAGTTTGCGCCGCAAAATCGACTCACTGATTTCATAGAAATTAATATCAATAACCTCGCCGCAGTACCGTCGATTGTGTTCGGCTTATTGGGTCTGGCGGTATTTATTAACTTCTTTGGCATGCCGCGCTCGGTTCCTCTGGTCGGCGGTCTGGTGCTATCTTTGATGACTTTACCGACGATTATTATTTCTAGTCGTGCCGCAATAAAGTCAGTGCCTCCATCACTGAGAGAGGCTGCATTGGGGCTGGGTGCATCACATATGCAAACCGTTTTTCATCATGTATTACCGCAGGCAATGCCAGGTGTTTTAACCGGTGCCATCATTGGCATGGCGCAGGCATTAGGCGAGACGGCACCTCTGTTGATGATTGGTATGGTTGCGTTTATCGTCGATGTGCCGGGTGGTGTATTTGATTCGGCTACGGTGTTGCCGGTTCAAATTTATTTATGGTCGGATAGTCCAGAGAGTGCCTTTACCGCATTGACTGCCGCAACTATTTTAGTGTTGCTGGCATTTTTAACAGTGATGAATGCCCTGGCGATACTGCTCAGGAATTATTTCGAGCGTCAACGTTAAGCCTCAATATTAAGTATTATCATTAAAAAAGATTCACAGTATGGATAAAAACATGCAACAGAAAAAAAACGAAACGGCTTCTCCTAATTTAGACCTCGGTGGTTTTGAGTCCACCATCGGTGAAAATCTGTTAGATGACGCAAAAATTTCTACCCGAGGTGTGAATGTCAGCTACGATGACAAGCAGGCAATTTTCGATGCTTCATTGGATATTGGTCGTAATCAGGTGGTCGCTTTAATCGGTCCTTCGGGCTGTGGTAAATCGACGTTTTTGCGTTGTCTTAACCGCATGAATGATACGATTTCGAGCTGTAACATTAGTGGCAAACTCGAGCTTGATGGTGAGGATATTTACGCCAAAAAAATGGATCCGGTGCTATTAAGGGCGCGAGTAGGTATGGTGTTTCAAAAGCCTAATCCTTTCCCTAAATCTATATATGATAATGTGGCTTACGGGCCACGTATTCATGGTCTAGCTCGAAGCAATGCCGAGGTAGATGAAATCGTTATCACCAGCCTTGAAAAAGCGGGTCTATTCGAAGAAGTGAAAGACCGACTGAATGCGCCAGGCACCAGTTTATCGGGCGGTCAGCAACAACGTCTGTGTATCGCGCGTACCATTGCGGTCAGCCCGGAAGTAATATTGATGGATGAACCTGCTTCTGCGCTGGACCCGATAGCAACTGCGATTATCGAAGGATTAATCGATGAGTTACGTCAAAATTATACCATCGTAATCGTCACTCATTCGATGCAGCAGGCGGCAAGAGTGTCACAACGGACCGCTTATTTTCACATGGGTCGAATTGTTGAAGTCGGTGATACCAGCCGAATATTCACCAATCCGCGTCATGAAATGACAGAAAACTATATAACCGGAAAATTTGGGTAATCGACATGAATCAAGATAAACCATTAGGTGGACATATTTCCAAACGTTTTGATAACGAGCTGGAAGACCTTCGTAACCAGGTGTTAGCCATGGGTGGATTTATCGAAACCCAGATGGCTAACGGCCTCAAAGGCCTATTTGAATCAGATTCTGAAATAGCGCGGCGCGTCGTTAAAGATGACGATAAAGTCAATCGCATGGAAGTTGATATCGACGATCAATGTCTTAAAATATTAGCTCGACGACAACCGGCGGCAAGTGACCTGCGCTTAGTCATTGCTATTATCAAAACCATCAGTGACCTTGAGCGGATTGGCGATCAGGCACAAAAACTAGGGCGAAATCAACTCGACCTCATCGACGATGGGGCCGAATCTTCACATTTTATGAAGCTCGAGCACCTCGGTGAACTGGTCAGTAAAATGCTCAACAAGGCACTCGATAGTTTTGCCCGAATGGATGTCGATGAAGCGCTGAAAACCATCGCTCTGGATGATAAAATAAATGCCGAATTCGACGGTATGATGCGCCAACTGATCACCCACATGATGGAAGATCCGAGAACGATCCGTAACGTCTTGCGGGTCACCTGGTGTGCTCGAGCGTTAGAGCGTATCGGTGATCATTCAAAAAATATCTGTGAGCACGTGGTGTTTTTAGTTCAGGGAAAAGACGTGCGTCATATTGGTTTAAAAGCACAAGTTGAAATGGCTTCAGAGTAATACCTCCATGACTCTAAATCACCAGAGGCCAAAACCAGCATTATTAGTTATTGGCCTCTGAGTACTATTATATTGTCTATAGAGTAATGGGGTTGAAGTCGACCAGCGGATTGACGTCTGCTTCGTAATCGATGCCATCGATGCCAAAACCAAATAATTTTAAAAACTCACTTTTATAGAGTTGATAGTCAGACATTTCAGACAAGTTTTCACTGGTGATCTGAGGCCATAGGTCTCGACAAGCTTGCTGCACATCTTCACGTAATTCCAGATCATCGAGTCGTAGTCGGTTATTGTCATCGACCAGCTCTGCAGGATTCAGATTATTGTAGAGCCGTTCAGCAAACAGGCGATAAATTTGCTCCATACAACCTTCGTGAATGCCTTCCTGACGCATGACTTTAAACACCATCGACAGATATAGTGGCATGACTGGGATGGCTGATGAAGCCTGAGTAACAACTGACTTCAGTACCGCAACATTAGCGCCTCCACCATTCGGTGATAGTTTAGCGTTGAGTGCTTGCGCGGCACGATCAACGTCTTCTTTCGCTTTACCAAGAGCGCCATGCCAGTAGATGGGCCAGGTAATATCGGAACCAATATAGGAATAAGCAACGGTGCGAGCATTGTCAGCTAGCACGCCTGCGTCGGACAGCGCATTGATCCATAGTTCCCAATCCTCGCCACCCATAACGGTAATGGTATTGGCGATTTCTTCCTCGTTAGCTGGTTCGATTTCAGCATTAATGATGGCATCTTTACTGGTATCGATAGCGGTAGAGCGATAAGTCTCGCCAATAGGTTTTAGTACCGATCGGATTACTTCACCGCTATCGGGCATTTTGCGCACGGGGGAGGCGAGAGAATAAACCACCATATCTATCTCACCGAGGTCATCTTTAATTAACTGGATGACTTGATCTCGTGCCTCGTTGGAGAAGGCATCACCATTAATGCTTTTGGCATAAAGCCCAGCCTCGGCAGCATATTTTTCAAAAGCCGCGCTGTTATACCAACCGGCTGTACCTGTTTTCCTTTCAGTTGCTGCTTTTTCAAAAAATACACCAATAGTCGCTGCACCACTACCAAACGCTGCAGCAATACGTGAAGACATGCCATAACCACTAGAAGCCCCGATCACGAGTACTTTCTTAGGGCCATTTTCAACGGCTCCTTTTTGTTGGGTGTATTCAATTTGCTGCTTAATGTTGAGGTCGCAGCCCGTGGGGTGAGTAGTGGTGCAAATAAAGCCGCGAATCTTGGGTGTGATGATCATATTTATATCCTTAAGCCTATTGAAAGCAATGAAATCGAAAGCAGCTGAGGATGATACTACAGATGACTATGGTTGTTTAGTAAGGCCATAATTGAGCCGGCAGCCTTGGATAAAGGAACAGTTTAGACCTTATAGCATCAGTGTCACGTTCTCGCCATTGCCCAGCCCAAGGATGCAGTTCAATCGTAATATTTATTTATAACGCCAAGAGTCTCCTGCTTTTTTGCCTCTAAATGGCGAGAAGAAAAGATTGATTTTTTTGGTCGGGCTGTAAACCTTAAGTGTTTTGGCTTGCGCGGGGTCGATCAAATCTCTTATCTTTTTAGTACCACCTATGATGCTTTTGCGTGCTGCATTCGACTTTTTAGCAATGTCCTCAAGACTATCAAAAATATTACGATTGACTTTTTCTGATTTGATAACAAAATCAATCTTTAAGCTTTTGCCGTCTCCAAATGAGGCCGCTACCGTGACTATTTGTTCCAAAACCTGGTCATTCCATTGCGCAGGTGAGGTCGGAACGCGCTGCACTGATGTCACATTGTTATCTCTTCCAATCACCGAAAATAACCAATCAAAGTTATCCTGTATGACTTTATCCCAATCTCTTTCCTGTCTTTGGCGACTCAATGCATCGTTGTATCTTTTTTGGCTGGTAGTCGTCCATACCGCAGGCTCGACTATTGGCGGATAGACTTTCCCTTTGGTAGCGCCATCTTCTTGCCGAGCATATTTAATGGCATCTTCTAGTTTCTTAGGCAGTCCGTTTTGTAATTGTTCAGATTTGGATGCAAAGTGCTGTTGTGCTGCCTCCATATATTGTTGGTTTGAATCGTAAACTTTTCGATCATATTCGCTGTTTCTAGCAGTCGAGCGGGGGTCTTCATAGACGCCAGCGGCGAAGGCAGGCCGTCCTGCGACAGAGCCATACTGGATCATGGTTTTGTCCCAAGTAGGGTCGTTAGAAGTCAGTATTTTTTGAGTTAAGCTGTTCAATAATTTGGGTGGTAAACCTTGTAATGGACCAACCAGGCAGGTGTCTACCACCATTTGTTCTTTTTGAGTTTGCCCCGCTTTTAATAAACCTCTAATTCTTAAGTGCTCTGACTGTCCGTCGATAGGTTTAAACGTGAAAGAATAATCACCATATGATGTGGTGTAGTAATAGGTGCCTTCATCTATTTTTGCGGTATTGGTATAAACGTAAGATGGCCTTAATGAATTGAACTTGTTGACGTCACCACAAAAGACACTATGAATGACGATGTCTTGCTCACGGTCTAAATAAACGTCTTTGTAACCTTCAACCGCATGAGCTGAAGATACCGCTAAGGCAAGTGTGCCGAAAGATAATAATAATTTTAGTGGGTTCATGTATTTTCCTTAAGTTTCACTCAGTATAGACACCCTATTCCGAATTGCTCTACTAACATCGGTGCAGAGAGATAAATTACCTAGGAATATACAGTTTAAGTAACCTAGCAAGCATTGACGAGAATCCGTCAGGAATGGAGAGTGAATATAGTTAATAGTGGGAAGTTTCGAAGCGAACTTGATGGTTTGTAACACAATTGTAATTGTTGGTGACTAATATATTCGCTATCTAAGGTAACGGATTTATTCCAGCCTACTTTAATTCGAGACGGAAAGTGGAAATATGATGAACCAAAATAGTTTTAACATTGAAGGTGATATTGTCAGTTCGATTTCGAAGCTGAAAGAAAGAGTCAGTAGTATTGAATCAATTTGTGGACGTTCATTACGCACCATACAAATGAGCGATGAAATTTCACGGAGAGAAGCATTAGTCGTTTATAACGACGTCAGGACCAGTGCTTTATGTAAAGATTTTTTGCAAGGTGAATCTTAACGATAGCGCTAAAGTCTAGAGAGTATTTTGCCATCGGGGTGGTTCGCATTCAAGAATATCATTGGACTAATGTCTAAAAAAATTGACCAGGTTAATCAAGCCCTACAAAACGCTTAATCGAATTTTTTTGACAGGCGAGTTCAAGCTTTGATAGCAGGCCATATTCTATGGCTACGCTAAATAGTTTTAGCGGTGAGTGAATTAAACTGTCGAAAGGGCCTCGAATTAAAACTTCATATCCATGAAGAGTAGGACTTTCAGAACAAAAAATGGCCTGAAAGAAGGCCGTTATATTATTATTTTCGATGATATCTATTAAGAGACTTCTTACTTCTTCTGTCATCAACTACATCACGATTTTTTCACGGCGAAAGATGATGAATTGTCATACCAGCCTATCTATCAATTAGCCCCAGTATTTTATTTTTAACCAAACCTTCATACAACC
>Ga0307492_10000632_pt1 | contig 14805 bp, 11 predicted proteins | sample SI3LmetaG_FD_202365 | JGI IMG/M metagenome (GOLD analysis project Ga0307492, IMG submission 202365) | Sea-ice brine microbial communities from Beaufort Sea near Barrow, Alaska, United States - SI3L | ecosystem: Environmental > Aquatic > Marine > Coastal | place: USA: Alaska | collected 2017-05-06 | reverse complement strand
ACCCTCGACCGCATCGCCGCCAAGCTCGAGGCCCCGGCCCCGGTCCGGATCGGCGCCCCGAAGAAGGCCGCTAACGATTCGCGCCGCGCCGCCTTCACGCTGCGGCTCGATCAGGAACGCCATCTCAAGCTGCGCCTCGCCTGCACCGTGCGCGGCCGCAGCGCGCAGCAGCTGGTGACCGACGCGCTCGACGGCCTGCTCGCGCAGATGCCCGAGATCGACAGCCTTGCCGCGCAGGTCCTGCGCGACTGATCCCGAATTTTCGGAGCCCTAGGAGGGGACGATGAAGACTGCCACGCTCAGGAGCACCCGCATCGTCGGGCTAGCGGTCACCACCGCGCTGGCGACCACGACGCTTGGCGGTTGCGCCGGCAAGGCCGCGCCGAGCGCCGCGATGTCCGCCGAGGGCGCCAAGGCGGCGCTCGTCAAGGGCCAGGGCGACAAGGCGGTGTCCCTGGCCGAAGCCGCGGTGCTCGCGGCGCCGCGCGACGGGGCCTCTCGCGCATTGCTGGGGGCCGCCTATCTGGAGGCCGGCCGGTTCGCCTCCGCCGCGACCGCCCTCAACGATGCGATCCAGCTCGGCGAGACCTCCGGCCGCACCGTGCTGACCTACTCGCTGGCGCTGTCCGCGCTGGGCCGCTACCCCGAAGCGCAGGCGCTGCTGGCCGATCACGAACGCCGGCTCGACCCCGCCGACTACGGCCTCGCTATCACGCTCGCCGGGAGCCCGCGGCAGGGGGTCGAAACGCTTTCGAACGCGCTTCGCTATGGTGAAAATACGCCTAAGCTGCGTCAGAATCTGGCCTATGCCTTCGCGCTCAACGGCGACTGGCGCTCGGCCAGGCTACTGGCGGCGCAGGACGTGACCGCCGACCGGCTCGACCAGCGCCTCGGCGAATGGGCCGCGCTGTCCACCCCGCAGATGGCGGTGCAGCGCGTCGCCGTCCTGCTCGGCGTGACCGCGAAAGCGACCGACGGCGGCCAGCCGGTCCACCTCGCGCTGACTAATTTCCCGACCAACGAGCAACTCGCCGCCGAATCGGCGACGCAAGACGCCGCTCCGGCGCCCGTCCCCGCGCCGGTTCCCGGTGCGGTGCTCGCCAGCGCCGAGCTGCCCGCCGCCGACGCTATCGCCGCTCCGGCGGAGGAAACCGCTCTGGCGGCCCACGAACCCGCCGCGGCTCCGGCCGCCATTTCCTACACGCCCGCCGCGCCGCGGATCGTGCTGCCCAGGCCGACGCCCGCGACGGCCCCGGCGCGCGTCGCCGTGGCCAGGAAGCCCGTCGCCGCCGTGCCCGTTCCCGCCAAGCCTTCGCCCGCGTTCCGCGCCGCCTTCGTGCGCCAGCCCGGCGCCTACCGGGTCCAGCTGGGCAGCTACGCCTCGGCGAGCGGGGCCAGCGACGCCTGGACCCGTTTCCAGAAGCGCCACCCCGAGCTGAAGGGCGCCGAGCGGGTGATCACCAGGGCGCGGGTCAATGGAAAGACATACTACCGCGTCGCCGCCAGCGGCTTCGCCAAGGCTTCGGCACTCTCGTTCTGCTCGCTGGTCAAGACGAGCGGCGGCGGCTGCCTCGCCTATGCCTCCTCGCGCACACTGCCGGGGGCGGTAGCCAATTCCGCGCCGCGCGCGGCGGCGGTGAAACCCGCTACCCGCGTCGCGGCGCGCTGATTCGAGGACAACAGCCGGCACGAGCCCTTCCTCCTGTCGTGCCCTCCTGACGCCTCTCCCGGCTCTGCCGGGGGAGGCGTTTCTTCCGATACCGGACAGTTTGATCCTCCCCATTTTTGCGAAGCACAAATGGGGAGGTGGCAGCCGCGCGAAGCGTGGCTGACGGAGGGGGTAAGGCGGGATGCTACCTACCCCTCCACCATCCTGCGGATGGTCCCCCTCCCCATTTGGCCTGCGGCAAAATGGGGAGGATTGCACAGCCTAGATCCGCACCCCGCCTTTCCACAGCGCCTCGACGCGGCCCTGCATGGGCTGGCCGTCGAACGGGGTGTTGCCGGCGCTGGCGGCCATCTTGTCGGTATCGACGATCCACGGGCGCTCGGAATCGATCAGGGCGATGTCGGCCTCGTGGCCTGCGCGGAGCTCGCCCGCTTCGACCCCCAGCAGCTTCGCGGGATTGCCCGCCAGCAGCGCGAAGGCGCGGGGCAGGTCGATCACGCCGTCGCGCACCAGGCCGAGCGTGGTGGCGAGCAGCACTTCGGCCCCCGCCATGCCCGGCGCGGCGTCGGCAAACGGGAGCCGCTTGTCCTCGGGCCCACGCGGATCGTGACCCGAGGCGATGACGTCGAGCGTGCCGTCGGCGAGCGCCTCGAGCACCGCCTGGCGGTCCGCCTCGCAGCGCAACGGTGGCGAAATGCGGGCGAAGCTGCGGAAGTCGCCGATCGCGAGGTCGGAGAGGTGGATGTGCGCCGGGGTGATGCCCGCGGTCACTTGCAGGCCGCGCGTCTTGGCCCGCCGCACCAGCGCGAGACCCGCGCGCGTTGTGACCTGCCGGAAATGCAGCCGCGCGCCCGCCATTTCGGCAAGCGCGATGTCGCGCGCAACCGCCAGCGCCTCGGCCTCGGCGGGGGCGGAAGCGAGGCCCATGCGCGTCGCCATCTCGCCCGCGGTCGCGACCGCCTCGCCAGCGAGGCCTGCGTCCTCGGCGTGGCTCATCACCGGCAGGCCGAGCATCGCGGCATAGCGCAGCAACCGCAGCATGACGCCCGAATCGCCGATCCAGCGCCGCCCCGTGGCGACGCCCCTCGCCCCCGCCTCGCGCATCAGCGCCAGCTCGGCGGGGCGCTCGCCGTCGAGCCCCTGGGTGGCGGCGGCGAGCGGATGCACCCAGAGATCGGGCTTGCCGCTCTTGGCGATGAAATTGATCCGGCTGGGCAGATCGAGCGCGGGACACTGGTCGGGCATCAGCGCCGCGCGCGTGATCCCGCCGAAGTGGAACGCCGGCTTGTCGATCGCGAACACGCCGTAGTCGATCAGCCCGGGGGCGATCAGTCGGCCCCTCGCCTGGACAACCTCGTCGCCATCCTCGGGCGCGACATCGCCCAGCGCTGCGATCCGCCCCTCGACCAGACGCATCGCGCCCTCGCGGACCTCGCCGGGCAGCACCAGCCGGCCGCCGGCGATGACGATCGGCCGCGACTGTTTCACCAAACTCTCCGTTCGTGTCGAGCGGTTGCGAAGCACTGCCGTAGGCAGAACTCGAGACACGTCTCGCCCCTGCCTCTCGACTTCGCTCGAGGCGAACGGGGGTGGGGCAGGAAACTGTTCACGCCCAGCCCTCCACACCCCTTCGCGTGCGGGTCAGCACGTCGAGGCAGGCCATGCGGATCGCCACCCCCATCTCGACCTGGCGGGTGATGATCGAGCGGTCGAGCATGTCGGCGACCTCGCTGTCGATCTCGACCCCGCGGTTCATCGGGCCGGGGTGCATCGCCAGCGCGTGCGGAGCGGCCCCGGCCAGCCGCTTCTTCGTGAGGCCGTAGAGGTGGCGGTATTCGCGCGCCGAGGGGATGAATTGCCCGCTCATCCGCTCCTGCTGGAGCCGCAGCATCATCACCACATCCGCCCCGGCCAGCGCGGCGTCGAAGTCGTGGAACGCCTGCGCCCCCATCGCCTCCACGCCGGCGGGCATCAGCGCGGGCGGGGCGCACAGCCGCACGCTCGCCCCCAGCGCCTGGAGGCAAAGCAGGTTGGAGCGCGCGACCCGGCTGTGCAGCACATCGCCGCAGATGGTCACGGTCAGCCCGGTGAAATCCTCGCAGCCGAGCTTGGTCTGCAGCGCCAGCGCATCGAGCAGCGCCTGCGTCGGGTGCTCGTGGCTGCCGTCGCCGGCATTGAGCACCGGGCAATCGACCTTGCCGGCGATCAGCTGGGTCGCCCCGCTCGAGCCGTGGCGGATCACGATCGCGTCGGGCCGCATGGCATTGAGCGTGATCGCGGTGTCGATCAGCGTCTCGCCCTTCCTCACGCTCGATTGCGCGGCCTGCATGTTGACCACGTCCGCGCCCAGCCGCTTGCCCGCGATCTCGAAGCTGAGCAGCGTTCGGGTAGAGTTCTCGAAGAAGGCGTTGATGACGGTGAGGCCCGCGAGCAAATCCGCGTGTTTGCTCGCCTGGCGATTCCACTCGACCCATTGTCGCGCCTCGGCGAGCAGGAACAGGATCTCGTGCCGCTCGAGCCGCCCGATCCCGAGCAGATCGCGGTGCGGGAAGGCCAGCCGTCCCGCCGGGAAGCGGGCAGAAGCCGGAGTGTCGGGCCGCGCTGTCATTAAAGCGAAGCCCCTACGGCGCGGGTGCCCCTCTGGCAATGGCAAGCGTGCGGGCGCGGCGACGAGCCCTTTTTTGGTTCACACGAAGACACGAAGATGGCGGAGCTATGCGGCGTAAGCCGCTCTGCACTAGCACAGGGAGCATGGAAGCGGTGGGCCTGCGGCGCGAACCGCCATCTTCGTGTCTTTGTGTGAACCCGAATCGGCGCTCCGGTCCCGGCATCGCGCCACCATCGAATCATGCCCAAGCCGCTCAGAAATAGGATTCGCCCACCGGCAATTCTGTTTTCCTACACGCGGCCGAACCGCTAGGGTCGGAACAAATCGAGACGAGGACTACGAAGAATGCGGTTTGCGGGACGGGTGTGGCGCTTGCTGGTGGGCATCAAGGACGGGCTGGTGCTCGTCTTCATGCTGGTGTTCTTCGGCGCGCTGTTCGCGCTGCTGACCGCGCGGCCGAGCCCGGCCGAGGTGCGCGGCGGCGCGCTGGTGCTGGCGCTGGACGGCTATGTCGTGGAAGAGCGGCAGCCGGTCGATCCCATCGCCGCCCTGCTGACCGGCGAGACTCCGGTGGGCGAATACCAGGCGCGCGACCTGGTGCGCGCGCTCGACGCCGCGGCCACCGACGGCAGGATCAAGGCGGTGGTGCTCGACCTCGACCGCTTCCTGGGCGGCGGGCAGGTCCATCTCGAAGCCGTCGGCGCCGCGCTCGACCGGGTGCGCGCGGCGAAGAAGCCGGTGCTCGCCTACGCCACCGCATACGCCAACGACGGGCTGCTCCTCGCCGCGCACGCCAGCGAGATCTGGCTCGACCCGCTCGGGGGCGCCGTGGTCGCCGGCCCGGGCGGCACCCGGCTCTACTACAAGGCGCTGCTCGACCGGCTGAAGGTCGATGCCCATGTCTACCGCGTCGGCACCTACAAGAGCGCGGTCGAGCCGTTCTTCCGCGATTCCATGTCGGAAGAATCGCGCGAGAACTACCAGGCGCTCTACGGCGCGCTGTGGAGCGAATGGCAGGCCGATGTCGCCAAGGCGCGGCCCAGGGCCAACATCGCGCTCGCGGCCAACGATCCGGTCGGCTGGATGCGCGCCGGCGGCGGCGATCTGGCGCAGGCCGCGCTGCGCTCGGGCCTCGTCGACAAGCTCGGCAACCGCACCGATTTCGAGGCGCGGATGGTCGCGCTGGTCGGCAAGGACGCGTGGAGCGAGAAGCTCAACGGCTACACCATGACCGAGCTCGCCCCCTGGCTCGAGCACCTCGGCCGGCCCGAGGGCGGGCCGGCGATCGGGGTGGTCACCGTGGCGGGCGAGATCGTCGATGGCGACGCCGGCCCCGGCACCGCGGGCGGCCAGCGTATCGCCGACCTCCTCGACGAGGCGCTCGGGAACGAGGATCTGAAGGCGCTGGTGGTGCGGGTCGATTCGCCGGGCGGATCGGTGCTGGCGAGCGAGGAGATTCGCCGCGCGATCCTGCGCCACAAGGCGCGCAAGATCCCGGTCGTTGTCTCGATGGCCAATCTGGCGGCGAGCGGCGGCTACTGGATCGCCACGGCGGGCGACCGCATCTTCGCCGAGCCCGACACCGTCACCGGTTCGATCGGCATCTTCGCGGTGGTCCCCACCTTCGAGCGCGCCGCCGCCGGCATCGGCGTCACCGCCGACGGCATCCGCACCACGCCGTTGGCCGGTCAGCCCGATCTCATCGGCGGCTTCACGCCCGAGGTCGACCAGCTGATCCAGGCGCAGATCGAGGACGGCTACCGCGATTTCCTCGCGCGGGTGGCGCAATCGCGCAAGATGAGCCCCGCGGCGGTCGATCGCATCGCTCAGGGCCGCGTGTGGGACGGCGGCGCGGCGCGCCAGATCGGCCTCGTCGATCAGTACGGCGGGCTCGACGACGCGCTCGCCTGGGCGGCCGCCAAGGCGGGCGTGGCCGAGGGCAAGTGGCACCCGGTTTATCTCGGCGCCGAGGAGAATACCTACGACACCATCCTGCGGCGCTGGCTGATCGACGATGGCTCGGCGGAAAGACGAGGCGAAGGCGCGCGCGACGTGACCGGGCTTATGGCGGCGCGCCAGGCCGCGCTCGGCGAGCGGCTGGTGCGCGATCTCGAGCGGCTGCTCGGCGGCGGCGGCATGCAGGCCTATTGCCTCGAATGCCCGGCAACCCCGCGCGCGGCGCCGGCGGGCGCCAAGGCGGGAGGCCTAGGCTGGCTGGCGACGCTGGCGGCGCTGATCGCCAGACTGGGCTGATCCTCCGCTTGCCAAGCCCCCGGAGGCCGGATAAAGGCGCGCCCCTGCCCCGCCGGCCCCTCGACCAGAGCGCGCCGGCCACCACGGGCGGGCGCGTAGCTCAGCGGTAGAGCACACCCTTCACACGGGTGGGGTCACAGGTTCAATCCCTGTCGCGCCCACCAGTTTCGACAGGACAAGGCCGTCCGGGGACGGTTTTGTCCAATCGAAGCTGGTGCCGCTTACAGGACTCGAACCTGTGACCCCATCATTACGAATGATGTGCTCTACCAACTGAGCTAAAGCGGCCTCTCCATTGTGTCCCGGCAAGCGTGCTCGGTCCGGGGCGAGAGTGGAGGCCCGAGCCGGAATCGAACCGGCGTGCAAGGATTTGCAGTCCTCTGCGTAACCACTCCGCCATCGGGCCGAGCCCCGGAAACCGGGGAAGCGGCCCCCTAGCCAATGCGAGAGGCGCGCGCAATCGGCTTGTTGCCCGCGCGGCGGAGCGCGGTATGGGCGCCGGCATGACCATCGCCTCGCTCATCGATCCGATCCCCGCCACGCCCGGCCCCGTCAGGCTGGAGAACGCCGAGGCGTGGCTCCAGGGGCGCACGCTCTATGGCGGGGCCTCGGCGCTGATCGCCTATACCGCGGCCGTGCGCGCGCATCCGGGGCTGGCGCCGCTGCGCGCCGCGCAGATCGCCTTTTCGGGGCCGGTGGGGGAGAGCTTCGAGACCCGCGTGGCGGTGCTGCGCGCGGGCCGCAACGTCACCCAGCTCCGCTGCGAGCTGGTGGCCGAGGGCGAGGTGGGGCTCGCGGCGACCTTCGTCTTCGGCGCGGCGCGCGAGGCCAATGCCGTCCATCCCGCACCCCGCTGCGAGCCCTGGCCCGGTGTGCCGGAGGACTGCGAGCCGCTGTCCAATCCCGAAGCGCTGCATTTCATCGGCAATTTCGAGCTGCGCCGCGCGCAGGACGAGACCGGGCCGGGCTTCCCGCTGGTACGGCGCTGGCTGCGGCTCAAGAACGAACAGGAGCTCGACCCCATCTCGCGGCTGGTGCTGATCGGCGACACGCTGCCGCCCGCCGCGATGCGCGCGATGAAGCGCCGCGGCCCGTTGAGTTCGGTCAACTGGAGCTTCAACATCCTCGATCCCGAGGCCGAGACCCGGGACGGCTGGTGGCTCGCCGAAACCGCCAGCGACCACGCCGACCTCGGCTATTCGAGCGAGCGGCTGCGGCTGTGGAACGTGGATGGCAGGTTGGCGATGGTGGGGATGCAGGCGGCGGCGATTTTCGGGTAGCACGAGAACGGTGTCTCGACTTCGCTCGACACGAACGGACCATGTTCCTTTTCAACCTCCGTTCGTATCGAGCGGAGGTCCGCCAGGACCGAAGTCGAGATACTTGGCTCAGACGTCCGAAAAAACCGCCGCTCGTTTCTGCATCCCGGCCATGACCGCCTCGACCTGGTTGGGCTTGCGGATCACGCCGTCCTGCGCGCGGCTTTCGGCGAGCAGGATCGAGTCGGTGTCTTCGTTGTCCATGACATCGAACAGCCGCTTGGCGGCGCGCACGGCTTCGGGATTGCGGGCCGCGATCTCGGCGGCGATCGCCTGCGCGCGGGCCAGCGGATCGCTCTCTACGAAAGTGGCGAGGCCAAGCCCCAGGGCCTCGGTCCCGGAAAACTCGCGGTTCGAATAGACCAGTTCGCGCAAGCGATCGCCCCGCACCAGAGTGCGCCACAGCGCATAGCCGCCCATGTCGGGCACCAGGCCCCAGCGCATCTCCATGATCGCCAGCCGCGCCGCGGGATGCACCACGCGGATGTCGGCACCGCTGGCGATCTGGAGGCCGCCACCGAAGCACACCCCGTGGACTGCGGCGACCACCGGCACCGGGCACTTGCGCCAGGTCATCGCGGCTTCCTGCACGCGGTTGGCGTTGCCGTGGGTGCGTTCGGCGAGGTTGCGGGTGGGATCGGAGCCGCCTGCGGCGAAACTGCCCAGATCGAGTCCGGCGCAGAAGGCGCGTCCCTCGCCCGCAAGCACCACCGCGCGCAAGCCCGGCATGGTCCGCAGCGCCTCGCCGGCCGCGATCAGCGCGTCGAACATCGCGGGATCGAGCGCATTCATCTTGTCGGGACGGTTGAGCCGCACCTGCGCGACGCCGTCGTCGCCCAGGGTCAGGGTCACGCGCTCATCGGCCATCGAATTGCTCCGCTCGGGTCAGCATCCGCGAGTGTGGGGATCGGCGCGGAGGCTGTCCAGCCTGTTTCCCTGTTCGCGCAGGCCAGCCGGTAGCCGCCGCGCGGGTCGGTCACCACCAGCCATGCGGCCCTGGCCACGGCCAGCTTGGCGCGCAGGCGCGAGATGTGCACCTCCAGCGAGTTGGTGGCCGGCATGTGTTCCAACCGCCAGACATCGGTGAGCAGCCGCTCGCGCGGTACCCGCTCGCCGGGCGCATCGGCCAGCCGCCACAGCAGCGCGAACTCGCGCGGGTGCAGCGCCAGCCAGCGACCGTCCGCGCCGCCGCTTTCGAAAAGAGCGTCGCGGTGCAGGAGGTCGAGCACGATCGGGCCGATCCGGCGCTTGCGGGGCAGGGCGCCCGCGCCGAGCGCCAACCGCGACATGCGCACCGACAACTCGCCGAGCGCCACCTGCATCGGCAGTGCTTCGCCGAGCCCGGCCGCGAGCATCGCGGTGCGCTCCTCGCCGCAGGCCACCCCCACCGCGATCGTCAGCGCCGCATGCGGCAGGCGCCGCCAGTCGGACGGGCGCGACCTCTCCCGCCCGTCGAAAACGCACGGGTGAGCGGGCCCCCCGTCTCTCGCCGCCAGCTCCCAGCCCAGCAGGCGCAAATCCCAGCGGGCGGGAATCTCCGCCGCCTCCGAAAGCCATCCAAATCGCGCTGTCACTCGCCGCCCCCGATTCGCCGATCTCCCGCGGCGGCGACTATGCGGCGGGAGCGTGCGCGCGATAAGGGTGCGCATGCTCGGTTTCGGCGGGATCGGGCGGCGGGGCCCGACTCTATCCCGCCTCGCGTCCGGCGCCGGTATTGAGCCCCATCTGCTGGAACCAGCGCCGGACATTGCGCGCCGCCTGGCGCAGGCGCTGCTCGTTCTCTACCAGCGCGATGCGCACGAAGCCCTCGCCGTCCTCGCCATAGCCGACGCCGGGCGCCACCGCGACATCGGCGTGCTCGAGCATCTGCTTGGAGAATTCGAGGCTGCCCATGTGGGCGAGCGCGGGCGGCAGCGGCGCCCAGGCGAACATGCTGGCGCGCGGCGGCGGGATGTCCCAGCCGGCGCGGCCGAACACCTCGACCAGCACGTCGCGCCGCTTGTGGTAGAGCCGGCGATTCTTCTCGACGATGTCCTGCGGGCCGTTGAGCGCCGCGCAGGCGGCGGCCTGGACCGGGGTGAAAGCTCCATAGTCGAGGTAGCTCTTCACCCGCGTCATCGCCGCGATGAGCCGCGGATTGCCGACCGCGAAGCCGATCCGCCAGCCGGCCATCGAGAAGGTCTTGGAGAGCGAGGTGAACTCGATCGCGACGTCCTTCGCGCCCTCGACCTGGAGGATCGAGACGGTCGGATTTCCGTCGTAATAGAGCTCCGAATAGGCGAGGTCCGAGATCACCCAGACCTGGTTCTCGCGCGCCCAGCCGACCAGCCGCTCGTAGAAGGCGAGATCGACGGTCTCCGCGGTGGGATTGCTGGGGTAATTGACCACCAGGATGCTCGGGCGCGGCACGGTGAAGGCCATCGCGCGCTCGAGGCTGCGGAAATAGTTCTCGTCGGGCGTGGTCGGCACGCTGCGGATGGTGGCGCCGGCGATGATGAAGCCGAAGGTGTGGATCGGGTAGCTGGGGTTGGGCGCCAGCACCACGTCGCCCGGCGCGGTGATCGCCGTGGCGAGGCTGGCGAGCCCCTCCTTGGAGCCCATGGTGACCACCACCTCGCGCTCGGGATCGACCGCGACCCCGAAGCGGCGGGCATAGTAGTTGGCTTGCGCGCGCCTCAGCCCCGGGATGCCGCGCGACTGCGAATAGCCGTGCGCGTCGGGCTTGGCGGCGACCTCGCACAGCTTGTCGATGACATGCCGCGGCGGGGGGAGGTCGGGGTTGCCCATGCCCAGATCGACGATGTCGCGCCCGGCCTGCCGCGCGGCATGGCGCAGGGTGTTGACCTCGGCGATGACATAGGGCGGCAGGCGCTTGATGCGGTAGAAGTCGTCCGACATGGTCAGGCCGCTGTGGCGGAAGAAGCCGGAGCGCGCAACGGATGCATGGGCCGGGCGTTTCGGCTAGAGCGCGCAGAATCGCCCATAGGAGCCGTGCCCATGACCGGTGACGACCACACTCCCGACCCCTTCACCAATATGTACGAGGGCCCGGCGAAGATGGTGCAGGCGTTTTTCGCGCCCTGGCGGAGCGTGGGTCAGCAGATGAGCACAGCAGTGCCCAGCGCGCGCGCAATGGCGCCGGCCGACATGCAGCACTGGGTCGAGGTCGGCAGCAAGCTCCAGGGGCTGTGGTTCGAGTTCATGGCCGAGCAGGCCACGAAACCTCAGAACGCGATGGCCTATCTCGATCCCGCCCGCTGGGTGGCGCTGGCGCAGGGCTGGGCCAGGCAGATGCCCTTCGCGGATCCGGACAGGCAGAAGGCGCTGTGGGAGGAAGGGCTCGCCGTGTGGCAGGGCGTGCTCGGCAGCTTCGGGATCGGGCCCGATGCGGGACAAGCCGAACTCCCGCGTCAGGACCGCCGCTTCGCCGACGAGCGCTGGCGCTCGCATCCCGCCTTCGCGCTCATCCACCAGACCTATCTGTTCCTCGCCGAGCGCGTCGCCGAGATGGTCGATCAGATCGAGGGGCTGCCCAGGGACCAGCGCGAGAAGCTGCGCTTCGCCACCAAGGCGATCACCGATGCGGCGAGCCCGGCCAATATCCCCTTCCTCAACCCGGTGGTCCTCGAACGCACGCTCGAAACCCGCGGCGAGAACCTGGTCAAGGGCATGGAGCATCTGCTGGCCGACATGCGCAAGGGCCAGCTCACCCACACTGACGGCTCGAGCTTCGTGCTGGGCGAAACCATTGCCGCGACGCCCGGCAAAGTGGTGTTCGAGACCGAGCTGTTCCAGCTCATCCAGTACTCGCCCACCACGGAGACGGTGCTGGAGGCGCCGCTGGTGATCTTCCCGCCGTGGATCAACCGCTTCTACATTCTCGACCTCAACCCCAGGAAGAGCTTCGTGCGCTGGGCGGTGGCGCAGGGGATCACCGTGTTCATGGTCAGCTGGAAATCGGCCGACGCGAGCATGAAGGATGTGATCTGGGACGATTACGTGCGCGCGCAGATGTCCGCGATCGACCATATCCGCGAGCGACTGGAGGTGAAGGCGGTCCACGCCATCGGCTATTGCGTCGCCGGCACCACGCTCGCGGCCACGCTCGCGCTGCTGACGCGGCGCGGGGAAGCGGACAAGGTCAGGAGCGCGACCTTCTTCACCGCGCAGGTCGACTTCGAGGCCGCGGGCGACCTGCTCCATTTCGTCGACGACCAGCAGCTCGCCACCATCGAGGCGATCAGCCCCGAGGGCTACCTCGACGGGCGCTATATGGCCGCCACCTTCAACCTGCTGCGCGGCACCGATCTGATCTGGAACTATGTGATCAACAACTACATGCTGGGCGAGGATTATCCGGCCTTCGACCTGCTGTATTGGAACGGCGACACCACCAATCTGCCCAGCAAGTGGCACCTCGCCTATCTGCGCGATCTCTATCGCGACAACCGCTTGGTGCAGAAGGACGCGCTGAGCGTGGATGGGACGCCGCTCGATCTCTCGCTGGTGCAGACGCCGACCTATGTTCAGGCCGGGCGCGAGGACCATATCGCCCCGGCGCGGAGCGTGTTTAAGCTGACGCACCACTTCAAGGGCCCGCTCGAATTCGTGCTCGCGGGTTCGGGGCATATTGCCGGTGTGGTCAACCCGCCCGAAGCGCAGAAGTACCAGTACTGGACCAATGACGCGAAGGTGCTCAGCTTCGAGGAGTTCGTCGCGGGCGCGACCGAACACAAGGGCAGCTGGTGGCCCCACTGGGTCGAATGGTTGAAGGCGCAGGATGCCCAGTCCGTGCCCGCGAAGGGCAAGCGCGATCCCGGCGGCAAGGGCGACAAAGTGATCGAAAACGCCCCCGGACGCTATGTAAAGGCCGCGTAACGCGCGATTTTTCGCGTAAATTGTGCAATGCACAAAAAATGCTTGAACCTCTGTTGCGATGCACTATATTGTGCAGCGCAACAACGACGAGGTTCGTCCCATGGCCGAGAGCCCGAGCAAGATCGACGCCGCTGCCGAAAAGGCTTTCGCCGAGGCAGCCGAGAAGAAGACCAGCGAAGCTGTGGCCAAGCCGGCTTCGCCTGCGTCGGTTGCTGCTGCGCCCGTCGCCGCGCCTGTGGCGAAGGCCGAGGCCGCGGCGAAGCCCGTCGTGGCTCCGAAAGTGAAGCCGGTCGCCATGAAGGCGGCCCCGAAGAAGGCGGCCCGGAAGGTCGCGGCCAGGAAGGCCGTTGCCAGGCCTGCCGCCAAGAAGCCCGCGGTCCGCAAGGCTCCGGCTCGCAAGCCGGTCGCCGCGCCCGCGAAAACCGTCAAGCCCACCACCATTTCGCAATTGAAGGACAAGATCATGGCCACCACCAAGACCACCGATTTCGCCAAGACCGCCCAGGACGCCGTCGCGGACCTCCAGGCCCGCGCCAAGGCCGCCTATGAAAAGGGCACCGAGATGACCGCCGACGTCACCGCCTTCCACAAGGGCAACTTCGACGCCGTCGTCGAATCGGGCAAGATCCTCGCCGCCGGCATGCAGGACCTCGGCCGCACCGTGGTCGAGGACGCCAAGTCGGCTGCCGAGACCGCGACCGCCGACGTCAAGGCGATCGCCGCCGTCAAGTCGCCTACCGAGCTGTTCCAGCTCCAGGGCGAGATCGCGCGCCGCAACCTCGACACGCTGGTCGCCCGCACCTCGAAGAACGCGGAAGTGATGATGAAGCTCGCGAACATCTCGTTCGCGCCGCTTTCGAGCCGCGCCAGCGTCGCCATGGAGCGCCTGACCAAGGCCGCCTGAACGATCCGAAGCTAAGCCGCCCCGGGCTCTCTCTCCCCCCTTGAATGCCCGGAGCGACATGTGCGGGCCGGACTGCGATCGCGCGGTCCGGCCCGTTTCCTTTTCTCCGGCACGGTCGCGCCTTGCGCCGGGCCGCCGCGTTACGATATTGACGCCCCGATGGCTTCCAACACCCCCGCATATCCACTTGTCCGCGCCGCGGCGCACGATCCCGCCGATACCGACGGCGATCCACGCGTCGGCGTCGCGACCAAGACGCGCGCCAGGCCCAAGAAGCCGAGCCAGTACAAGGTGCTGCTCTTGAATGACGACTACACGCCGATGGAGTTCGTGGTGATCGTCCTCAAGCGCTTCTTCCGCATGGACATGGAGGAGGCGACGCGGGTCATGCTCCACGTCCACCAGCGCGGCGTGGGCGTCTGCGGCATCTTCCCATACGAGGTCGCCGAGACCAAGGTGAACCAGGTGATGGATTTCGCCAAGGCGAACCAGCACCCGCTCCAGTGCACGCTGGAGAAGGCGTGAGCGGCTATTCGGCGGCTTCCGCCTCCGCCTCCATCGCTGGGTAGTCGATGTAGCCCTCGGGGCCCGGCAGGTACCAGCTCTGGGGGACATTGACGTTGGCGGCCCATTCGCTTCCACCGCGGATGCGCTGGGCGAGGTCCGGGTTGGAGATGTAGGGGCGGCCGAAGCTGACCGCGTCGCAGCGCCCGTCGGCGATGGCCTGTTCGGCTTCGAGCGCGGTGAAGTCGGAATTGAGGATCAGCGCGCCCGAATAGATCGCGCGGATCAGCGGGCTTTGCCTGGGCACGTCGGTCTTGCCGAAGGTCCCCTCCGGCCCCGGCTCGCGCAGTTCGAGGAAGGCGAGGCCGAGGTCCTGCACGACCTTGGCCGCCGCGCCGAAAAGGGCGGCCGGGTTGCTGTCGTCGCACCCCTGCGTCTCGCCATTGGGGCTGAGCCGCAGCCCGACCCGGTCCGCGCCCCATACGCCGATCAGCGCCTCGAGCACCTCGCGCAGGAAGCGGGTGCGGTTCTCGGCGCTGCCGCCGTAGCGGTCGGTGCGAAGGTTGGTGCTGTCGCGCAGGAATTGATCGACGAGGTAGCCGTTCGCGCCGTGGAGCTGCACCCCGTCGAAGCCGGCCCTTTTGGCATTTTCGGCGGCATGGGCGTAATC
>Ga0307492_10000631_pt1 | contig 14824 bp, 11 predicted proteins | sample SI3LmetaG_FD_202365 | JGI IMG/M metagenome (GOLD analysis project Ga0307492, IMG submission 202365) | Sea-ice brine microbial communities from Beaufort Sea near Barrow, Alaska, United States - SI3L | ecosystem: Environmental > Aquatic > Marine > Coastal | place: USA: Alaska | collected 2017-05-06 | reverse complement strand
CCAGCATTTCAGTAACGCTGTTTTCATCCGCCTTGGATAGCAGGACGGCAAATTCATCGCCGCCAAGACGCGCGAGTACATCGGAGTCCCGAAACACTTCCTGCATTAACTTGGCAAAGTCGATCAGGGCCCTATCGCCTTCGATACGCCCTAAGGTGTCATTTATCCTCTTGAAGCCATCTAAGTCCAAGATAAGTACGGCAACCGAAAACTGGCAGCGGGCACAGAAGCTGAGCGCGTGGTTAGCCAGATCGATAAAGCCCTTACGGTTGGAGATCAGCGTGAGATCATCCAGCGTTGCCAATTGAATAGCCGCTATTTCCTGCTCCACCATGGTTGCCAAATCTTGCAACACTTGTTGATCCTCGAGCGTAAATTCGCGTGGCTGCTGATCGATCAGACAGAGGGTACCTAGTTTTGCGCCGTTACTGAAACTAATAGGACAGCCGGCGTAAAAGCGTATATGGGGTGCGTCGGTCACCAGCGGGTTGTCGTGAAATCGAGTATCGGCCTGAGCATCGGGCACAACAAACAGCTTATCGCCGAGAATAGCGTGACCACAAAAGGATATATCGCGCGCAATTGAGGATACAGTGCAGCCTTGTGCGGACTTACACCACTGCCGGTCACTGTCGACTAAGGTCACCAAGGCGGTGGATACGCCGAACATTCGTCTCGCCAATCGGGTCAGGCGATCAAAGCGCTCTTCCGATTCAGAACCCAATAGCTGCAGGCCTCTCAAGGTTTCCAGACGAACAACTTCATCAGCCGGACATTCAGGCGCTTTCATTCAACCTCACCTTTAAATATTGGTATAGCCTGCAAGGTTAGTCGATATAGCGCACTTCCACCGTTTTTACTTCAACAGCCCTCAAACGGCTCCCGCGTGGGTCAATATAGCTATTCTTCGGCGAGCGATGGCAATAGGCCCACCGCCGTCAAATCGCTCCAGATAGATTGCCGTTGCTGGCTGGTCTGCACGTTGGTAACTATCAAGTGATAGCGCCGATCTGCCATCGACCAATTCAAACTGGTGTCTATCGGCTGATCATTGATCCGCTGATAGGCCTGGAACCAGAGAATCTCCGGCGACCTCATACTGTGCAACATCTTGTCGAAGGCGTCATGGCGATCAATCTCCACACTGTGCTCCTGCAAGGCCTGGCCCAACTGAAACTCATAGACATCGCCCAAGGGTTTAAAGGCTTGGCTAAGACGACGCGCAAGCAACCCCTCTGAGTCCAACCAGGCGCGCCATTCATCGACCTGTTGCTCGTCTTCAAAGCGGTCAAAGCTCAGCCAGGCTTCCTGCTTACCCTCATCCCAAATTAGGGCCATCTGTTGGGGGATGCGAATCGAGGTTGTGCGCGCTAAGACTGCGCGCATGGCTGGAACCGACATCAGCGCCTCCAGCTGATTCTTGTTAATGGGACCAATCTGCAGGAGCGTGTCTGCGATATAGGCTGGCTGGGCCGATGTTTGATTCAAGCGGGTTCGTTCGTCGGCCATCGCAGCACCATCGACTTCCGGCTCCACTGCGTTTTTTTGCTTGGCCAACACTGGCACGTCAGAGTCCAGATCCTCGGGTAGCGAATTCATGCGCCGGATTTGGTCTGCGGTATAACTCGGATTAGCAGCCGCAACCTCATCATCCATGGCCACGATTTGACTGACGACCCGGTCACCATTATTGCCAAGGACCTTGCGCAATCGAACACTGAGACCGTTTTTTTTCAATTCGTGTTGCCAGTACTGCAGCTGACCTAGGGTTGCCAGCTCCCCCATATAGAGGCCAACGGGCGACCCGGAAGATACCTGGGCCAAAAAAACCGGTAGGGGTGCCTTTTGATACGCGCGCGAATTGAAAAACTGGCGCAGACCACGATACTCCAGTCCGCGCACCGCTTGCTGCATATTGCCAAACTCGCCCAGTTGCAGGGTAAAGGGCCCAGCTGGAAAGCACTTACACAGCTCCGCCAAACTCAGGATGGGTGGCAACGACGCAGACAGATGGCTGGGCATGTATTCCGGTACTGCGGTATCGATAGTGACCGGTGGATTATCAATCAGTGCCTGTTCGGCACTCGCCGCCTCGTCTAGGGCCAACGCTTGCGGTCCAGACCCGCCTAAGATCATCCGCAAACCATAACGCCAGCGAATGTGAGCGGGGATTTCCGCCTTAAACCAATCCTGAAAACCGACATCGGCAAAGGCTCTAAAGCGGGTAAACACGGGCACACTGACGCCCAGGCCGAGCTGATAGCCGAGCTGAAAACGGGTAATGACATCGACCCCGCTGGATTGGACCCAACGGTCCGACAGGACCGCGCCCACCTGTGTTTGGAAGCGCACGTCCTGATCGCCAGCCTGCCATAGCAAGCCGATCTCATACTGAGAAAAAGCATGCGTCAAGGCCGTATCCAGGGCGTCATAGTTTAGGTTATTAAAGTATCGGTAGCCAAGATCCATGCCCAGTTGGTTCGGCCCGAATACTTGCAGATGACTCGCAAGCCCCCAATCATTGCCCAAGGCGGTGCTGGCGAGGCTGCCATCGATAGCAAACTCCAGCGCTTGGACCGGTAGCGCAGCCAGTAGCATAATGGTACTAAATACCGCAGATCTAAATAATTGTAGGACTGACATAAGAGCGAATCCGAATAGACTTATCTCCGTTATCGTCCGAGCGCAGAAAACATTTAGCACTAATTGACCGTCACCTGTGCGAATCGCCAGCCTAGCGCCTTGAAATACCAAAGAATTCGTCCTAACGGGCTAAATAAATAAGTTATTTTCGCGCCTTTGCCGAGAATAAATGGGCACCAAAACTGACGTTCAGCAAGCCTAACTGGATTAAAACCGACATAAACCTACCCATCCGAACCGGGCAATCAGTCGCGCGAAACCAGCCATGGATGTTTGCTCGATGGCAGCAGGGGCCGTAAACGGGGCCAGCCAATCACAGTAGCAGCCTAATTGTCGCTCAAAATGGCAACACCCTGGACATTCAATTCTTCACGTACTTCGGGTCGACAGAGGTTCTTAAGCGTAATGCGATTACCAGCGTCGCGGATTTTGGGCGGCTTAGAGATCACTTTGACAAAGGCCGTGAGAGAATGACTATCGGGTTCGTTCCGTTCCATTACAGGTTTTTCCTAGAGAGTTAGAGTGGTACGTCTAAAATCAAAAAAGTGGAGTTTTTGGTAACCTCCCAACCTGTGTTAAATATAGAACATCTACTGTTCAATTATCGAACAGCATTGCGACTAACATTTACAACTTGTACGACACAATACCCCTGCCCTTCACAGCAGTGGGCGATGCGACGGCTAGGGTAACAACCAAGGCAAATTACCCGGTTACCTCGGATGTGCACTATTCAACACACACAAAATAATACCCTGAACCGTGCGGAAAAACATTGACTCAGCGCACAGGGATTAAGCAAAGGACTGGACAGCGAGGGCTAAAATGGCCCGGTGATCGACGAGAGACTGGACGGAGCCATAAGGATTAGCCCCGCTAGAGTCGAAAGCGCCCTATAGCCGGGTCGTCGCGCTAATTGAACTGAACTTCTTGAGCACCGCTTCGGCCAGTTGTTCCAAGCCCAATACCTCATTGACGGCATTTAATTTTATCGCCTCCTTGGGCATACCGAACACAACACAACTGGCTTCATCCTGGGCAAAGGTATAGCAACCCTGCTTCGATAACTGCGCCATACCTTCTGCGCCATCGCGGCCCATGCCGGTCATAATAACAGCGACTGTGTTAACACCGGCACTCACTGCCAAGGATCGGAACATCACATCAACCGAGGGTCGATGCCCGCTGACTCTATCTTCCTGATGTAAGCGTACGCGGTAATCGGCACCGCTGCGGATCACCTCCATATGCTGTTCACCCGGCGCTATGTAGGCACAACCGGCCAACAACCGCTCGCCCTGCACCGCCTCCTTAACTCGAATTTTGCACAGATTATCGAGGCGGGTGGCAAATGTCTTGGTAAAGCCTGGTGGCATATGCTGAGTAATTACGATGGCCGGCATCGAGGCCGGAAACTGCATCAATAGATACTTAATGGCTTCCGTGCCACCGGTTGAGGCACCAATAGCCAGAAGCTTTTCAGAGGAAGCAAAGTTACGTGAGGTGGTTAAAACTCTGCCAGCCACCAACGGCTTTGGATTGACCAGCCGAGCCTTGGCCGCCATCTTGATCTTGTCAGTAATCAATTCCTGATAGGCTTCGATACCCCGACTGACTTCTATTTTGGGTTTGGCAATATAATCCACCGCGCCCAGCTCTAGAGCTCTCAGTGTGGCTTCGGCGCCCGCACTGGTGAGCGTCGATATCATAATTACCGGCGTAGGACGGGCCTGCATTAAGCGTTCGAGAAAGGTTAGGCCATCGACCTTGGGCATCTCGATATCCAGGGTAATGACATCGGGTTGCAAGCGCTTAACCATCTCTCTGGCCACAAAGGCATCGGGGGCAGCCCCAACCATGATTAACATCGGATCATCGTCAATAATTTTGCCCAATAGCGCACGAATCAGTGCAGAATCGTCTATCACCAGTACTTTAATCATAAAATTCAGTCACCAAACAATTCAACCTCACCAACCAGACGCGAGTTGCGAATACGCATACTGTATTCACTTTCACGGTCCATAATGGTGCTGTTGTGCATTGATTTAATCTTTCTCACAAATACCTTGCCGGTAGCCGGGAAAAAGTAGACTTTGCGGGGATAATTCTCGAGCAGATCGGCAGCCAAAATGGGTATTCGCTCCGTCTTTAAGTACTCTAGAACAAATTCTGCATTGCGCTCCCCGACGTTAATGGCAGTGATACCGCGCAGAACATTGCCACCGCCGAATATTTTTGCTTCTAGACCGCTGCGCCGAGCACCCAACTTGAGCAGTTCGTTAATCAAGACTTCCATGGCATAGCCACCATAACGGCCTGAGTCACCCACACTATCACCGCAACAAGACTTATCATTCGGCAACAAAAAATGGTTCATACCGCCAATTTTCAACTGGGCATCACGCAGACAAACCGACACACAAGAGCCCAGCACGGTAACGATCATGGTGTCGTCTCGGGTGGCGAAATACTCTCCTGGCAATATCTTTACCGCATCGTGATCAAAATGCCGGTCGTAATAACGATTCGGTCCCAAATGAGTATTATCCAGATCTAAATTATTCACCTCAGTGCCCCCCCCGGACAATAGGTTGTTTGGCCAGCCAAGCGCACTACCTGAGGGAAGGTTGAGAAATTCTCCGAGTGCCCGGCAATATAGATGCCGTCTGTCGGCAACAGGGCGACCAGTCGGGTCAACACGGCCAGTTGCGTCTGCTTATTGAAATAAATCATCACATTACGACAAAAAATAACGTCGACCTCAGACGTAATGGGCCACTTTTCATCCAGCAAGTTGATTTTGGCAAACTTCACCATCCGCTTGAGTTCAGGAACAACTCGAACATTACCGCTCTGACTGCCGTTGCCACGGTGAAAAAACTGCTTACGACGCTCAGGGCTGATCGACTCAATACGGTCCAGCTTATAAACACCGGCCGACGCCGTAGCCAGAACATGACTGTCGATATCGGAGGCAATGATTTCCACCGGTGTATCGAAGCGTCCATAGTGCTCTGCGACCGCAATAGCAATAGAATAGGCTTCTTCACCAGTACTGCTCGCAACACACCATATTTTCACTTTGCCGGATCGATGCGCTAAAAACTGCTTTAATATTTCGAAGTGATGTTCTTCCCTAAAAAATGACGTCAAATTAGTCGTCAGGGCATTGATAAACTCCTGGGTTTCAGAGGGCGTTTTATCCAAATACACAAAGTAGTCTGAAAACCCACCGAGGTTGAGATTTCGGATACGCCGAACCAAACGGCTGTAAACCAGAGCATCCTTGCTCGTGGCGAGCGTTATACCTGCCAATTCATACAGTTTGGCGCGGACCTGATCGAAATGTTTGCGGGTAAAGCTGAATTCGCGCTCCATAGCTTAGTTAAAACTCCTCCCACTCGTCGGCTGCGGGCTCTTGGGCTTTCAAGACCTTGGGCTTATCAATTTTTTTAGCTGCAACGGCTCTACTGGCTGGCTTTTTTACGGCTCGACTGGCTGGCTTTTTAGTGTCATGACTGACCCGCGTTGCGGTCTTGGGGGCGCCAACTGAGCTGTGGCTGTCATCTAATGTGAAGGTCGAGACCTGAGTGGTCAACTGCTGTGCCTGAGACTGCATGCTTTCTGCGGCGGCCGCTGCTTCCTCCACTAGGGCGGCATTTTGCTGGGTCATCTCGTCCATCTGCACGACGGCCTTACTGATTTCATCGATACCGGTGGCCTGTTCTGCCGAAGCGGCGGCAATTTCCGCCATGATGTCGTTAACCCGTTTAATAGAGGTGACCACTTCCTGCATTGTATCGCCGGACTGGCCTACCAGACTGTTGCCGCTTTCGATCTCACTGACCGAGTCGGAAATCAACCCTTTTATGTCCTTCGCGGCATTCGCAGACCGTTGCGCCAGACTACGAACCTCCGAAGCGACCACGGCAAACCCCCGACCCTGCTCTCCGGCCCGAGCCGCTTCAACCGCCGCATTCAAGGCTAGAATATTGGTCTGGAACGCTATGCCATCAATGACGCCGATAATATCGGCGATTTTGCGCGCCGATGCATTGATTGAGGCCATGGTTTTGACCACTTGTTGAATCAACTCGCCACCTTCAATGGCTACATTGGACGCCTGCGACGCCAGGGCATTGGCCTGACTGGCGTTATCGGCATTGAGACGCACCGTACCGGTTAATTCTTCCATGCTGGACGAGGTTTCTTCAAGACTGGACGCCTGTTGTTCGGTTCGACTGGACAGATCTGCGTTGCCCTGGGCTATTTCAATAGAAGCCGTATTGATGGTCTCGGCAGCAGATTTGATTTCGCTGATCATAGCGGCCAATTTTTCGCATGTCTGATTCGAGTAGTTTTTCAAATCATTAAAAGTGCCCTCGTAATCGCCATCGATACGGGCGGTTAAGTTACCTTCCGACAATGCCATCAAGACCCGGGCCACGTCCTGCAGGCCCAATTCCGAGGTTTCCACTAAACGGTTGAGATTTTCGGCCAACATCAGAATAAAACCCTCCTTACCCTCGGTTTTTACCCGCACGGTAAAGTCACCGGCAGCCGCGGCAGATACCAGATGCGTCAACTCCTGCTCGGCCATGACTTCCTTGGTACGATCCAGCCATTCCACAACAGAACCCAGCCGCTCACCCTCAACAGCAAATATTGGACTGGCCGTGAGACGAAAATGCAAGTCCCCAACTCGAATATTTCCGATATAGGTATCCGTTAGCTTTGCCAACAAACCGCTTTGGTGTGCGGGGTTTTTGTGAAACTGATCCATAGATCCGCCGAGAATCCTATCGACTGAAAAATGCGGCAACGATTTGCGCAATTCATTTTCCTGCGACTTAAGCATAACGGTAACCGATTTATTCATGTAGATAATATTTCTATCGGAGTCGGCTATCATGACATTGGTACTGGTATTACCTAAGGCTTCCAAGGTACGAGCTGTGGTAATTTCCGCCTTGATGGCGTCGGTACGATCAACCCACTCTACCGACGTCCCCAAGTGAACATGATTTTCGCCGAAAATGGGATTCAAGATCAGCTTGAATGTTAAGCCTCCCAAGATAATTTCTGCTATATGGGTTGTTTTGAGGCGTTCCAGCATCATACGTTGATGCGCTGGATTTTTATGGAATCCGTCAATGTTACTACCGATCAAACCGTCAACCGAAAACTGCGGTAACTCTTTACGGATAACAGCCTCCGATTTCCTTAGCATCTCTATAACGGCTTTATTGGTATAAATAATTTCGCGATCTGCATTAGCGATCATAAAACTATTACCACTATTATCGAGCGCTTGGTAAAATTGATCTCGTTCCACCTTAATTGCGGCACTTTTCTTTCCGAACCAATTAAATAGTTTCATATTATAATTCCTGCCCTGCAGTATTATTCAAATCAATCAGGCCCAACTCATCACTACCAATTAGAGCCGCGATATTCACCAAGATAACCATTTTATCTTCAACGGTTGCCAGCCCTCTCAAAAACAGACTATCAAAAGAAACGCCAAATTCCGGCGGAGGTAGAATCTCCTTTGCCGACAGTTTGACAACGTCTGATACCGCATCGACCACCACTCCGACGATTCGATCATTAACGTTAAGCATAATTACAATAGTAAACTCATCATAGGTCGCCTGGCCTATATTGAACTTCATTCGCAAATCCACTATCGGCACTATATCACCACGTAGATTCAGTACGCCCTTAACAAAAGTCGGCGCATTAGCAATCTTAGTTACCGACTCGTAACCCCGAATCTCCTTGACGGACATAATGTCCAGTGCATAGTTTTCATCCCCCAGAACAAAACTGAGAAACTCCTCTTCTTCTTCAATCTTATTGCTATGATCCGACTTTTGAGCGTCATTATTTATCATTTATTGACTCCATCCAGAGTTTTTACTTGCAGGGCAAGTGACTCTGCGTCCAAAATAAGCGCGACACTACCGTCACCCATTATGGTTGCACCCGATACGCCGCTCACACGGCGATAATGTCGTTCAAGACTTTTAATAACCACCTGCTGCTGCCCAACGAGCGCATCAACACAGAGTCCAAAACGTTTTTTGCTGGTTTCGATCAATACCACAATCCCTTTATCGGGCGTCAAATGCGCCGGCTTCTGATCCATTAACTGATACAAGTTCAACAACGGCAAATACTCACCACGAACCTTTAAGAGCTGTTGGTTAGAGAGCGTTTTCAACTGATCTAGCGACGGTTGAATGGACTCTACTATGTGAACCAAGGGGAGAACAAAAACCTGTTGCCCCACCGACACACACATGCCATCGACAATGGCTAGGGTCAGTGGCAATTGGATACGAAAGATCGAACCCTCTCCGGCTTTGGATTCAATAACAACATGACCGCCTAGAGCTTCAATGTTGCGGCGCACCACATCCATACCAACACCACGGCCAGAAATATCGGTGACCTCTGTTGCTGTTGAAAAACCCGCTGCGAATATAAGAGGCCAAACATCTTCATCCGCCGGCGAATCAGCGACATCCAAACCACTTTGTCTTGCCTTGCTGAGAATCTTTTCTCGATTAAGCCCAGCACCATCATCACTAATGCTGATGACAATATTGCCGCCCTTCTGCTCGGCCTTAAGCAGCAGCTTACCGATTTCGGACTTGCCTAAATCCAAGCGCTGCTGCGCTGTTTCAATGCCGTGATCCAAACTATTGCGAACCAAATGAGTCAAGGGATCGACCAGCCGTTCGATCATGCCCTTGTCGATTTCGGTCGCGCCACCCTCGACAATCAAATCAACTTTTTTATCAAGTTTACTGGCCAAATCACGAACCATGCGGGGGAATCGATTAAACACTGAGGACACCGGCAACATGCGCACGGACATGACCGCGTCTTGGACTTCTCGGGTATTGCGTTCTAATTCCAGCAAAGCCGTCTGTAAGCGCTCACCCAATTCGCCAGCTACTTCTGCGCCGATAACCGCCAGTATCGATTGGGTAATTACCAGCTCGCCGGACAGGTTCACCAGTGAATCTATCTTGGTTATTTCGACCCTAAGGGTCGTTTCGGAACCGGTACTTGCAGCCTTCTTGACATCCGCTGGTGCACCGCTAGGACGTATCATTGCTACTGACGGAGCGGGTGTCATCAATTCCACGGCCGACTCGGATAGCAATTCGTCAAACAGTCCAAAGCCAGGGTCCGTCGTATCGTTTGGTCTGGCTATGGGTTCGGCAACGAAAAGTCCAAAACCATCCTCTGACTTGGCTTGTTCGGCTAAGGCGTCTGGTTCATTAAAAAAACCAAAGGCTTCTGACTCGTTCGCCTTCGACTCGGAGAAAAGACCGAAGCCTTGATCCGCGGCATCCGCGTCGCCCGCGATCTGATCAGCCAACAACTCATTTAAGGTCCCTTGCGCTTGGGTGACCTTGAGCCAATCAATTTCCAGCTCATTGCGATAACTGTTTAGAATTTCGCCCAAGGTATCGGTTGTACTGAGCAGGACATCGACTGCGTGTATCGACAGGGAAAACTCACCCTTGCGCGCTTTATCGAGGAGGTTCTCCATAATATGGGTAACATCTGCGAGAGCATTAAAACCGAATATGCCACTACCACCCTTGATAGAATGGGCTGCGCGAAAAATACTATTCAAGTCCTCGCTGTCTGGCTCGGAAATATTCAAAGCCATCAAGAGCTGCTCAAGCTGCTGTAAGTGCTCTTGAGTTTCTTCAAAAAAAACCTGGTGGAACTGACTCATTTCCACTGACATAATTAGACTCCGGTCGCCATTAACCTATAACACGGCTAGTAATATCCAATAATTTTTTTGGATCGAAAGGCTTCACCATCCAACCTGTTGCACCCGCAGCCTTGCCTCGGGATTTCATATCATCACTGGCTTCGGTGGTCAAAACTATAATCGGTGTTTTGCTAAAGGCACTCATAGCGCGCAAAGATTTAATCAGAGTCAGCCCATCCATACGCGGCATATTTTGATCCGTCAGTACAAAGTCAAAGCGCTGCACCTTACACTTATCCAGTGCATCCTGCCCATCTTGGGCCAATGTCACCTGGTAGTTAGCAGACTTTAGCGTTACTTCTACCATCTGCCGAATGGAGGCCGAGTCGTCCACAATTAATATATGTTTAGTCATAAATTTAATAATCCCGAATCAAAACCCTGAACCCATTTCCAGAGGATATTTTTAAATAGACAGGCCTGTTAATTGAAAACATCTACACCTCGCCCGCAAGCTTCTTTCTTCCTCAATGGTAGTCGAGCCTAAAACTTAAAACCCAATACCGCAGCGGTCCATTAATATTTCAAGCTAATGGGCTCAAATACCCCATTATCACCCAAATTTAATAAAGCCTATTTTAAATATTAAAACAAAAACTCCAGACGCCCATTTATTAATTCTAAAACAATTCAATATCACCACCATCGACTGATTTCGAAGACACCGGATTAAAGCGCTGTTCGCGAAACTTCAAAAGCTGCTGATACTTGATATTTACTAGCGACTCGTCTGAAGCATTCTCTGCTTCCGTCAGGTTCGAAAATATTGCCCTAATAAAATCGATACCCTCTGCGGTAAACTGTAAGTGCTGACTATTGATATCACCAAATTGTAGACTCCTCATTACGTCATCTATCGACTTCTGTAATACCTTATTGGACCCGGCTAGTGACGCATTGTGCTCAATGTTTTTATCTGCTTTTTCCAGCAGTTGCGACATAGCATCCTGAACATATTTTTTCGATTCAACGACATAGTTCAAATCTTGGGATGCCACCGAACCGATGTCTACTGTTAGTATCCTGACTTCATTCTCAATATCTTTGAGCATCTTTTGAACTTGCTCACTGAAACCGGCAGAACGGTTCGACAACGCTCTGACTTGGTCTGCGACGACGGCAAAACCGCGCCCCGCCGATCCGGCTCGAGCCGCCTCGATAGCGGCATTGAGAGCCAGCAGGTTGGTCTGAGAGGCGATTTGATCGATATCCTTTAGAGCCTTAATCACACTGGGCATAAGGTTATCGATCATGCCCACCTTTGCTACCAGCCCCATTGACGATTCAGACATATTGACCGTCGTGGTCACAAACAGCTCAAGAATTTCGCCAATCTTCTTGGCAAAATGCACCATCCACGGGCTGCCATCCTCCTTCAAATCTGTTAATAGCAATTGCTGAACGTGGGCACTCTGGGATTCGGCAAGCTCTTTGAGCTCCTTAAATGCCTCGGTAAGAGTGTCGACCGCATCGTTCTGGGTGCTCTTAATATCATCGATGCTGTGTTTGTTCTCGACCAACAACTCAGCGGCTTCTTGGAACAATTTCAGATGTGCATCCAAAGCCACACTCGGTTCGGTAGTCAGTTGCGGATCCACCAATTCGATTGTGGATCTGTGCCAAAAGACCATGACCGCAAGTGAGCAGAGGGTGGCCGAGAGCACACCAAGATATGGAAAGCCGATCCAGACGACTGTGCCGCCGACAATGGGTGCGCACAGGGCGGCCAAAAATATAGGTATTTTAAGTGTCAAGTCAGAACCCTCCGGTAAACACAATTAAAGCCTATGTGATAAAAAAACTAACCATGGTCATAAACCGACTTGGGCCTAAACGCATATAAAGTATTGTTACTTAAGTTGATCGATTGCCATCTGTCAAATATTGAAATTCGTTGCTATGCACCTAAATAGAAGGCCTTTGAGGGTTGAGGACCGTTTGTGTCATCATCCTGCTGGAGTTTTTCGCCACACAAAATTGCTTATCTGCCTAACTAACTGCTACATTAAAGTATCTGCATTGGGGCACGAAGGTTTAGATCGTTTGAGCAACATTGATTTAAAAATGTCCCCGCTCTGACGGCCCGAGTCTATTAGTGCAGGTGGCAACAATCTCGCCTCAGTCTTAGCGACGCTCTGCAGCGAAGGCTTGTAATTTCACAGTCAACCACTAGAATCGCCACTCACAATGGGACTATGTTTAACCTAAGCCGGGATCTCTCGTGTTTTAGTGGTGAGCTGATAGACTCGTAGAATCGCAAGCTAACCCTGTGGCACGCTCTGTTACCGGTTATAGAGGAGAGAAATAAATGTCCAAAGTCATGATCATCGGAGCCGGGGGCGTCGGTAATGTCGTGGTGCAGAAGATTGCCCAACTACCCGAAGTCTTTACCGAAATCGTGCTGGCCAGTCGTACGCTCGCCAAATGCGATGCAATTGCCAAAAACATTGACCGAGCCATTACCACCGTCGCGGTCGATGCCGATAAGGTGCCCGAATTGGTTGCACTGTTACTGCGTGAAAAGCCGTTTTTGGTGATCAATGTCGCCCTGCCGTACCAGGATTTGACCATTATGGACGCCTGCCTCGAGGCCGGTGTGCACTACATGGACACCGCCAATTACGAACCCCTGGAGACCGCCAAATTCGAATACAGTTGGCAATGGGCCTACCAAGAGAAGTTCGTCAAAGCTGGTCTGACGGCCCTACTCGGCAGTGGTTTCGATCCCGGTGCCACAAATATGTTTACCGCTTATCTGGCGAAACACTATTTTGATGAGATTTACGAACTCGATATCATCGACGTCAATGGTGGCGATCATGGCTATCCCTTTGCCACCAATTTCAATCCTGAAATCAATATTCGTGAAGTTACGGCACCCTGTCGGCACTGGCAAGATGGCGAATTTATCACCACCGACGCAATGTCCCACAAGGCCAGCTTCAGCTGCCCGGAAGACGTTGGCACCTTTAACATCTATCGCATGTATCACGAAGAGCTGGAGTCCCTGACCAAACACTACCCGACCCTGCGCCGGGCGCAGTTCTGGATGAGCTTTGGCGAGAGCTATCTGAAGCATCTGGAAGTCTTGGGTAATGTCGGTATGACTGGCATTGAAGCAATCGACTTTCAAGGCACCAAGATTGTGCCGATTCAGTTCCTCAAAGCATTGCTACCCGATCCGTCAACGCTGGGCCCACGTACCCACGGCCGAACCTGTATCGGCTGTGTCGTCAAGGGCGTCAAGGACGGGACCGAGAAAACGCTCTATCTCTATCAAATCAAGGATCACCAGGACTGCTACAAAGAAGTCGGCTCTCAGGCGATATCCTACACTACCGGAGTGCCGGCCATGATTGGCGCTAAGATGATCGTCCAGGGCCACTGGCAACAACCCGGGGTCTGGAATATGGAACAGATGGATCCAGATCTGTTTATGGCCGACATGAACCTCTTTGGTCTGCCCTGGCACCTGGTGGAACTGAACGATTTCAATCTGGACGACTAGAGCGCAACCCTTTTGTTCTGTTGCGACTAAAACACTACCCGATACCGGATAGTGTTTTGTTTATCTGTGTTTATCTGTGTTTATCTGGACATGTTTATCTGGACACACACTTTACCCCCATGTCCTTTCGTTTAGGCGGACACCCTACAGTTTAGGCGGACACCCTACTATGCAATTCACCGATTTTTCAAAACTCGATCTGTCCCGTCTGCCCTCACCCTGCTTTGTTGTCGATGAGATCGCTTTAGAACGTAACCTAACCATTTTGCAGCAGGTTGCCGATGCCAGCGGTGCCAAGGTCTTGGCCGCCCTGAAAGCCTTCTCCATGTGGCACTTTGGCGAAAAAACGGCTCAGTATCTGAGCGGCACCTGTGCCAGTGGTTTACACGAGGCGCTGCTGGGCAAGGCGCACTACCCCGGCGAAGTGCATGTTTTTTCGGCCGCTTACAGCACAGCTGACCTGACCGAGTTGCTCACCTTCGTCGACCATGTGGTGTTTAACAGCAGCGCGCAATGGCTGCGCTTTCAACCTCTGATTCAGAGTGCCCTTGTGGCCCGGCCAGAGCTGGTGTTCGGCTTGCGCATCAATCCAGAACATTCTGAAGGCGGAGTGCCCATCTATGATCCGTGCGCGCCAGGTTCCCGCCTCGGCATTCCCCTAGCCGAACTCGATCAAAGCCAGCTAGCGGGGATCAGTGGCCTGCATTTCCATACCCTGTGTGAGCAGGGTTTTGACGCCCTAGACAGAACCCTGGCCGCGGTCGAGCAGAAATTCGGCCACCTGTTGACCCAAATGAGTTGGGTCAACTTTGGCGGCGGTCACCATATAACGGCGCCCGGCTACAATGTTGACGGCCTAATCAAGC
>Ga0307492_10000630_pt1 | contig 14831 bp, 14 predicted proteins | sample SI3LmetaG_FD_202365 | JGI IMG/M metagenome (GOLD analysis project Ga0307492, IMG submission 202365) | Sea-ice brine microbial communities from Beaufort Sea near Barrow, Alaska, United States - SI3L | ecosystem: Environmental > Aquatic > Marine > Coastal | place: USA: Alaska | collected 2017-05-06 | reverse complement strand
AAGATCCACCGTCTTACCGATAATGCGACCCGGCATTTGCCTAATTAAGGCTTTAGTACAGGACATAAATCCATAATAAGGGCCACCTGAAGCAAGAGGAACGCCTAAAGGCTGACCATCACCCACAGCAATATCGGCACCGTTCTCGCCCCATTCACCTGGAGGAGTAAGCACTGATAGAGCAAGCGGATTTACCACAGCAATTAACAAACTGTTATGGGCATGAGCCCAATCGGTTAATTGATCGACTTGTTCTAAATTACCAAAAAAGTCGGGCTGTTGAATGATCAGTGCCGCATAAGTATCGTCTTCAAATTGACTCAAAGTCTCAAGATCAATAACACCCGTTTCAGTATTATAAGGAATTTCAACCATGTCGATATTTTGAGATCGAACAATACTGCTGGTCGCTTCCCGGTAGCGTGGATGAACCGTACCTGCGACTAAAACACGTCTAGTTTTAGCTTTACGATTACCCCGAACAGCCATCAGAACTGCTTCAGCAACACCACTAGCACCATCATACAAAGAGGCATTAGCAGCATAAAGACCTGTTAAATTGACAATATTACTTTGAAATTCATAAACCAGTTGTAAGGTTCCTTGGCTCGCTTCAGCCTGATAAGGCGTGTAGGCGGTCAAATATTCACCTCTCATGGTGATATCCCAAACAGCGGCTGGGATATGATGTTCATAAGCTCCAGCACCGATGAAACAAAGGTTACCACCATCAAGCTTGGCACGTTTGTTCATCATCTTACCTAAGTCCATTTCACCGATGGAGGTAGGCACCTTTTCGAGCCCTTTAGATCTAAACTCGGCGGGTATTTCATCAAAAAGCTCATCAATGGAGTCAACTCCAATGGTATTGAGCATCTGTTTTATATCTGTTTCACTATGGGGGATAAATGGCATATCAATTTATTCCTGATTTAGGATAAAAGTTAAAATCTATTATTCGTCTGCAACTATTCGTCAGCAATAAGCTCTGCATATTCATCGGCAGTCAATAACTCATCAAGATCACCTTCATTGGCAACAGTCATTTTATATAACCAACCTGATTCATAAGGTTCGGCATTAACATTTTCAGGCGCATCAGCAAGTTCTTCGTTAACTTCAATGATTTCACCCGAGATAGGCGCATAGATATCAGAAGCAGCTTTCACAGACTCAACAACACCGGTTTCATCGCCCGTTGCTATTGTCTCTTCCAATTCAGGAAGCTCAACATAGACCATGTCACCGAGTAATTCCTGGGCGTGATCGGTAATACCAACTACCGCATTACCTTCCTCGTCTAGTCTTATCCATTCATGTTCTTTGGTGTATTTTAACTCACTTGGAATTTGGCTCATCTCATTTCCTCTTTTTATTGGGTCATTTAAACGTTATTTAGTATTTATAGCCATTAAATCGATGAACAAGTCATCATTATCCTAAAAAAGAATAGTCTTAAAAAACTTGTTTACCATTGCGTACAAAGCCCGGTCGTATGACATTAACCAGTAATTGCTTATTGCGCACTTCTACAAAAGCCGTATCAGTAGTTGCCATTGGCACTCGTGCCAACGCTATACCAATTTTTAATGTGGGAGAGAAAGTACCACTGGTTATTTCGCCTTCTCCCACATCAGGAATTATCACTTTCTGATGGCCGCGTAAAACGCCTTTACCTTGCAGCACTAATCCGACTAATTTCATTTTCACGCCAGCCGCTTTTTCAGCGACCATGGCATCTTTACCTACAAACTGACGAGCAGCATCTTTTAGATCAACCGTCCAGCCCATATTAGCTTGAAGAGGGCTGATGTTTTCATCCATATCAGAACCATAAAGGTTCATGCCAGCTTCAAGTCTTAAGGTGTCACGAGAACCTAATCCACAAGGTGCGACTCCCGCCTTAATCAAGTCATTCCAAAAGCTATCAATATCTGACTTAGGAATAGTGATTTCAAAGCCATCTTCGCCAGTGTAACCCGTTCTTGCGATAAACCAACCATCTGCCTTAGCGGAGTAAAATACATCGAGTTCAGCCGCAGCTTGTTTTCTTGATTCTGTCATTACAGACATGGCTAAAGCACGAGATTCTGGACCTTGAATTGCGAGAGTCCCAAAATCAGCTTGATGGGTTAAGGTAACTTCATAGCCTGCGCTTTGCTTATTGATCCAAGCCAAATCTTTCTCTTGGGTAGAAGCATTAACTACCAGTCGGTAACTTGTAGGTGTTAGAAAATAAACAATTAGATCATCTATTACCCCACCATTTTCATTGAGCATTCCACTGTAAAGAGCTTTACCGGGGATGTTAATTTTTTGTACATCATTGGCCAGTAAATGACGTAAAAAGGCTGTTGCATCTTGCCCTTCAACATCAACAATTGTCATGTGAGAAACATCAAACATGCCTGCTTTTTGTCTAACAATATGATGCTCATCGAGTTGAGAACCATAATGTAGGGGCATATCCCAACCACCAAAATCTACAATTTTGGCACCGGCTTTTAGATGAAGGTCGTAAAAAGGCGTTTTATTGGGCATCAGTATCTTCCAATGGTTGACAGTTGGCGAGATTATACAGACCATTTGGGTGATGTAAAAGACTTTGTTTTGGTGCTTAATCTCGCTTTCTTTGAGTGAGTTTTGGTAAATCACCTTTTAGACCCATTGCCCGTAAAATAATCGCTCTTTTTAGCAGGGGTATTTTATCTAAAGTTGCCATGCCAGTATTTCTGACTAAGGTCTTAACCCATTTTTCTCCATCAAACAATTGGCTAAAAAAGCCCATTGCATCTAACATCAATTGATTTTCACTACGTCGCCAGCGTTCATAAGGTCGCAAGACCTTTCGTTGGGATATTTGCTGTTGTTTTGCTCGGGCTTCAATAACCACTTCAGCTAAACAAGCAGCATCAAGTAGTCCTAAATTAACCCCTTGGCCAGCTAACGGATGGATAGTATGAGCAGCATCACCAACCAGCGCTATACCATCATCAACATAACGCTGTACATGCCGGCGGATCAAAGGAAAACTAATTCTCTCACTTTGCACAGTAAGTCGACCCAATTTATTTTCAAAGCTTGCTGTTAATGCTTGATTAAAATCAGATTCAGATAATGCCTTAAGACGTTCAGCTTCCTCAAAACTGGTTGACCAAACAATGGAACAGTTATTTTGGTTGTTATCGTTTAATGGCAAAAGCGCGAGCGGACCGGTGGATAAAAAGCGTTGCCAAGCACAGCGTTGATGAGAAAATTCAGTGCTGATATTACAGACCAAGGCATGGTGCTGGTATGGTTTCTTAGTGATAGTAATTTTTCGCTGGGTCCGAAGCCAAGAGTTCGCCCCGTCGGCTGCAATTAATAGTTTTCCTCGCCAGCTGTCACCATTATCGAGATTGATTAAGCCGCCTTTATCATCCCACAACACTTTTGTCGCTTTAACAGGTGCAATCAAGGTAACATTTTTATAGTTTTTTAATGTTTGCCAAATACCCGCTCGAATGTTCTTATTCTCAATAATATGGCCCAAATCAGGTTCAGCCAAGTCTGCCGCATCAAAGGATATAGCACCACTGCCGGACGCATCCCAAACGTGCATTTTTTCATAACGACTAACCCCAAGCGCTTTTATATTATCCCAGCAGCCTAAGTTTCTAAAAATATTTTGAGAACCTCTAGTGATAGCACTGACTCTTAAGTCTGTACCTTCATCAGCAGGGGGTAGGCTCCAAGGACGATTGTCGAGCACAACGATAGATAAATTAGATTGGGCTAGGGCCAGAGCTGTTGTTAAGCCGACCATTCCACCACCATTGATAATTATATCGGTTTGATGTCTTGCCATTCTAAGCTTTATCCATTTCAGGGTTATTTATTTCAGGGTTACCTATTTCAGAACTGGTCATTTCGGACCTATTCATTACAGGAGAGGTGGTGAGCGACAACCCACGAGTTAATCGACTCTGCTTACCTCTCACACCCATGGCAGCTTCTGCCACCTGTGTGCGCAATGCTGGTATAAGATTCATCAACATCAAGGCTTTGTTTCGAGGAATCGTTAGTAGTGCTGAAGGATTAGCAAAAAGTCGCGCCACACTATCAGTAAAACTAATCACTGTATTTCTGTCAGCCAAACGCCAGCCTTGGTATTGTTCAAGTAATGCTAATGTACCAACATCCTCGGCTTTTCTTAGGCAATCGGCAAGACAAGCAACATCGCGGATCCCGAGGTTAAATCCTTGGCCGGCAATAGGGTGTAAACTTTGGGCAGCATTACCAATGAGTACCAGGCGCTCGCTATAACATTTTTTAGCCATTACTAAGTTAAGTGGATAGCTATGGCGTTTTCCAACCCGGGTGATCTTACCGAGACGAAAACCAAATTGTTCTTGTAATTGTTCAATAAAGGCGGCGTCATTATTACCGACAAGCGTTTCAGATAGTGTTTTATCTACCATCCAGACCATGGAAATACGATTATCAGACAGTGGTAAAAAAGCCACTGGCCCGGTTGTTGTGAATCGTTCAAAAGCAACATTATTGTGCGGCAGTTGTGTCTCAAGGGTAGTGATGATGGCAACCTGCTCATAAGGTTTTGAGGATGTTTCTAAAGCAGCCATTTTTCTAATACCCGAGCAATTACCATCAGCAGCGACCACCAATTTTGCTTTGATATCAATCGTCTGTTGTTGCAGATATTGCTGATTTTGATCCGCTGCAGAGGCTGATTTAACCGCTAAGGTTAATTGTCGATAATCGTCAAAGCCTTGCATGGCTGTAACAACAGCTGGACAATATTGAGTGGTCTGGGTTTTCCCTAAGGCACGCTGAACAATGTTACCCATATCGCTAAGTTCAACAACCTGCCCCATAGCATTGACATTAAATTGCTCAGCTTTTAGACGACAAATACCAGGATGACCTTTATCTGAGACATGAATTTTAGTGATCTCTGTGGCAATTTTTTCAATCTCAGCACTGAGTCCGAGGCTTTTAAAAATACGCATCGTGCCCCAGGACAACGCAATCGCTCGAGTATCAAAGCCTGGCGCCTCATGGCTATTTTGAGGATAAGGCTCTATCACTGCAATTTTCAATGGTAGAGTCGATAAGGCTAGCGCTAGACTACTGCCTATCAATCCGCCACCTACTATAGCGACATCATAGATCTCATCAACGGCTGTTTTTTGCATTTAGTGGGCTTTAGCCTTTGCTTTACACATGATTGATTCAATATCGTCGATGGTTTTAGGTGCATCTTTAGAGAGAATGTCAAAACCGTCCTTAGTAACCAGAACATCATCTTCAATTCTGATCCCCATGCCTTTCCATTTTTTTGCTACCTTTTTTGCATTCAGACCAATATATAAACCGGGTTCAACCGTCAGCACCATACCTTGTTCTAAAACTCTCGGTTCACCGCCCACTTGATAATCACCCACATCATGGACATCAAGACCTAACCAATGACCTGTTTTATGCATGTAATAGGGTTTATAGGCTTCATTTTTAATAAGGGTTTTCACATTACCCTTTAACAAGCCCATTTCAACTAAACCTTGGGTTAATACCTTAACCGCCGCTTCATGAGGCGCATTCCAGCAAGCGCCCGGTTTAATAGTGTCGATAGCTGCTAATTGGGCTTTTAATACCCAGTTGTAGATGATTTTTTGTGCTTCTGTAAATTTACCATTAATAGGAAAAGTTCGACTAATATCAGCAGCATATAAATCAACTTCTGCCCCGGCATCGATCATCAATAAGTCACCATCTTTCAGTTCAGATTCATTTTCCACATAATGCAAAATACAGGCATTATCACCACCAGCAACAATACTATTATAGGCGGAAAATCTTGCACCACTGATTGCAAACTCGTGAAGTATCTCAGCTTCAATTTGATATTCCCAGACACCTGGCTGGGTTTTTTCCATAGCTCTGATGTGGGCTTTAGCAGATATCTGTGCGGCCTTTCTCATTATGCTAATTTCTGAAGGTGATTTGTAAAGACGCAAGTCATGTAAATAATGGCTTATGTCAATAATTTCACCTTGAGTGGCTGAACTTAACCAACCAATGATACGGTCATCAAATTCTTTATTATTGCCAATGCCACAATAAATGGTCTCTCTTCCTTCCATCAATCCTGGTAAAATATCATCGATATCGTCAATAGGAAAAGCGTCAGCAGCATGATACTTTTCAATCGCACCTTCCTGACCTGCTCGTCTACCATGCCAGGTTTCTTTGATCAGATCGCGCTCACGATTAAACATGATGTACTCGCCATGTTTTCTGCCGGGGATCAAAATAAGTACCGATTCGGGTTCATTGAATCCACAAAGATAATGAAAATCGCTATCTTGTCGAAAACGGTACTCAGTATCTCGGCTTCGAGTCATTTCACTTGCAGAAGGCAAGATGGCAATTGAATCTGGCCCCATCATCGACATCAGGCGTTTACGTCTACGAGCAAACTCAGCTTTGTTTATCATTAATGCAGGATCCCTTAACGTTAATTATTATTGTTTTTCTAAAACTAATGAATTGTTTCATCACCCTGGGCTGGGCTTTGGCCATTAACACTATGAACTAACTGAGCCGACACTTTAATGTGCTCGGTTAATTCAAACAATGACTTTTCATCTTCCTCGGTATTGCCGACACTGTCTAGATCGAGATTAGAAATATCTTCCAGATCCGTTATAGCATCTGCAACGTCCTCATCCTGTTCTTCTTTATTCTCTGTTACCTGCATATAGCCTAGTAAGAAACCTTGGCACCAGTAACCGAGTGCCTCTGCTCGAGCAACCGTTGAACTTTCATCTCTAGGAAGTAATAGAGTTAATCCAAAAAGCTCAGCGCTGATCATTTCAATAAGCTCAGCATTTATTCCATTCAGCTCCTTTTCAATGGACTCTGGCATCGGATCGGTCGCCGATAATTGTTTTAACAGATTAGCTTTCCAAGATTGATCACTTAGATCGAGTCCTGCTGCATAAAAGCCCATTAACAAGCCTTGTAATTCGGCAACCGTTATCAAATATTGGTTATCATCTAATAACTTTTGTAACTCATCATAATCGTGTATTGTTCTACTTTGTGTCATTGATTGTATCCATCTTGGCATAATTCGCTATAATAACATTGTGTTGAGAGCCATTCTACTTCAAGATGTAGAATGAATATATTCAATTGTCTATATTGTCATAATTGACTGTTAGGACAATCCTCTTTATGATCGACAAGTAAATTAACAAAATTACTTGTACGTAACAACCTACTTAGTAGTTATAAATTAGCAGTAAAAATATGCAACCATTACAAACAGAGCGACTTGAAAAACAACTGGATGCGCTTATCAGTCGTTACCAGAATTTACGTGATGAAAATAGACAATTACGTAACTCCGAATCATCCTTACAGGATGAACGCAGCAAATTACTTGAGAAGAATGAAGTAGCCACGGGTAAAATTGAAGCTATGATCGCTCGCCTAAAGTCGATGGAGTCTAAGGATGACTGAAACATCTATCTTAACGGTTAAAATCATGGATAGGGAGTTTCGAGTAAATTGTCCCGAACCCGAACAACAAAACCTGATTTCTTCAGCAGCTTCGCTTGATACGAGAATGCGCCTCATCCGCGATACAGGCCGTGTAATTGGTGTCGATCGCATAGCAATCATGGCAGCTTTGAATCTTGCCAGCGAACTATTATCCTCAGAAGGCTCAAGTGACAACGTTGTTGATGACGCTAATGATTCTATTTCTCGCATGCATTCTAAGATAGAGCAAAGTCTCAACGAGACTGATGAACTCAATTTTTGAACAACTACTTACACCTTTTAGATGAAAATATTACCCTCTCTGCTGTTATTTTCAGTGGCAGATGCTAAAATGTAATCATAAGTTCTACTTTAAGTTTTTATACTCTCTTTGCTGATTATGACTTATCAAGACCGGTAAAGAGTGAAAAGAATAGGAATTGATGTTTTCTGGAGTGTTCGCTAGCAGTTCTGTTCCTCGAGCCGATTTACTTACTTCGGGAGTTTATCATCTGCTGATGTTGCGCATATCCGGTTTACTGGAGAGCCTGATTCAGTACATAAGCGCCCACCTTGAACTTTCGGGTTCTAGGGGCTAAACCTGTAACGACATTTTGGAAGGCATCAATTCCACCTATATTTCCTATGACAGAACAAACTATCACCCAATTTAAAGCCAGTCTTCGTAGAGATTTACGAAAGATCCGAGGCGAACTTTCTCACCAAGAAATCAAGCAAGCTGACAATGATTTAGCTAAGCAGTATATTAAGCATTTCGCCGAAAATACCTATCAAAAAGTTGCTATTTATCTACAGCATGACAATGAAATTGGCACAGCTGAGCTTATAAAACGATTAATTAAACAACATGCTGAGATTTATATTCCTAAAATTGAACGCGCTCACAATAATCACAACATGGAATTTTGTCGTTATCATCCTGATCAAGCACTCACCAATAATCGATTTGGCATTGCTGAACCCAGTCATAATGATTTTATAGCAATCAATGATCTGGATATTATTTTTATGCCTCTCACCGCCTTTGATAAAAACGGAAATAGACTTGGTATGGGTGGTGGTTACTACGATCGTTCTCTAGCAAAATTAACCAACAAAACAACAGTTATTGTAGGGCTTGCCTATGATTTTCAACTTATTCCTCTCTGTCCTAGCGAACCTTTTGACCAGAGCTTAAAAATAGTTTTAACTCCGACAACTTTGATAGATTTTAAGACTTAATTACGTTCTAATAGGCCTCTAACTGACACCTTAGCAAGGAACCACCAATGTCTGATGTTTCTGATATCAATAATGAGAAAAAACTCGCTGCTATCGCAGCAGTAAAATATATCGAAGAAAATACCATCGTTGGTGTTGGTACGGGTTCAACCGTGAATCATTTTATTGATGCATTAGCACCCATTAAACATTTAATTGAAGGAGCGGTTTCATCCTCTGAAGCTTCCACATTAAGACTCAAGGCACTCGGAATTCCAGTCTATGATTTAAATAGCGTGGATACGATCCCCGTTTATGTTGATGGAGCCGATGAAGCCGATGCCGGTCTAAATCTTATCAAAGGCGGTGGCGGAGCCCTGACCCGAGAAAAAATCATAGCTGCTGTTGCTGATAAATTTATTTGTATTGCTGACCAATCAAAACTCGTTCCTGTGATGGGTGAGTTTCCGTTACCTGTTGAAGTTATTCCCATGGCGCGAAGTTACGTAGCCAGAGAGTTAGTCAAACTAGAAGGTGACCCTGTTTATCGAGAAAATTTTATTACTGATAATGGCAATATCATCATAGATGTCCATAATTTAAACATTACTGATCCTAAGGCACTTGAGACAGCAATTAATCAAATAACAGGTGTTGTCACTAATGGATTATTCGCACACCGAGGTGCTGATGTGTTACTGCTCGGTAAGGCTGATGGCGTTGAAACAATATTACCTACCTAAAGGCCTTAGAAATAATCACTATTCACATTAACAATTATATTAGTAGAGAAACCCGATGACTAAAATAAAATCCCTCGACAAGGATAAAATCCGTATCCTTTTACTAGAGGGTGTTCATGACAGTGCTGTTGAATACTTAAAATCTCAAGGTTATAACAATATTCAATATGAGAAGAAATCACTCACTGGTGATGCGCTTAACAAAGCCATCGCAGAGGTACATTTTGTAGGTATACGTTCAAGAACTCAAATCACAAAAGAAGTGCTAAATCATGCAAAGCGCCTGAATGCCATCGGTTGTTTTTGTATCGGTACCAATCAAGTTGATCTGCAGGCCTGTCAGAAAAGAGGTATTCCAGTTTTTAATGCTCCCTTTGCTAATACTCGCTCTGTCGCTGAATTAGTTCTGGCTGAAATTATTCTGTTGATGCGCGGCATACCAGAAAAAAATGCTGTTGCCCATCGAGGTGGCTGGCAAAAAACAGCCCATAATTCCTATGAAGTTCGTGGCAAAAAACTCGGTATCATCGGTTATGGACATATTGGTACTCAACTTAGCATTCTCGCTGAGGGGCTTGGCATGAAAGTCTATTTTTATGACGTTGCTAATAAACTCTCCTTAGGCAATGCCATCTCCTGTGAAACAATGCAGGAGTTATTATCAACTGTTGACGCTGTTACATTACATGTACCTGAGACTGAACAGACTCAAATGATGTTTGGCGAAAAAGAATTTTCTCAGATGAAAGAACATGCAATTTTAATCAATGCTTCTCGTGGCTCCGTGGTCGATATTGACGCCTTAAGTAATGCCCTTCGTAGTAAGAAAGTTGCCGGAGCAGCGATTGACGTTTTCCCAATTGAACCTAAATCAACAAACGATGAATTCATTTCGCCCCTTCGTGCATTTGATAATGTGATACTTACGCCTCACATTGGTGGTTCTACACAAGAAGCACAATACTTTATAGGGCTAGAGGTCACTGAAAAACTTGTTCGCTATTCTGACAATGGCTCAACCTCTAGTTCCGTTAACTTCCCTGAAGTAAACTTGCCTGAACATAAAAATAGCCACAGGATCTTTCATATTCATCACAATAAGCCAGGAATTTTATTTCAGATCAATGAAGTATTTGCTAAAAATAATATTAATATTTCAGCACAGTTTCTACAGACTTTTGGTGAAACGGGATATGTTGTCACCGACGTTGATGAAAGTTGGCAACAGCAGGCACTTGATGATTTAACCACTATTGAGGGAACGATTAGAACTCGGATCATTTACTAACCATCATTTACTGTTGATGATGGATTAAAAAATCTGAGCTCTAAAAGATATAAATTCTACAGTTATTCAGGGCAATAAAAAGGGTTAATTCAGTCGTTGACTACGACTAGATTAACCCTTTTTTGTTAACTTTCTATCTTAATTTGGTTTGTTATGTTCTTTACTTAACGACTTGATCCAATGAGCCAGAGCTATAAAGCGCTGTCATTGCTTCTAAACTGATTGGTTTAATCTTAGAACCATTACCTGCTGTGTTAAAAGCTTCGTAGCGTGACTTACAAATATCATACATGGCATTGGTAGACGCCTGAAGGTATTTGCGGGGATCAAACACTGAAGGATTTTCAGCTAAGAATTTTCTTACTGCACCTGTAGCAGCCATCCGTAAGTCAGTATCAATATTGACTTTGCGTACACCGTTACGAATACCTTCTTGAATTTCCTCAATGGGAACACCGTATGTTTCGCCCATGTCACCACCGAATTGATTGATAGTAGCTAACCAATCTTGTGGCACTGACGATGAACCGTGCATCACTAAATGGGTGTTTGGAATTCGAGCATGGATGTCTTTAATTCGTTGAATAGATAAGGTATCACCGGTTGGTGGGCGACTGAATTTATAAGCACCATGGCTTGTACCAATGGCAATAGCGAGTGCATCAACACCCGTTAATTTTACAAATTCCGCAGCTTCTTCAGGATCAGTTAACAGTTGTTCCATTGATAACATGCCCTCTGCACCAGAACCATCTTCTTCACCAGCCATTCCGGTTTCAAGTGAACCTAAGCAACCCAATTCGCCTTCAACTGAAACACCACAAGCATGTGACATTTCAACGGTGCGTCTTGTTACATCAACATTATATTCAAAGCTTGAAGGCGTTTTCATATCAGCTTCTAAAGAACCATCCATCATCACTGAAGTGAAGCCCATTTGAATAGATTGCTGGCAAACAGCAGGAGATGAACCGTGATCTTGATGCATCGATACAGGAATATTAGGCCATTCTTCTGTTGCTGCTAATATTAAGTGACGTAGAAAATTAGAACCTGCATAACTTCTTGCCCCAGCTGAAGCTTGAATAATTACAGGAGAATCTGTATCAGCTGCTGCTTCCATAACCGCACGCATTTGTTCAAGGTTATTAACATTAAATGCTGGTATTCCATAATCATGCTCTGCTGCATGATCTAACATCTGTCGCATCGAAATTAGTGCCATTTTACTTCTCCTTAGTATTTCTTTTTACTTAACTATTTACTTAACTATTTATTAAAGTATTTGTTTAACTTCTTGTCAAAAGTTTATTCTGATTGTTGCTTTAAAATTTCCACTGCCGGTAAGGCTCTTCCCTCTACAAACTCTAAGAAAGCTCCACCACCGGTTGAAATATAAGATACATTTTCAGCAATGTCATATTTATCAATTGCAGCGAGAGTATCTCCACCACCGGCAATTGAAAATCCTTGGTTCTCAGCAATCGCTCTGGCTAGTGATTCAGTGCCAGCGCCAAATTGGTCAAATTCAAAGACACCTAAAGGCCCGTTCCAAATAATAGTTCCGGCTTCTAAGATAATTTTTTCAAGCTTTTTAGACGTTAAAGGACCGATATCAAAGATCATGTCATCGGCTGAAACTTCTGTAGCAGGTTTAATGGTCGCCTGAGTCGTTTCTGAAAACTCTTTTCCAACCACCACGTCCTCTGGGATTGGAATGCTTGCCCCTCTAGCTGAGGCTTTTTCCATCAATGCCTTGGCTTCATCAATTAAATCCATTTCAACTAATGATTTGCCAACGTCTAATCCTGTAGCAGCGAGAAAGGTATTGGCGATACCACCGCCAACGATAAGCTGATCAACTTTATCCATCAAACTATCGAGTACTTTTAATTTTGTTGATACTTTTGAACCACCAACAATTGCAACCATAGGCCTTGCTGGATTATCAAGAGCTTTAGCCAAGGCTTCAAGTTCTCTTGATAACAATGGGCCCGAACAGGCTAGAGCTGCATATTTTGCGACACCGTGAGTAGAGGCCTGAGCTCGATGTGCTGTACCAAAAGCATCATTGACGAAAATATCACAAAGGGCAGCTAATTTTTTAGACAGTTCTGTATCATTTGCCTTTTCACCGATATTACTACGAACGTTTTCAAATAAGACGATTTCACCAGCATTGACCTCGATACCATCAAGATAATCTGTTGCTAGAATGACGTCTTTTTCTAAAAGTTCACTCAGGTGGTTAGCAATTGGACGCATTGAATCGGCTTCAGTGAGGACACCTTCGGTTGGTCGACCTAGATGAGACATGACCATTAACTTTGCACCGGCCTTGAGTGCTAATTTCAAGGTTGGTAAGGCCGCTCTAATTCTTGCATCACTACTGACCTTGCCATCCTTAACAGGGACATTAAAGTCTACTCGGATCAAGACTCGCTTGTTTGCTAAATCCAGATCCGTCATGTTAATTATTGACATACGTTACTCTGCTTCCATCATCGCAATGGCAGTATCAAGCATTCTTACAGAGAATCCCCACTCATTATCATACCAAGAAGTAACCTTAACTAAATTGCCTCTAGCCTTAGTTAAGGTTGCATCAAAAATAGATGAAGCTGGATGATGATTAAAATCTGTTGATACTAAAAATTCATCATTATAGAACAGTACCTTACCATCTGCTGCTTCTTTTATAATGGAATTGACTTCATCAATTGTTGTATCACGACGTGCTGAAAATGTTAAATCTACACAAGAGACATTAATGGTCGGTACACGCATGGCGTAACCGTCTAGTTGGCCATTGAGTTCTGGTAACACTAGACCCACAGCCTTTGCTGCTCCTGATTTTGTTGGAATAATTGACATGGCTGCAGCTCTTGCACGACGCCTATCAGAGTGATAGTTATCAATGATTTTTTGATCATTTGTATAAGCGTGGATAGTAGTCATCAAGCCTGTGATGATACCAATTTTTTCATGCAGTGGTTTTACTAACGGAGCTAAGCAATTTGTTGTACAGGAAGCATTTGAAACTACAGTATGTTCTGCTTTTAACACATCATCGTTTACACCAAACACTATCGTTGCATCGATGTCATCGGCGCCGGGTGCTGAAATTAATACTTTTTTAGCTCCACCTTTGATATGCAAAGAGCAGTCTGCTTTGGTTTTGAATTTTCCTGTACATTCAAATACTACATCGACATCTTCTTCACCCCAAGCTAGGTTTGCTGGATTTCTATCGGCAAACATACGGATTCTATCACCATTAACATAAATATTTTTATCATCACAGGTAACTTCTGCGTTGAAACGACCATGGGTAGTGTCGTATTTTATGAGGTGTACATCGTCTTCGAGTGGATGGGATGAATTAATAGCAACAACTTTAATTTTATCGCCATAATCGTGGTCGTAAATAGCTCGCAACGCACAACGACCTATTCGTCCTAGACCATTGATGCCAACTCTTATCGTCATTTCAATATACTCCGGTGATGTATCTTAAAATTAATTTGAAAAACTCTAGCTCTGTGCTTGAAATTGGTGCTTTTACCCTATATTTTTAACTATTTAACTATTTAACTATTTAACTATTTAGCAAGTCTTCTGCTTGATCTACTACGTTTGCTATTGTGAAGCCGAAGTGTTCGAACAAGACATCACCTGGTGCAGATTCACCATAGGTTTCCATACCAATTACACGACCTGATAAACCTGTATAACGATACCAAAGTGCTGGGTGACCAGCTTCAATAGCGATTCGATTGCCGATGGCGCTTGGTAGAACGGCTTCTTTGTATGCTGCATCTTGTTGCTCATAAATTTCACAACAAGGCATTGATACAACGCGAACTTGAACTCCTTTATCGGCTAGAACCTTTGCTGAGTCCATGGCTAATCCGACTTCTGAGCCTGTGGCGATAATGATCATTTCTGGTTCATTATCACAGTCTTTTAAGATATATCCGCCGCGGTTAATATCAGCTAACTGTGTTGCTGAGCGCTGCTGATGCTTAAGT
>Ga0307492_10000629_pt1 | contig 14837 bp, 11 predicted proteins | sample SI3LmetaG_FD_202365 | JGI IMG/M metagenome (GOLD analysis project Ga0307492, IMG submission 202365) | Sea-ice brine microbial communities from Beaufort Sea near Barrow, Alaska, United States - SI3L | ecosystem: Environmental > Aquatic > Marine > Coastal | place: USA: Alaska | collected 2017-05-06 | reverse complement strand
CAGACGCGCCCGCAATCGCTGACCAAGGCGCATATCATCAGCGAAGCTCTCAAGCGCTCCATGATCAGCCTGCCAGGGCCGCAGGTCATCGCGCTGCAAAGCCATGGGGATATCACACTTAATTTCAGTCAGCTGACGATATAGCAATAACTGCTGATGGTGATCTTTCAACGTCTGAGCAATTTTCTTAGCACCACGTATGCTCGACACCGCCACCTCGTCAGTGCGCGATAGCAATTCCGATAGCGACTGATATTGCTGCAAAAGCACCGCCGCCGTCTTGGCACCAATACCCGGCGCGCCGGGAATATTGTCGACACTGTCACCCGCCAGAGCAAGAAAGTCTGCCAACTGCTCAACGCTAACACCAAACTTCGCCAACACCCCTGCAGGCCCTGCCCGCAGATTTGCGGCAAAGTCCCATAACTCATCGTCAACCTGCAGCAGTTGCCCCAGGTCCTTGTCACGACTCAGAATCACCACTTTGCGCGCATCAACCGGCGCCATCTGGCGCCAGGCCAGCGCCAAACTGCCGATGATGTCATCGGCCTCGTACTCGGCCATGGCATAGCCGCGCAAGCCCAGCAGTTGAGTGACCCGCTGGCATTGCTGAAACTGGTACATCAAGTTCTCATCCGGCGGCTCACGGTTAGCCTTGTAGGCCGGGTACAGCGCGTTACGAAAGCATGTATTGAGGCTTTCATCAAAAGCGCAGGCAACAAAGGCGGGCTGGTGCGCTAACAGGTCGAGTAAAAATCCCGTATAGCCATGCACCGCGTTAACCACCTCGCCTTGCTGGTTAGTAATGCTAACGGGTAAGGAGAAGTACGCGCGAAACACATAGATCGAGGCATCCACCAGATGCAGGGCGTTAGTCACGAGGCTGCATCCGCTTCACCACCGAGCTAAAATTCAGCAAAATTTGCTCGCCGGCGCGGACGTCGCCGCGCACGAAGACCATCGAACCGGTCTTTCGAACAACCTCTGCCTTGCAGGTAATAACCTGCCCAACTTCTGCCGCCGCAATAAATTCACTGCTGAAGCTAACAGTCACACAACTCTCGTTTTCGTAGCCGTCCGTTGCCACCATGCATAGACTGTAGTCGGCAAAGGTCATCATCACGCCGCCATGCAGCGTATTGCTAGCGTTAGCATGTTCCGGTCCCGCGAGAAAAGCGAATTCATATTCGCCATCGAGCAACCGGTAGTAGAAAGGACCAATATGATCCTCGGCAGGGTCTTGGCCCTTGTCAGTGTCGTAGCCTGCTGGGAAGGTCACTCTTACTCCGGAATTTGATCATAAGCTGCCAGTGTAGCAAAGTCTGCGGCCCCCGCGGGCATCTCTCGCGCCAGCTCCTGAGCAAAACGCGCGGCGCGGGCTGGCAAGCCCTGCGACACTAATGACTGTGCCTCAGCCTGCACCTGATGTTGAAAGCGTTGGCGGTCAAGACACGCCTCGTCGAAGTTATCGCAACTGACCCGAAATGCCAATCCAGCGGCCTGACTAAAGATCCACTCCAGTGCCTGAGGCCGGACCTCCACCAACTCAAAGGCAACCTGCTGGGCAGCATCACGCGCGCCTTCATACCAGTAGCCATAATCTTCCTGGGTACGACGATGACGTCCTGCTAGGCACCAGTGTGCCGCCTCATGCAGAGCACTGGCACCATAATCTGCACGAAACACCACTCGGTGCCAAGGCGACACAGCTGTCGCCGGCCAATAGACAGGCTCATCCCCCTGCCCTACCAGCACTGTCTGATGGCTTGCCTTAAATTGGTCATTGAAGATCTGGCTGATTCGCAGGGCCGTGCTCACCTCGCAGGCTCATCATCACTGCCCGGAAGACAGACGACCCCAGCAAGACGCGCGTAATAGTCCGCCGACAAGTGTTCCCTACCCGCCAGCAGATGCTCTAGATACCAGCGAGCGGGCTTAAGCCCCTCGACCACATGCTCGGCATTAGCGATATAAGTCCAGGCCATCACGGGGCCGCTCAGCGTCTGCACCGGCAACTCAAAACGCCTATACAGGCGCGGATAACCCTCAAAAGGGTCCATCAACTGAATCTGGTCGACGTGTTTAAGTCGATACACAACACCCTCCACCAAACTCGTAGCGCCAGCCGTCACAACATTAGCCGACGCGGCGCCTGGATATTTATGCGAGCGTTTGTTGAAGGCCAAGGCGTAGCCTGATAACTGAGCGGGCATATGCGCGTCGAAGGCCATTTGCCGCTGCCGCACCCGGGCAGGGTTCATATTGCTGCCGTAGGCAAAATAGTGAATGGCAGGTGCATCCATCAGCGGCTCAACCCTTCTTGATCCAGTAGATGTACAGCGACTCGGTCGTCTCTTGATGCACCATTTCGTGGTTCAGGAACTGACAGTATTTCGGGAAATCCCAGGACGTGGACGGGTCAGTGGCGACCACCTTGATCACCTCGCCCGTGGCCATGTCCCTAATCTTGTTGCGCACCACCATCAACGGCTCGGGGCAGCGCAGGCCGGACGTGTCGACATCGATATCAGCATGAATAGTCATAGGCGACGTTATACACGAAAAGACGCCGAAAATCCGCTGCGGTACCGCCCTCATCTGAGCAAATTTTTGGTCCACACCGCATGCCGGTGTTTCGATCAAGACCTTGTCACCGTATACTGACCGCTGAAATCACATTTGTTTTTGGTGCGGTCATGATCAGGGTACTTATCGAACGCAATGTCGCTCCCGGTCTGGAGGACTATTACGACGCTACCATCAAGCGCACAGTAAGCAGTGTGACCAAGGCACCTGGATGCCTGTCCGGCGAGTCATTGAAAGACCCACAAAATCCACGTCGACGCATAGTGATGTCAAAGTGGCAATCACGGGAAGACTGGGATCACTGGTACTTCTCGGATGAACGCCGGCAGGTGATCTCGGAGATCACACCTATGCTTGAGGGCAGCGAGAAGGTGACGTTGCTGGAGTTGACACATTAATCCCAGAACCGCGCCTTCAGGTCGCGGGCCGAATATTGATCAAACTTGAACCTGTACTTCAGGAACACACCTTCAGACGTGTACTCGTTTTCGCTAAAGTCATCATCCTGAAAACCATCGAAGTTATAGCCCAGCGACAGCCAAACGTTGCGTGTGACGGTATAGCCGAACGATAAGCCATAGCTATAGTCAGCCACCTTCGAATTGGCACTGCTGTAGCGCCCGCCCTGAAAACCTACGTCCCAGCTATCCCCCAAATCATGGCGCAGCTCTACACCATACAGATCGGTGAAGCCGCTGTACTCGTCAGAATCAAAATTGTCGACCACGTACTTCAGGCCATATTGCAGCGCAACTTGGGTATTTCTCCCCAACAGGTAATTGGCGTTCATGTTGTTAACGACCTTGTCGGTGCGCAGCGCAAAGCCGTTGCTGCTCGACGTATTGTGGGTCAGGTTGAGGCGATTGAACATAGTCCAACGGCTGTCTTCGGGACGGAAGGCATAGCCGAGTTGCACGCCTGAGTTCATGAAATCATTGTCTCCTCCCGTGTTGGTCTGAAAATTGACCTTGGCGAGTAATTGCTGACCGTCGTCGAGATTATGAATAATGTCACTCACAAAATTCATCTTGTCGCTATTCTCCGCGGCACGATATTCAACCCGGGTGGCCCAATCCCAGGCGCCCTTGCGAAATTTCGAGCCAAATGTCACCGCGGTGAAGTCGTTGTCCCCTGGACTGGTGTAGACCGTGGTCACCTGCAGGTCTGGTACCGAGCGCGGCTCATCCTTAAGGGTCTGTGAGCGGTCAACACCAAAGTCGAAACTCCAATTGTCGTTCATCTCCCAACGCTGCTTTAGGCCCGCCACAGCAGCCAGACGCTGCGAGTTCTCCTCGTCATCGGCCTGCACGCTGGTAACCAGATCACCCCCTTCCCACAAAGAAGTCGACATACCAACTCGCGTGCCTTGCGTGTCTTGCTCCTCGCCCCATGAAAACTCCTGCTGAGCCTTGAGCGTGATATTTTCTGTCAGCTTATAGTCGAGGCCGACCCGCAAGCGCCGTGGGAAATTACCCACATTGCCCGCGCCTCCCTGACCGCCCAATGGCGTATCCGCATTGGCAGACAAGCGCGCTTTGCCGTCCATCAGATTGTACGTCCCACCTAACAGTAACTGGTTGGAGACCGTGTCTTCTTCCCCCGCACTACTCATCGCAGAGCGCAGACCTGCGGTGACCGTATAATCGTCACCCTTATAGTTCATCGTTGTCGTGGCCACATCCTGAGTTGCGCCTGTGTCGAGTCCAGTTTGGCGGAAAACCTCACCCTGCATACCGACATCCTCGAAGAACTCGTAGGTTGCCTCGACGCCAAGCTTGCGGGTACTCGTTTCACTGCTGTTCTGCTGCCCAAGACCAAATCCGCCTCGCTGCTCGCGCACATAACCGATGGCCTGCAACTGCTCAGAGCTATGGGTAATCTCGGCGATATAGGCAGCGCCATCGCTCTCAACACCATCAATGGTGCTGCTCGTCGTCGCCAGTTCAACATTGAGTTCAGTGGCATCATTTAACTGATACAACAGATCTGCGCCAAGCAACTGACCCTCACGACCCTCCACACCTTCCGTCACCGCCGTGACGCCAACCTCAGCATTCTCTAGCGGTTGGTAGGCGACTCGACCGCCGGCGTTAAGTTGGCGCCCGCCGCCGCTGGTCACTTCATAATCAACGATAATAAAGGTTGGGTTGAATGCCGTATCCTGACTGTAGATGGGCTCCTTAAAAAACAGCGTGCCTGCTTCATAGTCAATGTTGTAATCCACCAATCGTTGCATATCACGGCTTTCTACAATCTGCTCAGAACTGAACCGGTCTCGCGTTTCAATACGAACCTTCTCACTGTTGACAAGCAAGTCACGCGTCCTGAGCCGATAGATTCCCGAGGTACCATCACCACGAATCTCGTCCTTGATAAACGCCTGATCAGCCAGGCTAGCAAAAACCTTGTACTCAAAAACCTTACCCTTGTACTCGCTCTGCAGGCCATTGAGACTTCGCGAGTAGGTCGACAACTCAGTTCCCGTCAGGCCCGTATTGAAGTCGCCGAACAGCGCATAGAACTGCTCTTTTTCAAGTTTCAGGTAAAGCTTTTCCTGACTAGCCGCATCATATTGTACAACGCTACTATCACCATAAAGCGTGTAATAGGCACTCGGGTCAATCGTCTGCTGCAAGGCGTTTTGATTCTCCTTTGCGGTGTCATAGGCTAGGGTCAGCACATAGTCACCCTTGACCTGGCCCTTGGCGTAGAACGCAACACGACCATCAACGTCCAACTCATCCCCTTGCCCCGTGGCGGCAAGGCCTAACATATTGCCGCTCAGGGTTCGATGCGCGACGGTACCGTTAGCAACCCCCACCATGATCCAATCGCGCTTCTCAGGTTCTACGAATATATCGAAGGTCTCCACATCATGCTCCGTTCGAAAAGTCAGTTGATAACTACCGCCGCGACTGACCGGGTTGAATAGAGCCAGCCCCTCTTTATCAACGTTAACCACATCGTAATCCGTGATTATCGCCAGATCTGAGAGGTTTCTATCTTTGTCGTAAGCACTCAACGTCGCGCTGTCAAACCGCAGTTTTGATGACGCCGTAAAAACTTCACCCGCCTTGTCCTTCAGTGCTAATCGCACTTTAATGGGCGTTCTACCATCCGCCACATTCCCTGATGCCGTCACAAGCTCTATGTTCGCCACCTTGCCAACCCTGACGATATTGATACTCTGCTCGAAACGCGCAGTACCAAATCCATCCACGCCTTGCAGCGAGACGGTATGCGACCCAGGCTGCCCCATATCAACGCCGATATAGCTATAGATCGTCTTACCCGTGGCCTCATCTTCCAAAGAGAAGCCAATACGATCTCGTGAGATCGGCTTGTCGTCGACCATCAGTTGGGGAGATAAACGACTGTCCAGGTCTAATCGCACGGCGTTGATCGGATAGACCAGCCGCGCGCCTTCGATAACCGACATCAAACCTTGCGTATTCTTATCGCGAGCCGGCGCGTCAGTGACCGGCGCCTGCGTTATCTGGTCCCAGCTGCCCCTTGCCTTGCTCTGTACTGACGCACTAACGACCTCGAAACCGCCCACAAGGCGATTCAACGGCAAGGCTATCGTTTCAGATCTACCACGGTCGGTGCCAACAGACTGGAACGCCAGGCGTACCTTACTCTCACTGTTGAGAATCCCGGCATCAGCCGTTATTCGTGTGGGGTTGACTGTCTCGGCGCCCCCTGTCAGCAAGAACTCGACTCGCCGATTCTGACCACGCCCCTTTGCGGTGGCATTGGATGCGACGGGCTGACGATCACCAGCACCACTAATCGTGATAACGTCAGTGTCTACCTTACCTTGAATATAGTCCGCCACTGACTTCGCTCTGGCCGCAGATAACACGTCGTTATCAGCAAATTGCCATCGGTTTTGTTTTCCGACGGGCACATTATCAGTATGTCCAACAACGATAATCTCTTCGAATTTTTTAGTTTTCCAGCTGGCCACCATGTTGTCCAGATCTCGCTGCGTATCGATGCTCAGTAAGACACTGCGGCTGTCAAACTTCGGCCTAAATACCGCCATTTTACTTTCAACCCGGCGCGGCGGTCCGGCAAAAGCCAACTTGTCTTTCGGTTCTAGGGCAAACCGCAATTCGTGCTGACCAAGACTTCCTTGATCGCTGACAGTACCCAGCGCCCAGATAGTCCCGACAATAGATTGACTGGAACTCAAGGGGGCACCATCCAGACTGCCTGAGTCCGGCACGATCATCCAGCCCTTGGGTACCGCGTAGACCGCACTGACGTTATGGACATCAACGGGACCGTCGTTATCCACTTTAATCGACACCCACAAGCCGTCAGCATCCGCTTTAATCGTTTGTGTCAGCGACACCGTGGACTCAGGCGGGGCCTTTTCCTGAATACGGAAGTCAGCTCGCCATAGCGTGCCACCCTTAACGTCTACAAACTGTGAATACGGCGACCCTGCAAAGCGGGTATTGGTGTTGCATGGACTCACCTCGTAACGCGCCTCCAACGAATCCACATCCAACTGTACAACATGGGTACCCGGATTCACCCCCTCGATATGCCAGAAACCTTTGTCATCGGTGATGACGTAACTGCCATCTTCAAGAAACACGCGAGCACCCGCCACACCTTTGGGGCCTTCCTCGACGGGCGCGCCACATTGCTCAAGCATAACTTGGCCTACCAATATTGCCTTGTCGCGGAATAGATCATTGGTCACTATGACGCGCGCTAATGCGACATTGGTCGAGGCCACCAACTCGCCCACCACACGCGCCTCGTTAACCGCCGGTCCCATATTTGCGCCGGCTGTGACTTCTGTCACATAACTGATTGCTATCGCCGCACCCGAGACGGTGGGCAAATCAATACGCAACAGTCGCGCATCTGCCGTCATGACTGGGTCGGCAACTTTCTCGTCATCGATACGCAGGGAGCCCTTCTGGTAGCGAAAACCCGCGGGCAGTCGATCCACTAACTGCGTGTTGCTGAGTCGATTCTCAGCCGTGTTAGTAATACTCAGCCGGTACTGCAAAAAGTCACCCACCGCGACAGTCGCCTTGCTCGCTTGTTTACTGACGAACATCTCACCTGAAGGCTCGTCAACAGGCAAGTCAACATGCAGCGCCGGTCCCACTGGCACCGGGAACACCTCACCTCTAGAGCCTGTGACGATTTCGAACGGCCCCCCGCTTAAATCCCGAATCAGCTCATTCTCAAGGCTCGTCGGAAAAATACTGCCCGCAGGCAAATCATCGAGCACCAGTTGATAGTCCCCGGCTTCAACAAACGGGAAGCGATACTCACCCGTTGGCGCCTCGTACACCTGACCGGCGGCATCAGTCACCACGACACCCGTCACCACGGTACTGGGATAGTCGGCGAAATTCGGTCCGTCACCAAACACCTTAGCAGCCAATCCAGTACGCGCATCCACTAACGTGACGCTAACACCATTAATAAGGCGACCATCAACAGTGCTGAAGACTTTGCCGAAGGGGTCTACTAACACCATCGAATCAGCGACATCAGTGTTATCAAAGGCGTCAGTGTAACGGCTAACGATTGACTCGTTCTTGACCACACCAAGCATACAACTACCCGTCACAGACTCGTTTTCGGCGGACTGGACGTAGCCGACGAAGATCCCCGTATCAACGCCGGTTTCCATTAGCTTCAAGTACTCTCGATCACCACTGCTGCCTACGTCCAGTTGCACGGCTATCTGCTCACGCGCCATAGAGTCACTGTTCTGATCCAAGTCAGTGACACGAATAAAGACCGGTTGGCCCGCTTTGATCGTGCGCGTGACGACCAAATTCACTAACCCAGGCACCGGCACGGAGACATTTTTGAGCTCTGCCACCTGCGGTGATGTACCACCGACACACTCTGTCACCCCCACATCAATGGTCGTGCCAATATCCGCATTAGCACTGTACTGCAGAAACTCGATGACCGATGGCGTGAGCGCCTCGGGTGGCACATTACGGGATTTTAGCCGCACCGGAATATCGATGCGCGGCAAGGAACCCTGGGCAACGTGGAACCTCTGTCCACGGGAGCGGGCGCTAAGAATAAAGCCTGTATCGGACACCACTTCCCGCGCGATTGATACACCCACACTGCGCAATTGTGCATCCGGCTTATCCGACAGTTCCCAGCCAAGAGAGTTGAATATTTCTATGCGATAGTCGCCAGCCGGCAGGGATGGAAAGCGGTATTCGCCCTGCCCGTGCACGTAGGTCGCACCGTCCCCGTCTTGGGCCGTCTCGCCGCTGATCAGCGACGATGGGTAGCGCGCGAACGCGGGTCCGTCACCACGCACCTCTGCGGGCAGGTTGGTGTTGGCATCAATCAGAGACACAATGACACCATAGATGCGCTCCCCGGTCGTATCGTTGAACACCAGTCCAATCGGCGATATGTCTGCCAGTGTCGTCTTAACATCGGCGCCATCGGTGGGGTCGGTATACACTGCGCTAACGCTATCGCCAGACGTGACACGCAAGATACAATCGTCATTGACACTTATCTGCGAAGTCGTGAACACGTAACCAACGAACACGCCGGTATTGGCATCCGACTCGACCAATATCACAGTCTCCGCATCGCCCGAGGCGTTAGCCAACACTCTGACAGAAATTGATTCTCGCACTAACGGATCAAAATTCTGGTCTGCATCACCGACAGAAACAATCAGCGGATCACCAATCGCGTAGGCTTCGACGAAACTCAGCGCCCGTGTACCGGCCGGCTCCACGCCAGCGAAGTTAATATTTTGGGCACGAGGATTACTTGTGGTCACACCGAAACTTGCAGACGGCGCACAAGCGGCCGGGGCGATATCCACGCCATTACCATTCACGTCCGGCGCCAAGAATGCAATCACCGACGACAGTGGCCCAGCGTCAGGCGTCGGCGCTTCATTGACGTCTCGGACAGTGATATTCAACGCCTGGTCAAACGAATTGCCGTCGTTGTCTACCACGCGCACGGTGACGACAAGGCTCGGTTCCGTCTCGTAATCGATAAACTCACCGTCTTTGAGCTTGAGCTTACCGTCGACAACCTCAAAACGGATATCGTCCACAACCGTGAATAAATGAGCGGTAGCTTGATCGCTATCGACAGCATTCAGGCTGCCCAATATCTGACCAGCAACATTCTCGACAACCAGAGCAACACAGTCTGGTTCAATTTCACACGACAGCGTCACGGCGGTCGGCGCAGCACCAGTGCCTGGCGTTGCCAGATAATCGAACGCAACCGCTGCGACGACAGCACCGGATGCGCCTTGGTACTGTAGTGTCGCCACATTGGTATAACGTGCATCAAGATTAGCGGCTAGCGCCTGGGATGAAAAGATCACAACCAAAGCAGCAAAAAGAACAGCAGAGGGCGAAACCATTTTTCTACCGCGCATCAAAAAAGCGTCGGTCACACCTGACGAGTCAGCAAAATGGTTTCGTTGTCCCCACATCCAGCCCTCATCGACCTAGTCGAGTATGACTTGGTATACGACATACGCCTTAGTGCCGGCAGCAATATCTCCAGTACCTTGCGTGGCCGCAGCTCTCGCGCCATCCTGCAGACTCAAGCCTGCATTGCCTAACAAGAAAGCACCCACCGCTTCACCCGCAGGCACAACGGTCACACCGTTCAACAGCGTCGTGTCAGCCTGATAGGTTGTGAAGCCAGCCAGCACATCGGTCAAAACCGCATCATTGATCGTCGCTGGCGACGTGTTTTCGACCACAATCAAATACTCCAAAATGGCGCCAGGTTGCGCCTGCACGCCCCCAAGGTAGTAAATGTCACCCACTGTTTCGGTATTGTTGGCCTTGTCGTAGTTGAACGGCGTGCCCGTGACGCCGGTTTCGTCACACAATGCGGCCAACGGGGCGGTGCTGACGTTACACGCGACATATTTACTCATCTTGATCCGCACAACAGTGATGGTCACCGCAGATGTGACCGGCGTGCTTGTCGCTTCGCTATTTTTGATTGATGTTGTCACAACCAACGTACCGGTCTCGATCGCTGACGGCAGCGCCGGTAACGTGCCCACCGACGTCGCATTCATGGTAAAGGACTTCACTTCAAAGAGGCCCTCACCGGCACCCGCCGTCACAGTGTTGTTAACCAAAATAGTTGTCTTGTTGGCCCCCGCGTCATGGGTCACCGACACTATCGTGTACTCAGTGGCGCTGGCGCCAACCCGAATAATATCGTCCTTCTCAAGACCATTAATTGTGTCGGTAGCACCCACACCATCGTAGGGCACCAAAAGCGAGGTGCTAGCAACAGCAGCATCGGTTAATGCCGATGCCCCTAACGTCAGCGGATCCACCACGTAAGTAAATGGCGACGGACTACTTACGCTCGTCAGCACAACGATGTTGTTGAGGGTATAAGTATCCTCACCGTTGTTGGTCGCCACGACCTTGTAGGTATCCTGGTAGCCCTGCCCCTCAGCGAGGTTTAACGTCGAAGAGGGTTCCACAAGCAGCGTCACATTGGTCTTGATCAACCTGACCTTGACCTCAACGCTGGCAAAGATACCGGTGGTGTTGCCGTCGTACACGAGTTTCGCCGTGTTTTTCAGCAACGCGTTCGCCGGCGTCAGCGCTTGGGCTGACCCTGCGAAGAACCACAGGGACACCATCAGGCTAAGGGCGATAAGTCTTCTCAAACTGCTCATCATCTGATCCCCGTGAGTCATCTTCGGTTAGTCAACAAGGACCTGGAAGATCACTACTGACACCTCGCCGGCCTCAATAGCGCCACCCGTTGGTGCGGCTGCGGGATTGATAACTAGTTCTGCCTGGTCCCCCGCGGCAACATTGCCGGCAACAAAACTCGTTAAATCGTAGCCCGCGCCTACCGTTAACGTCGGATCCACAAAGCTCGCTGAAGCGAATGCTGCCGCCGTTGCTGCCGCCGTCTGCGTCGAGGCTTGAACATCGCCAGAATCGGTGTAAGTAGGAAGAACAACACAGGTCGGAACCGCGGCCCCACAATTGTCACCAAGCGCTCTGGTCACCACGCTGATATTTTCAGCGAAGGATACAAAGCTCGCAGTACTGTCAATAATATCCGTTACTGACACTTCGATCGCTTGTGTATTACCGTCGTTGACGATGAGTACCGCATACTCAAGCGTATCTGTGGGATCAGCCGTGATCAAACTGCTGAAGTAAGCGGTGCCGCCCACCGTCAAACAGTCGCGGTTAGAGGTACAAGTGTTACCGCCTTGACCTGCTGCGTCGGTATTGCGGACGTACTTAACAATAGTGAGATTCGGCGCTGCAATAAGTAACTCTTCCGTAAATGTCAGTAAAACAGGGGTTCCGATGTTGTTCGTAGTGAACACTGTATCGACAAACATCGTGCCACCTACCGTCGGCGTCACTGTCACACTAACCCGCAAAACTTCACCAATCTGAACACCGGCGGCAGGGTTTGTATCGGCTACAACATCACAATTGGAGATAGTGATCGTAGAAGTGCCGTTAGCAGTCTCTGACTCAACCGCAGAGTCGACGTCGCAGACTCCTCCGCTGCTAAAGCGTAACTTTTGCTTTGCAGCCCCTTGGGTCTCAAGGAAGCCATTGACTGTGCCGTCATCCGTCGCATCGGTAGGCACCACAATCGTCAACGTGCCCGTATTGGTACCCGTTGCAAAAGGCAAAAATAATGTTGTTGTCGTCGCCAGCGTCGTGCCCGCGAGGGAATATGAACCCCCACCTGAGAGCGTGAGCGTTGCATCCGCCGCACCAGAAGTTTTGGTAGATGTCGCTGTGACGGTATCGATACCGTTAGAGTTATTGGTTATGTCGTAGTAGAGCAGCGAGGTCAAACTGCCGAGCGCCAGTAGATTGGGGGAGTCTAATGCGTCGTTAATCGTAGCATCAGGTGTCACCGTCGCGACGGCACGCACCAGGCGCACCGTAATATCAACGGCATCGGTATCCGTGTAGGCTGCGTTTCCGGTATTAGCGGCATCATCATAAGTGACCGTCGCCTCATTCCGGACGGTATGATCAGCAGCCAGATTCGCTTGGGCTGCCTGAGCAACCCCAAAAAATAGAACAATCACCAACCCAACTTTTGCCAGTGACCCCCATCCATGGTTGACCTTGCTCTTCATATCCCTGCTCCACAATGCTCATTAGTCGTAGTAGCTATAAGTATGGACAATATTGTGTCTAAAAACGCTAAGAACTTACCGAAACGTGCAGAACAGCCGACAGAATACCCTTCATACAACAAAACGGTGGATCCATGTAGCGGTGCAACGGTGAAAGAGTCAAACGATGAAACGATGAAACGATGAAACAGTGAAACTACTGAACCAATACCTGAAAGCTAACTTCGCCTTCGCTACCCGGGGGAACCTGCTCGATTAACCACCGAATATTCGTGAACCGTTCGGGCTTTGCTATCCGCTGGTCAATCCCGCCACCAAATACAGCAACCTCGTAGGTTACCTGATCAGCAGGGTCATACTTGGCACCACCATCGGCAGAAAAAACGATGATACTACCCAGGCCTGACGCGGAGTCAGTGACATACACGCTTAACGCAGGAATCGGGTTTTCAATACGCACCTGAGTCGCCGGCTCATCACCCATATTGACGTAACGCACGGTGTACTTGAGCTTCTCACCAGGCAACACTTCGTCGGCATCGATCCATTGAGTGACTTCCTGGCCGTTCTCTTCAACAATGATTTCTTTTTTGACCTGCATATCCAACTGAATATTGGGGTCGGCCACAGCGAAGGCCGGGGCGATAACAACAGCGAGAAGCAATTCCAATAACATGGTCTTTTTCACTCCTTGAGCAGACACCCAGCGATTCATGAAACGGCGCATGAGTAAAAGTTGTTGTAATTTATTCATTGTTCTCCGCCTTAAGAGGATCAGGCTTGCCGCGCTTGGATCTGCGCAATGATCGACATTATCAAAATCACCTAGCCCTAAATAGAAAAAACCCACTAAAAATAACATGTTAACGCATCTTCAGGAGTAATTCATTTAGGTTTTGTTTGCTTAACGATGCAAATCTTATCAAATTTTGATCTGAGTATTATAGAAATTAGAAATACAATTGATATAACAAGGCCGCCAGTGGCTCGCCAGCGGTGCAAATCAAAGGACAGGGGGTCAATGATCGTGATCGGGCTCTGACTGGTCGAGCTCAGGCTCTGACTGATCTCGACCAGCGAGGTCTGGCAGCTCATCAGCGGGCAGGATTGAACAGCTCTCAGATTCAGCATCAAACACAATAACCACACGCCCTTGCTGCAATTGCGCCTGCACCTGCTCGACCTTCCGGGCCAAAGTAAATTCCTGGCCACCGTAGTCGCTGCCCTCGCGGGTCACATAGTCTTCAATAATGCCCTGCAGGGCATCTTCCGACAGGCTTTGCCAAGGTATGATCATGGCTGGCTACTCGCAGAACTACTTGTTGAACTACTTGTTGAACTACAAGTTAACAACGCTCACCTGCTGGGCAGGATCCGCCGGTTCCTGGCGCTGCAAGGATTTAAAATCAAACAGGCTTGCATCCAACATATGCGAGGGAACGATATCCGTCATACCACGGTAAATACTGTCGAGGCGCCCAGGATACTGCTTCTCCCAGTTGACGAGCATTTCTCTGATGACCTGGCGCTGCATATTGTCTTGTGAGCCGCAGAGATTACACGGAATAATGGGCATTTTAGCCAGCTGCGAATAACGCTCGATATCCTTTTCCTTACAATACGCCAGAGGCCGGATAACGATATTTTCCTTGTCATCACTGAGCAGTTTCGCCGGCATGGTTTTCATCTTGCCGCCGTAAAACAGATTGAGAAACAGCGTGCCTAACATATCATCACGATGGTGCCCCAGAGCTACCTTCGTGAAGCCTTGCTGCTTAGCATACTTGTACAAGATACCCCGCCGAAATCGTGAACACCAACCACAATAGGTCTTGCCAGCTGGCACCATCTCTTTCACCAGCGAATAGGTGTCCTCTTCTAATATTTTGTAGGGCACACCGATTGAGGTGAAATACTCGGGCAGGATATGCTCAGGAAAATCCGGTTGCTTCTGATCTAAGTTGACCGCCACCAGCTCGAAATTAATCGGCGCGTGACGCTGCAGACTCATCAAAATATCGAGCATCGTCAAAGAGTCTTTGCCCCCGGAGATACACACCATGACCTTGTCGCCCTCCTCGATCATGTTAAAGTCCTCAAT
>Ga0307492_10000628_pt1 | contig 14838 bp, 13 predicted proteins | sample SI3LmetaG_FD_202365 | JGI IMG/M metagenome (GOLD analysis project Ga0307492, IMG submission 202365) | Sea-ice brine microbial communities from Beaufort Sea near Barrow, Alaska, United States - SI3L | ecosystem: Environmental > Aquatic > Marine > Coastal | place: USA: Alaska | collected 2017-05-06 | reverse complement strand
GGCATAATCGGGTACGCACAAAGACTGAAAAAAGGAAGTTACAAGTTGAAAATAATGATACTGATACTCGTCATAAGTGTTTTTAGCAGATTAGCTTACAGCCAATGTGAACCAGAAGAAGAACAAGTCGATAGATGGAATAAGGTTCTTAAATATAAAGTCACTGAAAGAGCGAGAAACAAACACCGTGAAGCAAAAAAGGTATTTCTAGATTGCTTACGACAGCCAACCGAAGATGTACAAAAAAAATCACCAACAATCTCGAGTACTAAAACTCGCAAGACCACAAAAATCAAGTATAAATTCTCACCTCACAAAAGCTCTAATGATGTCACCGTCTCAGATTACACCAATTTTAAGGGCAAGAAGAAGCAAGCATGGAATCTCTATTTCATAGAATCAACTGAATGCTTAAGCAACAAAAACGACATGAAAATATTCGTAGCCTGTGCCAAAGTCAGAAAACGAAACCTAAAAACATTTAACGCCAGATGGAATAACCAAACCCAAAGGTAAATGTCTTTTTTGGACAATGAATGAGATGATTAAAATCAAACCTAATCTAAACTAATCAAACCAACAAGCAACTCGCTGTTCTTCTAAACAACTAGGTGAAATTTAACTATGTCAGAAATCTATATCGCCGAGGATGGCAAAGCTCGATGTGCTTGGTGTCAGGCAACGCCTCAGTATGTTGCGTATCACGAAAACGAGTGGGGCTTCCCCGTTACCGATGATCAGCGACTATTCGAAAAAATCTGTTTAGAAGGATTTCAATCTGGCCTGAGCTGGCTCACTATTTTGGTAAAGCGTGATAATTTCAGAGCCGCCTTTGCTCATTTCGATTTTAACCTTGTGGCGAAGTTTACCAACGACGATGTTGAGCGCTTAATGCTAGACGCAGGCATAGTGCGCCATCGCGGTAAAATCAAAGCCACCATCAACAACGCTAAACGGGCGCAAGAAGTGATGACAGAATTTGATTCATTAGCCCGTTACTTTTGGCAATTCGAGCCAAAGCGTGATGAGACTATTGCCTCAGAGTTTATGGCGACATGCGAAGAATCCGTCGCTTTATCTAAAGACTTAAAAAAACGCGGCTGGAAATTTGTTGGCCCCACTACTATGTATGCTTTTATGCAAGCAATGGGCATGGTGAATGATCATGCTGATGGTTGCGCTTTGAGAGTAAAGTCGATGCAAAAAAGAGCGGCGTTGGTTCGCCCCTAGACTGGTGAGCTCTGCTTAAACAGCACTGTGATGATTGTTCTATTCATTTTTGCTCGATAACTGAAACGCCAGTGCGGTGCTCTTCAAGATATTAAAGCACGCTTCGCGCCATCATCCCGCGCGAGGTCAAGTCTTGTATTTTGTGCAAAACTCAAGACCTGCCCCCTTATGCTTTCCTGATTTGAGTGTTCCTAAGCTCAAAGGGTCTACCAGCAAGTGTCAGCGCCAGGTTCTATGGCACCCCCTTGAATTAAGTGAGAAAGCCCCAAATTCTTACGGTGAGACATTTATAGTGCAATTGTGCTTGAGCGACTTGAATATTGGTGGCATCCACCTTCGCTATAAATACAACTGACTAAATATGACAGGATGAAAAAATGATTGCAGATCAAAAAGTAGTATCTTTGAATTACACAGTGAAAGACAACGAAGGCCAAGTTGTTGATAGCTCAGAAGGGGCTGCACCACTGGTATATTTACATGGACAAGGCAATATTATTCCCGGTTTAGAAGCAGCACTTGTGGGTAAAGCCCCTGGCGAAGAGTTTGATGTAACCGTTGAACCGGCCGATGCCTACGGTGAATACAATGAAGAAATTCTACAAGTTGTGCCTCGCAAAGTCTTTGAAGGCGTTGAAAGCATTGAAACAGGTATGGTTTTTACTGCCCAATCTGAAAACGGCCCGGTTCAATTGACGGTCGCTAAAGTTGACGGTGATGATATCACCGTCGATCCTAATCACCCTTTATCAGGTAAAATACTGCATTTTTCAGGCTCTGTAATTGAAGTGAGAGAAGCGACTGAAGAAGAGCTCTCTCATGGCCATGTTCATGGTGAAGGCGGCCATCAACACGAAGAACAAGCAGCAAGTTAAGTAAATAAGACCATCAATAATGGCCCGGAAAGAGTTTCATTCCGGAAAAAGGGGGGAGTGAATAGTAATAAAATTCACTCCCCCCTTTTTTTTCTGACTGCCTTGATTAGTGCAGTTACTTAAAACTTATTAATTCATAATTCCATTAATTCAATTTAACGGCTTTCAACGAACCTGCCCCCGCAGGTCAAGCAGTTGTTAACTTGTGACTTTTTTTCGTTGTTTTGGTTTAGTCGCCGCTGTTGTTTTTTCTAATTTTTCCAGCTCCACTAGAAACTGCTTTCTCTGAGCGGCAGTTTCAACTGTACGTTTTGAAAGATGACTAGGGTGCTGCTCTCGATCTAACCAAAACTTACCAGATACTTTACTCGCTTCTTTAGCAGCGGCTAGCCAAGTAATAGTATCCGCGCCTTGCTCTGGTGTACGCAGTAAATACTTAGTCACTCGATAAAACTCTGGCAAAGCATTAACAACCCCAGGCGTGTCTACCCAGCCTGGATGCATTGCATTGACGCTTATATCATCACCTTGCCAACGCTTAGCCCATTCTTCGGTCAAGATCATTAAGCCGCGTTTTGCTCTCGCATATGCAGTAGAGCCCGAGTATTCACCGCGTTGGCTTTGTAAGTCGTTGACCTGAGTCTTTTGCGAGTACATTCCGCCCGACAATACGTTAACGACTCTTGCTGACTCAGACTTTGCCAGTAATGGATGCAATCGTTCGGTAAGGATATATGGCCCAAGTAGTAACAAGGCAAAACTCTGCTCTAAACCCTCAGTGGTTTGTTTGCGAGGATTAAACAAAGCGCCGGCATTATTAATTAATATATCAACCGGTTTACCTGCTTTAAGAAAACGGTCTGCCAATGCATGTACATCTTCCATTAGCGACATATCGGCAAGCTCTATATTGATTCGAGTATTACCAGTTTGCTCTATTAGTTCACGTACAACTTGCTGAGCTTTGTTTTCATTACGTACTACCAATGTTAACTCTGCGCCAAGTTCAGCCAATTGTTTCGCAGCTGCCAAACCAATACCCGAAGTTGCTCCTGTTATGACTGCATGACGATCATGCATATATGCCGACAGCGCATTCCAGTGCTTACGGGAATGTGTATAACCCAAGCGAGTAAAACGCCAGACACCTGGCAATATTAGCTTGTCGGCGAAGGCAAGAACTTTTGACGCCTTGGGAGTAGTAAAATTGTCTTCTAACGCTTTTCTTAAGCCTTCAAGTGCTGTGTTGCCGACCCAATCCATTACTGCAGGATTTAATCGACTGATAATCGCTATGGACGCTGGGAAGTTAAAGTTAGCGATATAACGAACCTTGGTGCCGGTATCGGTAGTGGTAAATACAATTTCTTCTAACGCTGTAAATAGTTTTGAGTCGACCGCCATTAGTAGGCGCGAATTAGCTTCAAATTCAATAATTTCGTAGTACAGGCTAAAACCTGCTTTCATGTCAATCTGATAACGACTGCCAACGCCGGGTTTGCCACTAGATAGCTTGGAGGCCTTAGCTACAGCAGGATCCCATTGCTCAATACGAGAGAACTCACTCACGTAGGCAAATGCCTCATGGAGCTTGCGTGTCACTTCAATAGTTTTATCTAGGGTAATAATATTATTCACGTTGCGATCCATTGTTAACAGATATCAGGAAAATACGCAGCAAAGGTCAGTTTAGTTCAGCGATGAGTTAAATGATTTGCGGCGTCTAAGAAAAGTCAGATCCAAATTAGATCAAAGGGTCCTAGGCTATCATATTAACATCACCAGCGAAGATCACTTGCCGGTTGTACCCTGTTAAATAATATGTTCTGGCACACCAACCACTGAGACTATTGGCTTTTTGGCAAAAGAATGACTTAGTTGAAGAGTCTCAATTAAGTTTAACTTATAATTTCAATCTGCCCCCTTTTGTCTACAGAGTGCTTAGCAGCCTGGATGTTTAATAGCGTTCGTTTTTTTGATTTATTCGTTGAATAGCAAAAATAAGAAATAAGTGGGGAAATATCCGACTTAATGATTTAATAGGTAGTCATAAAGCCTTATTAAACTTGCGCACTCACAGTCATGAATGAAGATATTATCATTGCGCTTCCTTCTCTCATTCACCGAATCGGGGGCGAGACCGCTAAACAAGCTAAAGCAATTGCATTACAGTATGAATGCGAATTAAAACGAGTACGTCGCTCAAGAAATTGGAGTGTAACGGGTGATGCGATAAAGGTTCAAAATTATGCCGTACAGCTCAAAGCACATCAAATAATTTCACAGAAGTTAAATAAACAAGGTGATGGTGAGTTTCATTACCTTATCAAGAAGATTGAAACTGCTTTATTGGGACATGCTGATAAATTAGAAACGTTAGAAGCAAAGTTGATTCGATTGATCACGAAAATCCCAAGTATCACGTTATCAAAATTGGTATTACTTACCCATTGCACCGAGGCAGAGGCAAGAGTTGCTCGCTTTGAGGCTGAAAGCTGGTAAAGATGCATCTATTTTCTAAGCGATAACAGTGTTACGACAAAACGCATCATTAACGGCCTTTACTAATTTGGATAGATTGAAATTATAAAGATACCCATCGTAATAAATCGAAAAACTATTTTTGGGGCTGCTCGTTATTATGGTTATCTGGTTAATGGTTTAAATTAGATCTGCCCCCTTTTATATTTCGCTGATTTCAAATACCCAGTACAGTACAATCCACAACAAAGTATTTCAACGTTTGTAAAGATCAGTCATAGTCAAATCTCTGGAAGAAGAGCCTGATGTTGCTATTTTTGGTGGCAATTAATCTATGAGATATCGAATCGAAAAATAGAATCGAAAAATTGAATCGAAAACCCATGGAAGTAATGAATGTCTACAGAAACACGCAGCTTTTTAATCACTAAGTCCGATAGTAGCCTTAAAGATAAAACGGGCAAGGTTTATTCAGTGCCCACAGGTTGGAAAAATTTACCTGCTGGAGATGCCTCGGTTACACGCAAGTTGAAATCCCTAGGGCCGACTTGGACAGTTCAGGAAAAAAAAGGGCGCAAGGCATTTTCTCACGGCGTTTGGGCTGCAAAAGAACAGATTGAAGAAGCGATAACACTTGTCGAAGCTCAACGAGCCGATCCCAAACATCAAAAGAAATTAGCTCAGGTCAAAGTTCGCCGCGAAGAAAAGGAAACGGTTTTCGGCGAAGACTTTCAACAAGAGATCATTCAATTTCTCAACTTCGACCAAAAACATCACCTTTTGGTTGAGCAATTGTCAAAGTTGGTAAAAGAACACGCGGTGCCCGTTGGAAGCGGTACAGTAGCGCGAAGCTCATCGGTAACCTTGGATAATAAGGCGGCCTTGGCAGTCATGGCCTGGATGCGACATCAAACCAGTGCTTATGATTCAACATCTGTTCCGCGTGTTAAGGGTGCAAGGCGTGAACTAAGGCGACAGATAGCGCGTCAATCCGAACGAATCCTAGCAAAGTACCGCAGTGGCGATGATGTCGATTTTAAGGTTTGCCCGCTTTATAAGGCTTTGCATACAAAATAAAATGGTTTCAAGCGCTCTGGTCCCGCAGATCTCTTTATTATCTTTAAAATCAAAAGCACGCTTCGCGCCATCGTCCTGATGGTTTTTGACCCGAATCCCTTCGAGCCAGTTACTCTTTTTTCAGCAGCAAAAAATAGAGTAACCAGAAAAATGCCGCTCGGCGAACATACATGCGAGGGTAAATCAAAAGACAAGAGCATCGGCGAAGCCAACTTTAGTCACTATGATGACTGTCATGTTTATTAGTTTTCAACGAACCTGCCCCCGCAGGTCTTGAACGGTATCCCAATGGGTGCATCACTTAATTAGCTATTACTGGACTTCCATAAAAATGGCCACTATTGTTCCCGTACTAAAAATATAATAAAAAGCCACATCTCATGCCTAAGAAAAAACTAATAACTGTGATTTTTGCACGCTTTTCCACTGTTGTAATGGCGCTTTTCATATTGCAGACACAGGTTCTTGCAGCGCCGCTGGTTGAACAACTTGTCACCATGGATGATGGACATAAACTCACCTTGTATAGTCGAAGCGCTGAAAATCCAACAGCAGCAATCCTATTGATTCATGGCCGTACCTGGAGTGCCCTGCCGGATTTTGATCTGGCCACGGCACAAGAAGACTTGTCAATGATGAATGCATTGGTGAAAGAAGGCATGGCCGTTTACGCAATTGATTTACGTGGATACGGCAAAACACCTAGGGATAAAAGTGGCTGGAATACTCCTGAGCGAGCGGCTAAAGATACCTCGATGGTATTGGATTATATTGACGGTCGTCACAAAGCACTCAAAGGTACAACAGTCTTCGGTTGGTCTAACGGCTCCTTAGTCGCGATGCTAACGGCACAAAAGTATCCTGATAAAGTGAAAAATTTAGTTCTATACGGGTTTCCAATTGATACAGAGATGACATTTGATGACAGCCTGATAGGCCAAATGCCGCACAAAAAACCAACCACAGCCAAGGCTGCCGCTGAAGATTTCATTGTGCCTGGCACCATTTCAAAAGAGGCGATCGATGCCTATGTTAAAGCCGCACTCGAGGCTGATCCAGTTCGCGCCGATTGGAATCGGCTGAGCCAATGGAACCAACTCGATGCTGCCAACATTCATGTTCCGACCCTACTCTTGCAGGCAGAGTCCGATCCTCTCGCCAACCTAGATGCGGATGCGCTGTTTTTTAAAAAACTGGCTACTCAGGACAAGCAGTGGGTCATTTTATCAAATGCGGATCATGCTGCCTTGTTAGAGAGTGCAAGATTCAGGTTGTATCACGCGGTGGTTAGTTTTATGCAATGGAGTGAGTTGTAGGGAATAGAAGGAGCGTAGTCAATTTAAAGAATAACTTTTCGCCAGTCTGCGCGGAAATAAATAAATAAGACAGCCATCCTTAAAGACCCATCGTAATAACTCCGAAAACTAATTTTTTGGGCTGCTTGTTATTATGGGTATTTTGTTAATTCATATTGTTAATTCATATAAAGAAGAAGGGAACCGCGAGTAAAATAAAATTCACTATGCCACTCTCTTAACTCGAAGGGCCAGAGTGAAAAAGATTAAAAATGCGGCTACGCAAACATGAAATATACCGATTCTAATATCAGTGTTTTTTATAATGGCCCCCCACAACAAGGTACTTATTAATAGTGCGATTGAAATGAATATATTGTTTTGAGCTTGTTTATTGTATGCAACCTGATAGGCAACAAAGATTAATGCAATCAACATTATTGATACGCTAAGTAAATCAAGTTTAGTGAAAAAGTTAACGGTAAATGAACCTGCCGCAACAACTAGAATAGAAAGTGCAAATTGTTTGGCTGTGTGTGACTTTAAGTGAGACCAGCTAGCACCAATAATAAAAGCGGTCATGCCTATATGTTTCGAAAAATAGGTGAAAACCTGATGATACTGGGATGTATCAAAAGCACTTAAGAACGTCACTGCACCCAGTAATGATGCGACTAGCGTAGATAATAGGCCTATTGTAACTAGGGCGTTAATCGGAGTGCTGCTTGGGCGAATGTTCAATAGCGCAAAGACAATCCCTGCTGCAATTAAGAATTCAGATAATCCAGCCAATATCATGGTTGTTCTCGCTTATTATTATATAACATCAAGGTTAATGTATTAGCAGATACATATACAGGTCTATTGAGGACAAATGATAAAGACACTCATAGTAATAAATCGAAAACTATTTTTTTGGCTGCTCGTTATTATAAGTGTCTGGTTAATGTGACATTGATCCCTTTTATTCATTTTTGCGCCTCGCTCTAGCGAATCAAAAGAACAACAATTAAAATGGTCTTATGATTTTTTACCTTGATTGTCTTTTAGAATGTGATTTTCAATGATGCTAAATCTATCCTGCCCCCAGAAGTGATAACCGCGATAACATATAGTTGGCACTCCCCAACACCCAACCAAATACATCTCATCTAGATTTTTATCAGCCCAAACACGCCAACTTTGTTCCTTCAGTTTGTGTTTTGCTGTGTTCCAATCCAACCCACAGCGAGTCACTATGGTTTTCATCCCCCTATCCGTTTCAGCCCTAATACCTTGTGAGTTGACCCCTGTGGCAAAACTCAATAAAAAGTCGTGATATTTATTTTCGGATTTTGCATACTCGACAAGAGAGTAACAACGCTCCACTGCAGCACCCAATGGGTCGGCCACGCACCCATAAGGTAAACCTAATTTCGAAGCTTCTCGTTTAGTATCTAAAAAGATATAGATTTTTTTTGTATCAGGAACATTCATACCCCGCATCATCATCGGTAATACAGGTTTGATCAGTAAGGGGATTTTATAGTGAGCGCAGAGCATAATGGCACGCTCCAAAGCGATGTATGAATATGGACTTCGAGCAGACCAATAAAGGATCAAAGGCGTTTGTTTGTCGCCACCCATGTCTGATGACGGCGCTTTACAAAATGTTTCATAGGTGCGGTCGAAATGTACGCTTTCTTTTTTAGAATGAGTCAAGCCAAGACCAATCAGGCGTTTTTCTAAGTGATCAAGACGATCAAGGCCCCAATACCACTCACCTTCAAAATAAATCATAGCACCTAAGTAATGGCCAGACTGAGTAAGCAGTGCAAAATTTTCAGACAATTTTAGTTGATTTTGTTTAACCAAGGCATCGTCTAAAGCAGGTGTTGTAGCATCAAACCAGTACTGTTCGAACAGTTTTATCGATTTTGGTATAAATTCTTTATGGCTTTCAATATTGACCAAAGCCAGCGATAATTTATTTGTTAATTCTTTATTAATGACAGGGAGTTCATCTTGACTCGGAAAACGAAAATCATAAAGTTTTGCTAAGTGATAAGCGTCGTATTTTGTATAGTCCAACCACATATCAAGACGGGGAAACATGTCGCAGTCAATTTCTTGAAACACATGGAACTTGAAAATAACCTCAAACCGTTTTTCAATAAAAGGTAAGGCTTGCAACAGCAAGTAACTATAAGGGTCGTCTGTTTTTAGAAATATATCAAGGGTCGCAGGTTGGCCCTGTGATTTTCTCTTGACTAGGTGCACTTGTCTCTTAATATCACGGAGCAAGTCACTAGAAACCGCTTTTAAAACAAAGGGCATAACGGTTTTAATCATTTAATTTGAGCCAATGATATAGGTATCGCCCTATTCCATTTAAACATAAAGCATACTCTTTAAGATTAGATGGCATGTGTCTATCCCTTTAATTATTAGGTCTACTGTGCAGTGTTACGTTGATAGGTGTTCTGAAATTCGTCTTGAATGATTTCTGTTTTTCCACCAGATGCCAATACGAGTTCCTCTTTGAGCACATCCACTCTGAACTGCCAACCTTGTGGTAACACCAATCGGGTGCCGAGTTGTTCCAATTGATCTATGGTTTGATCCTTCGCTATAGCTCGTGATGCCGCCTGCATTGTAAATACTTTGCCTGTTGAGTCGATCAGCCGATAGACTTTTTTATTTGCAAAGTAGGTATAAATGGTGTCTCTTTCAACCGTCATTACTGTATAAGGTTTTCTAGAAACGACGTCCCACATTGAAACTGAGACATGCCCGGGCACTAAAAACTCATGCCCGCCGATACTTTTGATGGGTGTTTTTCGATATGTTTCGATCTTATCCAGAACCCAATACCGATGGCCATTTTTAATCAATCGGCTTGCCCCAGTTGTTCGCTTGATTGCATCAAAGTCTAAAGAGTCGAACTCTTGGTCCGAGAGCACGTTATTTAGGTCGTTATAGATGATAACGTTAAAATCAAACCAAGATCGGTACGCAAGCAGGATCTCATTGTATGGGATGGGCCTACCACTGTAGCCATTTAACACGTCACCATACGAGGCTGTATCTGGGTATGGAATTTCATCCTGGGGTACACCCCTTAAAAAATAGAGCCCGGCGCTGCCAAGGATAAAAAAGATGAAAAGAGGTTTGATGAATCTCATATTTTGAATCCCAAACTTGCCTTTTTTGGCTGGAGGCGTTGCTTGGATTGTCATCAGTCATTCTCTTTAATCATTATCTATACTTCTAAAGCTAAAGGCATAAAGATACTTATCGTCATAACGCATGTCAATATACCTCACCAGAACTCAATATTATTGTTTTGTGATTCGAAATATTTCGTCATTCATAGTGACATAGCAATGAGTATCTGCAGGATGGATTGTCGAGGTAAGCGAGCCATTTTGTATTCCTTTACATTATTTTTGGTACGAAAAGTCTAATTCATAATTCCATTTAACTGCTTTCAACGAACCTGCCCCCGCAGGTCACAGATTCCAAAGTTATCTTTGTAGAGTTCGTTGATCTCCTCAAAAAACATAACGAAATACTTATTACAATTAGTAAGTTAGTGCTAATGTAATTTTATATTCATTCTAAATTTCGAATGTAATGCAATTATTACCGTTAGACTGAATATAGTCCATATCAACATCGCTTAGGAAGAGTCGAATATGTTAGAGAAAACCGTTTCACCATATAAAACATTGTTAGATGCAGGGAATGCTTATTGGATGGCAAGACTATCCAAGGTAGTCTATTTAAAGAAATCTGAGGACAATCAGGCACCAGACGAAAAAGCCATACTAGCTGATCTTAAAGCCCAAGACGATAAGTTTATAAGTGTTTTTGGCACCGATAAAAATAGTGCTCAAGCGGCTTTGATTGAACATGAAGATTATATATGTCTCGCATTCAGGGGGACTGATGAGGTAGCAGACTGGCTGGACAACATAAATGCATTCTCGACAAAAGAGTTATTCGGCGAGTTTCACCGTGGCTTTTGGAAATCGGTAGAAGATGTTTGGCAACCTCTAATGGAAAGGTTAGAAGTTTGTCAGGTCAAAAAAAAACGCCCTTTGTTCTTCACAGGCCACAGCTTAGGTGGCGCAATGGCGACAATAGCCGCAGCCAGGTTTATTCAACAGGACCGTCCTTTCACTAGCGTTTATACATTTGGCCAACCTAGGGCACTAACTAGAGATACTGCCCGAATATTCAACATAGAATGCAAGGATAGATATTTTAGGTTTCATAACAACAATGATATCGTTACCCGAGTACCTGCGAGGCTAATGGGCTATAGCCACATTGGTAGCTACTTATATATTTCACAAGAGCAAGAACTTTATCGAGAATCAGGATTTTGGTTTAGGTTTGTGGACTACGTTGACGGGGCATTAAGCGCAATAAAAGAAAAAGGCATTGACGCTGTTGAAGACCATGATGTGGGTAAATATCTAAGCGCTGTAGAAACATGGAATTTTAAATAGAGAAGCCCATCTAAGTGGAATCATAAAACTGATACTATTGCTCATGCGCGGAGTGCACAGTAAATGCACGTGATTGGTCATCAATACCCAGGCGTGAATATCGACGAAGTATTTTTGACGGTGTACTTCTACCAATAGCTATCCTGTTTCCAATGATTATTTTTGTTTTGGTGATGAAACTTGTTTTATTCACTGTTGGGCGTAATAAACGTCTACCTTTTGATGTAAGTTTTAGTCGTAGAATTGCCGGACAAGGTGTACTTTCGGAATTTAATGACAAGTCAGCAGATCTTTTCGGCCACTTAATCATGCTGACAATGTTATTTAATTTTCCATTTATTTATGTTGGAGCAAATAAACTTTTAGGGAGCGAGAAAGAGGTCCCTTGGTTAGTAATTCCAGTTTTCGCGTTAGCAATAATCTACATTTTAATTAAAACGATTAGAACCACAAAAAACAGAAATAATCTGAGACTCGGCTTGGAGGCAGAATGGTTTGTTTCTTCAGAATTACATGATATTGAAGCAGCAGGCTATAAAGTATTTCATGACATTCAATGTGACAAATTCAATATAGATCACTTGGTTATCGGCCCAAACGGTGTATTTGCAATTGAAACCAAAGGCAGAAGAAAACCCACCAACTCTAAAACCCCAGAGGGTAAATCCCAAGAGCACGTAGTGAATGTTAAAGGTAAAATTCTTGAATTCCCCAACTACACAGACATCAGCATTATCGAGCAGGCGATTAGACAAGCTAAATGGGCAACCACTTGGTTAAGTGAAGCCACAGGAGAGAAAATAGCCGTGTGCCCAATTGTCACAATACCGGGTTGGTTTATTAAAACAGTTTCGAAACCAGTAATACCAGTTGTAGCAACTAAAACCCTTAGTTCACAAGTGCCTAAGCTAATTGGTCAACAACTCAGTCCAGAGCAAATCAAACGTATAACTCATCAAGTAAAACAAAAAACGTTGCGTTCAGATGATTTGATTTAAGAGCATTGCTGACGAGAGTTTGAACTTAAAGGCTCAGTGTAAATTTAATTAATTTAACTCTGACTCCAATTATACGAATCCTTTCGAGCCAGTCACTTTTCTTCTTCAGCTAAAAATAAAGTAACCAAAAAGAAGCCGCTCGCCACTATGTTCTTCATCCAATTATCCAGCAACACTATGATGGCTGTCTCGTTAATTAGTTTAATTAGTTGGGAAAAAGATAATTTAATGTTGTTCTGACCCCGATAGTTCTCTGCCCCCGATAGTTCTGCCAAAATCAGAAATAAACAACTCAGGTGAGCTGTGCCATCTATTTACGATTCTTGATCCAAATAAATTGCAAAATATACCCGAGCACAAATACCCCAACAAATAACAAATAAAAGGTCTTCAGCAAGGGATCTTCTGGGTTGGTTAAAACCGGATCACCTACTGGAAGGCGCAACAGTCCATCAGTAATGGCCGGAAGCATATGGAATAACAAGGTGCCAGAAAAACAAAATGCCTTAAAGTAATCGGAGATTTTTGAAAGTGCCGGTATTTTTTCAACAAAGTACCCGGCAAATATTGCCAGTAAGGTCAGCACCGCTAATGCATGGGCTGCTCCAAAACTTCCACGTTGATATATCATCAATGCAGTCAAAGCAGCAATTAGTGTACAGCTCAAATATATTTGACCTGTTTTATGTTCAAGTGTGATCACCTTGTAAACGGCGAGGGTGTAGTAACCGGCCGCAAGGGCAATTATGGCGATAATTGTATGTATCCAACCAAGTAAACTCATTTCAGGCATGGGGTTTTCCTATTTTTTAAGTTATTGAATGTCAAAGATGCACTCATGAAAATCCCTAGAGCATATCCAGTGGTTGATTAACGATGTGTTGTAACAGTGGACTTTTTGCCGCCCTTTCAAAAGCCTCGTCAATTGATTTTGAGCGACCTTGGATGACTTCCCTGTAATTGGGATGGGTAAATATATAAAATTCTTCTAATTTGAGCGCTTCAAGCACTCGTTCACCTATAACCGATACCTCGATACCGCCCTCAACAGACTTTTTCTTCTTGTTTTCTCTAACGTCATTGCTAGGTTCTGATGTTTGTGATTGAATATTTAAGGGACGATTTCGATCGGATTCATGGATTCGGGTTTGCACAAATGCCGGGCATAAAACCGAAACAGCAATACCGTCTTGTTTTAATTCGCCAGCCCAGCCTTCTGAAAGACCAACCACTGCCATTTTGGTGGCGGTATAAGCACCACCGAAGGGAGTTCCCCCCATACCCGCCATCGATGCGACATTTATTATCCAGCCTCCTTCTCCATGCTCTTTGATCAAAGGAGCCACTGTCTTGACACCATAAACTACGCCCATCAGGTTAACATTCAAACTCCAAAGCCAAGCATCAGCCTTTTGCTTCTCAATCGGCCCTGTCTCGCCGATTACACCGGCATTATTTACCACCATATGAACTTTGCCGAACCGCTCTACGGCTCTTTTGGCCACTTCCTGCCATTGGGATTCTTCCGCCACATCCAGTTCAACAGCTAAGACTGGCACGCCCAACTGTTCCAATTCATTGGAAGCCGCAGCTAGGTTTTTTTTGTCAATGTCTGCCAAAACAATATTCATTTTTTCCTGGCCTAAGGCTTTGGCGATTGATAGACCAATGCCTTCGCCACCACCGCTGATTATCGCTGTTTTACCTTCAAACTGATTCATATTCACTCTCCTATGGATGTTTTTCAAAATCATCATTATTGGTTGGGTTGTATTTATTCAAGTCGTGTTTACTGCTGTAATTTTTCAAAAGCTGATCCAGCATATTAGGAAATAGTTGGTCAAAATTTGCCCCTTGATTAAGCTGACTGGCTAAATCTAAGGAGACTAAACCGTGGATCAAGGCCCACAGTGTGTGAACTAGCACAACAGGATCCCCTTGAATATCTCCAGACTCTTTAGCTCGCACAGTCGCGTTGACCAACACTTTTTGCGTCCTCAGCTGAGCTTGTTCCACTTGCGGATACGTATTCGCTTTTTGAATATGTATCATGTAGAGCAAACGGTAGGCGTGGGGCTCTTTATGGGCGAAACCTGCATAGGCCATCGCTAGTTTTTTTAAATCATTCAATGGGGAAAGCGATTCGGGCACGGCTTCAAGACTGTTTGCAAGACGATCAAAAAAAATTGCTCGAAGTGAGGCAAAGACATCGTCTTTGTCTTCAAAATACCGATAAGCCATCATCGAACTGCAACCGATCGCTTTTGCAATGCCTCGCATTGATATCGCATGGTAGTCACCGTATTTATATAGTTCGTATGCCTTTTCACAGTAGGCCGTACGAAAACGTTCAATTTCGATTTGGGTTAGGGCTTGTCTTGGCATT
>Ga0307492_10000627_pt1 | contig 14847 bp, 12 predicted proteins | sample SI3LmetaG_FD_202365 | JGI IMG/M metagenome (GOLD analysis project Ga0307492, IMG submission 202365) | Sea-ice brine microbial communities from Beaufort Sea near Barrow, Alaska, United States - SI3L | ecosystem: Environmental > Aquatic > Marine > Coastal | place: USA: Alaska | collected 2017-05-06 | reverse complement strand
GGTACACGTCAATTGCCGCGCCCGCCAGATGTTTGCTCGCAAGGGCTGCTGCCAGTGCGTCGATATCCACGACGGTTCCCCGAGAGGCGTTAATCAATACCGCGCCGGGCTTCATCTGCGCAAGCTCTTCTGGGCCCATCATCCAGCGGGTATTAGCATCTTCAGGAACATGTAGGGTGACGACATCGCTGGCCGCCAACAGCTCTTTGAGGCTACTGGTTTGCATGGCATTACCGAGTGGCAGCTTGTTGACCGTGTCATGAAACAGGACGCGCATACCGATAGATTCGGCCAGCACGCTCACTTGGGTGCCGATATTGCCGTAACCAATGATACCGAGGGTCTTGCCGCGGATTTCGTAGGAGTCCTTGGCACTTTTCAGCCAACCACCTTGATGGGCCATAGCGTTCTTCTCGGGAATGCCTCGCAGTAGCAAGATCGCCTCGGCAATCACTAGCTCGGCGACACTACGTGTGTTCGAGAATGGGGCATTAAAGACGGCAATACCGCGAGTCAACGCACTCATCAAATCAACCTGATTGGTACCGATACAAAAGCAGCCAACAGCAATGAGTTTTTTTGCTGCAGCCAGTACGTCGGCATTTAGCTGGGTGCGGGACCGAATACCCACCAGATGGGCACCACTGATCTCCTGAATCAACTCTTCCTGGCTCAGCGCGCCAGTATGAATCTTAATCTGCTCGTAGCCAGCAGCAGTAAATGCCTCTATGGCCGATTGATGCACGCCTTCGAGCAATAGAATTTTGATTTTGGCCTTATCAAAGGACGTCTGCTTCATGGGCTTATACCGAGGCTGAAATTACGAAGGGGGGGAGTTTAATGAAAGCCGGGGTCGGCGGCTAGGAACTTATTCAATGACGGGTTTAATCGTGAGGGCTATCGAGAGAAATTCTATGGCTGGCATTGAACGCCGGCTGGGGGATGTGGGTCTTAGCTAGGCACAAGGATTGCCGGTGCCAGTGAGAAGCCGCTGACAGTGCGGCTTCTCGCTGCTATTCCATGATAGAAAAGTTCATCAAGAGCATCAGGGTTTTTTAAACATCAGCGTAAACCTGTCAGAGTTACCCGTAACAGTCTTGCGGCCAACTTCGTAGCGCAGCTCGTCATCGGGACGAAAGTGCAGTGGGCTGAAGTCAACAAACTCGAAGCCAGCAGCCTGAACTTCTTTGATAACAGTGACAGGGTCCATGCGGCGTCCGAGTTCATCATTGCTTGGTTGCATATGTCGTTTCGTATGATCGACAACACCATAAACACCCCCCGATTTCAGGGCCTCAAAGACCGCTGTGTCGATGTTAGAGCGGCCTTCTTCGCTGAAATTATGCATGTTTCGGAAGGTCAGGACCATATCCAGACGCTTCACCCCTAGGCTGAACGCCGGTATGGTGGTGCCGTCTACGCCTTCTTCGCGGGAAAAGTTACTACGATCGAAGGGAATCACTTCCAGGCTATCAAATCCAGGCTGGCCTTGGAGTGCTTTGCCAGCGCGCTCGGCGCCGATGGCGATATACAATTTACCCTTTTCTTCGAGTACAGGGCCGAGGATGTTGGTGTACCAGCCGCCACCAGGGACAAGCTCAAGCACAGTCATGTCGTCCTTCAGTTCAAAGAAATTCAGCGTCTCGAGTGGTTTACGGTTCTTGTCGCGGGCAACATCATCTTCAGAACGGCGTTCATGCTTCATGGCATCGCTGATCTTTTGTTCCGTCACGCTGATGTCATCTGCAGCGTATGCAGTCGCGCCAGCTGTCAGCAACGTCGTGATAGCCATGCAGGCGAGCAGTAGTCTCGGTTTCAATCTCATCAGTTTTGTCTCCGCGTAGTAAGGATGGTGATGGTGCGGCCATTATACCTGCATCAATAGCAACTCACCAACCACGAGCAACTTACTCACCCAATGTTTAACGTAGCTGGTATCCTGCAGGTTGTTGGTATCTTTGAGGAGTCTCGTATGCGTTTACGACAAGTAGCCCTGGTAGCTGAAAAATTAGAGCCGGTTCGTGAGCAGTTGTTCTGCCTGCTGGGTATTGAGAAAGATTTTGCCGATCCGGGAGTCGGCGAGTTTGGTCTCGAAAATTCGGTGATGAGTATCGGCGATACGTTTCTGGAAGTTGTCGCTCCCATGCAGTCTGGCACCGCGGCAGGGCGGCTCTTAAACGCCCGGGGCGGGGATGGTGGCTACATGGTATTGGTGCAGGTTGATGATCTTGCGCCTTATACCGCTCATACTGAAGCGTTGCAGCTGCGCAAAATCTGGCAGGTGGATCGCCCCGAGGTGAAGGCTTTTCACTTGCACCCTAAGGATATCGGTGCAGCGATCGTCTCCATTGATCAGATGAATCCCGCCACATCCTGGCTCTGGGGTGGGCCTGATTGGGCGGAACAGACTGCCCGTCATGCTGAAACCATCTGTGCGGTAGATATACAGTCCGAAGATGCTCAACAATTGGCCCAGCAGTGGGCGAGCGCCCTTATGTGTACAGCCCAAGCACAGGGTGATGGGGCAGTGATCATGTTGACTGACGGCCAGATTAATTTCTCAACCGCGACCGATGGCCGGGGACCGGGGGTCAGCGGCCTGTGTCTGGCGGTCAAGGATATCAATCTAGTGAGAGAGCGTGCGGCGGTCATGGGCCTACACTGGGTGGACGATGGCGTGATTGTTTGTGGTACTCGGCTGCGATTTGAGGCGATGCCCGACGAATAGCGACAATCGCATTGTAAAGTCAGCACATTTCACTAGGCTAAAGGGTAAGGGTCACGCGCTGTGATCTCTTCAAGACAAGGATCTGTTACCGTGTTTATGCTGATCAGCGAGCGGCTACATAGCTGTTCCACGGCCATAGGCCATCATGACTGCGCTGTCTGCGTCAGCCAGCAACCTTTCAGCCAGGTGGTTGAGAGCAATTATTTCTGTTTGTTTGGGCTGCGTTTGTTGCGCCTACAACACCTTGCTAACTACCCGTGTTGCGATCGCTGCGAAACGGCGTTTCGTGCCGGCAATTTCACAGAGCCCGCGCTAACAGAAGTTGTAAACTGGGTGCTGGCGTACCTATGGAGTGGTTTTGGCATGAGCCATCGACTCGACCTGGCGGAGGAAATAGGTCGCAAAGTGACCGGGCGTGGGTGTAGCGAACAGCGCATTGAGACGTGTATGTTGCAGTTAGCTCGGCGTGATATTTGTGATGTGCTGCGGGCTGAGGCCATTGGTTTGAACCTCCGTGGCAAGTTGCAGGTCATCCATGTAGCATTTCTGACGAGCTATGCTTGTTGCGAGATTCAGCACGAGGACAGGCTCCGCATTAACCTCATGGGTACCGCCTTGGGGCTGTCTCTAGAAGCCGTCGAAATTGCTATCCAGAACGTGCGTCAGCAGGGTTATTATGGCGTGCAACGGCAACTATTGACCCATTCGCAGGCAAGTTAAGCGAGTTCGGGGCAGGTCCTGCGTTGAAAGGCTGAAAGTTGACAGTTTGTGATCCGATGTGGACACTGTGACCAGCCCTGACCCTCGCGTCAGGAAAATACCGGCCCCACATTGGCAACGAGGGTGAGGCGTTCAGCAGGAACTGCAGACCATGTTTGAGCTCGACAGACGTCACATCGTCTTACGAATGCTTTGCCGTTTTACCACTGATGTGTCTAGCTGATGTTTCATAACGACAGCCTCGACCGTCGAGCAGTGCCGATGAATTTGGTAGCGGGTATGGTGCACAGCCTGCAGCAGCGTGGTTTTCCCCTTGCCCAGATATTGCGCGGTACAGAACTCGATGAGGCTGATCTAGCGCAACCGGGCCTGCGAGTAAGCTACCGACAACGCATTCAACAGCTCGACAATATGCTCGCCCTGAACAACGATTCTGGTGTCTGGCTGGACCGACCCCACGAGGTGGCAATCTCGGACTTTGGGTTATTGGGCTATGCCATGATGAGCAGTGCGACCCTCGAGCAAGCGATCCAGATTGCGGTGAAGTATCACAAGATGGCTGGTGCTTTGTTCGACTTAAGTTTTTTTACCGATACAGATGCCGGTCTCGGTGTGTTGCGCCTCGATCACTTGTTGGCGGGCGGTCTCGTTAACCAGTTTGTGGTCGAAGATCTGTTCATGGGTATTGCTCCTCTCATAGCCTTGTTAACGGGCAAGCCATTTGAGCCGAGCGAGATTCTAGTGAATTATTCGCAACCAGTTTATGCCGATCGCTATGAGGCGGCCTATCATTGTCCCGTACGATTCGATCAGGCGTACTGCGAGTATCGCTTTAGTGTCAACCTGCTCAACCAGCCCCTAGCTGAGGCTGATTCGAATACCGCGAAAATATGCGAGGAATCATGTCGCAAGATCCTCAGCCAAATGGAGATCGAGGCTGATATCGTCTCACGCATTTGTCACCTGTTGATCAGCACCCCAGGCGAATTTCCAAAGCTCGACGAGATCGCTGACAAGCTCTCTATTGGTACGCGTACCTTGCGACGGCGCCTTAGGGGATTGGGATCCAGCTATCAGAAGATCCTTGATGACGTCAAAAAAGAGCTGGCCGTAGAGTATTTGCAGACCACCAGTCTCAGTGTGCAAGAAATATCCGATCTGCTGGGTTACTCGGAAGTCACTAATTTTCGGCGCGCCTTCGTAAAGTGGGTCAGTCTGTCACCCTACCAATACCGCAAACAATTGGGCGCAACTGGAGATACAGTCTGGTCGACTCAGCTCGGCGATAGCGGAATAGCAGGCAGTAGAATGTTCGAGCTATGAATTTTGGTTGTTGTGTTAAGCTCTTAAGCTTATTTATGGTTTGAGGAATGAAGATGCGTGTAGTGCTGTTGATCGGATTGTTGTTGGCAGTGGCAAGCGCCCGGGCCGATTTTGTGGGCCTCTATGCTGGTGCTGGCTATTGGAATGCCAACTTCAGTGGTGACGTCATCACCGGCGTATCCGTAGAGGATGACCTGAACATAAATAGCAGTAACAGCCGTTATGCGTATCTGGCATTCGAGCATCCGGTACCTCTGATTCCCAATATTAAACTCGCCCACACCACATTGAAGGATTCGGGCGCCGGCTCTCTATCTCAGGGTTTTACCTTTAACGGGGACGTTTATACGGTGAACGAGACCGTCACCAGTGAGATCGATCTAACACATACGGATGTGACCTTGTATTACGAGTTGTTAGATCTCGGTATGGATCTCGATGTTGGCATCACCGGGCGATATTTTCAGGGTGAGGTCGCTGTTAACAGCACCCGCGAGGACCTCAATGTGCTGTTGCCCATGCTCTATGGTCATGCCAAGTTTGGCTTACCGTTTACGGGCACCTATTTCGGTGGCGATATTAACTACGCGAATTACGGCGGTAACCAAATCGCGGACTATGTCATCAAAGTAGGCTGGGAGACTGAAAATTTTATCCTGCCTGAATTCGGCATAGAGGCCGGCTATCGGTCATTCAGTATTGATGCGGATGCAGACGAGCTGGATGTCAACGTCGACACCCAGGTTGATGGTGTGTTTCTAAACCTAACAGCCCATTTCTAGACACTGCGAGCGGTGCTATTGAAGGCATTTGGCGGGAGCATGCTTTACATGGTGGAACCTATCGAATACATGCAGCGCACACGGCGCTTTTACGAAGCCCGGGGTTTTTCACCTTATCAGTGGGCTCAGCACACGACTATTCCCTGGCAACAACCTCGCAAGGCTCTGGAGAATAGTCGCGTTGCGCTAATCACCACTGCAGTGCCCGACGAGGCAGTGCCCAAGCCGGCGCGGACAGCCACCAGTTGGGCGTTGTCAGATGCCCCAGCGCACTTCGGTACGCAGGAATTATCCTGGGATAAGCACACGACCCATACGAATGATCGGCGCTCTTATTTTCCCTTGGAAGATTTGCGTGATGCGGCACAGTCCGGCTATATAGGTAGTGTGGCCCCGCGCTTTCATTTTCTGCCAACGCAATTTAGTCAGCGCCAATCCGTGAACGTTGATGGCCCAGCAGTAGCCCGTGCCTGCCTCGATGATGAGGTTGATATAGCGATACTGGTGCCGTTGTGACCCGTTTGCCATCAGACCGTCAGTTTGGCGGCCAGAGTACTTGAAACAGCCGGTATCTGTACCGTGATTATCGGCGCTGCTATGGATATCGTCAATCACTGCGGTGTACCGCGGTTTTTATACAACGATATGCCGTTAGGCAACCCTCTGGGTCGACCCGATGATCGTACCATGCAGCGTCAGACACTCCGTCAGGCGCTTGATCTCGTGGCCGCAGCCAGTGGTCCTGTGATTGCTCAGACGGAATTTCAGTGGTCGTCGGATGATGCCTGGCGATCTAATTTTATGCGAGTAGCTGTTACGGGTAGGCCAGAGAAATGATCAAGCACGCGATCCACCGTCATTGGTTAGTGCTAGGGATGCTCTAGCACTGGCTGTGCTTTGAAATCTTGCGTTAACGCGTCAGGTTTATTATCAATCAATGTACTGATGCTCTGCATTGTCATTGCTCTATAAGCGGTTGAAAAAAAGTTATGTTGGGGTGACTGTCGAGCGCCCATAGGTATAGCGGTTCCAGCTAAATCCTAACAGCCCCATCACGATATTGGTGGTGCAGGTGGCGGCAAAAATACCCATGACGCCATACCATTGGCTACCAAGATACGCCAGGGGTACATAAAGCACAAACATGCGCACCACAGACATGGTGGTTGAAGAGATGGGTTTGCCAAGGGAGTTGAACGTCGCACTGGCCATCATCAACATGCCCCAGGTCCCGTAACTGAATGGCACAATAGCGAGGTACAAGCTGGCGTAGCCAATGACTGCCGGGTTGTCTTCGAACAGACCGCCGATATGGTTGCCAAATAGGAAGAACAATACTGCCACGCCTAAGCCCCAGAGCATGGACCATAAGAACGACGTCATCATGCCTTCATTGGCGCGTGCATAGAGTCCCGCGCCCCAGTTCTGACCGACAAAGGGACCGATGCTTGCCGACATGGCAAAGAGTGGGATCACTGACAGGGCTTCGATACGAGAGGCTATGCCAAAGCCGGCGACGGCTTCCTTACCATAGCCGGCGAGAAGGCTGACGATAATCGCTGTCGATACAGGTCCGATCAACTGGGTAGCTGTTGCGGGCATACCAACCACAAGAATGCGGCGCCAGGAGCTCAGCACGCTCGTCATGGTGGTCCTGGAGAAATCGATTAGGTGCTCACGGTTGATCAACACATAGTAGGTGAGTGTGCACAGCACCAAACGTGAGATCAGCATGGCCCAGGCGGCGCCTTCAAGGCCCATTTCGGGCACGCCGAATAAGCCAAAGATTAAGATAGGGTCGAGTATCGCTTGCAGAATCGCACCGCCTACCATGATGGTACCTGAGATACGCGCGTCTCCCATGGCGCGCAGGGCGCTGGCGCCGAGGGCGGGCAGGGCATAGAACACTAGGGCGAAATACCAGATTTGCATGTAGGTAACAATCAGGGGCAGGGTATCGCTATCAGCCCCCAACATCGCAAATAGGGGTTCAATGGTGAAGTAGCCAATGATGGAAGTCACAATCATCACCAGCGCGAGCAGGAAGATGCCATCGGTGGCGAGGCGCCGAACCAAGTTATGGTTACCACCGCCGACGGTGCGTGCTAGTACCGAAGATAGGCCAATAGAAATACCCAGTGACAATGAACTCAGGGCGCCGGTCACGGAAAACGTAAAACTATAGGCGGCCAGGGCATTGGTGCTGACGTTACCTAACAGCCAAGTCTCGAACAGTGCAGCGCCTAGGTTAGCAAAAATACCCAGTACCATGGGTAGCGTCAGGCTAAGAATGCCGGTGCTGACGGGACCCTGAGTGAGCTTTGCTGTTGCCAAACTCAGTGCCCGTCGTTGTGGTTTAGTGGGTGTTTGATATGGGCGTTGACTAATAGTCCAAAGTCGTTTTTTGAAAATTCTGACGCGTGCCATTGCTCTGTCAGGCCGGGCGCTTGCTCAAGTTCAGCAGCCATACCGCGGACAAGAGCAGCTACCTTGGTGCCATTGCCGGTGACCTGGGCATGGCTGATGGATAGCTGGAAAGTATGAAAGCGACTACGGGCCATGGCCGTAAACTTTTTCGAGCTCTTATCATCGAGTGCGCCATCGCTCGCTACGGCAGCGCAGCCAATGCGCCAGATTTCTGCGGCGGATTTGAAATGGGATTCAAGTTTAGTATCGTCTTTCACTCGTTTTGCCCTGGTCTCGTTGATTGTTGAAGGGGTGGTAGGCCCTTTGGTTGGCCGGCGAATATTATGCCAGAAAACCCACCGCCGTGGAGTTACTAATTTTTTATCAAGAGGCTGAAAGTTTTGTCGTTGATAACGGTTTTGACGTTGAAATAGCACGCTAGCCTCTCCCGCTTAATCTATAATAGCTGATTGCAACGGTGCGCAAGCTGCACCAACCCGCACGAACCCACCTGCCGAACCCACCGAACTATCGTTCTCGCCGAGACTTTCCCCTTGAGCAAGCCCTTGAACAAGCCATTTTCCAAAGACCCTGTCACAGAACAATCGCTGCAACATTCTATCAAGGATGGTGTTGCTTTCTCGATCATGGCCGGTGTGGGTGAAAACTACTTTTCTGCCTACGCTGTGTTTTTAAAAGCAACAACCCAGCAGGTAGGCCTGCTAGCCGCCCTGCCGCCGTTGCTGGCGTCGTTTGCGCAGATGCTGGCGGTCGTGTTAGGTCAGGTGATGGGCATTCGTAAGGGGATAATCGTCTTCGGCGCTCTGTTGCAAATTTTGGGTCTGTTACTGGTGGCGACATTGCCCGGTCTGTTTCCAGACTACGCGTTCAGCCTGTTGTTGTTTAGTGTGGTGTTGTACTTTGTGGGGCCGAACCTAGGAGCCCCGCTGTGGGGTAGTCTTATGGGCGCCTTGGTACCAGAGAATGTACGTGGGCGCTTCTTTGCCCGGCGTACCCGTCTGTCCAGTGTCGCGTCTTTCTCGGCGCTGTTAATCGCAGGTACGGTATTGCAGATATTCGATGCGTTGGCGTTGACCCTGTATGGTTTCTTGATGATCTTTGCCATCGGCGTTGTGGCTCGTGGTTACTCAAGCTACCACCTCAATCGTATGGTTGACCTGCCCAGAGTTCATCGCTCGGCGCCCACCCATGAGCGCGACGGCTTGCCGAGTCCTGCTTTGCTGCGGCAGTACCCGAACTTTCTACGGTTTTCCTTGTTTTTCGCCTGTATGCAGTTTGCCGTGGCGATCTCCGCACCTTTTGTCGTTATTTACTTGTTGCGTGATTTGCACTTCAGCTATCTTGAGCTGACCTTGAATGCGGCAGCCTCGGTGCTGATGCAATTTTTGGTATTGAATCGTTGGGGGCGCCTGGGGGATCTGTTCGGTAATCGGATCATGCTGCGACTAACGGGCTACAGCTTGCCGTTTATGCCCGCGCTGTGGATGCTCTCCACTGACGTCTACTATCTGCTGCTGGTGCAGCTGGTCAGTGGTCTGGTGTGGTCAGGTTATTCCTTGAGTAGCTCAAACTTTCTATTTGATCTAACGCCTCCCCATCGCCGCGGGGGGCTTATGGCGACCCACAATCTATTTGCTAGTATGGGGGTATTTGCGGGGGCATCTGTGGGTAGTGCCCTCGTGTTGCTCTTGCCAACGAACATCGATGCAAGTGTTGGATCATGGCAAATTGCCTTCCATTGGTCCTCAGCTTTTTACGGTATTTTCCTTATCTCCGGTGTGACGCGCCTGGTGATAGGGTGCTTGTTCTTGCCCCATATCGAAGAGGTTCGGATCGTTAAACCCATGAGTTATCATGGGCTGGCGTTTCGGGTCACACGTTTCTCGCCGGTCTCAGGCGTGATATTCGACATCATCGCTCGGGCCCGCATGAAGGATGACAGCGCGCACTAAAAACGGTGCGTCATCAGGTTTTAAAGCGACCCATCGTATCACTGAGGCTATCAGCGATCATTGACAAGCTTTGCGCCGCCATGATGATATCTGACGTGGAAGAGGAGAGTTGATCGGCCTGAACAGTCAAGCGTCCCATACTGCTGCTAATGGTAGAAATTGTGTTCATTTGCTGCTGGCTGGCAACGGTGATCGACTCATTAACACTGGCCAGTGATGTGATGTGATCTCGAAGACTGATGAGTGTTGTACTGACCGTTGCGACTAGGTGTATTCCGCCCGTGGCAGAAGCCGCTGCGCGACTCATCGAATCGACGGAGGCGCCTGCCGACGTGTTCAGTAGGGCGATTTTTTTCTGGATGGTGACCGTGCTTTCTTGTGTCCGGGCTGCCAACGTTCTTACCTCGTCTGCGACGACGGCAAAACCACGGCCATGTTCGCCAGCACGGGCCGCTTCAATGGCTGCGTTAAGGGCCAACAGGTTGGTTTGGTCGGCGATAGCGTCGATGAGGTTGAGTACCTCATCGATTGATGTCACCTGGTCTTGTAGATTCTGGATCGTCGCGCTCGATGCGGTGACCTCATCAACGAGTATCTGGATATTCCCAGACGCTAGCCGCGCAGTGTCCGAATTGCTTTCTGCATTTTCGCGTGCTTCGCCGGTAGCGCGAAAGGCGATTTGGGTCTTGTCTGTGACTTCCTGGACAGAGGCCATGAATTCCTCGACCGCACTACCGATGGCATGAATGTCGCCGGTCTGGCTCTTGACCGTGTGATAGGAGTTTTGCATCGTCATATGCAGTTCTGTGCTTGTGTCGCTAATCTTATGGGTCATATCGATAACGCTGTTGAGAATTTGGCGCAGCAGTTCTGAAAAGTCATTAACCCCCTTGGCGACTCGATCTATCTCTGCCAACCCGACGGGATTAATGCGTCGTGTTAGGTCTGCGTCACCCTCTGACATGGATTCTAACCATTCAGCGAGTTGAGTCAGTGGGCTGACAATGTGTTTTGCAAAGAATATCGATGTGCTTATCACCAATATCGAGATAACCAGCAGGGTCAACAGCGTAAACTGTAAGATGGACGACGCTAACGCGCTATTTGCGGCAAAAGCCTCTGATTCATCGATTTCCGACAGGATTGCCCAGGTCATACCACCGACGTTAAGCGGGGCGTAAGCGGACAGCACGGGAACACCGCGATAATTTGGAAATATGGCGAAGCCTGTTTTACCTGCCAGCGCTTGCTGGACGCCTAGTGACGCCACCGGTTGTAATGAGATACTGGAGTTCTTGGCGCGAATATCAGCATGCTGTTTAATGCCTTGTTTGCTCAGCAAGCGCAGATAAGCGTCTGGATCCTCGACAAAAAACCGACTTTCATTACGCAGGGTCTTGTCGGTGCCCACGAGATAGACCTCGCCACTGACGCCGAAGCCATTGCTTTGCCAATCGCCGTTCTGGGTCATGATGTCGTTGAGCCTGTCGATGGGCATTTGAAAAATCAATACGCCAGTCGTTTTGCCACCTGTTTGAATGGGCGTCGAGACAAAGCTCGCTGGCGCGTTATAGGACGGCTTATAAGCGGCGAAGTCGGTGATGTTGGTCTCACCTGGTGCCAGCGACAGGGCCTCCTGGAACGCCTGCCCCAGACCTGAGTCACTATAAGGTCCGCGGACCAGGTTGGTGGCGAAATCAAGCTCCTTGTAGACGCTGTAAACCACATTGCCTGATATCGCATCGACGATGAAGATATCGTAGTAGCCAAATTCTTTAAGAAATTTGCGTATGCTGGGATGGTATCGGTTGTGCAGCGCGTTATATGTGGTGCTGTCTGCTCGGTTAGTGAGGCCGTCTTTCTCACCGACGGGCAAATCACTCGCCGCAATGTATTGGTATTGAAGCGCTATCGTTGTCTCGGAAAGGTTCTCATACAAGGCTGCCACATCAATAGAATCAGGGTTCTGCGCATCAAATCGGCTTTTAAACTCAGCTTCGTAGTATCCCTCAACCGTTTCTCTTGGCGTTGGGCCATCGGTGGGTAGGGCGGGACTGTAATCATTAAACGCCGCGATGAATTGGGTCGTGGCAGTGACGGTAGCCTGATCATGGGCCATGGTAATGGCCTGATGCTCTATGGTTTGCAGATAGCTTGAAACGTTACTGCCTACGAGGACCTGTTTGGCCCGCAGATTACTTTGTTGCTGTACCAGCGCCTCCTGCTTCATGCCTGAGAGGGCCGCATTGGATATGACAAGCGCAGTGATGATCGTTGTCGCAAGAGCGATCATCGACCCCATTAAAATTAGTCGCAGTTGTAGGTTCACGGTTATCTCGTCTCTTCCATAAGTCTATTGAGTCTATCCTGAACTACATTATAGACGTTATTGTAGACCCTGCCACAGGGTTCTATACCCTAATTCAGGGCGTTAAGGATGATTGTGGGCGGGACTACTGCGCCCTATGCCTGGTTGCGGCAAGGCTTGCTGTTGCATTAGACAGGGGCCTTTCGTGGCAGGCACGGCTCTCGTGGGCGGGGCAGCTTGTCGTACAGACTGCTTTTCTCATAGACTGTGCAGAGCCAACCGGACTTATGGTCGATGGATTTCAGATGCAGGGTCGTACCTGCATGTTCTGAGTCCCACTCGGTAATGACATCTTCGCGCCACTGGTCCAGCGCCTCGCTATCGCTGCGGGGGTTTGTGTGCTGGCCGCTGGTTGCCAGATCATGGGCAGTCGCATCAAGGTGTCGACGTGGTAAGGGCCTTTAAACAGCAAGCCATAGTCACCTTGGAATTCGCCGTGGTCTGTGGTGAAGATGATATCGGTATTATCATACCAGCCGCGATCCTTGAGCCAGTCGATCACGCGCCCGTGTCGCTTGCGCCCACAGTATGTTGCCCTCGGGCGGTGACATAGGATAAAAGTTTGATTTTAGATCAGGGTGCTCGGCTTCCATAAAACGATCATAGTGGCTCGGGCGGGCATGCACACAACGTTCTGGTCGTGGGCGCGCTGGTAATTGATGCCCTGTGACGCGAGGCTATCGATGACCGGCGTTTTGGCTATCTGTCCACCGTTGTGGCCCAGGGCATCAAAGCGCATCTGGTCAGTGGTGATCAGCAGGATGTTACGTTTTTTTCGGGCTGCTTGTCATCGTCGTGTCGCACCGTCGCGTCTCAGCGTATAAAAGATATACCCGTGAGCAGCAGTGTGCACAATTCTTGAGTCAATTCGATATCACCTCGCGCTAACGTTTTATGGCTAGCGCGCGGCGCAGATGCCTGTATTGACCGGTTTAGTCAGGCGCGTCATTGAGGCTCTGTTTGAGCGTCCGTGAGCACATATAATAGTGATAGGCGCACCACAAATTGACCAAAACGGTCAGGCTCATGGCATAACGAATGCCGTCGGGTCCGTAGCTAGGCACTAACAAGTCAGCAACGAAGCCGGTCAAGATGGGTCCAAGGCCCAGGCCGATGAGGTTCAACATAAAAAACAACACGGCAGAAGCCAGTGCGCGCATACGCAGGCCCACCATGCCATGGGTCATAGCAATGCAAGGCGCTAGGTAGAAACCACCAAAAAACACGGGAATCAACCATGACAAGGTAGCGGTAGTGCCTGTGTCCATGACCAAGAACGTGGTCAACGCAAAAGGAATCGCTGCCAACGTCGATATCATGGGAATCCACATATACCAGTTTTGGTCATTATGGCGGGCCGCCATCTTATCCGATAGCCAGCCACCGGCGAAAGTACCTGCCAGGCCGCCGATACCCGCGACTATGCCGTACATTTTACCAATTTCAAGGTTCGGCATGTCATGCACACGGCTTAGGAATATGACCATGAAGTTGCCGACGCCATAGGTCACGAAGGCGTGTAACGCACAGGCGAAGGAAAGATGACGAAAGGCCTTGCGAGACCACAATAGGGCGAGCACATCTTTGAATGACGTCTCAATGACGTTGGTCTGACGGGTATCGGAAAAACCCCTTGGTGGCTCCTTCACCGTGAGCCTAAGCAACACAGCCAGAAATATGCCGGGGGCGCCGACGACGATAAAAGCTATGCGCCAATCAAACCACTGTACTAGGTAGGCACCACCAACGTAGCCTATCAAGATACCGCCGTAAACACCTAAGGAGTAAATCGATAGGGCCGTGGCGCGTTCTTGTAACGGGAAGATATCTGAAATCATCGAGTGTGCTGGGGGACTGCCGCCGGCCTCACCGATACCGACACCAAAGCGTGCCGCAAACAATTGCCAGAAGTTTTGTACCGTACCGCAAACCGCAGTGAAAAAACTCCAGATCGCCAGTGACACAGCAATCACGTTACGTCGATTACCGCCATCGGCGATACGCGCGATGGGAATGCCGAAGACGCAATAAATAGCCGCGAACGCTATTCCCGAGAGCATGCCGTATTGGGCAAGGCTCAGGTCAAGGTCTTCGATAATGTATTCGGAAAGAATAACGATGACCTGGCGGTCGACAAAGTTAAAGATGTACACCAGGGTCAATACAGCCAGCGCATAATAGCGATAGGCTTTGCTTTGATAAGCCTTCTGAGAGGCATCTTGTGCTTTGCGTTGGGTGGCTGTTTGGTTAGTGCTGTCCAATGTTCCATCCTGTGACGAGAGTGGTAGTTGCCGAATAAGAGAGGACCGGGCCAAGCGCAAGAGCACTTGACTCGGTCAGCACAGGCTTAACCCATGTGGTGCAGGGCACAGACCTTAACGCCGGCTGGATCAAGCAGGTAAGCCAGGTAAAGTTTACCGCCGCCGCCTTCGCGTATACCGGGTGCGTCTTCACAGGCTGTGCCACCGTTCGCTAAACCAGCTGCATGCCATTTGTCCGCTTCTTCCGCATTAGCTGCGGCAAAGCCGATGGTGCCGCCATTACCGT